>Ga0181530_10003633_pt1 | contig 17008 bp, 12 predicted proteins | sample PEATcosm2014_Bin_42_FD_119769 | JGI IMG/M metagenome (GOLD analysis project Ga0181530, IMG submission 119769) | Peatland microbial communities from MTU Mesocosm Facility, Houghton, MI, USA - PEATcosm2014_Bin10_60_metaG | ecosystem: Environmental > Terrestrial > Soil > Wetlands > Peat | place... | reverse complement strand
CGGTGCTGCCCCTAGTGAATCTCTCACGCGATTCCGAGCAGGATTATTTTGTGGACGGTATGACCGACGCCCTCCGCGAACGTTTGGAGGGTATCAGCTCGCTCCGGGTGATTTCCCGGACGTCTTCGATGCATTATCGCGGCAGCAATAAACCCCTTCGCGAGATCGCGCGGGAATTAAACGTTGATGCGGTTGTCGACGGGTCCGTTCTTAGCTCGGGCGAACGGGTGCGGATCAACGTCGAGCTCGTTCATGCCGGCGTGGACCGGCATATGTGGAGCAATAGCTATGAGGGAGACCTGCGCGACGTATTCGTTTTGCAGGCTAACGTGGCCCGTAAGATCGCCGACGAAATCCGCGTCACGTTGACGCCGCCTGACCGGGCCCGGTTGGTCCGGGTTCGCACCGCCGATCCCGATGCGTACCAGGCTTATTCTAAGGGCCGTTTTTGGTGGAATACGCGCACCGAGGAAGATCTGAAGAAAGCGATCGGATTTTTCCAGCAGGCCATAGACAAAGATCCTAACTATGCCCTTGCGTACGACGGGCTGGCGGACTGTTGGATACCACTTGGATGGTATGGGTTCGTGGCGCCATCCGAGGCGTTTCCCCGCGCCAGGGACGCGATTACCAAAGCATTAAGTCTCGATGATTCACTCGCCGAAGCTCATACCTCTCTTGCCTTCTTGACCGCTTACTACGATCGCGATTGGGCCAGCGCCGAACGCGAGTTCCGCCGCGCCATCGAACTCAATCCAAATTACGCCAACGGCCACCATTGGTACGCAGAGTTCCTGTCACTCGTGGCCCGGCACGCGGAGGCCATCGCGGAATCGCAGCGCGCTCGTGAGCTAGACCCCCTGTCGAGCATCATCGACGCCTGGGTAAGTTCACGGTATTACTTTGCACGGCGCTACGAGGACGCGGTCAAGGAGGGGCGGAATGCAGTCGATCTTGGCCCTGATTTCGCGCCGGCGCACCTGGTTCTCGGCTATGCCTATGAGCAGAAAGGCATGCTGAAAGAAGCTGTCGCTGAATTCGAGACTGCTTCCAGGCTGGCCGCGGGATCGATGTACTCAGCTTCGCTCGCCCACGCTTTGGCAGGCGCGGGAAGAAGATCAGAAGCCTTGAATTTGCTCGAAGTTTTGAGGACGACGGCTAAGCGCCGATTTGTTTCCTCCTACGATCTGGCGATCTGTGAGATAGGGCTGGGCAACAAGGAACAGACACTCGACCTGCTGAACGCGGCGGTCCAGGAGCACTCGCCGCGCGTCGCCTTCATAGGCGTAGAACCTCGTTTTGACGAACTCCGGGCCGATCAGCGATTCGCGGCCTTGCTTCGATCGCTCGGCCTGTAATCTACAGCCTCACCGGCCTTTGCAGAAGCCCAGTCCCATCGATTAGAACACGGGCCTTGAACCGGGTATGCTTGGGTAGTCCCGCTCACAAAACGCTGCATCACGGGCTGGCGACGCGCCAACCGAATGTTGGCCCTCCGCAGCCGCGGAGGACGCGCACTGCCGAACTGCGAAGGGATAGCTGGGAGAACAGCCCTTCCCACCAACGACCCGCCACATGGTCCACAAACGGCGTTCGCGGAGATTCCCCCTGTATAGTCGCCAAGTGTTCCTCTATCGGCTCCGGGATTACGTAAGCGAACTTCCGGGACCGAGTACTCAGTCTCCAATCGCTTGACGGTGTGGCCTTGCAAGCAAGCTCGCTGCCGATCATGGCCCGGTTCGTGTCAGGCTCTCGATGCGCGCCGGAAATACCGGCGGGCGCACCGATTCGGCTTTCCACCCGAACAGGAATTCCACCGCTCCGCCGCACACGCGCCCCTGGCAGGGGCCCATGCCGCAGCGGGTATGCAGCTTGGCTTCGCGCCATCCGGCGCAGTGGCGTACGCGGGCCAGCGTGACGTCTTCACAACGGCAGATCATGGTCTCTTCACGCGGCAAAGCTTTCAGTTCTTCGCGCGGTGCGAAGGCCCGCTCGAGCGCGGCGGCGAACCGGCGATATCTATCGCGCGCGGCAAAGAGAGCGCGCGCCCGCGCCGGTTCCCCCGCGGCCGCGAATCCGGCAATCTCGCCTTCTACCAGCGCCAGTTCCAGGCCGCCGATTCCGGTGGCTTCTCCCGCCGAGTAGACGCCCTGGATGGAGGTCTGCTGCTGCTCGTCCACTGCAACGCCGCTGGCCGCCATGCGGCAGCCCAGCAGCGCCGCCAATTCGGCATTCGGCACCAGGCCGAAACCGCAGGCCAGGTAGTCGCAGCGCTCGGTCCAGGTCTTTCCGCCGCGACGGAGCGTGACGCTTTCAAGTTGGTTCGCGCCGCCGGCCTCGACCGGCCAGCAGGAGGTCAGATAGGAAATGCCCAGCAAGGCCGCGCGCAATCCCACAGCCTGCGTCAGCTTGCCGGGATGCGCGGCGAGGCGCAGACCGAAAGCCAGCAGCGCCGATGTCTTCGCCTGTTCCGCAATCAGCCGGACATCGGCGCCGTGCTCTTTCATGTACTTCGCCACGGCCAGCAGCAGCGGACCGCTGCCGGCAATCACGATCTTCTTTCCGGCAACCGGCAGGCCCGATTTCGCCAGAGCCTGCAGGCCGCCGGCGCCCATCACGTTGGGCAGCGTCCAGCCGGGGAAGGGAAGGAAGCGTTCGCGCGCGCCGGTCGCGAGAATCAAGCTGCGGTATCCCAACTCCATCTCTCCATCGAACTTTTCGACCGCGATACGGTTGGCGGCGGGCGCGGCGAAGACCCGCGCTCCGGCAATCCATTCGACCTGGTGCTTTTCCGCCGACTGGATCCACCGCGCCGCTTCCGCGGGCGCTTTGCCGGCGGCGGCGCGCCAGATCTGGCCACCGGGATGCGGATTGTCGTCGACCATGGCGGTACGCACGCCGCTCTCCGCCGCGCGCACGGCCGCGGCGAGTCCGGCAGGCCCGGCTCCGATCACGACCACGTCGTAATCAGGCATCGGTCTCGACCTCCATGCCGTTTTCACAAGGCACCTGGCAGCTCCGGCAATGCTCGCGGCCGTTGATGGAGACGCGGCATTCGAAACAGGTGCCCATGCCGCAAAGGGGCGCGCGAGGTTCGCCGGTGACGGACCGGCGGAAGCGGGTGACACCGGCGAGCGCGACGGCGGTGGAGACCATGGCGCCGTGGGGGACGGCGATGGGGATGCCATTGACTGAAAGGTGAACCGTATCAATCATGGTCGTGCTTCCCCGAAAGAGCCGCCTGAAAGACGGCTGCGGGTAAGGATTGCCGGCCCGATATTGCGGCAGGCCGGAAACGGCGTGTTAAGCTCGAAGCCCGGAGGGCGAAAGAAAGCCCACGGCGCAGAGCCGTGGGTATCGGCGGTGATTAACCAGCCCCGGAACGGGGCGAAAGAAGCACCCGGGCCTGGATTTTTACGCCCCGTTCCGGGGCTAACGCGTCCTGCGCGCGGTTCCCAGTGGTGGCGCACTGGACTATTCTCCTGCGCCCTTCGGACTTGGGCCGCGGAAGAATCGTCGCGGCCTGGGGACAAATTCATGGATGGTAATACAGTGGGTGGCGCAACCACGGGGCGGGGTGCGGTGCGCCTAGGCCGGGCTGTGCCCGGCTGGACCGATTGCCAATCGGTCCGCAGGTTAACCACCTGCCCCACAAGGAGTGCATCAGGCATGGTCTTGTGCCTGCTTTCTGCCGGGCAGATATGGTTCGACGGAAATCGCTGGAGCGCGATGCAATAGCTGGTCGGCCACCAGCTTGCCGGTGGCGAGCGAAGTCGTAATGCCCAGGCCTTCGTGGCCGGTTGCCAGGTACAGGCGCGGGTCTTCGGGGCACGGGCCGATCAGCGGCAGCTTGTCCGGTGTGGCGGCGCGAAAGCCGGTCCACGAGCGGATCGCGGAGAGCGAGGCTAAGCCCGGCATATACTCCTGCGCGCGCCGCAGCATGCGCGTGAGTATCTGAGTATCGATCTCGCCGTGCTCGGCGCCGAACTGGCGCGACGAGCCGATCAGCAACTGGCCGGTCTTGCGGGGCTGGACGTTGAAGGCCACCGAATCGGCTGTCATGGAATGCGCGCTTTTCAAATATCCGAGTTCGACCAGTTGGTGGCGCACGAAGCCGGGGTACCGGTCGGTGATCACCAGGTGGCCCTTGCGTTTCCGCACCGCAATCCCCGGAGTGAGTTCGGGGGCCCACGCGCCCGTGGCGTTCACCACCGCGCCTGCCGCGAGGAAGGAACCGTCGCGCAGTCTGATCCCCGTGCCACTCAGTTCCGCGGCGGCCTCTCCGGCGCGCACTGTGGCGCCGTGATCGCGCGCGCGTTCGAGCATGTAGCGCGCGGCGCAGGGCGGATAGACCACGGCGTCGTCGGGGACGCGCAACGCTCCCGCCAAGCCCGGGCGCAGGTTCGGCTCGGCCTGGGCGAGTTCCCGCGGACCGAGCACTTCCGCCCGCACGCCGATGGCTTCATAGACGGCGCGCTTACGTTCCACTTCGGCCATTTCCTCGCTGTCGGCAGCCACCCAGAGCGTGCCGGCGGAGACGTATTCCACCTCGGCGGGGAACTCGCGCGCACGCGCCATCCACAGGGTTCGCGAATAATTGGTGAGCGCGATCTGCGCCGGGGAATCGTCCATGACGACGATATGGCCCATGCCGCCGGCGGTCGCTCCGCCGCCCACCGGGCCCGGTTCGACGACCACCACGGCGAGGCCCGCCGCCGCGCACTCCTCCGCGCAGGCCGCGCCCACGATGCCGCCGCCGGCGATGGCTACGTCGTAGCTTGTGCCCATGAGCGGGGGATTCCGTAGCAGAAGGGATCGCGTTCGTCGAGCACCAGGTCGGCCTCGGCGTTGACGTAGGCGGAGCCGGTGATCTCCGGGTAGAGCTTGCCGCCGTCAACGGAGATGCGGCCGTCGAAGGTCGAGCCGGTGATGCTCTCCTGACGCCAGACCTGGCCGGGTTTCAGTTTGCCATCGGCGTAGAGGCAGGCCAGTTTGGCGCTGGTGCCGGTGCCGCACGGCGAGCGGTCGTAGGCTTTGCCGGGGCAGAGGACGAAGCTCTTGCTGTCGGCGCCTTCCACGGTGGGGTGGCCGAAGAGTTCGATGTGATCGATCGAGCCGCCATCGTCGCCGGCGATGCCGTGGGCTTCGAGCGACTGCCGGATACGCCACGCAAAATCGGTCAGCTCATCGACGCGATCGAGGGTGAGCGCCTGTCCGTGACCACCGCACAGGAAGAACCAGTTGCCGCCCCAGGCGATGTCTCCGTAGACCCGGCCGATGCCCGGCGCCTCCACCGCGACGTGCGCGGCGCTGCGGTGGCTGGCGACGTTGCGCAAGGTCACGGTGCCGTCGGTGTTCAAGCGCGCCTCGACATCGCCCACCACGGTTTCCAGGCGGACGCGGGCGCCGCGCTGGATGCGGCCCATGTATTCCAGGGTGGCGAGCAGGCCGATGGCGCCATGGCCGCACATTCCCAGATAACCGACGTTGTTGAAGAAGATCACGCCGGCGTCACAGGCGGGGCTGGAAGGCTCGCACAACAGCGCGCCCACCATGGCGTCGTTGCCGCGAGGCTCATTCACGGTGGCCGAGCGAAAGCCGTCGAAGCCGGCGCGGAAGCGGGCCAGGCGCTCCGTGATGGGGCCGGTGCCCAGATCGGGGCCGCCGGCGATGATGACGCGGGTGGGCTCTCCGCCGGTGTGGGAATCGATGATCTTGATGCGTTGTGGGTTCACTCCTTACCCCTCACTCTCATACCAGTTCAGATGTTCCTGGGCAAACAGGCGGAACTTCTGCTGGGCCACCCGCCGCGCGGTTTTCTTGTCGCGCCGCAGAATCGCCTCGGCAATTTCCACGTGCGCTACGGCCGAGGCGGTCATCTCCAGTTGGTGATTCTTGCGCAGGTTGCGCATGAACAAAAACGCCAGCAGCGGCATCAGGGTCTGTGCCAGCAGGCGGGGAAGCACGCTGTTGCCGGAAAGCCGCCAGAGCGCCTGGTGGAACTGGACGTCGAACTCGTGGTAGCGGCGGATGTCGCGCACTTCGGCCGCCTCTTTCATCTTTTCGGCAACGGCGATGAGCTTGCGGATTTCGACGTCGGGCGCGATTTCGATGGCGAGATCCACGGCCAGGCGTTCCAGTTCCTCGCGCACGCGCAGCACCTGGCTGATTTCGTCGCGCGTCAGCGCCGTCACCACGCAGCCCTGGTTGGCCTTGCGCACCACCAACCCCTGATGCTCGAGCGCCACCAGCGCTTCGCGCACGGTGGGCTGCCCGACGCCGATCTGGCGGGCCATGCGCGACTCCACGATGCGGTCGCCGGGCTTCAGATCGCCCGAAACGATCAAGCCGCGAATGGTTTCGGCGATTCGATCGGCGATGGGCGGCCTTCTCCCCAGGTTCTGCGAAAGCGCCTCCAGCGTGCCTGAGATGCCGCGCGGCATTACCGCGCCGCCAGTACCGGCCGGAAAGCGATGGCTTTGCGAATGATGCCGAGAATCTCTTCGCGTTCCGCGCCTTCAAGGGGCAAGCGCGGCGCCCGCACCATTTCCGAGCCAAGTCCGGTTTCCTGCATGGCGAGCTTGATGTATTGCACCAGCTTCACCTTGGTATCGAGGTGCAGCAGCGGTGTATACCAGCGATACAATTCGCGCGCCTGTTCCCATTTGCCGGCGATGGCCAGATCCCACAGCGCGCGATTCTCGCCGGGGAAGGCGTTCACCAGGCCGGAGATCCAGCCCTCCGCGCCGAGCAGGATGCTTTCCAGCACCAGGTCGTCCACACCGCCGAAGAGAATGTAGCGGTTGCCCACGAGATTGCGCAGGTCGGTGATGCGGCGGACATCTTCGGAAGATTCCTTGATGGCCACCAGGTTCGGCTCATCGGCGAGGCGGGCGAAGGCCTCGGGCACGAGGTCGACGCCGTACGATACCGGGTTGTTATAGACCATGACGGGCAAGCCGGTGGACTTGGCCACGGTGCGGTAGTGGGTGATGGTCTCTCGCTCATCGGACTTGTAGACCATGCAGGGGAGGACCATCAGGCCATCCAGGCCGATCTTTTCGGCATCGCGCGCGAAGCGGCAGGCGAGCGCGGTGGTGTATTCGGCGACGCCCGTCAGAACCGGGATGCGGCCGCGCACCACCCCCTTCATCTCGCGCAGTATGGTGAACTTCTCATGGTACTCGAGGGCGGTATTCTCGCCGACGGTTCCCAGAAAGACGACGCCGTGAATGCCGGCCTGGATCATGCCTTCGAGGTGTCTGGCAGTGGCGGCGAGATCGAGAGACTGATCCTGGCGGAACTGAGTGGTGATGGCGGGGAATACGCCTTTCCAATTGGGTTTCATATTCTGAGTGCGGTCCCTTCCGAACGATAACTTATAATCTATAGAATTCGGGGACTAAGGTCAAACCCGGTGGGCGGATTTTGCTCGACAAAGAAATGAAAAAGACCCAGCGCCAACCGAGCATCGCGATCTCCAGCGGCGCTCACCCACGCCGCACCACGAAATAGGGTTGATTGGTCAGATCCGGGCCGAGCCCGGGATACAGCCACGCCTTGGCGCGGGATTCCCGCACCTCGAAGTAATACTGCAACGCGTAGGGGGAATCCGTATACGCGGCCGGGACGGTTGCGGCCCACGCGTCGCCGCGCTCTTCCATTTCGACGGATTGGAATCGCTCCGCCTGGTTCACGTGCCGGTAATACATCCGCACCGACGCCGGCTTGCGATCCGGCACGGCGATCTCGAGCGCCACGGCTTCCTTTGCCCGGAAGGTCTTCGGTTGCCGATGCAGGCACTGCGCCATGTCTTGCTCGGGCCGCTCGAATACCTCCATGATGGCGGTGCGCACGCGCGGCTCGTCGACCAATTGCGCCGCGCCGGCCTTCTGCTCCATGGCGGCGATATCTTCATCCATCGGCGGAAGGCGGTCGGCCCACTGGCCGCGCACCGAGTAACGGTCGCCGGCGGACAGATCCGCCACGTATTCCAGCTTCGAGCGGCGAGCCACGCCGGCCCAGATAGCGCGCGCTTCCTTGTACTGTTTCAACGATTCTTCCAGCGCCTCGCGGTCGCCGGTTTGCTGGTGAATCGCGTACAGCACACCAGCCCGAAGCTTCGATGCGAAGAAGAGCCCCACCGCCGCCAGCAGATCCACGTCCACGGCGACACGGCGCAGCTCCGGCGAACTGTCGAACTGGGCGCGCGAAAGTGTGATGGCCGGCTGCGCGCAATCTTCCAGCCAGGACGCCACCTCGAGCGGCGAGTACTTGCCGCCGCGCTCGCCTTTCAGCAGCTCATCGGCGAAATCCGTCATGCGCGAAAAGAGTTGGGGATCGAGCGGGCTCACGTTCTGGAAGGTCTTGGGCGATGGAGTATCGCCATAGGGATTGCGAAGGCCCTCGTCCGCCATCGGCATGTTCCAGTAGATCTCCGGCCAGAAGGTGTCGCACGCCGCCGAAGGCAAATGCGCCGTGGTCACGAGCGGCAGCACGCGGCTGGCCTTGGCCAGGGCTTCCTGGACGATTTCGGCGTCCTTGCCGAATTGTTTGCGCAGCGGGCGCTCAAAAACTTCCGGCTCGGTTTCAGGGCTGTACAAAGCGCGGCCCCACACGCGATACCACTGCTCAAACTTTTGCCAATCGCGAGGCGGTTCGAGCGATGAATCCGCGTACCCGCAGCGCGTGCTTCCGGCCGCGGTGCCGCGCCGCCCGCGAAAGGTCAGCGGCTCCATCACGTCCGCGCCCGTCGATCCGCAGAGACGGAACGCGCGGGAATAAGCCGCGGCCCACTGCGGCTCGGCCCACAGCAGCAGGCGCTGCGTGCCGGCCCAGACGCGATGACGCACCGTGTACTTGCGGTCCTCTCGCAGCAGGTCGGCATAGCCGTAGCGCGTGAAGCTGCGCGAGCCTTCGCTGAGCGCCATCAACCGGCTTCCCACGTGGCCTACCACCGGCCGCTCCTGCTCCCGAATCTCCGCCTGGTGATAGGGCAGGCCGAGGTGCTCGGCCCAATATTTCGCGGAAACATTCACGGGCAGGCCGGTGGCCAGCGCCGAATCGATCATGGCAGTGTCGATGCCCTTGGCGTGCAGGTCGATTTCCACTTTCCGCCCGCAGGCTTTCACGCCATCGAAGACGGTTCGCCAGAAATCGTAGCTGCCTTCCGCCACGCCGCTCTCACCGTGGATGCGGAGGGCCACGGCGCCGATCTTCGGGCAGGCGCGCAGCACCGCCGCCAGCGCGTCGCGGCAATAAGGCCCGTGGGTTTCGTTCGTCAGGCCTTCGATGACATAGCGGGCGCGCGGGCTGTGGGTCAACTGGTAGCCGTGCATCCACACGCCCAGTTGGAAATCCAGGCCGCGCCGCGCGGTTTGTTCGCTGATGAAGCGCAGCATGTCAAGGTTGCGATCACGCTCCGCATCGGGCAGGTTGGACGCCCTCACTTCATAGCCCGGCAGCTTCACGAGAAAAGGGTAGAGGAACAGAAAATACGAATCGGCCACATTCTGCAGGAAGTCGTAGCCCAGGCCGAAGCCCAGGTGCAGGCGGTTGAAGCGGTTGGCCGCCAGCATGGTGAGGTACTGCTGCCAGCCTTCGCGATCGTGGAACCACGGCTTATCGAGCGGCTCGCTGGTGAACTGCCGCATCACGCTACGCACCGGGTTGGCCGGCTGTTCGGCGAGGGGTTTGGGAATTTCGAGCGGCATGCCGTGGCGGGCGCGGTCGGCCAACTCGAGCAGCGCGTACGCCAAGCCGCGCGCATCGCCGCCGGCGGCTAGCAACACCGGCCGGCCCGCGGTGGTGGCGGAAGAGAGCCGGAAGGATTCGGGGGCGTCCGCCCCGCTTTTGCCACTCGAAGCCACGATGCAGCGTTCGCCCGGGGCGGCTTCCCGCACCGCGCTACGGCGGCGCACTGTGCGGCCACTCTCTTCGAAAGCGCGTTCGAGTTCCGCCATGGCCCACTTGACTGGTTCCGAAGCAGCGATGGGGTCCGATGAACCGGCCACCAGCGAGACGTTCCCGGGGGCAGCGCGGCCCCGCGGCGCGGAGGCCAGAGCGCCGCCCGCCAGCGCGGTTTTGAGTAGAAAGTCCCGCCTCTTGATGGGAGCGCTATCGGACATGCCGGCCCATGGTCAGGTCGATTTTACCACTAGCCGTCATTTCTCACAGACGTGCAGCGCTGGTGCAGTGGCGCACGCACCTCGATATCGGTTATGGCACGCGCTCTTCGAAATGGCCTGTCATCTGTATTTGGGGGAGCCCGCACCCGGCCCCGGGGGCATGATTCCAATTGCCTCAAAGACTCCCAGCGGAAACTCGAACGTCACTGGCTCGCAATCCTCCGAGATCCACGTCTGATCGACCAGTTTGTATTCCATGACGTCGTCGGTGTCCTTCAGGGCGACACGCATCGTCCGGCCCGTCAGCGCCAGTATTACCGCTGCGCGCTTCTTTCCATTCGCCATTCTGACGATCATCATCGTTTCTGCTTTTTAAGTGCTTTGGCCTTAAGAGTAAGTCCAATACAGGCGTCTTACAAGAAAAATATGGCCGGTGGTTAGTTCTGTTTGGTCTAGTACTTTTGGCGAAAAGCGACTTAGAATTTAACAGTACCTTCGGCAGCGGCGATGGCCGCTTGCCCCAGTGCGATGCCACCATCGTTGGGTGGAACCTGTGCGTGCAGGTAGACTTCAAGCCCGTTGCAGCGCAAGGCCGCCGCGGTGGTACCGAGCAGCCGCATGTTTTGAAACGTGCCGCCGCTGAGGCAGACGCGCCGCAAACCTGTCTCGCGCGCGATGCGCAGGCAAACTTCGGCGGTGGCCTCGGTGAGGGTGTTGTGGAACTTCGCGGCCTTCACCGGCGCGGCGGCCGGGTCGCGCAGAATCTCCGCCACCAAGGGGCGGAAATCCACCTGCCACGGGCCGTCGCCTTCGATCGCGAATTCGTAACGGCCTTGCTCGCCACTCTGCGCGATCATCTCCAGCTCGATGGCCGCCTGGCCTTCGAAGGTAACTTCGCGGCGCAGCCCGATGAGCGCCGCGACGGCGTCAAACAACCGCCCGCACGAGGACGTCGGCACGGTGTTGAGACCGGTTGCGATCATCCGCCGCACCACGCGCACGCGCTCTTCGGCCACGCCTTCTATGGAAGCGCCCGCGCCGAAGGTGTCCGTGAGATAGCCCAGCGCCGCGCGCCAATTCTCGCGCACAGCCGTATCTCCCCCCGCGAGCGGCACGTAGCGCAGGTGCGCGCGCCGCGTGAAGCTTGCATAACCGGCCACCAGGAATTCACCGCCCCAGATCGCGCCGTCCGTCCCATACCCCGTGCCGTCGAAGGCCACGCCGATCACTTCGCCAGCCAGAGAGTGCTCGGCCATGCAGGAAGCGATATGGGCGTGATGGTGCTGGACGCCGATGGACGGCAGGCCGGTGCTCTCCAACGCGTACTTGGTGGTCAGGTATTGCGGATGGAGATCGTGCGCCACGGCGCGCGGCTCCACGCGAAAGAGCTTCTTCAAGTTGCGGAGGGTCTCCTGGAAGAATTCGAGGGTTTCGTAGTTCTCCAGGTCGCCGATGTGTTGGCTCAGGATGGCGTGCCTCCCCTTGGTGAGACAAAAGGCATTCTTTAACTCACCGCCGCATGCCAGCAGTTCCGGCACTTCGCGCCCCAGGTCGAGGGTCTGCGGCGCATAGCCGCGCGATCGCCGCATCACGCGTTCGCGCCCTTCGAAGACGCGCACCACGGAATCGTCGGTGCGCATGTAGATGTCGCGGTCGTGGGTCAGAAACCAGTCGGCGGTTTGCGAGAGCCGCTGGCGGGCTTCCCCGTTATCGACCACGATGGGCTCTTCGCTCAAATTGCCGCTGGTCATCACCAAGGCATCGTAAGGCGCATCCACGAACAGCAAATAATGCAGCGGCGTGTATGGCAGCATCACGCCGAGGGTGCGATTGCCAGGCGCGATGGCGTGGGGCAGTGTGACAGACTCAACGCGCCGCAGGATCACGATGGGCCGCTTGGTCCCCGACAGCGCCTCTTGTTCCGCCTCCGGGACATGGCACAGCGCGGCGGCCGCGGCCAGGTCCCGCACCATCACGGCAAACGGCTTATCGCTTCTGCGTTTGCTCGCGCGCAGGCGCTCGACGGCTTCCCGGTTGCGCGCATCGCACGCCAGGTGAAATCCGCCCAGGCCTTTTATGGCCAGCACCTCACCCAAGGCCAGCCTGCGGCGCGCTTCTTCGACCGGCGCCGAAAGGCGCGGCCCGCAAGCCGCGCAGGCGTTAGGCTGCGCGTGAAAGCGGCGGTTGCGCGGGTCTTCATACTCCGCCTGGCAGGCCGCGCACATGCGGAAAGCGGCCATGGTGGTCTTGGGGCGGTCGTAGGGAATGTCGCGGATAATGGTGTAGCGCGGGCCGCAGTTGGTGCAATTGGTGAAGGCGTAACCATAGCGGCGGTTGGATGGATCGGTGAAATCGGCGAAGCAGTCGGAGCAGGTGGCGACGTCGGGCGAGACCAGCGCAAACTCCCCGGTGGAGGCGACGCTGCGGCGAATCACGAAGGCCGTTTCGCCGAGTGCTGCGACTTCCGAAACCTGCATTTCCTGAATCCACGCGAGCGGCGGCGGCTGGTGCCGCACGGCCTCGACGAAACTATCGAGCGCCGTGCGGGGGCCTTCCACTTCGGTCACTAACCCGGCCGACGAGTTCAGCACCCATCCGCCCAGTTGGCGCTCCTCCGCCAGGCGGTGCACGAAGGGCCGGAAGCCCACGCCCTGCACGATGCCGCGCAACTGAATCCGCAGCCGCGCCTCACCCATCCCAGCGCCCCCGCTGGCGCAACTTCGCGACCTCTTCGCGCGCCAGTGCTTGCAGCTTGACCATGTCCACTTTGGACGTGCGATTGAACGGCATCGCGCCCGGCTCCAGAATCACGTAATGCAGCGGGCGCATGTAGCTGGTCAACCCGCGCGCGTGTTTGCGCAGTTCCGCCTCGCTCAATTCGACGCCCGGCTGCGGCTCCACAAACGCGATGATGGCTTCGCTCCAGAGGGCGTGCTGGTGCCCCACCACACCGACGTTGGCCACGCGGCCCGACATGGCGCTGAAGTGGTTCTCCACATCGCCGGGGAAGACCTGGTGGCCGGCCGGCTTCAAGACCCATTTGGCGCGCCCGGAGAAATGCAGGCCGCGCTCATCGGCGAAGCCGAGATCGCCGGTGTAGAGCCAGCCGTCGGATGAAAGGGCGCGCGCGGTCGAAGCCGGGTCGTTCACATATCCCAGGAAAGTCTGCGGCCCTTGGAAGCAGATGTGCCCGACTTCGCCCGCGCCCACTTCGCCGCCCGCCGTTCCGGCCGCATCCATCGGTTCGCGCACCGACATGCGGTAAGCCGGCATGGCCCAACCCAGACCGTCCGCCACGACATCCGCGCCACCCAGGGCCGTGTAGGTGCAGAAGCCGGAGGCTTCGGTGAGGCCCAATCCGGTGGCGATTCGCGGCGCCATCTCCAGCATGCGGCCGAGAAACGGCTTGGGTACCGCCTGCCCGCCGTAGACCGCCAGTTCCAGGCTCGACAAATTGCGGCTCGCGTAATCGGCGGTGCGCCATTCCAGGTGGAACATGGCGGGAATCTGCCCGAGCAGAGTGACGCCATGGCGCTCGATAGCCTCCAGGCTTTTCACCGGGTCGAAGACTTCCAGCGTGACCGCGGTTCCGCCGGCGAACAGCGACGTGAGGAGGATTTCCGATTGCCCACCCACGTGCGACGCCGGCAGGTTGCACAGCACTCTCTGCTCCGGCCCGAAGTGGAAAGCCGCCGCCAGGCACAGGTTCTGGCAGGCGATGCCGCGATGCGAGAGCAGCGCCGGCTTGGGCGAGCCGGTAGAGCCGGTGGTGAAGATCACCTGCGCGCCGTCGTGTTCGCTCACTTCCCATGGAGCGGCTGCCGCATTCCCATTGGTCTCGCGGAGGCCGAAGAAGCTGGCGGCCCCAGCGATGCACTCAGCCGGCGGCGAGAACTGCACGAAGTGTTCGACGAAATCGCACCTGGCGCGCACGGCCTCGGCCAGCGCGGCGAAATCGGCCCGCGGGGTTTTTCCCAAGAAAAAATATCCCTTGGCGCCGATCAGTCCCAGGCAGCGGATCACCTCCGCCGGTTCGAGCCGCAAATCGAGCGGCGCATGAATCACGCCCATGCGAAAACAGGCGTACTCCAGCAGGATATGTTCGTTGAGCAGGGGCAGGGAAGCAGCCAGGAAATCGCCCTTGCGAAAACCCATCCGTTCTAACTCTGTGGCCAGCGCCAGAGAGCCGCGCTGGAGTTGGCGCCACGTCAACCCGGTCCCGCGCGTGGCATTCACGACGGCGGCCCGATCGGGCTGGAGCGCGGCCCAATGATCCACGGCTTGGTGGATCAAGTGCCGCCCGTGGTTTTCAAACTGATCGAGCGTGACTTGAGGAATCGCCGGCGCCATGATGGGTAGATCCCAGTATGACAATCTTGGAGGGCGGACGCCCCCGTCCGCAGCCGGCCCCCTGGCCGGCTTCCTCATTAGCAAAGACTCAATTCCTCAAGCGCCGGTCCCGCGGTTCATCGGCTATTTAGAAACAGATGCACGTTCACGAACTGGTTGGGGAACAGCGCGCCATTCTTGTTGTCGAACACGGCTTTGAGTTTAGCAGTGCCGGTTTCCGGGTCAATCTGATTGTCAACCGCCGCCAGACGGCCCGTCGCGATCTTGACCGTGTTGGTGCGGTTCCACGCCTCGGCCGTCGGGTTCGCGCCTTCCTTGAGACGCGCCAGCACCTGAGGCAGGATATCTTCCGAAATGCTGAACACAACCGCGATGGGCTGGAGCTGATTAATGACCACGATGCCGGTCGAATCCGCGGCATGAACCATATTGCCGGGGCCGACCAGGCGCAGACCAGCCACGCCCGTGATGGGCGCTGTGACCTGCGCGTAAGTCAATAGGAGCTTCGCGTGGTCGACGTTGGCCTGATCGGCTCTTATGCTGCCTTCGAGTTCCGCAACCGTGGTGCTCTGTGGGTCGATCTGCGAGCTGGGAATCTGGTTCGACGCCACCATTTGTCGGATACGGACGAGATCCGCGCGCGCTTTATCGAGCGTGGCCTGGTCCCGTGCCAGTTGCCCCAAGGCCCGATCCAACTGGAACTGGTATGGCTGCGGGTCGATGGACGCCAGCAACTGGCCGGTCTGGACCAGATCCCCTTCCTTGAAGCTCACCGACATCAACTGACCGTCGACGCGCGGCTTGACGGTAACCGTGGTAGCGGTGACGTTGCCCAGACCAACCAGATAATCCGACGCGGATGCGGGTCCCGATTTGCTCCGCTTAGGCTGCTTGGTCGCGCTCGCAACTTGGTCCGGCGTCAGCCCGGATTGCGCGACCGGGGATGTGTCAAGAGCGGGCGGCCGCGATTGAGCCCGGATCGCGGGCACATGCATCGTGCCAATTACGATGGGCGCCGCCAGAGCCGCCATCCCGGCAGTGGCCAGGGCTACCTTCTTTGCGAAGCTCAGGTTGCCGGCGACGCGCCCCGTCAGGATCGTCTGAATTCGCTTCTTCAGATTGGACCCCGTTACTCCGGACACGCAAAGCAAGGGTGACTCCAGGTAAAGTTTGCAGACATTGAGAATCGCTTCCGCGTAGACGTGCGGTTCACAGCCGAGCCGCACAACCTCTTCATCGCAGGCTCGCTCGCGCTCTTTCACCAGCCGTGTCCTGATCCACCACACCACCGGATGAAACCAGAAGACGGTTTCCACCACCAGGTGAATCGCGGCTGTCAGATTGTCTCGTCGCCTGACATGGCACAACTCGTGCGCGAGTACCGCCTCCAATTGCTCCGGCGTCAAGCGCTCCGTAATGCCTTCGGGCAGCAGCAGGACGAGTTTGCGGATACCGAACACGCCCGGCTCCAGGCGCGCGGCGGAGGACATCACCGGGATCGGCAGGTTCACATCGAGCATGCCCAAATCGAGCGGTGTCGCCGTTCTCCGGTTGGCGCGGACTTGCCGCCACCACCGCAACCAACAGATGACGCCGACGGCGAAGCCACAAAGCCACAAGCCAAGGAGTAGTATCTCCGCAAGATGGCTTGGCGCCTGGGCCACGCCGGTTAGCCGGGCTGCCGGGGCCGGCAGGGCGAACGGCCGGCTCATCACATCCACCACAATAGCGAACTGAGGTTCGACAGCGGGTCGCCGGGCAAAATGACTGCCGGCGTCGATCAGCCACGAAAAGGGGATCAGGAACTTCACCGATGCAGCCAGCCAGATCCAGTACCGGACTGCCGCGCGGTTCTTCGTCAGTGCGAGGGTCGCCAGCCATGCCGCGGTGGCAAAGAGAGTGGATTGCCAGAGATGATTCGCCAAAGGCGACAAATCGGCCAGGTTCATTGCGGTCTATCCCTTCTTGATGGGCTTGCGGAGGGTCTTCTCAGCCTCCCGCACATCGTCCAAAGTGATCTCGCCGGCTTCCACCAGATGCGCCATTACCAGCTTGCCTCGACCACCCAATAATGCCAGCAACTCGTCGATCAACCGTCCCTGCGCGTCTTTGCGGGAGATCGCGGCTTCGAAAATATTGGCATTGCTGATCCGCTTGACACAGCGGAGGGCCTTCTTTCGTTCCAGGCGATAAACCGTCGTCTGCACGGTGGTATAGGCCGGCCTCTCAGCTTCGGGAAAGGTCTCCTGGACCTCCCTAACGGAGCACGCCCCTTTCTGCCAGAGCGCCTCCAGGACCTGCAGTTCCAGCTTGGTCAGTTTTGGATGGGCCATATCGATTGAACTGCTACGCCATTCAGTCTACTATCACGATAGTCAGGATGCAAGAGGAAAGCGTATGGCTAAAAGGGGCTAGTGGCGTGACCAGGTGATTTGGTGCCAGTGGAAGTCCGCTCCCTTACGGTCGCGGCTCGCTGAGGAGGCGTTGGCGGCCGATAGGCGGGTGTTCGTCAAAAGCACAAAATCACGCGG
>Ga0181530_10003632_pt1 | contig 17011 bp, 21 predicted proteins | sample PEATcosm2014_Bin_42_FD_119769 | JGI IMG/M metagenome (GOLD analysis project Ga0181530, IMG submission 119769) | Peatland microbial communities from MTU Mesocosm Facility, Houghton, MI, USA - PEATcosm2014_Bin10_60_metaG | ecosystem: Environmental > Terrestrial > Soil > Wetlands > Peat | place... | reverse complement strand
GAAGTTCCGCATCATGATGGCGGGATGTGTGATGCTATGATGACCCTATGCGCACTACAGTGACTCTCGATCCGGAGGTTGAGGCCATGGTCCGGCGGGTCATGAAAGAACGAGGCATTTCCTTCAAGGAGGCCCTCAATTCCGCGTTGCGGGCAGGGCTCGCCCAGGGTAGCCCCAGGAAACGCCGATTCGCGCAAAAGACGTTTCCCCTGGGGGCCGAACAGAATTTCCGTTGGGACAAGGCGCTGGTGGCGTCCGACGCGATGGAAGACGAAGAATTGAGCCGCAAGCTGGCGTTGCGCAAATGATCCTGATCGACGCAAATCTGCTGATCTACGCCGTCAACGAGGACGCGCCGCTCCATCGCAAAGCCAAGTCGTGGCTGGAAGCGGCGCTCTCCGGCACGGAGACGGTGGGGCTTTCCTGGACCGTGCTGCTGGCGTTCCTTCGCCTGACAACGCGCGCCGGCGTCTTTCGCAGGCCGCTGGCAGTGGAGTTAGCCTTGGACGTTGTAGATGCCTGGTTAGCGCAGCCGGCCGTGGTCGCGGTCGAACCGACGGCGAAGCATAGCCGGGTCCTGCGGGATCTGCTGTCGGCTCTTGGTACAGGCGGAAATCTGACCTCCGACGCGCATTTGGCGGCTCTGGCCATCGAGCACGGAGCGGACCTCTGTTCGAGCGACGCCGATTTCAGTCGTTTTCCCCGCCTGCGCTGGCGGAATCCGCTGCTCTGAAGCAAGCCGGATCTTTCTTGCCATACTGAAACTATGACGTCGATCCAGGTGGGAAAGCTGGCGGATCTGCCGCCGGATTCGGTTATGGAGGTCATGGTGGGAGAGCAGCCCTATGCTATTTGCAACGTGGGCGGCAGCGTCCACGCGCTGAGCGGCGTCTGCATTCATCGCGGAGGCCCGCTGGGGCAGGGGCATATCCACGAAGGCCGGGTGGTCTGCCCCTATCACCTGTGGGAATTCGATTGCCGCACCGGCGAATACGATTTCGACGCAGCCCGGCGTGTGCCCACCTATGAAGTGCGCGTCGAAAACGGCGAAATTCTGTTGCAGGTGCCCTGAGTGCCGGAACTTCCCGAAGTCGAAACCGTAACCCGCTCCATTCTGCCCCTGGTGGGGCGGCGTATTCTCAACGCGGAATTCCGCTGCCCGCGCGTGCTGCGCGGCGGCCATCCGCTCCGCATGGCGGCGCGCCTGGCGGGATGCCGCATCGGCGGCATCAAGCGCTACGGCAAGTTCATCGTGGTTTCGCTGGAGGGCGGCGGGTACTTGCTGATTCATCTCGGCATGACCGGGAAGCTGTTGCTGGGCGGCGAAGCCGGCAAACACACCCACGCCATCCTGACCCTGGACCGCGGCGTTTTGCTCTACGACGATAGTAGACAGTTTGGATCCCTACAAGTGAGCGAAACCTTTCCCGAGCGCGTGGCCAAGCTGGGGCCCGAGCCGCTGGAGGTGCCGTTCGAAGATTTCGCCGCGGCGCTGAAACGCCGCAAGACGCGCATCAAGGCGCTGCTGTTGAACCAGAGCTTCGTACGCGGTGTAGGAAATATCTATGCCGACGAAGCGCTCTTCCGATCGGGAATTCACCCCATGGCGATGGCCAACCGGCTGCGCGGCGAACGCCCGCGGAGGCTTTACGACGCCCTGGTCGAGGTGTTGACGGAGGCCATCGCGGCAGGGGGATCGAGCATTTCCGACTACGTGGATGCGCAAGGGCGGAAGGGTTTTTTTCAGTTCAGTCACCGCGTTTATCAGCGCACCGGAGAGCCCTGCACAAATTGCGGAACTCCCATCCGCCGCGTTCTGGTGGCGCAGCGTTCCAGCCATTATTGCCCGAAATGCCAGAAACGTTAGCTCGAATACATTCCAGCAAAGATGAAACCCCGACCCCTATCTCCGCGTCATGTGGTGCAACGGTACAGTTTCGCCGTTGTTTTTTAGATTGGGAGTCATTAAAAGCGCCGCGGTAAGCAATAATTAGATCGTGTGCGCATTCTGCAAACACAAGAGGAGATTTTTGACGTGAGACGAATTTGCCGCTACCTTCCAATTTTCCTGTTGCTCGTCTGTCTGCAGCTTGCCAATGCGCAGAGCGGGTTCGACCTCGGAATAGGTTTTGGCGCCGCACAAGACAAAGCTACCGGCAACGGTATCGAAGGCAACCCCAATTCCGTAAACTTCTTTGGCAGTTGCACGCCGGGTTCGACTTCTACCTGCAGCCCGACGCAAAGCTTGAGCGGGGTCATGATGGGTTTTCAAGGAAACCTGATGTTGTGGAAGTATCTGGGCGTGGGCGCCGAGGTAGCCTTCCAACCGGCCAAAGCGAATTACGTGACGTTTCCGCAGGCGACGGTAGAGGCGGGCGGGGCGGACTTACAATCCCGCGCGACGTTCTACGATTTCAACGCGATTTTTCAGCCGGTGAAAACCAAGAGAGTCGCATTCCAGATCGAGGGTGGAGTCGGTGGCGCGAACCTGAAGTTTTACGCCAACAGCGCCACCACGGATGCCATCGTGGGAACCCAGAATTACAGCCAATACTACGAAAGCGCGAACCATTTTCAGGTGCACGTCGGCGTGGGAGTGCAGATCTTCGTGAGCGACCACGTGTTCGTTCGGCCGGAGTTCGACATGCACTACGTACCGAACCTGACGCAGTTCGGCAGCAATATCGTGACGCAGGAAATGGTATGGCTGGGATATAGCTGGGGCAGCCAGTAGGGCACGCTCGAGCTTGCCAGGACAGGCCTCCCGGCCTGTCCTATTTTTTTTGTAAGGCCTCGATCAGTTCCGGAACCACCTGGAACAGGTCGCCCACGATTCCATAATCGGCGATTTCGAAAATGGGAGCGTTGGCGTCTTTGTTGATGGCCACCACGGTGCGCGAACCTTTCATCCCCACCAGGTGCTGAATGGCTCCGGAGATGCCCACGGCCACGTACATCTTGGGCGCGACGGTCTGGCCCGAGCTGCCCACCTGGCGCTCCATGGGGAGCCATCCGGCGTCGCAGATGGGGCGCGAGGCGGCCAGCTCCGCGCCCAGCGCCGCGGCCAGTTTTTCAATCAGTGGAATGTTCTCCGCTTCCTTGATGCCGCGCCCCACCGAGACGATGATCCCGGCGGTGGTGAGATCCACGGCGCGCTGCGATTCGCGGAACAGTTCCAGAGGTTTGCCGCGGATATCCGAAGGGGCGATTTGGGGCGCGAACGCTTCGACGGCGGCGCTGCCTTCCCGTAATTTGTCGGCGCGCCATGCGCCCGCCTGCAGGGACGCGAAATGCGGCCCTTCGCCGGCGAAGCGCACATCGGCGTTCACCTTGCCCTGAAAAAGCTGCCGCACCAGCACCATCTGCCCGTTTTCCATGCGCTGCGCGACCACGTCGCTGACCGCTACTTTGCCCAGCGAGGTGGCCAGCTTGGGGAGAAAATCGCGCACCTGGTAAGTGTGCGGGAAGATCACGAGCGCCGGCTTCACCTGCCGCAGCAGTTGGCGCAGCGCCAGCGTGTAAGCATCGGGCGTATAATCGGCCAGCAGATCGTGCTCGACGGCGTAGACTTTTTCGAGCTGCTTCGCGGCCAGTTCCCCCGCGAGGCCGTCGATTCCCTTGCCCAGCACGGCGGCGCTGGCGGTGGCGCCCAGCTCGGAAGCGAACTGCTGCGCGGCCGCCAGGGTTTCGAAGGACATGCGGTTCCATTGGCCGCCGCGTTGTTCCAGAATGGCCAGAACGCTCATATGACCCTCGCTTCGAATCTCAGTTTTTCCACCAGTTGCGCGGCGGCCTCTTTGGGAGAGCCTTCGAACAGTTGCGTGCGCTTGCTGCGCTCCGGGAAGTAGATGCGGTCGAGCGTGACGCTGGCGGCAACGGCGGGCGCGCCCAGTCCCGCCGCGGTGAGCCGTTTGACCTCTTTGGACTTGGATTTCTTGATGCCCATGAGGGTCGCGTAGCGCAGCTTGCTGATGCCGGATTGAATGGTCAAAAGCGCCGGCAGCGGCATTTCGACGTGCTGGAACCAGCCGTTTTCCAGCTCGCGCTTGACGCGGATCGCCCCTTCCAGCTTTTCCACTTCCATGATGATGGTGGCGTGGGGAAGGCCCAGCAGCTCGGCCAGAATGACGCCCGTCTGGCCGTAGCCCAGGTCATCGGACTGCAAACCGGTGAGCACCAGGTCGGGCGATTCGGCGCGAATGGCGGCGGCCAGCAGTTGGGCGCCGGCCAGCGGATCGAGCGCGGCGGTTTCCTCTTCGATGTGGATGGCGCGGTCGGCGCCCTTGGCGAGCGCTTCGCGAATGGTGGTGGATGCGCGCGCCGGAGCGGCGCACAATGCGATCGCTTCGCCCGCATGCTTTTCCTTCAATTGCAGAGCGGCTTCCAGGGCGTATGCGTCCGGCTCGTTGATTTCGTAAGCGAGGTCGCCTTCCTCGATCCATTTTCCGGAAGCGGCGATTTTGAGTTGCGAATCGCGCGCGGGAACCTGTTTGATGCAGACTACGATTTTCATATTGGACTCCATGGAGCCCCGTCTATTCGAACCGTTTAAAGATCAAAGAACCGTTGGTGCCGCCGAATCCGAAACTGTTGGACAGGGCATATTCGATCTTCATGGGCCGCGCGTACAGCGGCACGTAATCCAGGTCGCAGCCTTCGTCGGGGTTTTCCAGGTTGATGGTGGGGGGAGCGATCTGGTCGCGGATGGCGAGCACCGTGATGCCCGCTTCAAGTCCGCCCGCGCCGCCCAGCAGATGGCCGGTCATGGACTTGGTGGAACTCACCGCGACCTGGTAGGCGTGGTCTTCGAAAGCGCGCTTGATGGCCATGGTTTCGGCGCGGTCGCCCACATCGGTGGAAGTCCCGTGGGCGTTGACGTACTCGATGTCATGCGGCTGAATGCCGGCGTCGCGCATGGCATTGCGCATGACGCGAAAGGCGCCATCGCCATCGGGCGGAGGCGAGGTCACGTGGAATGCGTCGGCGCTCATGCCGTAGCCGACGATTTCGGCCATGATGCGCGCGCCGCGCGCCCGCGCGAATTCCAATTCCTCGAGCACCAGAATGCCGGCGCCCTCTCCCACCACGAAGCCATCGCGGTCGCGATCCCACGGGCGGGAAGCGCGCAGCGGCTCGTCGTTGCGCGTGGAGAGCGCGCGCATGGCGGCAAATCCGCCGATTCCCATGGGAGTGATGCAGGCCTCCGTGCCGCCGCAAATCATGGCGATGGCGTCGCCATGCTGGATCATGCGGTACGAGTCGCCGATGGAATGCGCGCTGGTGGTGCAAGCCGTCGCGGTGGCGGAATTCGGACCCTTGGCGCCGCTGCGGATGGAGACGTACCCGGAGGCCAGATTAATAATGGTCGCGGGAATGAAAAACGGCGAGATGCGGCGCGGACCGTGTTCCAGCAGAACCTGATGCTCGCGCTCGATGACCTCGAATCCGCCGATGCCGCTGCCGATGTACACACCTCCGCTTTCCGCGATATCCGGCGTGACCTTCAGGCCCGAGCCGGAGAGGGCGCACTCCGCCGCCACGATGGCGAACTGGATGAAGCGCCCCATCTTTTTGATCTCTTTTTTCTCGATGTATTGAGCCGGATCGAAACCCTTGACTTCGCCCGCAATCCGGCAGGAAAACGCCGATGCATCGAATTGCGTGATGGGGCCAATGCCGCATTTCCCCGCGCGAATCGCCTCCCAGGATGCCTCCGTCCCGATCCCTAGCGGCGTCAGCAAGCCGACGCCGGTCACTACCACTCTTCGCGTCAAAACGACTCTCCTGGCGATAATCGGGGGTTACTTCTTGGAAGTCTTATTTTCGATGTAATCGACTGCGTCCTTGACGGTGGTGATCTTCTCGGCATCCTCGTCGGGGATTTCCAGTTCAAAGGCTTCTTCGAAAGCCATCACGAGCTCCACGATATCGAGCGAATCGGCGCCCAGGTCGTCGACGAACGACGCGTTGCTGTCCACCTGGCTTTCGTCTACACCGAGCTGCTCGACAATAATCTGCTTCACCTTCTGCTCAACTGCCATGATTCCTCCTGGGATTTGATGCGAACGCGTTGATTTTAGCTGCCTTTGCGGAGTTTCCGCAACTCAGGATATTTTACCGGCACGGGGATGGCTGCCCACACCGGCGCGGCCCAAAGCACCGGTGGCCGAAAAGCACCATCGGCGGTGGTTTCCGGCCAGCCGAATCTCAAGTTAAATATAGCATAATCATCGTTTTGCATTTGGTGAAACACATGCATAGGAAAGCTACGTCGAAATGTATGAGGCAGATCCTATGAGATATCCAACCGTACCCATCCGATTCGTTCTTTCCGCAATCGCTTTTATTTTGTGCACTTCCATGCTGTCCCTGGCGCAAGCGCCGGCCCAGGGCGGATGGCGTCGCGTGGGCGATGCGCCACCGGCCGCCGCCACCGCACCGGCTACCGCGCAGGCGGATCGTTCGGATCCGGCGGCCCCGGCCGCTGCGCAGCAGGATCCCACGGAACCGGTGGACCGCAGCGACGCTTACGGTCAGCCGGCTCCTTCCGCCACGGCTCCGCAGACGGCGCCCGCGCAGGATGCGGTTCCGCAGGATGGAGCGGCTGCGCAGCAACCCATGCCGCAGTCGACCACTCCGCCGGCCACCACGATGCAGTCGCAGCGCCCCGCTAGTACGCGGCCGGCGTACGGCCTGCCGCCGGTGTTGAATCTGCAGCCGGGCACTTTGATGAATGTGCGCGTGAACCAGATGCTGTCTTCGGACCGTAACCACGCCGGCGACCCGTTTTCCGCCACCCTGATGCAGCCCGTGATCGTCAATGGAGTAGTGGTGGCATCGCGCGGGCAGACGGTATACGGCCGGGTGGCGGACGCGGAGAAAGCCCACGCCGGCAAGGATTCGCGGCTGGGGCTGGAACTCACCGGCCTGACACTGGCTGATGGCACGCAGGTACCCATTCATTCGCAACTGGTGACGCGCCAGGGTCCCACCACGCCGGGCGGCGTGGAAGCCGGCACGGTGGTGGGGACGACGGCGGTGGGCGCGGCAGTAGGCGGCGCCGTGGGTTGGGGCACGGGCGCGGCCGTGGGCGCGGGAGCCGGCGCGATTGCCGGATTGGCCGGGGTGATGCTGACGCACAATCATCCCACGGTGCTTTACCCGGAAACCGCGCTCACCTTCCAGGTGACTTCACCGGTGACGGTCTCGACGGTCAATGCGCCGCAGGCGTTCCGCTTCGTGGGACCGGAAGATTACCAGCAGCAAGCCCGCCCGCAATTTGCCAATCGGCCGCCGGCGGGCGCGTATCCTCCGGGCGCGGGTTATGCGGCTCCGGCTTATGCGCCGGCGCCTTATTATTACGGTCCAGGTTACTATCCCGGTTACTACCCCTATTATTCTTACTATCCATATTATTGGGGGCCGGGCGTATCGGTGGCGGTCGGCGGCGGCTGGGGTTTCGGCCGCGGCTTTGGCCGGCGCTGGTAATTGTGCGGAGTGGGGCCGTGACCGCAATCGGAGGCGGCCCCACCAGCACAGTTCGTTGCTTCGCACTCTCTCCGCATTGATTTCCTTCCATCACCAATTTGTAGGGCAGGTTGGCAACCTGCGGCGGGTTGGTAACCCGCCCGTTGCCGGTTGGTAACCCAATGCCACTCAAAGTGTGGGGCGCCCCTGTTCGCCACAGGCTTCTGCCGGCTTTCGCGGGCAGCGCCGGTAAACAACCGGCGCGCGGGATAACATCCCGCCCTACAGCGCGCGCCCCTCAGTGAGTCATGGAATAGATCACGTAGTTGACGCCGATGCGGATGCCCAGAGCGGAGAATTTTTCGGGGTACCCGGGATCGTCCGCCCACTCCCAGGAATCGCCGATATCGGAGTTAAACGAAATGGCGACCATGACGCGCCCTTTGTCGTCGTAGATGCCGTACCAGTGCGCGACCGTGCCATCGGAGCGGCGGCGCATGGGATTGTAGGGGCTGAGGCTCCACTGGCCGAGGATCTGGTAACGGTCGTCGAGATCGTAGACGCAATGGAAGATGGGGTCTGCGCTGGGCATCTCGACCACCGGATGATCGGGGAAGACTTTGTTCATGGTCTCGGCGAAGCGTCCGTACTCCTCGGGACCCCAAAAATCGTCGAGCATGAGAAAGCCGCCGCGCAGCAGGTATTCGCGCAGCACTTTGACTTGCGGATCGGTGAGCTTCCAATCGCCCATTTCGCCGGCATTCATCCACGGCCAGTTGTAGAAATCGTCCAGGTCGTCCGGGTTTACGGGCTGCTCGACGCTGCGCACATGGACGCGCGTGAGGCGGCGGACGGCGGCGGCGAAATGCCGGTCGGCGCGCGGATAGTCCTGCGTCCAACTGGTGCCGCCTTCGCGCCAGTCCAATTGATAGCCGCCGCCGAAGAAGCCGCGGCGGCGATTGCCGAGCAGGGCGTTGGGATGATTGGGATACATCAGCCGGGCGAAGACCCACTCGGCCTTTTCCTGGTAGTCGGGCGGCAAGGGGATATCGTCCTGGCGCTCGTAGCTGGTGTATACGCGGAACGGTTTTTGGAAGGCGTAAACGGCGCTGATGAGGAGCAGGCTGCACCCCATGCCCAACAGCGCCCTCTCGAAAGTCATACGAACCGCCCTTGCCTGAAGGATATCACGCCGGCGCGGGGCAGGCTGGCAGCCGGGCTGGCAGCCTGCGGCGGGTTGGTAACCCGCCCCAAGCGCCTACCCTTCTTCGGAGGCGGCTTCGGCTTCGGCGGCGGCTTCGGGACCGGCGGCCTGGGCTTCCGCGATCAGGCGCCGGGCTTCTTCCAGGCGCGACTGCGGAACCTGCACCTGGAATTCCAGCGAAGGGATCACGCTGGCGCCGACCACGACCGAGGGAATGCCGCTGGCCTGCAGTACGCCGTGAATGTTGTTGGCTTCCAGCTCGGAATCGATATTGGACGAGCTGAACAGCGGAACCATGTCCAAATCGTCGGAACTGTCAAACGCGTCTTCGCCTTTGGGATCTTGCGCCATACCCCAAGGATATCGCAGAATGTTTGTGGGCCCATGGCGGGCCGTAGGGCGCTTCACGGCGCAGCGGGGAGGCGGCAGAATGTCCGAGACTGAAATGGATCGCATAGAGGACGAAATGAGCAGCACGCTCGCGTGGTTTTTGACGGGCGCGATCATCGGAGCGACAGTTGCAATCCTGTTCGCGCCGAAGACCGGCAAGGAAACGCGCCGGTTTATTTCCGACAAGACGCAGCAGGGGCGCGAAGCGGTCGCCGAAACCGGCAAAGATATTGTGGACACCAGCAAGGAGATGTTCGAGCGCGGCCGCAAGCTGGTGGAGGATGCCGCGGACCTGTTCGAGCGCGGGCGGAAACTGGTCAAGGGGTAGGGCGGCGCCCTGAGCTTGCGATGTTGACAGGCGGAAGCGCCTGTCCCGCTGGGTAGGCCACGGTACCATAGAGGGTAATGGCTACCGCTACTCTTTCGGAATTTCACAACGAGCCCTACGCCGATTTTTCGCAGCCGGACAACCGGCGGGCGATGCACGAGGCGTTGCGCAAGGTCCGCTCCGAATTCGGCCGCGAATATCAGTTGCGCATCGGGGGCGAATGGATCTCGACCGGCGATAGGCTGACCAGCGTCAACCCGTCGAATCCCAAAGAAATCGTCGGCATTCATCACAAAGCAACCGCCGAGCTGGCCCATCGCGCGGTGGAAGGCGCCGCGGCATACTTCGGCGAATGGAGCCGCACCCCGGCCGCCGAGCGGGTCCGCATGCTGCTGGACGCGGCGCGCATCCTGCGCCTGCGCAAATTCGAATTCGACGCCTGGCTGGTCTACGAAGCCGGCAAAACGTGGGTGGAAGCCGAGGCGGACGTCAGCGAGGCGATCGATTTTTGCGAATACTACGCGCGCGAGATGAACCGCCTGGCCGGGCCGCAGCCGGTGGTGCAGTTGCCGGGCGAACAGGACGAGATGGTATACATTCCGCTGGGCGTGGGAGTGGTGATTCCGCCCTGGAATTTCCCGCTGGCGATTCTGGTGGGGATGGCGGCGGCTTCGCTGGTGACCGGCAACACGGCCATTATCAAGCCTTCCAGCGAAACTCCGACCATCGCGGCCAAGTTCGCCGAGGTGCTGCTGGAGGCCGGGTTCCCGGAACGATCCTTCACCTTGCTGACGGGCAGCGGCGCGGCGGTGGGCGACGTGCTTGTGCAGCATCCCAAGACGCGCTTCGTTTCCTTCACGGGCTCGCGCGACGTGGGGCTGCGCATCAACGAACTGGCCGCCCAACACCGGCCGGGGCAGATCTGGATCAAACGCGTGATAGCGGAAATGGGCGGCAAGGACGCCATCATCGTGGACCGCGACGCCGATCTCGATCAGGCCGTGGATGGCGTGCTGTTTTCGGCGTTCGGCTACCAGGGGCAGAAGTGCTCGGCGTGCTCGCGCGCCATCGTGGACGAAAAGATCTACGATCCGTTCCTGGAGAAATTGACGGCCAGGGCCAAGAACCTGAAAGTGGGGCCGGCGGAGGATCCGGGCAATTACATGGGGCCGGTGATCAGCGAGGGCGCGCGCCAGACTATTCTGCAATACATCGAGACCGGCAAGCAGGAGGGACGCCTGGTAACCGGCGGCGGCGCCGCTCCGCAGGGCGGCTACTTCGTCGCGCCCACCATCATTGCCGACGTGGATTCCACGGCGCGCATTTTTCAGGAAGAGATTTTCGGGCCGGTACTGGCGGTGACCAGGGCGAAGGATTTCGACCACGCCCTGGCGCTGGCCAACGATTCGCAGTACGGCTTGACCGGCGCCGTGTTTTCGAACGATCCGGAACATCTGCGCCGCGCCAAAGAGCAGTTCCACGTGGGCAACCTGTATTTCAACCGGAAATGCACCGGCGCCATGGTGGGAGCCCACCCCTTCGGCGGGTTCAACATGTCGGGCACGGATTCCAAGGCCGGGGGCCCGGACTACCTGCTGCTCTTCCTGCAAGCCAAGTCGGTGGCAACGAAGGTTAGCTAAATCCGCCTCGGCGCCGGTTGCCAGCCGGCGCGCAGGATGCCGTGCTACCCACCAACGTTAGCTTTTAGCCAGTTGCGCGGATTTGTAAAGATTGGTACATTTCGGTTGAGCGTCCGGTATCTTCCGGTATAATAATTCGTTCAGGCTGGCTGAAAACGGCTGGCTGCTGTCTGAAAATCTGAAATGGATGGGCGAACGCGAGCGCCGGCGGGGCCCATCCGGTACGCGCTGCGATGAAAAGGTTCTTTTTGCCAATTTTGGTTCTGGCCGGCATGCTCCAGAACTTCCCGCCCGCCAAGGCACAGTCACAAACCAAGAGAAGCGCTCCCGCCAGAAAGAGAAGAGTAGTGCGCAAACCCGTAAGCCCCAAGGTGGATCCCACCGAGGGCGACAACGTGGATGGCGAGGACCTGACGGTGCGGCGCGCCGCGGTCGAGGCGCTGGGCACGGAGAATGGCAGCGTGGTGGTGGTGGACCCCGCCAGCGGCCGTATTCTCACCATGGTGAACCAGAAGCTGGCGCTGAAGAGCGGATTCATTCCCTGCTCCACCATCAAACTGGTGACCGCGCTGGCGGCGCTCAGCGAACACGTGGTGGACCGGGAAACGTCCATTTATACCAGCCGGCACGTCAGCTACAACCTGACGACGGCGATTGCCAAATCCAACAATCCGTATTTCGCCACCCTGGGCGCCCGCCTGGGATTCGACCGGGTGGTGCATTATGCCCAGATGCTCGGGCTGGGCGAAAAGGCGGGGCTGGATATTCCGGGCGAGCAGCCGGGCGCGCTGCCGGAGGCGCCGCCGAAAGTGGGCGGCATGGGTCTGATGACCAGCTTCGGCGAAGGTTTCCAGGTGACCCCGCTGGAGCTGGCGGGAATTCTGACCGCCATCGCCAATAACGGCACGCTGTACTATTTGCAATATCCGCGCACGCAGGACGAAGCCGGACAAATCAGCCCCAAGGTGAAGCGCGCGCTCGAGCTGGCGCCCAATGGCATCGCCGATTTGAAAGTGGGAATGCGCCAGGCGGTGGACTACGGCACGGCGCGGCGCGCCAACTACGACCCCAACGAAGCCATTTTCGGCAAAACCGGCACCTGCACGGATTTTCGCGCGGGCAGCCATATGGGCTGGCTGGGCTCTTTCATCGAGGACGGCCCCCATCAGCTTGTGGTGGTGGTGATGTTGACCAGCCCGACGAAATCGGTGAGCGGAGCGGTGGCTTCCGGCGTGGCCGGAACCTTCTATCGCAATCTTTCCGAGCAGCGCTACCTGGCGGGACTGCCGGCCGGAAAAAAGAGCGATTTGCCGGAGATCATTTCGACCACGCCTTGCTGCTCGAAATAGAGGAGTTGACAAACGGGCCCAGAGGGCGCCCCGCCGGTCCCGCTTTCAGCGCTCCACCAGTTCCACGCGGCGATTTTTGGCCCTCCCCCGCTCGTCCCGATTGGAGGCGACGGGCGCCATGGGACCGGCTCCATAGGCCTGCAGCCGCTCCGGCGCAACGCCATAGGCGCCGGTCAAGGCTTTGACCACCGCGTCGGCGCGGCGGCGGGAAAGGTCCATATTCATTTGGAGATCGCCCACGCTGTCGGTGTGGCCGACGATATACAGCTTGAGGTTGGGATCCTGCTGCAATAGCTTTCCAATCTCCTGCAGGGCCGGGGCGGATTCCGGCTTGATGTCGGCTTTGGCGGTGTCGAAGTAAATGCCATAGACGGCCGCGTGGCCGGTCGTCCCGATATCGCCCTTCAGAGCGGCCGCATTGACGGTCACCAGGCCGCCTTCGATCGGTTTAATCTCGATGGTGTCCAGATTGGTTGTGTCCGGCGCCACGTGGAGACTCACGTAGAGGTCCCCCTCCGGCCGCGCCAGTTTGCCGGAAAACTGGTAATGGCCCGCGCCATACCAGGTGTCGGACCAGTCGGAGGTCATGTGAAATCGAGCCATTCCGCAGGCATCGCCGCTGCACGCGAATAGCGTCTCGAACCCGGCGCGCTTCAGGGCGGTTTCGTAGTTGCGGTAGATCTCCAGGGGTGAGCGGCCCTGGGGATTGATGTATTCGATGCGCGTGATCTTGCCTTCCAGGTGGAGGCTTTTGGGGGCGCCCTGCGAGGTCACCGCGCCGACCGGAAAACTGAATTCGTCAAACTCTTTGGTCTTATAGTTATCGATGACCGATCCCGGATAGCGCGAAGCCAGCGGGGAATCCCGGCTTCCCGCGATATCTTTCGGCTGAGCGGCCGCCGGCCACGCGGTCAAAGCCAGCAGAAGCTCCGCCAGCAGCAAGTTGCGATGCATCGTCATTGGGGATGAGTATAGCTCGAATCCGGTGGCCATGCTTCAGCCTGGCAGCCGGGCGCAACCCGCCCCGCCTATGCCACGTAGCGGTCGCGGCATTCCTTGGAACAGAAGTGCAGCACTTCGCCGCGAACGGTGCGGGTGACACTGGCCGCCGTGGAGACGTAGGTGCCGCAGACCGGGTCCTTCTTCAATTCGCCGCCGGCGGCCACGGGAGGAGGCTCGGGCCGGGCGGAAGCGCGCGGAGCGGAGGCGGCGCGGAGACCGGCGAAGAGGTTCTTCAGGACGGATCGCAGAACGAGGAAAACCAGCAGAGGGAAAAGAAACTCGACAAAGAAAGCGCGAATCATGGAATGGGGGTGGGAGCGGGCGCTCCCACCCCGGATATTACCAGCTTAATTCTTTTTCTTCTTCTTGTTGGCGTCGGGATTCTTATACTGCGTATCGACCGTGGAACCGAGCGTCGTCAACATGTCCTTGGCGGCCTGCGCGTTGGCTCCGGTGGGCGCCAGCTCGAGGTATTTCTGCAACGCTTCGATGGTGCCGGGAACGGGCGTGACCTTGCCATCGGCTCCGACGGCCGCCTTCGCCACCAGCATTACGCCGTACTGATAGTAGGCATCGGCGTAGTTGGGCTGCACTTCGATGGCTTTCTTGAAAGCTTCGGAGGCCGGCACGTTCTGCCCGGCGTTCACCAGCAGCGCACCGAGGTTGTAATAATACTTGCCTCCGTTGGGAGGGTCGAGCTCGGCGGCCTTCTGCAACTCGGCTTGAGCCTCGGGGAATTTCTTGTCTTTGGCCAAAGCCAGGCCGTAGTTATTGTGCAGGCCGGCATCGTCGGGCTTCAGCGCCAGGGCTTTCTGATAGGCTTCCAGAGCCTTGCCCATGGCGGTATCGAAATCCGGACCGGTCTTGGCGGGCGGTCCCACGGCGGAGGATTGATAGGCCTCGGCCAGGTGGCTCCATACGGCCAGTTGGGTGGGATCCAGCTCGGCGGCCTTGTTGAGGTTCTCGATGGCCACATCGTACTGCTTGGCAGTCAAAGCGGCCAGGCCATCGTTGTAAGCCTGGTTCAGCGCGGCATTCTTCTTCATGCGCGCTTCCTGCTCTTTGATCTGCTTCTCCATGGCGGCCTTCTGCTCCGGCGTCATGCTTTTTTCGAGCTCCTTGGGGATCTCGCCGGTCTGCACGGCCTTCTGCATCATTTGCTGCTTGCTGGCATTGTCCGACCGCGCGGCATGCAGATCGAAATTGATGGGCATGGGATCTCCGGGAGATGTTTTCACGCCCTTGACCATGTCCACCTGCTTGCCGTCGATTTCGCACGCGACATTGTACATGCCGATGGGAAGGCCGGTATAGATGTAATGGCCCTTCTTATCGGTCTTGACCGGATACTCACCCTTGATATCCGTACGGTGGATGCGGATCCAGGCACCCTGAACGGGCTTTCCATCGGCGCCCTTCACGACCCCTTCGATTGCAGTCACCTGAGCAAACGAGGCAAAAGTGAGGGCCAAAAGCCCGGCGGTCGCCAGGGCCAGGCTGCGGAACTTCATAGAACCTCCAACGAAAAACTAGTGTGAATTAAATTCCAGTATACCGTATCCGATATTGGCCTCCGCCGCAAGCCCTGGGCACACGCCCTGGGCACACGCGGAGCGACAAAGCCCCGCACAGCCTCTACCGCGCAAAAATAACTTCGCAGCCGGGACCGTAGCGCACGCACTCTGCGGCGCACCCTGCGTGCCGCCTCGAAGACTGTTCTCGACGCCTCCGTGGTTTTCTGCGCCAGGCGCCGGCGCCAGTGCCGGCGCGGCACGCAGAGTGCCCGGCTGGCAGCCTGCGCGGCGGTTGGCTACCGCCGCCGGCCGGTGCAAGAACGAGGGCGGCGGGCCGATTCACAATCGGCCGCAGCTTGCCAAGCTGCCCCACGGGAGCGCTGGCGCCCACTTTTATGTCGCGCTTACCGGATTATGCCGAGTAAAGGCTGAAGTCGGCGGCGACGAGGCCGGGCATGAACTCGGCATAATCATCCGATGCTTGGGAGATGGCCATCCGGCCATAAAAAGGAGAACCAAGCATGGAGCAATCCCCCAGCGTCCAACCCGTAGGCAATATCCCGGCAGCCGGGACCGGCGACATCGAAGAGTGCTTGAACGCTTTTAACAGGCATTTGGCAAGCGAGCGCGGCTGTGCTGCTGGCACTCGTGTGAACTACCTGCGCGAAGCACGGAGTTTTCTTGTCTTTGCCTTTCCTGATCTGAGAACGAATTGGGAGGCGCTCAACGCTGACCAAGTTGCTGGCTTTGTGTTACGCCGCGCCGAAGATCTTTCCAAATTGAGCCAGCAAGGTCCGGTCACAGCGATCCGACGTTTGTTGCGTTTCCTCACTTTCGAAGGAAAAATCCGGGCGGGTTTGGAGGGTGCGGTCCCCCCGCTTCGGGGATCTAGACATGCCTCCATCGCGCGCCATCTTTCACCCGAACAACTCGATTGCGAGCGTTGCGGCGTTCCCCCGGTGATTCGCCCCAAACCGTACCTCTACACTTCAGCGGAAATCGCCGCATGTCCTACGCCACACGACGGCAATGCACTTGCTGCAATCCGGGGTCGACATAACCGTAATCGCCCTTTGGCTGGGCCATGAAAGTCTGGAGACCACCCACATCTATATCGAGGCCGATCTTCAGATGAAGCAGAAAGCTCTCGAAAAGGTCGAACCTGCCGGCCAAACCTTCCGACACTTCGCACCATCGGACGATTTGCTGGCCTTTCTCTCGGCACTCTGATTATGCCGAGCGGCACGGGGGCGCGCTCTTAGCTTGCAGACGCACCCTCGCTTTACCCGGCATAATCCGGTACTCGGCATAAGGCCGGTCCAGTCGCGCACCCGGATGGAACCGCGCCGGGAAGCATTCCTGTAGAATGGGGTATTGTGGGTGCTCAAAGCGTTCCGAAACTGCTTACCGTCGAGGAGTACGAACGAATCCCGGACCCTCCGGGCGGACATTACGAACTGCGTCACGGGGAATTGGCCTTTGTGACATACCCGGTGCTGCAGCATAAGCTTCTCCAACGGCGCCTGCGAAAGATTTTGGAGGCCGCTGCGGAACCGCGAGGGTTTGCGGTCGATACCGAGTACCCGTATCGCCCCTTGCCGGAAAGCGAAGTCTGGGGTGCCGACGTTGTCTGTCTTGCGCAAGCGCGGGAGGACAGCGTCGAAAAATGGCTCATAGGCTCGCCCGAGCTGACCATCGAAGTCAAATCCCCTTCCAACACCAAGCACGAGCTGCACGACCGGGCCATGACCACCCTCGCCGGCGAAGGCGTCGTCGAGTTCTGGATCGTGGATGCCGGTACCGCCAGCATTGCCGTTTATAGCAAGACCGCCGGCGTTCACCTCTACCGCGCTCCCGCCATCGTACCCGTACCGCTGCTGGAAGCTTCCATCGATCTCGACCTCCTGTTCGCGGGTTTCTGATCCCGCGCCGCGTGCAAGCGAAAACCAATTGGCCACCGATGCACACCGATAAACACACATAAGCACGCTCCGGTGGGGTGAACCCCTTCGGTGAGACACGAAGGAAAAGACGCTGTTACCGTTCGATGGTAATTCCTTTGCCGCCCTTCTGTCCAGAGTTATTCTGACAGTGCCGGTGAAGCGGAGACGGGCAAT
>Ga0181530_10003628_pt1 | contig 17031 bp, 12 predicted proteins | sample PEATcosm2014_Bin_42_FD_119769 | JGI IMG/M metagenome (GOLD analysis project Ga0181530, IMG submission 119769) | Peatland microbial communities from MTU Mesocosm Facility, Houghton, MI, USA - PEATcosm2014_Bin10_60_metaG | ecosystem: Environmental > Terrestrial > Soil > Wetlands > Peat | place... | reverse complement strand
GGCTCTCGCGTTGTGGGAGATCGGCCTCCGGAAGTGGGTGGAAAAACGCGCGGCCAAAGACACTCCCGAGAAGCGCCCTGGCGTCACTATCAATCGGCGAGATCTGATTGCCGTACCTGTTCCGGACGCTAACCTGTTGTGGAGAGACTTGCATGTGCGCGCCATTAAACGCGCGAACGGCAAGCAGGACACGAGGAACATCCGTATCGATATTGTGGTTTCTGGAGTAACAGACGACGAACCGTGGGAATGCGGTTTCGAATTCGACTATGCCAACCAGGAATCGTTCTATTGTCGTCCATTGCGACTGAATGAAGACACTCAACCAGACCGAATGCGAGTACCTGCTGCACTAGCGGCGAACCCGGTCAGCGTTGCCTTTTTGCCGCCGATGTCGGGAATGGCAGCAACGGAAGACCGGCTCCAGGACAGCTCCGTCAGTGTCCGAATCGGTGAGGGCCGTACGGCCGAGGTTCTCCGAAACTTGTGTTTCCAGATACATTCTGCGGAGGATCAGAGCAGTTGGAACGCATTGGTCTTCCAGATCAGGAACCTGTTCGGAGTAACACTGAACCCGCCGCAGTTTATTAAGGAGCGGGGTCAGATCACCATGTCCTACCTCGAGGGGGATATTGAGCTGGACTTGGTATCTTCGGGCAGAGGCTTGCAACAGACCTTGCTGCTTCTAGCCCATCTCTATACGCACCCTCGAACAGTGTTGCTACTCGACGAGCCGGATGCCCACCTGGAGATCCTGCGCCAGCGACAGATTTATCAGATTTTGACTCAAACGGCAGAAGTGCAAGGTTGTCAGGTGATCGCCCCGAGCCACTCCGAAGTGCTTCTCAATGAAGCCGCCGATCGCGACATTGTAGTGGCGTTTGTCGGCAAGCCTCATCGTATTGACGATCGCGGCAGTCAGTTGCTCAAGTCGTTACGGTCGATTGGATTTGATCAGTATTATCAGGCAGAACAGACGGGCTGGATTCTCTATCTGGAGGGTTCCACGGACCTCGCAGTTCTTCAGGCTTTCGCGAAGTTGCTCGACCATCCGGCCCAGGAAGTTCTGGAACAACCGTTCGTCCATTACGTCGCCAATCAGCCGACCAAAGCCAGAGACCACTTCTTTGGATTAAGGGAGGCTAAATCGGACCTGGTCGGCATCGCCGTGTTTGATTCGATTCCCCAGGAGCTGGATGAGAACGCATCACTGTGCGAATTGAAATGGCGACAGAGGGAGATTGAGAACTACCTGTGCTATCCGGAAACGCTGCTCGCCTACGCTGAACAGGTTGACGGAAACCCTGGCCCCTTGTTTGAGGACGGAATACGAAATCGGCAGAGCCGTGCGATGCAAGAAGCCATGGACGAAGTGGTCGCAGCGTTGAGGACCCTGGGCCGACCGGACCCATTCGGTCCGGACGTGAAGGCCAGCGACGATTTCTTAGGGCCTGTCTTTCAAAAGTATTTCGAAAAACTCGAAATCCGCAATCTCATGCTGAAGACCGACTACCACACCCTTGCGCATTTGGTTCCAAAGGAAAGGATCGATCCTGAAATCGCCGAGAAGCTGACCCGTATCGTCGAGGTTGCCCGCCGGGCAAGACCAGTAGTCGGTTAAGCAACGCTGGCTTGCTCGACATCGTGGCCACGCTCCAGTCGATGCGAATCGCGAAGAACCGACCGCGCTACGTCAATCAAGCGGAGCTGAGATTTCCAGTTCTCGCCGCTACTTGTGGTAAATGTCGCGTGCGAGTTCGTCGTCGAGGACTTTCGCAGCGTCCGGCATGGCGACGCCGCCCCGGATGATCTCGCGGATGCTCCACGGCCGCCCGTACAGCCGGGTCGCTTCCGCCCGGTCGGGTTCGACCACGGTTCCGTTCAGCGACACTCCCGCGAAGGCGCCGCGCGTGCGCGACCACGAGAGAATCTCCGCTTTCAGAAAAATATCGGTGTCGGCTGTCGCGTCGCGTCCCACGGGACCGGCGGCCGCGGCCAGATCGGCGCCAATCGAAAACTTGTCGGCAAGCAAACGCTCCAGCCCGCGCTGGTTCATCAGCAGCAGAACGATATCCGCGGAATCCGCGCCCAGCTGAGCGCCGAAGCTTCCGCCGGTAAGCCGCACGGGAGCGGGCGCGCTCCAGTTTCCGGGTACGCGGCACGACGCAAAGCCACGCCCATACTCTCCGCCAACCAGGAACGCCGCCTTCTTCATGCCTGGTACGATGACGATGCACTGGGCTCGCTCCAGCAAATTGCGCGGAATCGCCCGGTCGGGAGCGGACATGATCTGGCGAAGCGTCTCCGCACTGTTCTTCAGTCGCTTATCGGGGGTCTCCTCCTGCGCCATCAGGAGAGCCGAAACAGCGGCTAATCCGGCTAAAAATCGGAGCGTTCTGAATCCTCGCAGCGTGAACATCTATCACGAGGGTAACGTACTCGGGGCCGTTAGCAGGAACTGAAAAGCGGGTTCTCCAACTTCAGGAGAACCCGCCGCTCGAGGAGATTACTTCTTCGTATCCGCCCGGTGAGCGAGGCGGCTGCATGCCTCATCGACCGCTGTCGGATCGATTGCCGTGTTGCCAATGTCGACAAATTCGATCTTTCCGTCGGTTCCGACCACGAACGTGGTCCGGTTGCACATGCCATCAGGCCGCAGAACTCCATATGCTTTGGCGACTTCGCGATCTTTGAAATCGCTCAGCAGCGGGAAGTCCAGCTTGAGCTGAGTGGCGAACTCTTTTTGCGATGGGGTGTTGTCGGTACTGATGCCAAAAACAAGGGTACTATTGGTCTTGAATTTCGCAATACCAGCCTGGTATGCCGTGAATTCCTTCGTTCAGCCGCCGGTGAACGCGGCCGGGAAAAATGCCAGAACGACCACGTTTTTGCCTTTGTAGTCGGCCAGCGTAACTTTTCCGCCGGTCGTCGCCGAAAGCGTGAAGTTGGGTGCGACATCTCCCACCTTCAGCGGCTTCGGATCTCCGGGTTGTTGCGCAATGGCAAGCCCGGCAACACAGACCGCGGCAAGCGCGGTGCATGTGGAAAGCCTCATGGGTAATCTCCTCGCGGACCAGCTTAGCATTTCCCGGTAATGTTCTGAATCTGAGCGTCTGAGTTGGTGGCGGCATTAACAGTTAAGTTTGAGAATGGGCATCCGCCGCTGCACCAGATTGACGAACGCGTTTTCGAAGAGACGGGAAAATCTCTGGGCTGCAATGTCACTCTGGTATACCTTTTATAATTTCTGCCGTGTCCACAAGAGCCTTCGGGTTACGCTCGGGATGGAAGCCGGGATTGCTGACCACGTCTGGGATATTTCGAAGTTGCTACCATGAGGCAACTTTCCCTGATGAGCCCTGCCGTAGCGAAGATCGAAGAGACGGAATATTTACCGCTCGGCTCGATCTGGGACGGCGACGACGCGGAGTTGCTTGACCGGATGCTGGAGTTCTATCCGCGCAAGCGCCCTAAGCGGATACTGGATGCCACCGTCAACGGCGGACGTTTCTGGCGCGGCAGCAAGCGAAAAATCATCGGCATGGATATTGCCGGCCTGCACCGGCCCACGCTGGTTGCCGACAACTGCCATATGCCGCTCAAGGACACCTGCATCGATGTTGTTGTTTACGACCCGCCGCACATTCCGAATCAAGGCAAGGACAACCAGAAGGATTTCAATACACGCTTTGGCCTGGTCCTGAAGTCTTCCAGGGAAAACGGCTACAGTTTTTCTCATACATACCCGCCGTTCGTCAAAGAAGCATATCGGGTTCTCCAGCCCGAAGGAATTTTGCTCTGCAAGATCACCGATTACGTTCACAACCATCAATATCAATGGGCGCACGTGGACTTCATTCAGGCAGCCAGGGATGCTGGCTTCTGCGCGTGCGACTGCATCGTCAAAACACGAAAGGGGCCGATTATCGATCCGAAATGGAAAACGGCCCACCATACGCGCCGCCAGCACTGCTACTGGCTCGTGTTTCGCAAGTCGCAAAAATGTGAATAGGGCAGTGCAGGGTCAATCGGGCACGCGGATATCCCACTCAGAAAGTATTTCGCAGTCAGAGACGCGCAGATTTCGTACTGAGCATTTCCCGTCAGATGCATCGAAATGAACCCGGAACAGAGGTTCACCGGGCAGCATCGACATCGTAGCGGCCCAGATGTTCCAGTGCACGACTGACCAGAATCTCCGGGGACCACGGTTCCCGCTCTGTCGTGCAGAGCTTCGTGATGGTTATGGTCCGGGTCTTGGTGCTCTTGCCAGTTTCCGTTTTCAGCGAAAGACGCTGATCATCGACGAGAAGATCATGTGTTGCCGCATTCCGAGCTGTTCCTTCGACGATGGAGAATGGTATTTTTGTTGCGCGAAACGCCGTCTCAACCAATGATTCGAAATAAATTCCTTGAGGCGGTATGGTTGCGTAGATCGAATGGTGAACAGCGATCAGCCCTTCAGGGCGATCTGAAAGTCAGCCGGGAACAGCCGAGAGGACGATCCGAAAATCGTATCACGGCGAGGCATACAGATTTACGACACTATCCATTTCCGCGACGAGGCGGAATCGGCTACCTTAGAAACCAGAATGCCCGATTGGCTCAGTATCCACGAACCGGTTCTCGTGAACACGATCGGGCATTGCGCCGGAGCCGTGATCTTCGGGATCCTGTTGTACTATTTCCTGCTGAACTGGCGGCGAACGCGGGAAAAGCGCAGCAGCCTGCCGGCTCTGGCGGCCATTCTGGCGATGTTGTGGAATCTCGGATCGCTGGTAGCATTAGCCACCGGCCCCGGCAGCGGAATGGTTGCCGACGCGATCGTCGCCGCGAGTTTTTCCGTCCTGAGCCTCTTGCCTGCTGTCCTGCTGCATATCTCTCTTGAGTCGCGGCATCGGGCGCTGTGGATCGGCGGCTACCTTCTCAGCCTGATCGCCGTGGCGCTCCACATCGGCGACCTGCTGACGCAGGCGCCGCGCTTCCATTACGCCGCTCTGCTGGTTGTGACGCTTGGCTTCACCGGGCTTACGGCGATCTCCGTCTCTTTGGATCTGCGGGAGAAGAATCCCGCCGCCGGCTCACGGCTGGCGGGTGCCATGGCGCTCTTTCTATTTGCGATCTCGTTCGTCCATTTTGGTTCCGAAAACGCGCAGCACGCCTGGTCGGGCGAGATCGCCTTCCATCACGCCGGCATCCCGCTTGCCCTGCTCGTCCTCTTGCAGGACTATCGATTTCTTCTCCTTGATGCGTTCCTGCGATTCATCGTCAACGCCTCGCTGACGGTCGCGGCGCTTCTCCTCACGATCCGCGTCATTCAGTCCGGCGATCTTTCCCGCCATCTGGAAAATCCGTTCGATGCCGGGCTGCTCTTCGTGTCGGCCTGTCTTCTGCTGACCCTGTTTGTCTACATTCGCAATCGGACGCAGGCCTTCCTCACACGCGCGATTTTCCTGCGCTCGAATATCGACAGCGCGCTCGGCGAGCTGCAGCTGCTGTCCCGTGCCTCGCAAAGCGAGACGGAATATCTGCGTCAGGCGACTGAAACGATCGCTGCATTTCTGCGGACCTCGCGTTTTGAAGTGACCGGAGAGCGCCCGCTCCGCCACGTAGAAATGGCGATTCCGACGGCGGTCACCGATCCGGAAAAATGGCAAGTGCCGTTATGGGTCCAGGCTGTTGTGCCGCTGCGCTTCGGGCGCGGCGACGCCGCATACATTCTGCTGGGAGCGCGCGACGGCGGACGCCGCTATCTGAGCGAAGATTTCGGCGTCCTGGTCCGCCTGGGAGCCGCGGTCATCGAGCATGTTGAGCAGCTCCGCAGCATACAGATGCAAAACCTGGTGTCGCAGGCCGAGCTCACGGCCCTCCAGTCGCAGATCAATCCGCACTTCTTATTCAATTCGCTCAATACTCTCTACGGCACGATCGACCGATCGAACACCGAGGCCCGCCGCCTTGTCCTGAATCTGGCCGATGTTTTCCGCTATCTGCTTCGCTCCGGCAACACGTTTATTGAGATCGAGGAAGAGCTGAAAATCGTCCGGGCGTATCTGGAAATCGAAGAATTGCGGCTTGGCCCGAAACTCCGGACCGAGGTGGATGTCGACAAATCCGCTCTGCACGCCACCATTCCCCTGCTTTCCATCCAGCCAATTGTCGAGAACGCTGTCAAGCATGGCGTGGCATCCAGAATGGGCACGGGCTTCGTGCGTCTGACGATCCGCGCCGGCGCCGAAGGCATCTCCGTTCAGGTGGCAAACTCCGGGGAATGCGACGCCCGGACCCTGACAAGTTCCGGCGACGGGATCGGACTGGCCAATGTCCGCCGCCGGCTGACTCTTTGTTACGGCGAACAAACGCGCTTTGAGGCGCAGGTGGCGAACGGCATCACAACCGTTGGTTTTATGCTGCCTCTGACGCCAGCGCTCCCTGTGAATGTATTACCGAGCCGTGACCGTGAGGGAGCGGTTATTACAAGAGACTAATCATGCCCGTCCACCAGAATTTCCAGATTGCTGACGGCCGGACACCGCCGGTTGCCGGGAAAGTTGTTCGACGACCCGGCTCCGGCAACGCCCTGAGAACGCTGATCGTGGACGATGAGCCGGTTGCTCGCAAAGTCCTGCGCGAGGAACTCGAATGCCTCGGCGGCATCGAGATTGTCGGCGAGGCGGAGAACGGCGCGGCTGCGCTGGAAAAGATTTCCGCACAGCATCCCGATCTTGTGCTGCTGGATCTTCAGATGCCGGGGATGGGCGGGCTCGAGGTCGTCCGGAATCTCCGACGCGGAAAGCACATGCCGGTGATTGTCGTCGTCACTGCCTGGGACCAGTACGCGCTGCAGGCATTTGAAGCGGGCGCGATCGATTACCTGCTGAAGCCGGTAGGCGAAGAACGCCTGGCGGACGCCGTGGAGCGCGCACGGCGAGTTACCGGAAGGGAAGCCGCCGAGCGCCTGGCGCAGCTTCAGGAGGTCGCCGACCAGCCCTCCGTTCGCCATACGAAAAGGATCGTGGGAAAAGTCGGCGAGGAATACTTTCTCCTCAGCGCCGACGAAATTTATGCATTCCAGGCGGATGGCGATGCCGTCTGGATCGTCACCGCGAAGAAAAAATATCTTGCCACTCTGACGCTCAAGGTCCTGGACGAGCGCCTGCGGAACACGAACTTTCGCAGAATTCACCGGAACGCCCTGGTGAACGTCGATCACGTCCGAAAGATGAGTGCCCTGAGCAGCCAACGATGGCTGCTCACGCTGACGAACGATCAGGAGTTCATTGTGAGTAAGAGACAGGCTCACGGCGTTCGCCAGCTTCTGAACTGGTAGGAACGAAAACGGCCATCGTCCGCTCCCTTACGGTCGCGTTTCGGAAACAATATCCGGCGTCTTGAAGCTCTTACCGAAACGCGACCGTAAGGGAGCGGACGATGTTGACTTTTTCGGCATCCCCTTAATCCGCTCACGCCAGATAAACGCCCGCTCACCAAAAATATAGCCCGCCTGCCGACCATATCTTGGGCGCAGTTCCATCCAGCCTGCATAATTAATAGAGTTAGCCAAAGCCCACATGAACAGACATCTCGCTCGCCTCGTCCTGGCACTCGGTTGCGTTGCCGTGAGTTACGCCCAGTCCACCAGCGCGAACTCGGGAACCATTCGCGGCTCGGTGCTCGACCCCTCCGGCGCGGCCATTCCGAACGCCACCGTGGAAATCCAGAATCCCATTTCCCACTATGACAAGAACAGCAAAACCAGCGCCCAGGGAAGCTTCGAGTTCGACAACATTCCGTATAACAACTACCACCTCAGCGCCACAGCTCCGGGATTTCAGGGGGGCGAGCAGGACGTGAACGTACGTTCTCCTCTGCCGATTGACGTGAAAATCGCTCTGACGATCGGCGCCGAAAATTCCAGCGTCAGCGTGACCAGCGGCGGAGATCTGGTCGAGACCGATCCCTCAACCCACACCGACGTGGACCGGGATCTTTTCGACAAGCTGCCTCTGGAAAGCAATTCTTCGTCGCTGAGTTCGCTCGTGACGCTCGCGACGCCAGGGGTCTCGGCCGATTCGAATGGCCTGTTTCATGGACTGGGCGATCACGCCTCGAACTCTTTCTCCGTTGATGGCCAGCCGATTACCGACCAGCAAAGCAAGGTCTTTTCGAATCAGCTTCCGGTCGACGCAGTCCAGTCGATGGAAGTCATTGAAGGTGCGCCACCCGCCGAGTTTGGCGGCAAGACCAGTCTCGTGATTGTCGTGACCACACGCTCTGGGCTCGGCAATGCCACGCCTCACGGCGATGTGACGGCTTCTTACGGCACTTTCGGCAGTTCCAACGCCGGCTTCGATCTCTCGTACGGGGGACAGAAATTCGGCAACTTCATCTCGGCCAGCGGCATGGATTCAGGCCGTTTCCTGGACGGCCCGGAGTATCAGGTCTTCCACGATCATGGCAATGAAGAAAACCTGTTCGACCATGTCGATTTCAAGCTTTCCGACAACGACTCCGTCACCCTCAATCTTGGCTTCACGCGCTCCTGGTTCCAGACGCCGAATTCATACGACGCCCAAACCGCCTCGGGATGGAACGGGCTCGCGGTCAACAACGGCGGTCTTGGTCCCAATGGCGTACCGGTTGGCTCCGAAGATCAGCGTTCGCAGATCAAATCGTTTAACATCGCACCGGTCTGGACTCGAATCATCAATGCCAATGCCGTTTTCACGTTCGGTGGCTTTGTGCGTCAGGATCAGTACAACTACTATCCGAGCAGCGATCCGTTTGCCGATTTCACGCCCGATCTCCAGTCCGCGACCGTGGGGCAGAGTCGCCGATTGACAAATGCGGGTCTCCGGACCAACCTGGCATGGGTCAACAAAACTCACAACATTAAAATCGGCTCTACTTATGAGCATACTTTTATTACGGAAAGGGACAGTTTCGGTCTGGTGGATCCGACGGCAAATGCGCCCTGTCTGAATCCCGACGGCAGTGCCGATACCAATCCTTCGCTGACCAGCCCGGGCGCATGCACCGGGACGCTGACACAGAATCCGAACTTCGTTCCGATTCTTGCCTGTTACGACCTGACCAGAACAGCGGCGCTGCCCGCCTCCGATGGCTGTGCGAATAAAACCAGCAACGAGTACGGATTTTATGGTCATGCCGACATCAAGGAGTTTGCCTTTTACGTTCAGGATGCAATCACTCTCGGTAAGTGGACCTTCAATCTCGGCCTGCGCTTCGATAAATACAACGGCCTGACCAGAGCCGGGATGGGCGAGCCGCGGCTCGGCGTTGCTTATAACATCAAGCCAACCAACACGGTCCTGCGGGTATCTTATGCGCGCACCATGGAGACTCCTTTCAACGAGAACCTGGTGCTGGCGAGCCTCGGATGCGACAACGCGGTGATCGCCGCGTTTCAAACACTGGTTCCGGGCGGGGCCTGCGTGACGACCACGCCGCTGAGCCCCGGTCACCGCAATGAGTTTCACGCCGGCCTCCAGCAGGCGTTCGGCAAGTATCTGGTGATCGACGCGGAATACATCTGGAAATACACACACAAAGCTTTCGACTTCAGCGTCCTCGGCAACACCCCCATCACTTACCCGATCGAGTGGGAGAGCTCGAAAATTCCCGGATATGCCATCCGGGCTACGGTGCCGAACTTCCACGGGCTGTCGGCATTCGTTGTGATGTCCAGCGTGACGGCGCGTTTTTTCGGCCCGCAGATCGCCGGTATCGGTTCGACTCCCGGCGCGATTTCCGTATTTCGTATCGACCACGACGAGAGGTTCAATCAGACCACGCACCTGCAGTACCAGTTACCGTCGAAGAAGGCCCCGTGGATCAGCGTCAACTGGCGTTATGACAGTGGACAGGTGGCTGGCTCCGTGCCATGCGCCGGAGGCCAGGCTTGTGCGGGTGCGAACAGTACAAACTCTGTGGTGGACGTTTCCGGCCTCACGCCCGATCAACAGTTCGAAGGCGGACTCTACTGCGGGAGCGTCCATGCGACACCGACCACTCCGATCAGCCCGACCGGTCTTTGCCCGGCGGCGCTGTACAGGTCGACGCTGTTATCCATTCCCGCGCCCGGCACCGAAAGCGCCGATCACAACCCAGCCCGCATTGCGTCACGCAATCTCTTCGACGTGGCCGTGGGACATGACAACCTCTTTCAGGGCGACAAGTACAAGTTCAGCGCCCGATTGACGGTCGTGAATCTGACGAACAAGGAAGCGCTCTACAATTTCCTTTCGACCTTCAGCGGAACGCACTATGTTTCGCCGCGCGCGATCACGGCGACAATCGGTTTCCACTTTTAGCAGGTTTTAGCAGGCTGCCGAGAGAGCAGGCGAAAACGCCTGCTCCACAATTTCAGCACTCTCAGCTATGGCCGTCTACCTGTCTTTCCAGATCACTTATCGCTATCGCAGGCCGTTCATGAGAAAGCTGTTCAGCCAGGCGGCGCCCGCGTGTTAAGAGTATCTGGACAGTCAGACATGCCACTGAGGACGCTGATCGTGGATGACGAGCCGATTGCGCGCAGGGTTCTGCGTGAGGAACTCGATTCGCTGGACGATGTCGAGATCGTCGGCGAGGCGGAGAACGGCGCGATCGCGCTGGAAAAAATCTCCGAACAGCGTCCCGATCTCGTGTTACTCGATCTCCAGATGCCGGGAATGGGCGGGCTGGAGGTCGTCCGGAATCTCAGGCGCGGCACGCATATGCCGGTGATCGTCATTGTCACCGCCTATGACCAGTACGCCATTCAGGCATTCGAAGCGGGAGCGATCGACTACCTGCTGAAGCCAGTAGGTGAAGAGCGTCTGGCGGATGCGGTCGAGCGCGCGAGACGAGTTACCGAAAGAGAGGCAGCTCAAAGACTGGCGCAGCTTCAGGAGATTGCCGACCAGCCGGCCACTCCCCCGACGAGGAGGATTGTGGGAAAAGCCGGCGAAGAATATTTTCTCCTCAGCGCCGACGAGATTTATGCGTTCCAGGCGGATGGCTACACCGTCTGGATCGTTACTGCAAAAGCGAAATACATGGCTACCCAGACGCTCAAAGTCCTCGACCAGCGCCTGAAGAATACGAGCTTTCGAAGGATTCACCGAAACGCACTGGTGAATGTGGATCACGTCCGGAAGATGAGCGCGCTGAGCAGCCAAAGATGGTTGCTCACGCTCACCAACGATCAGGAGTTCATTGTCAGCAAGAGGCAGGCCCGGGGCATCCGTCAGCTTCTGAACTGGTAAACTCGCAGCCGTCCATATTCAAGAGCCGCCCGCTCACCGGAAAGTACAGCCGCCTGCTGGATTTTCTTTGGACCATTTCCAGCCAGCCCGCACAATCGGTGAAGGCTGATAAAGCAATGAAAACAAAGTTCCTCCTCGCTTCCTTTTCGATCCTCCTCGCGGCGCTGCCTTTGAGGGCACAGAATGCCGGAACCATTCGCGGTTCGGTTCTCGACCCGTCGGGGGCTGCGATCAAAGGCGCTACCGTACAGATTCAGAATCCCATCTCCCGTTATAGCCAGACCACGCAGACGGACGCCCAGGGAAATTTTGCTTTCACGAACGTTCCCTACAACCCCTATCACACGAGTGCCGTGGCAGCCGGATTTGCGAGCGCCGAGCAGGATGTGGACCTGAGTTCCCCCGTACCGGTTGAGGCGAAGTTCAGCCTGAAGATTGGCGTATCGAACGAAAGCGTGACCGTTGTGGCTGCCGGGGACCTGGTCGAGACCGACCCCACGGCCCACACGGATGTGGATCGGGGACTCTTTGATAAGCTTCCACTCGAAAGCAATTCATCTTCCCTCAGTTCGCTTGTCACTCTGGCCAGCCCGGGCGTGGCTGCCGATTCCAACGGTCTCTTCCATGGCCTCGGCGATCACGCGTCCAATTCATTCTCCGTCGATGGCCAGCCCATTACCGATCAGCAGAGCAAGGTGTTTTCTAATCAGGTCCCCGTCGACGCCATTCAGTCTGTGGAAGTAATCCAGGGCGCCCCTCCCGCCGAATTTGGCGGCAAGACCAGCCTGGTGATTGTCGCAACGACGCGGTCGGGTCTCGGCGTCACGACACCGCGCGGCGATGTTACGGCATCGTATGGCACCTTCGGGACTGCCAATGGCGCGTTCGACCTCGCCTATGGCGGCCCGAAATGGGGGAACTTCATTTCCCTGAACGTATTAGACACGGGCCGCTTCCTCGATCCTCCTGAATTCGTCGTCATGCACGACAAGGGTAACGAAGAAAATGCTTTTGACCGGCTCGATTTTCAGCCTTCGGGCAAGGACACACTCAGTCTGGGCCTTCAATACACGCGCTCGTGGTTCCAAACCCCGAATTCATTCGACCAGGAATATCATCCGGGCGTAACCAACCCGATCACGGGAGCTCCGCTCGGCCCGTCGGATCAGCGCTCTCAAATCAAGACCTTTAACATCGCTCCGTCCTGGGTTCGAACGCTCAATCCAAACACCGTACTTACAATTGGCGCCTATTTACGGAAGGATCAATACAATTACTACCCGAGCCGCGACCCGTTCGCCGATTTTTCTCCGGACCTGCTGAGTGAGAGTATTTCCCAATCCCGGTCGCTCGCCAATCTGGGTTTTCGTGGCAGCGTGTCGTATGTAAAGGGCATTCAAAATATCAAGATCGGGGGCAACTATTCGAGCACCTTCCTTACGGAGGGTGAGAGCCTCGCCATTGTCGATCCTGGTGTCGTGCCCTCGTTCAACTGCCAGAATCCGGATGGCAGCGCGATGCCCGGTACGCCTTGCGCCATTCTGGCGCCCTATGATCTGACGGAAGGAGGAAAAGCATTCGCTTTTCACGGGCACAAAGACGTCAAGGAAGGCGCATTTTATCTTCAGGACACGATTACCAAGGGCGGTTTTGTCTTCAACCTCGGTCTTCGCGTTGATACATACCACGGTTTTGTCACCGACACTTCCGTTGAGCCGCGGCTTGGCGCTGCGTACAACATCAAGCGGACTAACACTGTGCTTCGTCTATCCTATGCGCAAACACTGGAATCTCCGTTTAACGAAAACCTGATTATTGCCAGCACGGGATGCAACATCCCGTTTCTCGCCACACTCGTGCCTCCGCTGGGAGTGCCGTGTACTCCGGGTCCGCTTTCACCGGGCTTGCGCCACGAATATCACGCCGGACTGCAGCAGGCGTTCGGGAAATACCTCGTTGTCGACGGCGAGTATATCTGGAAGTACACCAACAGGGCCTTTGATTTCGGTGTCGTGGGCAGCACGCCCATTACGTACCCCGTCGAGTGGACTAATTCCAAAATTCCGGGATATGCCATCCGCGCCAGCTTACCGAACTTCCACGGGCTGACGGCATTTGTGGTGATGTCCAGCGTGGCCGCGCGCTTCTTCTTTCCGCAGGTTGCCGGGCTCCCCACCGCACCCCCCGTCGGCGTATTCCGCATCGATCATGACGAGCTGTTTAATCAGACGACCCACCTGCAATATCAGCCATCCAAGCGCTTGCCGTGGATCGCATTGAACTGGCGATATGACAGCGGGCTTGTTTCCGGTGCGGTACCATGTTCCGCGGCGACGGCAACGTGCTTTTTTTCAACCCCGGTCGCGGATGGAGGCGGGGCGGCTATTCCAAGCGGACAAGTAGCGCTGGTGAACAATATCTCCGGGACTCCATATACAGCCGATCAGGAGTTTCAGGCCGGGCTCACCTGCAACGGCAAGCTTGCGGCGCCGAATCCGCTCGGACCGGCGCTGGCGACGTGCAGCGCTGCAGGTCTGGGATCCATCTACCTACAGATCCCGAAGCCGGGAACTGAAAATGACGATCACAATCCGCAGCGCATCGCGTCGCGCAACTTGTTTGATATCGCCGTAGGACACGACGACATTTTCCACGGCGACAGATATAAGGTGAGCGCCCGATTGTCGGTTATCAATGTGACGAACAAGGAAGCGCTCTACAATTTCCTTTCGACCTTCAGCGGAACGCACTATGTTTCGCCGCGCGCGATCACCGCGACGATCGGTTTCCACTTTTAGGCAACCAACTTACTCAAATCTGGTCGGGCTCACAGTCCACGGCGTCCTACTCTCGATGCCATCGATACGACTTCCGGACTCCGGTTGCGCCGGTAACGGGTAACCGCGATAACACATAGCATACCGGCCAGGAGCCAGCCATACGCTGGCTCCGGCGTCAACGACGTTGGTAAACCGTCGAACGTGACGCCCGGAATCAGGTTTTCGTTGCTGTCGTATACAGCGGCCGCCACAATTGACGCAGTGTCGATGTAGTCTCCCGAAACCGAGAAAGACTGGAATAAGCTGGTGGGTGCGACGTCGACTTCCACCATCAGGGCGATATCGACGATCGGCGAACCCCATTTCAAGATCGTCGGGTCGGTGAGATCGAACGGAACAAGCTCGGTGATGGTCTGCGAACCACCGTTCAGGCCGACTGTTGATGGAAGGTGGCTGTCGTTCTCATTCTGAAACCCGAGCACGCCCACACCGCCGTTCAGCGCTCCATTCACCTGAACGGTGATCCCGAGATAGCCAGTCGCCGGAAGGCCATTTGCGCCGTTATCGTAAACAAAATTGGGGTCGGTCAACTGAATGTACGTCTGCGAAGAAGCCGTAAAATCTTCGGGATAGGACAACGTATTGCCCGGCTGGAAACCCCAGTTACTGACGCTCATTGAGATTCCGGCACCCATGCTAAAGGTACCAGGGTCAGTCAAATTCGTGCCCGAGGCGAGAAAAGTCGCGGTCTCCTGCGTCAGGTTGAAATATTGATCGGTGTACCACCACTGCCACGAATAATTAGCGTTCAGATTCGAAGAATTACTGAAGCTCTGGAAGCCGGTTCCAGCCGAGACCTCGTTAATGAAACCAGGGATGATGGGCCCCGCTACAGCGGAAGCCGTTGTAAGTACCAGGAATGCCAGCGCGATCCGAAAGAGGGCCCGGCTCGCACGAAAAGCCTGCGCGAGGAACTCGTCAGGCGTTTTCCGCCGCGCTGCTCCATTTTCTACCCGCACCAGTACTTCGGCAGCTTTTATGTTTGTCATGTTTTGGTGTCCTTGCTCCCTTAGGTCGGAATGCCGGAACTGCAATCCTTGGGCCATGTGGACCGCGACACGGTCGCGCTATTGGCGGGGAAACGCGAGTCGCCTTTGCGTTCCGCCGAATCGGGGTTGCTTGCGGAGACGCAACACTCTTCAGGATTGGGCGACATGGCGCAGGAGAAGTCTTGCCTGCCGCCGGCTTTCCAGCCAGCGCGTTATGGCGTTCGCGCGCCCCAGTCCCATTCGAAGCGGCTTTTCAGCACCACGCCGGGGCCGCGGCCGGTCAGGTCGAAACCGATCCCCAGATTCGTACTGAATCCCTCCGCAACTGCCAAGTCGCCACCCGCGAAGAGTTGATGGACCTCAGGTTGTGCGTGCGGGCGCGCGGTGATGCTTTCGACCTCGCCGTAATATTCCAGCGACGGGGAAAACTTCGGGCGCTTCCACCGCAACAACGCGGCCGGTTCGAAGTTCCAGCCATGCTCGGTACCGGGTCCGTGGAGCGCACGCTCGAAGACCGGATTGAAGACGATCTGCCAGCGCTGAAACTCCCGATCGAGGATGGGACGCAGCTCGACGCGCCGCGAGTTCTCTTCATACCGCGTATTTTGAAACGAGAATTCCGAGACGAAGCCAAACCGGAACGGCAGGTGCCAAGTCTCTGGCGCGTAGAAATGCGGCAGCACGCGCCATCCGGCATACTGCGGCGTGTTACCCGGTTCCCAGGCATTCAGGAACATGAAACCCACTGCAAAATTCTTCGACAAGCCTATGGTGGGCTCGAAGGTCAGGTGCGTCTGATCGTGTGTGGGGAGCAAAGTTCCGTCACGGAGACTCGTACCCTGGGGCTCGAAGTTCAAGTGAACTTCGAGGCTGTACTGCCGCCACGACATCGGTTCGTATTCGTAGATGTGAATCTCAAACGGGTCCTGCGCCGCAAGCCTTGACGCGGCGCACAGGAACAGCAACAGCAAGCAGCCTCGCACCGACAACCCCTTTCAGAACTCGATTCGTGCCTGAAATGCGATCATACGAGGCGAGCTGTCGCCGCCCAGTCCGACGCCGAGCAGTCCGGTGGGCGGCGAGGTTGTACCAGTAAGCGCGCCGAAACCGGTCTGCGTCGAACGGTTGCCCGGTATTCCCGCAATTACATTCGACGGCAGGCTGAAGTTCGGATGGTTAAAGACGTTGAAGAACTGCGCATCGATGCGCAGCTTCACGTGCTCGCTGAGCGGGAACCATTTGGTCAGATACAGATCGCTCCAGACGAAGTCCGGTCCTCTGAGAGCGTTGCGTCCGAGATTACCGAACTGGCATGTTTGCGGGCTGTCGCCCCCGGTGCACGCGCCGGTACTCGGATCGACCGCGGAAACGAACGCGTCCGGATTCAGCCACTGAATTGTTCCTGGCTGTGTCACTCCCGGAATGGAGCCGTGCGCATAGAGCGGGACTCCCGGCACGACGCTGGCGAATTGCGGCCCGCTGCCGTTGACAATGCCGTTGCCGTTGGCCGAGTAAGGCGCACTCAGCACTGAGAACGGCACTCCGCTGTGGAAGAATGCGGTGCCGGAAGCCTGCCAGCCGTTGACGGCGCGGGCAAGAACGGCGTTCCGCACTTTCCATGGAAGCTGGTACACATAGTTGGCTGTGAGATTCTCGCGAATGTCGTAATCGCACGGCCCGCGATCCCGCGCCAGATCGCCGGGAATCGGAGACAGAATGCCATTGGAAGAAAACGGCAAAAAGCCTCCGTTCGAGACCGTGTCGATGCAGCGGCTCCATGTGTCATTGATCTGAACTTGCACGCCGTGACTGAGCCGTTTCTCGGCCGTCAACTGAAGGCCGTTGTAGTGGCTGTTAGCGCCGGTGCTGAGCTGAGTAACCGTGCCGAAGCGGGGATCCGGCGGCGCACCGTATGCGAATGGCGCGAAACACCCG
>Ga0181530_10003626_pt1 | contig 17043 bp, 17 predicted proteins | sample PEATcosm2014_Bin_42_FD_119769 | JGI IMG/M metagenome (GOLD analysis project Ga0181530, IMG submission 119769) | Peatland microbial communities from MTU Mesocosm Facility, Houghton, MI, USA - PEATcosm2014_Bin10_60_metaG | ecosystem: Environmental > Terrestrial > Soil > Wetlands > Peat | place... | reverse complement strand
TTACGGCAGATCGCCTCGAAGTCGTGAACGAACACTTGCAGCTGCCGTAGCCGCTCCGGGTCCAGGCCGTGCCGGAGGGCCGCCTCGATGACCGGGAGTTCACGGGACAGGGTCGTGAGGCGGGAGGCATTGGCCCGCAATTCCGCCGATGGGCTCTAGCTCGCCGAGGCGGCGCCGCCCGGCACCAGCACGATGGCCAGCGCCACCGAGAACACCGTGAAGCCAGTGGCTAGCCTCCGTGAAGGGGCCTTCACCCGCAGGATCGTAGCAATCCCCTTCTTTGGCATCTCTCTACTATCGCCAATGTGCCTGCTTGAGTGAGGCAGGGCCAGGGGCCCGGATCGCTCTCCCGCGTCGAATACATTGACCCTGTGACGACGGTTCGACTAGCAACGCTCAACGATCTTCCTCAGATAGCCCATGTCCAAATGCGGGCATTTGAGGATGACCCGTTGATTACTTGGATGCTTCCTCCCGACGACTTTGACCGGCGGGCCACGCTGTTGTTCGACTGCATGATTCGCGCATCCATGATCCACGAAAGCATCTACACGACCGATGATGGTGTTTGCACGGCGGTGTGGGCGCCACCAGAAGCCTGGGCCTTCTCCGAGGAGCAGATCGGAATGATGGCCGGACCGTTCGCTGAGGCGGCCGGTGAGAGGGTCGATCGTGCCATGGGGGTTCTGATCGAGATGGCAGAAGTGCACCCATCCGAGCCCCACTGGTACCTCGAAGGTCTGGGCACACATCCCGACTGGCAGAGGCGCGGAATCGCCTCGGAAGTCCTGGCCCCGGTCTTGGGCCATTGCGACGCCGACGGGCTTCCCGCCTACCTTGAGACGCAGCGAGAGAGCAACGTTCCGTTCTACCGTCGGCACGGATTCGAGGTCATTGGCACGAAGCAGCTCTCGAACGGCGCACCGAATATGTGGCTGATGTGGCGGGAGGTCAGGCCGCTAGCGCCACCCATCGGCGGCCGATGACATCGCGATGTCCGGGAAGGACTTAGGCCGGGAATAACGGTCAGATGTCCGATCCCAGCCGTCTTGTCCCCCTAGCCCATAAGTTCGCAGGGTGGCACGCCCGGGAATGCCTGTTACCGAGCGGAACTCTCTTGGCTCCCAGGACTACCCCTGAAGTGCCGCCTTGCAACAGGGCAACGCCAGCAAGCACGGAAGGTGTTCTGGGTGACCTCAGCCCGGCAATGTACGGGGACATTTAGCCGGTCGCCGAACGACAGTCTTATGGGTCAAGAATGAGCTTGGCTGCACTCTGAAGGTCCGGTGCAGCCTGAAGGACCTGAGGACTGACATTTCGGACCGGAACGGCCGATAGCCAGATCCTTTCCGCTCCGAGAACATCGGCCTCCACGTTGTCGCCGACCATGAAGCAGTCGGTGGGTCGATCGTCACCCAGAGCAATCCGGTAGGACTCGGGATTGGGTTTCACATAGCCAGTGAGCGCAGAGCTGAACACCTGGTCAATCACCGAACCAAGTCCAACTCCGTCAACAATCGACCGAAACTCGGGTACGTGATTAGACAAGATCGCTAGTCCCCATCCGTTTCGTCGCAGGGTGATGAGTGGCTCGATGCATACGAGATGAGCTTCTCTGAGGGAATCTGGCGGATGTGGCGCGATAACCCTGGGTTCTCGCAGCGCTTTGAGGGGCGAGCTAGTCCGGACCGTAACAAGATCGTGTCGCACTGGGAGAAGCCGATCGGCGGCGCGACCCGGGAGCACGACTTCGACGTCACCTATACGCGGCTCTAGGAATGGTGCACCAAGTTGCCTGTCCGTCGAAGACTGGATCACGTCACCGAGTGCGAGTGGCTTCCACGCTCCCACTTGTCGTTCACCAGCAGCACCCGAGCGGCCCGGAAGAGTGCCGCAGGTCATAGGCCGTCCTACGACTGCTCTGCGGCCGCCTTGACCCGTTCGAGGGTGCGGAGCATGTCACGTTGATTACGGCGCTCCCGCAAGAACCCTCCGAGTGGATACCAGACTCTTGTAAAGAGGTTGTCGCCCAGGTCGAAGGACTCGGTGACGTCGGTTCCTCCGTCGTCGGTGGCGCGAAACTCGTAGCGCCAGGTGTTCACCGGCCGTTCCCGCATGATGACCGCGAACTCGAACACCTCGCCAGGCTGGCTCTCGGTGACTTTGCACGTCGTCCAGTAGAGGACGGGCCAGTTCTCATTGCGCTTTACGTGGCCCCGGTACCGCGCACCGACGACCGGACCAGTGGCTCCGTCGATCCACTCGGCCTCGATGACCTCGGGACTGTACTCGCCCATTTTTGTGATGTCGGTGACGAGGCCCCAGACTCTGTCCGGAGGTGCGTCGATGTGGAGAGTGACTTCGGCTCGCATGGGAGCAGACATTACGGCGCCCCATCAGGGCTGTCCGTTCCGCAACAACCACCCGCTCCTCTGCGCCGCTCCGGTGGGACCTCTTCGGCTGGACCCGGGGGCCACCCTGGGCAACTCGACTCTCACCGGGACTACGCCGGAAATGCTGGTCCTGTGCGTGGGCGTCATTTCCATGTGTCGGGCCACCATTCGATTGGAGCCACCAGCTCCTCCCCGCGCTTCATCCAGAGCTCCGTTCGGTGGACCTTGCAGGTCCAGAGAAGGCCAACGCTTCCGTCAGCGTCGATCCCCTTGGCATCGTGGACCTGGGTCAGCCGCCTACCGCACCCCTCCCTCGTGCAGATGCTGCCGCCGTCGGTCATGCGGCTGACGATACAAAGCGCGGTGGTGTGAATGCAGACCTGACGGGATATTCTCCGCAACCAAGGTTGGAGAACTCACTGCGGCTGGCTATGGAGCGGCCCTAAGCAAACTCGGGAGGCCGCAATGGAGAACCACCACAAGATCATTCAGATCAGTTCGCACGTCACGAGCTTGGTCGGAACGGTGGGGATCGTTGGGCTGTGCTCTTGCGGGTGGCTTGGGAGCGCGGAGGGCGACAACACGAGGATCGCAACCATTGCCCTCATTGACCTTTGGCGCGAGGACCATGGCACGGAGGCCGCCTTCGGGCCTCGTTGACTCCGTTGAGCTCGAAGTCGGGCTGAGTGGCGATCGACCAAGGATGCCGCGCGTTCGGCGGGAGGGGTGACTATTTCGCTTGAGCGAGGCAATACCTGAGGAATACGAACCCACTGGTGAAGGAACTGCTTCGGTTTCTGATTACCGGTGCGTTACCGTGAGGCTCACTGGAGGAGCCAGGTAGCGAGGAGGCCTCCCCGTTTCGTCCATAGCCACTGTCAGCACTTGGTACTTGCCCGCCGGCAGTGCGGACCCGATCCCGCCGTCGCACCGAGCTGTACCTCCGATCACGGTGACGTGGTAGCTCTGCCCAGGATCGAGACGAACTGCATATCCGGTGCCGGCGATCCCACCGCTGTACACCCCGACGACCCGGTGGGTACCTGGGAGTACGACAACCGCCTCAATGGGCTGACCGGTGTCCATTTCGAACGACGAAGCACCGCTGTAGGCAAGGGCGAGGGTGCCATCAAGGGGGTCGCCCGACCTCACCGTCTTCGAGCTCAGACGCAACGAGAGCGTGAGGCCCCTGGGCAGGCTCGAGGATGTCGGCAACGGTCCACAGCGCGGGCTTCTTCCAGGACGTCCGTTCCACATGGTCAGGCCGACCGTGATCAGGACGGCCGAGCCAAATCGAGCACGGATGCGCTGCGCCAGCGCTTCGTTTCCAGGAGTCAGTGCGAGCACGACACGGCCAGAGGGACACGGACCGATGCCTTGAAGATCGATGCCCGCCATGGCCTTGACGGCGGCGACGTCAGTCGCCACCTTGGTGTCGGGCAGCGTCGCGCCCGTGATCGGGCTCAGGCACGTCGGCAGATCCTCGGCGATCGAACGTGGGACCGGCGGATAGTTCATAGCCGAAGACGCCGGTGGAGCCTCGATAAGCCCGAAGCTGACAACGCCCCACAGCATCAGCGCGAGCCGCGTCGTCCTCTTCATCGCAACAGATTATGGCCGACGACATGGGAAATCGGTTCGCGAAAGGAGGTTCCAGGGACCTCGTACGCAGGTTCATTGCGTCCCGGAACTTCGGTGTGTCAGGCCTGCCCCCGCACATCTCCGAGAAGGGGGCCGCCACATCTGAAGAGGCCCGCGTGGGGCACAATTCGCTCCTGTGCGTCGCCTGGCTCCGTGGTTCCTGCTCTCCCTTGTCCTCGTAGGATCGGCCGCGGGCGCTGCGCTGGGCATCGCGCAAAAGTCCTCGACCGCGACCCCTTCTCAGTGGGTCGCCGGCGTGCTGGCGGCGACCGAGAGAGCTGGGAGCGCGCACTTCTCTTACACCCATGTCACCTCGAGTCCCAACGCCGACCTCCGCGGCTCGGTGTCGGGCCACGGGGTGGTCGATTTCACCACCGGCGCCGTGCAGGTCACCGAGGTCGATCGCGACATCAGCTTCAGCTCGACGGGTAACCAGTCCCTGCACCCGGTTCCCTCGGCGAGCACCGTGGACGCCATCGTGATCGGCGGGACCGTCTACCAGGCCAACCCGATCCCGGGGCTGGCGTTTACCGACAAATACCGCGTGCTTCCGCTCCCTGCCCCGCCACGCTCGCAGCGCGGGCTCGCCCTTGCCCTCAACGCGTCGGTCGCCCTCGACACGCTGCGCGGACCCAATGCAGTGGCGTCGGTGACCGACCTCGGACCGGCCCATGTCGATGGCGTCGATGCCACTCGGTACGAGGTCGAGTACGCACCAGTGCACGTCTGCGCGCCGCACCAATCGCCGCAGATCCTGAACCAACGTCCGAGCCTCGTATGGCTCGACGGCGCCGGCCACCTCGTCCGAGTGCGCAGCACGCTCTATTTCAACGACCGCTTGCCCCGCGGCGTGAAGGTCCCGCCAGTCCTCGACGGCTTTCCCCGGGGACCCGTGACCACGGTCGCCACGCTGACGTTCTCAGAGTTCGGCGCGTCCGTGCGCGTCACCGCACCCCCGAGCAGCACGGCCTTCCCCGAGGGGGGGACTTCCACTAGCTTCGCGATCGCGAGAACCGACACGTGCCGCTCCTGATGGGATCCGATCAGCACGCTACCTCCCCGAGATCTATGAGCTCCACGGTTTGGCGAGAGCCACCCGATCACCAGGTCTCACTGCACCATTAGGGGTGCCCGGCAGCGGCTCTGAGGCTTTCCCAAAGTCCTGGAGAACCCTATGCCGACGAAAGAAATGGGTTCAGTGCCCTCAGGAACCATTCAGTGATGACCATCACAGGGACTTGTTCGGAGTCGATTCGGTAGGTCCGGGCAAGCAGGTAGTCCCCGATCGTCATGGCTCCGTTGGGTCGAGAGGCGGCGAATCCACGAGGCGCGACCAGGTTCTCTCGGGTGACAGAGATCCCCATCTCGTCGAGAATCCTTCCAATCGGATCGATACTGGATTCCAGCCGGAGAGCGAACCTCGTCGGCAGGCGACTCGTTGCAATGACGCTCTCCGCGTAGACATACGAGGTTCCGGATATACGACCGCGAAGCGTGGCAGCCCGCTGGAGCAATGGCTCGCCTTCTGCAACCCCCAAATCGTTCGAACTGGGAGCTCCGGTTAGGTCTTGATGATGAACCTGAGCATCGATGCTTTCACCGACGAGCTGCTCCAAGAAGTCGGTCACGGTACTTCTTGTGCTCTCGAGAGCCGCACGTAGTTCCGATCGATTCGCCACGAGCACCATTGAATCTCAACTCTGCACCCACAGGGACATGGCCATGTCCCTCGCCTCTCCTGATGGCATTCCCTCCATGCGACCTGGACCCGGGTCTGCCGGATGCACTGTCCCGATACACCGCATTGTGCACCTGCCAGCGACTCAAGGCCCAGACCGGCTGCGACAGCACTGGGGTGACCTCCAGCGCCACTGAACTCGTGTCACACTCTGCGCAGCCGTAAGAGGGAACCCTCGATTCGTCGTGGTTGGCTCCCCGGCCGAGACGCCAGACAAGGTTGTTGACGGTCCGTTGTGCCGGTTCAGTCTCCTCGGCTCTATCTCGAGTCGACGCGCCCTGTCAGCATCCTCACGAGGCGGTGAACGGACAGGTTCCTCGTCCCGTGACCGACCCTCAACAGATATCGCTCGAGCCGTTGTGACGAAAGGACCCTTCGGGATGCCCTTGGGGTCCCGCCTTACCGCCGAGAGGCTGCTACGGAATCACACTGGATCGTCCAAGCTCCGCTGACGGCAGCCAGGCCTGGCTCCAGATAGACGCATCCCCGGTGCAGGGCTGCCAAGCAGCTGGTCGCGCGAACCGCGACAATGGACCGTGCTCCTATCCGGACGGATGAAGCGTTCGTGGGCAGTCGCAGCGGCCGTGGCCGTCCTCGCAGTCGCCGCCGTGGCGACGATCGCCGGGACGTCCGGGGCCTCGAGTGGCTCGGGCCGTGAGGCCAACTCGGCTGCGTCGCCTCTCTTGCGACGGACATCAGCTTCGACGCGGCCACGACGGCGGCCGACGCACCGATCCACACCGCCCACCACGGCGGCGCCGGCGACCTCCAGCCCTGTAGCGCTCGCCGGGTGCCCGGTGCCCCCTCACTCGCCACTCCCGCCCTCTCCCCCGCCGTGGCACCCCGCGGTTCTCGTCACATCTCTTCCGCCGGTGAGGGCGCCCGCGCCATGGACCTCGCACATCGCGGCGATCACCGGTAAGGGCATGTGGATCTGGGAGTGGGACAGTACCGACGGTGGTGACGCCGGCGAGATCGTGCAGCAGGCCGTTTCGGCGGGGCTGCATCAGCTATGGGTCCGCGTGGGTGACTCGATGAACGGCTTCTACGGCGCCGACGAGCTCGACGCGCTCGTGCCCGTCGCCCACGCCCATGGCATCGCCGTGATCGCATGGGGTTTCCCGTACTTGTGGGACCCCGTAGGTGACGCCCAGTGGACCGCGCAGATCCTCGACTGGCGCGCTCCCGACGGCCAGCAGGTCGACGGTTACAGCGCTGACATCGAGGAGGCGACAGAGGGAGTCATGCTGAGCGCCCAGCGGGCCGCCCTGTACCTCGAGCTCGTCCGGCAGGCCGCCGGCAGCCGGTTGGTCGTCGCGACCGTCTACCCGCCGACAGACGCCAACTGGGGCGGTGGGTACCCCTACCGGGCAATGGCACCCTACGTCGACGCCTTCGCCCCGATGGTGTACTGGGAGTGCACCGACCCGGGCTCCGACGCCGCGCTCGACGTCGCTCGCCTCTCGACACTCCGGCCGGTGCACATCATCGGACAGGCCTTCAACTTGGCCAGTGTTGGCGGACGGACCGACTCCCCGAGCGGAGCAGAGATCGCAGAGTTCATGAACGCCGGTCAGCGAGCGGGCGCTCTCGGCGCGTCGTTCTGGGTGTGGCAGGAGGCCACGCCGGAAGAGTGGGGCGCCGTGGCCGGCTTCCGCTGGGACTCGCTCGGGTCCCAGCCCCACCCACCACGGTCCACCCCAACGACATCCCGACACTGATGCCCGTGCAAGGACTGCGACCGATGGTCCGGCATGCACGCCTCGGCTGTGAGCCCGCTTCCGGGCAAGCCAGCGACGGACCCCCATTCGAACCGACGCCGTATGATCAACGCGGTGACGTCCAAGGTCTTTTCCCTCACGTGGCCTGCTGCCGCTTGCACGAGGAGTTGCCATGCCCTTGCGTTCAACTGATTCGCTCGCTGCCGCCCTCGGGGTCGCCAGAGACGCATTAACCCGGGTTGACACGGCGCGGCTCAACGATCCGACGCCTTGTCACTCGTGGGACGTGCGAGCCCTCGTCAACCACATGGTCGGCGCCCCCCGTGTCGCGGCATCGCGGGTAGGGGTCAGGGAGACCCTCGATGACGTGGACTTCGCCACTGGGGACTTCGTTGCCTCACACGACGAGACGTCCGAGGTGGTCCTCGAGGCATTCGGGTCGCCGGGCGCGTTGAAAAGAGGGGTCGAGTTTCCATTTGGGGAGCGACCGGGGGCCTTTCTCATGTTCTTCGTTGCAACCGACCAGCTCGCCCACGCGTGGGACCTGGCCCGCGCGACCGGTGACTCCACTGATATCACTCCCGGCCTGGCGATCGAACTTCTCGATGAGGCGAACCGGACGGTAATCCCAGGGATGCGTGGCGCCGACGGGGAGGCCGCCTTTGGCCCAGTGCAGATTGCCCCACCTGGTGCGAGCGCAGCCGACCGCCTGGCGGCCTTTCTAGGACGAACCGTCTAGTTCGCTCTTGCACCCCGGTTGAGAGGGCCTTCTTCGTACGGATTTCGGGCTGCGTCGCGCCCACGAGCCGGGGCCGTGAACGGCGACCGACGACATCGTGTCCGCTCGGCAAACATTTGGTAGCCCCCGACCGCCCGAGTGCTGCTCTTGCCGAGACCATCATTCGAACTCCACGGAACTGCCGTCCTCTCTATGATCGGCGCCACGCCGATACGCCGGGGGGCTCATGACGACAGAGACGGAAGCGGCATTCTCCGAACTGCTCCACGAGGTGGGTGTGACCCATGAGCGGATGGTCGAGCAGCTGGCCGACGATCCCGCCACCCTGCTCGAGGCACACAAGTGGATCCTGTCCATCCTCCAGGTGGCGGCCGACGTCAACTTGTGGGCCGACACCGCCCGGCCCCGCTTCGTCGAGATCGTCGGCCCCTACAAGAAATGGGGCGGTGACAACGCCGACGCCTTCTACTGCTACGCGCCCGTCGACCCGGCCCGTACCTACCGCGTCACCATTGAGCCGGGGGATGCGGTCTACCTGTCATTGACCGTCTACGGCGGCCCCAACGACGGCCGCTATTCCGAGCGCATCGTGGGCTCCGCGAACAGCCGCGACGCCGGTTGGAGCCAAGGGGGGTCCTTCCGCCTCGTGGTGTCGCCCGAGCAGCCGACGGAGCCCGACGTGGCCTGGATACGGCTCGAGCCCGACGCGGTGGCGGCCATCACGCGCGACTACCTCGAGGATCCGGCGAGCGGGCGACGGGCGAAGTGGCACATTGAGGCGGACGACCCCCCGGACACCTACCGGGACGAGGACGCCGACCTGGCGCGGCGTCTCCGGGCCATGACCACGTGGCTGCGCGAGCAGGCGAGCATAGTCCCCCTGCCGCCGGCAGCCCCCAACGCAATCGACCCGCCGTACCCGGTGCCCACCGCGACCTTCGGCTGGGCGGCCGGCGACGCGGCCTATGCCATGGGCGCCTTCGATCTGGAGGACGATCAGGCCATGGTCATCCGCGGGCGGTCGCCGGGGTGCGCCTTCTGGAACATGTGCCTGTGGAACCCGCTCCTGCACACGTACAACTACGACTACGAACGGGTGACGATCAACGGCGCCCAGGTGCAGTACGACCCCGACGGGTCATGGACGATCGTGATCGCAGCCCGGCGCCCGGACCACCCCAACTGGGTGTCGACGGCCGGGCACCGCAGGGGCCGCATCTGGTTCCGCTGGTTCCTCCCGGCCGAGACCCCGGACCACCCGCAGGTGGAGGTGGTGCCGGTGGCGAGCCTGTGAGCGAGCGACCTCCGCCGGTCCGCATCGACGATCTGGCCGAGCCGCGCTTCAGCGACGACGTCCGGGCGATCCTCGACTTCATGGAGGGCGCCGGATCGGAGCTCACCCTCGAGCCGGCGGCGCTCATGGCCGCAGTGGTGGCGGAGACGGGGCTCGACGACTACGGGCCCGACGACTTCGTCGAGCGCCTCGGCCTCCTGTGCCGGGCGATGCAGGAGGAGGGCGGCTTCAACGGCGCGGGGGTGCTCCAACAACACGTCTTCATCTCGGGACTGCTGAAGAACCGGCTCCTCGTCGAGGACCTTGTGCGCCGCCACCCCGAGATCCTCGAGGAGCGCATCGCGGCCCCGATCGTCATCTGCGGGCTGCCGCGGACGGGGACCACGCACCTGCACAACCTGATGTCCGCCGACCCGGCCCTGCGGTCGCTCCCCTACTGGGAGAGCCTCGAGCCCGTGCTCGCCGAGCACGAGAAGCCGGCGGCGGGCGCGCCCGACCCCCGCAAGGAGCGCACGGCGGCGGCGCTGTCGTTCCTGAACACGGCGCTGCCGTACTTCAACCGCATGCACGAGATGACGGTCGACCACACCCACGAGGAGATCCAACTGCTGGCGATCGACTTCTCGACGATGCTTTTCGAGACCACCGCTCCGATGCCCATGTGGCGCGACGCCTACCTGGCTCGCGACCAGCGTCCGAGCTACGCCTACCTGCTCAAGATCCTGAAGGTACTCCAGTGGTTGCGCGGCGGCTCGCGCTGGGTGCTCAAGTCCCCCCAGCACCTCGAGCAGTTCCCCGCGCTCGTCGACACCTTCCCCGACGCCACCTTCGTCGTCACCCACCGTGACCCGGTGTCCGTGACGGCGTCGATGATGACGATGATTGCCTACGCGGCCCGACTCACCCGCGACCGTGTCGACGTCGAGGGCATCGGCGCCTACTGGGCCGACCGGCTCGAGCGCATGCTGCGGCGGTGTGCCGAGGAACGCGACGTCCTGCCGGCGGAGCAGACGATCGACGTGCACTTCGACGAGTTCATGGCCGACGATCTCGCCATGGTCGGCCGCGTCTACGACCTGGCCGGCCAGCCGCTCGACGATCGGGCGAGGTCGTCCATGGCGGCCTTCATGTCGGAGCATCCGCGGGGCCTCCACGGCGCCATCCTCTACGACCTCGGCCAGTTCGGCCTGGACGCCGGCGACCGCAGAAGGGCCCTCGCCTTCTACTCGGAGCGCTTCGGAGTCACGCTCGAGTCCTAGCCCTCAGCGGATGGCGGAGTGCCGGATGCGTCCCCAGCAGCGCGCCAGAGGTGGACCGCGAAGCGGGCTCGGATGCGGCGCCGTTGGGCCGCTGCTCCGCTCGGTGGGGGCGAGGGATCCTCGCCGGTCACCGAGACGGCGTCACTGCGGACGGTCACGGCCGCCTACTCCATCGGCCGGGTGGAGATCCCCGTCGGGTCCCGTCCCGCCAACACATAGCCGACGACCATGGCGACGGCAGGCATGGCGATCACGATCAGGAACAGGTTGCCCCAGGGGATGTGATCGATGATGTCCGACACTCCACCTTCCAGCGCGTTCGTGCGGAACCAGCCGAACAGCCCGACGTAGGCGGCCACCGTCCCGAGCAGCGCACCCAGGAAGGCGAGGCCGCCGGCGGTCACCGCGGTGAGGGTGCGCCGGGTGCGGGAGCTGGCGCCGGTGGCCGTCAGCGTCCGCAGCTCGCTCGCCGTCTCGCTCCTGATGAGCCCGATGCTCATGGCCAGGATGCCGAGGGCGAGCGCGATGGCGAACACGGTGGCCCCGTTCACGATCTCGGACGAGGTCGGGTCGTCGTTCTTGGACTCGATGCTCAGGCTGTTAGTCGCCGCCAGCGCCTGGGCGTTGAGGATCTGGGCGGAGGTGATCGGGTTATCCGCCTGGAGGACCCAGCCCTCGAGGCTGTTCTGGCTCGCGAGGCCCAACCGGCGCAGCGCGCTCTCGGTGATCACGGTGTTGGGCACATCGGTGCCGGTCGGCAGCTGGCTCTCCTGCTGGACGACCGGGTGGGCGACGCACGAGCCGGGCGAGCAGGTGTTGACGTTTCCGGGACCAGGACCCCCAGGACCGCCGCCGCCCGAGCCGGGGCCGACCAGCTCGCCGCCGCCCTTGCCACCGCCTCCGTAGGTCAGTTGCACGCCCGAGCCAGCGAGCCCGGGACGTGAGCTGAGGATGTCGACGTTGGAGGCGATGGACGACGGGTTGATGCCGAAGGCCCGCAGCAGCGCCGGCGTCCCCACGTAGATCGGTCCGTTCCACTGCCGGCCGGAACCGCTGGGGTTCTGCAGATTGACGGCGGGTTGGTCCAGTTCGACGACGGCGGTGGCGCCGACGGAGGAGGCGATGGCGTGGACGGTGGCCTCCTGGGACGCGACGCTCGGCGTCGCCGACGCTGTCCCGCCGTTGGGCCCCGAGTCGAAACCGTTGCCCGGGGTGAACACGTTGAGCTGGTTCGAAGCCATGTTGGGCCCGACGTAGTCGTACACGTTGGAGTAGCGGGCGACGGCGACAGCGCAGACGACCACGGCGATCAGCACACCGACGCTGATGGCCGACAGGGCCGAGCCGGACCGCGCCCGGTATCGCGAGAGGTCGCGCAGGGCCAGCCGTGTGGCGATGGGCGACCTTCGACCCCCGCGGGCCAGCACGGCGAGGAAGAACGGCGACACGAGGATGATCCCCGTGATGAGCGCCACGAACCCGGGTATCAGCCAGATCACGCCGCTGCCCTCCTGCCCCGCACCAGAGAGCGAGAAGAAGACGAACCCGAGGACGAGTGCGATCACGCCCGGAACGAAGGAGCGGTGGATCTGGCGCGGCGGCGCCGGGCGTCCGGCCAGGGCGACCACGACCGGGACGCGGGTGATGGCGCGGGCGGGGTAGCCGGCGGCGAAGAAGGTGGCGACGACCGCGAGCACCATCGCCACCACGATGACGGTCCACGGCAACGCGAACAGCGGGATGAGGTGGTGTGCGTTCTGCTCGTTGTGCGGTCGGTAGGCGACCCAGGCCACCAGACCCAGCGCGAAGCCCACGACGGCGCCCACGGCCCCGACGATGACGCCGTTGGCCTCGAGCACGAGACGGACGTTGCGGTCCGTCGCCCCCATGGACTCGAGCATCCCGAGCGCGCGCATCCGGCGCTGCGCCAGCACGGTGAAGCCGCCGATCGACACCAGTGCGATGAGCAGCATGCCGACCGTCGCCAGCGCCAGCACGATGGTCGCGGGGTTGATCGGGTTGTTGTTGAGCGAGCCCGGCGTCGAGACGTTGGACCCGATGCGGCCCGCGTTCACGCCCGGTGCGTCGAAGAGGACATCCGCCGCGGTCGGGTGCGTGATCTGCCCCGGCGGGACGAGCGCGAACTCGTCGAGCAGGCTCTGGGGGTTCTGCACGATGCCGACGACCGTCTTGCCGCCCTGGGGCCACGTGTCGCCCACCGTCAGGTTGAGCACGGACGCCAGCCCGGGGGTCAGGGCGATCTGGTCCGGCCCGGTCGGGTAGTGCCCGGAGAGCAGCTGGAGCATCGGCCCGCCGTAGGGGCCGTTCGGGTCCTGGGAGCGGAGCTGGTACGTCTCGGTGCTGCCGGGAACACTGAAGGTCTCGTTCTCGATGACCTGGACCCTGCCGAAGCGGTGCTCCAGCGCGGCAATCTGGGCGTTCATCGAGTGCAGATTGAGGGGCGCTTTCCCGGTGGTCGCGAAGGTGGCCAGGTCGTCGGCCGTGCCGTACCCGGCGTTGGCCGGCGGTGGGGTGTTGGTGGCGACGGCCGAGCCGACCACGACGGCGGCCACGGCGACGGTGACCAGGAGCAGGATGAGCAGCTGCTGGCGCCACTCGCGCTTGAAGAGGCGCCAGGCCCAGCGGATCATGGCCCGGCGGGCCGGGACGCCGCCGGTGGTCGGTTCTGGGTCCGACTTGGTCCCCGGTCGCTCGAGGACGCCGACGCTCATTGGTTCGGAAGCTCGGCCAGGACCGCGTCCGGGCTCTCGAGCGGGAGCGTCTGGTCGACGATTCTGCCGTCGCGCAGGAAGACCACGCGGTCGGCCCACGAGGCGAGCTGCGCGTCGTGGGTCACCACGACGGCGGCCAGGCCGCGGTGGCAGGCGGCGAGGATGAGGCGCATTACGGTCTCGGCGTTGGCGGAGTCGAGCGCGCCGGAGGGCTCGTCGGCCAGGAGGAGCTGGCGGTTGCCCACGACGGCGCGGGCGATGGCGACGCGCTGTCGCTCGCCACTCGACAGCATGTCGGGGTAGTGCGACGCCCGGTCGGCCAGCCCGAAGTCCTCGAGGGACTCGAGCGCCGCCGCCTGGGCCTTGCGGGCCCCGACGCCGTCGAGCTCGAGGGGCAGGGACACGTTCTCCACCGCGCTGAGCCCGGCGAGAAGGTTGTAGTCCTGGAAGACATAGCCGACGGACTGGCGGCGCAGGCGCGCCTTGCCGTTGCGTGACAGCGACGACAGGGGCCGGCCGCCGACGTAGACCTCACCGCTGGTGGGTTCCTCGAGGCTGCCGGCGATGGTCAACAGCGTGCTCTTGCCCGAGCCGCTGGCGCCCATGACGGCCACGAGGGACCCGGCGTCGACGGAGAGATCGATGCGCTGAAGGGCGTGCACCTCTGACGCCCCTTCTCCGTAGACCTTGAAGATGTCGCGGAGTTCGAGGTAGCTCATTGCTTGAGTCCCACCCTGCGCCGGGCCTTGGGGAGGGGGAACGGCTGCGGGGCCGGCGCGTCGCCTTCCACCGCCGCTCTCTTCAGACGGCCGTCGGCCGTGTCCAGCCACCTGATCAGCGAGTCGAGCCGGAACAGCTCGGCGTCGACGACCAAGGCGAAATTGAGGTCGAAGCGGGACTCGTCCTCCTTGAGGCGGGTCCACTGCTGCATGAGCTCCACGAGGTAGCGCCGGTGGACCTGCACGACCTCGTGCACGTCCACCCCAGGCAGGCCGAGCGCCACCAGCACCTTGATCACGAGCTCGTCGCGGGGAGGCGAGGAGAAGTCCGGCGGGGTGTGCAGCCAGGCGTCCAGCTCGGCCACGCCCTCGGTGGTGATGTGGAAGCCCTTCTGGGGGCCCTCCTCCGCCGAGTCGTCGGACTCGATGAGCCCGTCGCGCTCGAGTCGCTGCAGCGTCGTGTACACCTGCCCGACGTTGAGCGGCCAGACGTCGCCGGTACGCGCCTCGAACTCCTGGCGCAGCTGCAGCCCGTATTTGGGGCCCTCGCTGAGAAGAGCCAGCAGGGCGTGGCGGACGCTCATGAAACCCCGATTCGAAGTAGCATACTGAGTATCCTACCCCGCAGGGACCTGCGTGGCAAGGGGGATTCTCCCGGTCAGGCGGGCGGCAGCGGGGACCGCGTCTCGAGCAGCGTCCCGAGGGGCTTCACAATGCCCTGTGCCGCTTCCTCGATGCCGAAGGCGACCTTGGAGGGGCTCGGGGCCCGTCAGGCGGGGCGACCATGGCCTCGTCGGAGCCGTGGAGGGCGGCCCACTCGGGCGTGAAGGCGTGCCAGGTATAGGCCAGCCGGCGCTCGGTCAGGCAGCGGGGTCCCCTTCCAGGGCAGGAGACCCGGGCCGGCCCCGTCGAGGGTTGGGGGTGGGGCCGGCGGGGCGGCCTCTACGCCGGGCTCCAGGCCCGCACCCAGTTGACCTGCGTGGTGGCCGTGGTCGGCGCCGTCGCCGTCGGGGCGTCGGTCCCGATGCCGAGCGCCTGGGTGAGGGCGATGAAGAACGGCTCGTCGAACGGCACGCTGCCGGTCGTCGGGTGGTCGACGAGGCAGATCTCGCCGTTGTAGAGGACCGTGATCGATGTGGGCGTCCAATCGACACCGTAGGTGTTGAAGTTGTCCTGGTTCAGGATGCACCCGTAGGAGGTCACGTTCGGGTCGTTGGAGGAGTTGGCGTAGTGGATGACGGGGACGTCGTAGCCCCGGTACTCGCTGTAGAACTCGGCGAAGTCGATCTCGCCCGAGTTGGGCCAAGCGCCGTACTTGAGGGTCTGCGGATAGAGCCAGAAAGTCTCCTGGAGCCCCGAGACGGTGGAGGACGGCAACTTCGCGTCGACCTCGAAGGCGCCGTAGGTCTGGTCGAAGAGGCCATAGGTCGACACCATGCCGGCCTCGTAGTCGGACGTGAAATTGCCCGCCGGATCGACGCAGGTGAAGGGCGCGACCTTCCGCACGCTCAGGTCGAGGTTGCCACCCGACACCGAGATGGTGCCCGGGTTGTCGACGTAGCAGTCGGGCCCGGCGACGTAGGCGCTGTCGGCCGTGAGCTGTGGGACCCACTGGCCGGTGTTCAACGCGGTGCCGTTGAACTCGTCGTCGAAGGTGCACTTCCAGGTGCCTGACAGTCCGAGCGGCGTCGTCCCCTGGCAGTCGGGGCCCGCGCTCTGGACGGTCGCGGCCCGGTGGGTCGCAGCGGCCCGGACCGTCCCGCCGGCCGGAGCCGCGACGACCGCAGCGGTCACCAGCACCGCGCCGGCCGTGGCCACGAGCGTGGCGGCGCGAGAGCCGCGGCGCCGCGACAGGTCGAGCAAACGCATGGTGATCTTCCCCCTCTGGTGATGCCGTGATGCGGCGTTCCCACCACAATCCTGCGGGAGACGGCACACACCATTCCAGGGCAATTAGGACTAGCGAGGCTGCTTTTCTGCGCAACAGGCGGACAACCACGCCCGTTGCCACACGGTGTTGCCGTCGTTCACGCTCGTTGCATGCGCCGACGACGATCGCTAGAGGGCGGCGAGCACCTCTTCGGCCGAACTGGCGTTGAGCCCGGGCCCGGGCTCCACGCCCAGCCAGCTGACGACCCCGTCCTCGAGGATCGCCGCGTAGCGCTGCGACCGCGCCCCGAGGCCGAACCCGCTGCCGTCCATGGTGAGACCCATGGCCTCGGCCAACTCGCCGTTGCCGTCCGCCAGCATCACGACCGAGGTCCCGACGTTCTGGTCCTTCCCCCAGGCGCCCATCACGAACGGGTCGTTCACGGACACGCAGACCACCTTGTCCACGCCCTTGGCGCGGAGCTCCTCGGCGCGCAGCACGAAACCCGGCAGGTGATGATCGGAGCACGTGGGCGTGAAAGCGCCGGGCACCCCGAAGAGAACGACCTTGCCGTGGCCCAGCACGTCCGTCGAGGTGGTCGCCTCGGGCCCCTTCTCTCCGAAGGTGAACACCTTCACCTCGGGCACACGGTCGCCGACTGCGATCGTCATTCGATTCTCCTTCTGTCTCGTGGTCCGCGACCAGGTTGCCATACCCCCCGGCGACACCGTCAATCGGCCGCACCCCGGACGCCGCCCAACAGGAGTCACGAAGTTGTAACCTGCCGCAGTCGCACAGCGACGCAGTCGTGACACGTGGGATCGAGACCGGGGGGTTGGCATGTCGCACTCGTATGACCGCAGGTCGTTCCTGGCCGGAGGGCTCGCCCTGGGTGCCGGTGCCGCCATGCTCGGCGCACTCGGCGACGAGGCCGGCG
>Ga0181530_10003623_pt1 | contig 17047 bp, 15 predicted proteins | sample PEATcosm2014_Bin_42_FD_119769 | JGI IMG/M metagenome (GOLD analysis project Ga0181530, IMG submission 119769) | Peatland microbial communities from MTU Mesocosm Facility, Houghton, MI, USA - PEATcosm2014_Bin10_60_metaG | ecosystem: Environmental > Terrestrial > Soil > Wetlands > Peat | place... | reverse complement strand
CACGCTCGAAGGCGGCGACGTCGTGCGCATCGGCGCGACGTTATTCGTGGGCAGATCCGCGCGCACCAACGAAGCCGGCATTGCCCAACTGGCACAGGAACTCGCGCCCTTCGGATACGCGGTGCGGGCGGTTGACATGCGACAGTGCTTGCACCTGAAATCGGGCTGCACCTATCTCGGAAAAGGGGCGGTGCTGGCCAATCGCGACTGGGTGGAGGCCGCGCCGTTCGCCGATTTTCGGGTGATCGATGTGCCGCCGTCCGAGCCGGCAGCGGCGGATGTGCTGGCGATCGGCGATACCGTAATTGTGCCGGCGTCCTTCCCGGAAACCGCGCGTGCTCTGGAGCGCGGCGGCTGGCGCGCGCTGCCCGCCGACGTTTCGGAATTGCAGAAAGCGGAGGCCGGAGTTACCTGCATGAGCCTGATTTTCAGTACTGCGTAATTCATATGTTGCTCATCGGAAGAAATGGGAATCTTGAAAGCGGCCTATGCGATGCATTTCGCCTGTTATAATTTCTGCCGGGTTCATTCCGTCTTGAAGACCACGCCCACAATGGCCGCTGGCATTACCGATCACGCATGGAGGATTACAGAATTGCTCATGGCAGGATGTTGAACAAATTAAAAGGGAGTAACATAACATGAAACACGCAGGCATCGCCCTCATAGTTCTCGCAGCTATGGCCATTATGCCGGTCGCTGCCCAAGACACGAAACCGACCGCTGATGCCGAACCAGAGTTCTCAAACGTCTTTTTTGGACTGGTCGATGGCAAACTGATTCCACTGGAACGTCAGATAGCATCGGTTCATGTAAAGGGTGGTGTTCTAAGCGGATTCTCTGGTTTCGGAGAACTGTCGGGACCGCACTCGCCTGTGAGGTTTAGCCATGCCAACAATCTGCAGTTGATCGTAAAGCCGCTTGCCAACGAAAACCACGATCCGAATCAAGATCCCGATACGATCTACCATGTACGTGAAGTAAAGTCGAAAAAGAAAGTCCGTGAATGGCTGTTTGGTAAGGTCACTGCCAGCCACTATTACAATCGACTCGGCGAAGGATTACTGCCGGTCAAATGGACAAAATATGGAAACCAATCGTTGCGTGTGACCTTGGGATCTTTGCCAGCCGGTGAGTACTGCGCTTCGCCCCTGGGACAAGAAGTAGCCGAACAACGGGTCGTGACCGTTTTTTGCTTTGGTGTGGACTAGACTTACAAAAACTATGTATTCACAGCAACACAGCTTTTTGCAGAGTACCTGATTTTCGAATCAGGCGCCGGTTCATCCTGAACACGACAATGTGCAGGCGTCGCACGCGCGGGCCGTGCGCAGCGCAAGGGCTCCGGTGGGGCAAGCTTCGGCGCAGCGTTGCGCAGCGCGGCGCAAGCCTTCCGAGAGCGGTTGGCCGAACGGCACGGCCACGGCGACGTCGAAGCCGCGGCCGACGAGCGCCAAGCCCAGCGGTTCGCCCGCAGCGGCGGCGATGCGCACGCACGCGTCGCAACTGATGCACTTGCCCGGCTCGTAGATGACCTCCGGGTGGGAGAGGTCCTGCGAGAAGCGGCGCCGCGCGCCGGCAAACCGGTACACGTCCGCGTCGTACTCGTTCGCCAGCGATCGAACCAGACAGCAGTCCTGCTTGCGGCACCCGCAGGTCAGGCAGCGGCGGGCTTCGCGCGCGGCGTCGTCGTCGGAGAGCCCGTGTTCCACTTCATCGAAGCTGGCGCGGCGTCGATCGATGGGGATCTCCGGCATGCGCACGCGCGCGGCCTTCTCGATGGCGCGGAAAATCGCGGCCCGCTCAGCGTCATCCACCGGCTGCATGGCGATGCCTGCCATGGCGGGTTCTCCGGTCACCGCCGCGCCGCTAAGGAACTGATGGATCGAGGCGGCCGCGATCCTTCCGGCGGCTACCGCGCGCACTGCCAAATCCGGTCCCAGCACCGCGTCTCCGCCGGCGAAGACTCCGGGCAGGTTCGTCGCCAGCGTCCTTTCGTCGGCGGCAATGCCCCAGGCGGTGACCCGCAGGCCTTCGCTCTCGGGCAGGGTGCGGTCCACGGCCTGCCCGGTGGCCGCGATTACGGTGGAGCATTCGACCACCAGATTGGAGCCCATCACGGCCACCGGTCTGCGCCGGCCCGAGGCGTCCGGCTCGCCTAGAGTCATGCGTTGGCAGGTCAGCAGCAAGCCGTGCCCGTTTCGCTCCAACCGTACCGGCGCCATGAGAAACTCGACGGTCACGCCTTCGGCTTCGGCGGCTTCGACCTCCGCCATGGGACAAGGCATCTCCTGACGGCCGCGGCGGTAGAGGATGCGCACGTTCCGGGCGCCGAGCCGGACCGCGGTGCGGGCGCAGTCCATCGCCGTATTGCCGCCGCCGAGCACTACAACGTCGCTGCCCAGCGGCGGCGGATTGCCGTTGGCGACCAATTCCAGAAACTCGATGCCTGCGAGCGCGTTCTCCTCGCCCTCGCAGCGGAGCCCCTGTGTGCGCTGCGCGCCAATCGCCATGAAGACCGCGTCGTGCTGTGCACGTAGCTCGGTGAGAGTGAATTCCCTGCCCCAGCGCGTGTCCATACGAAATCGCGCGCCGAGTTGCCGGATGGCGTCGATCTCCGCATCGAGTGCGTCCTTCGGCAGCCGGTAGGCGGGGATTCCGTAACGCAGCATGCCGCCCGGCAGCGGATGCGCGTCGCACAACGTGCAGTCGTGGCCCTGCCGCAAAAGATACCAGGCGGCAGCCAATCCCGCGGGACCGGCCCCCACGATGGCGACCGACTTCCCGGTAGCCGACGCACGCGGCGGCACGTACGGCGCGGCGGCGGCGCGGTCCAGATCGGCGACGTGGCGATGCAGAGCACCGATGGCCAGTCCCTGATCGAGGTCGCAACGGCGGCATTCCTGTTCGCACAAGCGCGGGCAAATGCGGCCTAGTGAGCCGGGCAGTGCGAGGCGCTCGGAAATCACCTGCATGGCGCGCCGATTGTCCTCGGTGGCGATACCATAGACGAACCCCGGGATATCCAGACCGGCCGGGCAGCGGGCGGCGCAGGGCGCCACGCACTCGCCGGCGTGATCGGACAAGAGCAGCTCCAGCGCCATTTTCCGCGCGGCGCGCACGTCCGGGCTGTTGGTCGCGACCGCCATGCCCTCGGCAACGGGCATGGCGCAGGCAGGGGAAAGAGTGCGCCGGCCTTCGATTTGAACGGCGCACACGAAGCACGAGGCCGCCGGCTCGATCCCCGGCACGTGACACATGGTCGGGATGCGTATGCCGAGCCACCGCGCCGCATCGAGCACAGTGGTCCCCGGTTCCACGCTGACCCGCCGGCCGTCGATCGTCAGGGTGACCATGGCTTATACGACCTCTATCGCATCGTCCTGGCACGCCTGGCGGCACATATCGCAGCGCGTGCAGAGCTGGTCGTCAACCGTGTGCTTTTCGTACGGGCGATAGGCGATGGCGCCCACCGGGCAGGCTTGCGCGCACAATGTGCACCCGATGCAGTTGTCGGTGACACGGTAACGGATCAGGGCCGGGCAGCGGCCGGCTGGACAGTGCCCGTCGAGGTGCGCTGCGTACTCTTCGCGGAAATATTTGAGCGAGGTCAGGACGGGGTTTGGCGCGGTCTGGCCCAACCCGCAGAGGCTGGCGCGGCCCACGTAATCGGCAAGTGTTTCGAGCTTCTGGATATCGTCCGGCCGCCCGTTTCCCGCGCAGAGCCGCTCGAGGATCTCCAGCATACGCTTGGTGCCGATGCGGCAGAACGTGCACTTGCCGCAGGATTCGGCCTGCGTGAATTTCAGGAAGAAGCGGGCCATATCGACCATGCAGTCGCGGTCGTCGAGCACCACCAATCCGCCCGAGCCCATGATGGCGCCGGTGCGCGCCAGCGCATCGTAATCGATGGGCGTGCCGGCCAGCCGTGCCGGGATGAAGCCTCCGGACGGCCCGCCGAATTGCACAGCTTTGAATTGCCGGCCGTTGCGCATGCCGCCGCCGATGTCTTCCACGATCTCGCGAATCGTGATGCCCATGGGAACTTCGATCAGTCCTCCGCGGTTGACCTTCCCTGCCAGCGAAAAGACCTTGGTTCCAGGGCTAGTCTGAACACCGATGGTGGCGAAGGCCTGCGCGCCGTGACGGATGATCCAGGGCACACAGGCGAGCGTCTCGACGTTGTTGATGATGGTCGGCTTGCCGTGAAAACCGCGTTCCACGGGGTATGGAGGCCGCAGCTTGGGCATGCCGCGCCGCCCTTCTAGCGACTGGATCAACGCGGTCTCCTCGCCACAGACGAAAGCGCCGGCGCCTTCGCGCAACTCCAGCCGCAAGGAGAAGTCCGAACCCAGAATGTTGTGCCCGAGAAAGCCGCGCTCCTCCGCCTGGCGTATGGCCGCGCGGGTGTGGCGGACCGCGAGCGGGTATTCCGCGCGTATGTACAGATAGCCCTCGGCAGCTCCGATCGCGTAAGCCGCGATCGCCAGCCCTTCCAGCACGCGGTGCGGATCGGATTCCAAAACCAGCCGGTCCATGAAAGCGCCGGGATCGCCTTCGTCGCCGTTGCAGATCACGTATTTCACGGGATCTGGCTGCGCCCGCGCAAGCTTCCACTTCTGGCCGGTAGGAAAGCCCGCGCCACCCCGTCCACGCAGACCTGAATTCGAGATGGCTTCGATCACTTTCTGGGGCGAATGACGCTCGATGGCGTCCCGCGTGTTTAGGCAGCGGGCTAGCGCACGGTAGCCGTCGCGCGCCAGGTAATCGTCGATGTTTAACGGATCGATCTCGCCGCAGTTTTCGAGCACGATCCGTTTCTGTTTGGCGAGATAGCTGTCCGGCGCCGCCCGCCGGTCGAGTCGCTGCCGGCGGGCCCAAGTGGGGATCCACGGCGGACGGAGGTGCCGGCGAGCGATCTGCTGTGCGGCAACGGCCGTCACGTTGCCGTAGAGCGTGACCCGTCCGCTGGGTTCGACCACCTGCACCAGTGGCTCGCGATGGCACATCCCATTGCAGCCGACGGTCTTGACGATGCCGCGCGCGCCCGCCTGTTCGGCCGCCTGCTCCAGGGCTTTGCGCACCGGCTCGGCGCCGCTGGCGACACCGCACGAACCGAGCGAAATCCGGATTTCGACGGCGCCCGGCTTCATGCCGTCTCCGCGGGTTCAAAGGCCTGCAGTGCCTCACAAGCGGTAGCCAGCGTCAAGTTACCGGCGGCATGATTGTCCACCATCAGGACCGGCGCCAGGCTGCAGCAACCCAGGCAGGCCACTTCGTCCACGGTGAACATGCGCTGCGGATCGGTGTCGGCGCCTTCGGGGATGGCGAGGTAGCGTCGCAGCTCATCGGTGACCTGGCGCGCGCCGGCTACGTGACAGGCTGTCCCGTGGCAGACGCGAACCACGTGCCGGCCAACCGGGGAGCGGCGAAACTGTCCGTAGAATGACGACGTGCCGGCGACCTGCGCGGGCGTGATTTCGGTTAGCTCACACAGGCGGCGCAAGGCTTCGTCTGGAAGGTAGCGGTAGTGGGTTTGAATGGCCTGGAGAAGGATGATGGCGGATTCCTGAGTGCGGCCGTGTTGGGCGATTAGTTCGTCGAGGAAGGCGAGGTCTGGGGCGGACGGTTGGGGCGCTGTTGCGCGTGCTTGCCAGGACGGCGAACTGAAGTTCGCCCGGCCCAGAACGGGCACCCCGAGCTGAAGCTTGCGCCACGACTTGGCAGGAGTGCCTGCTGCGCGGGCTATGAAGAACACAGACGCTGACAGGATCAGCACCCACGCCACTGCGTTGTCCCTGGTTTTTCGCGCGCGCCTGGCGGCTGTGATTCTGTTTTGCTCGGCCGCCAGCTTGGGCGCTTTTGCAGCGTCGGACTTCACCTGCTGCTGCAGTTCCCTGATGAGGTTGTCGTCTCGCGGCGCACTTCTGCTGGCGACCACGTAGTCGGTGAACAGGATCGCCACGCACGCGGCGATCGCAAAACCGCCGATCAGCGCGCCTCTCATGATTCGCCGCCACCCGACGAAATAGTCACCAATTGCGCTTTGGCATGCGCCAGTTCTCCGTCGCGGGGACACGATGCATAGCAGCGGGCGCAATACAGGCAGTTCCGGCGCACCGCGCGCATCTTGTCGATCGCGCCATAGGGGCAGGCTTCGGTGCAGAGGCCGCAATCCAGCTCCTTGTCCGGCGTGATGGTCACTCCCCGGTGCGCCAACCGCGTGCACCACGCGAGCAGGCCGCCATACGGACACAGATACCGGCAATACGGCCGTCCGATGAACATGCCGGCCAACAGGAAAGCGCCGCCCAGCATGAGCATATGGGGCGCCCCGGTTCTGCGAAAGAGCCCCACGAACGGATCATAGCGGCAGATGAGGAAGTCGCGCGCGAGCGCCGGCCGCAGGGCGAAAAAGATCGCCAGCCCGAGATAGACGTACTTCAGCAGGCCCAACGCCCGGTCGAACCGCCGCGGCACCTGGACCGGCTTCAGCAGCACCAGCTCCTGGATCGCGCCCAGCGCGCAGACGCCCCCGCAGAAGGCGCGCCCGAAAAACACGGCGATCACGAGGGGCAGGAAGAACGTCGCCGTCACCACGAAGGGAATGGAGTAACTGGGATCCGTCAATGCCACGGCGACGTTCTGTATGGCGCCGATCGGGCAAACGCAGCCCTGGCGGTAGAAGCCGAAATAGGCGAGCGAACCGGTGGTCAGTGCGAGCAGCCATTTCCGGCTGCGGCGCTTCAAAACCAGCCAGACCGAAATTCCCAAGGCCGCCGCCAGCACGACGACGTCCAGCATTTGGAGCCAGTAATCACGCGGCAAAGGCTTCTGCACCGATGGCGTTTTGTACCCGCCGCCGATGGTGTTTTCCTGGGGCGCCGTTTCGACGGGGCGCTGGTACGGAATGGCCTGGGCGGGCGCGACGCGGGCGAAGGTCAGGGAGAGGAAGAGGATGGCTAGGAGCGTTGACAGGCGAAAGCGCCTGCCCCACGTTGGGGTGCGCATCATGTCACCGGAACCCGTATGAGAGCGTCCTTGGGGCACGCCCTGGAGATAGCGCAACGGTTGCAGTCCACACAACGGTCGTAGCGCACCCTCAAGACAATCGATCCCAGCCCGAGAGGTTCTTTACACTGGATGACGCATTTGCCGCAGCCATCGCACTTCTGCTCGTCGATCAGGTATTCGTAGAAATTGTTAGCCGGGTCCTCGGGATCCACCTTGCCGATCGGCCGGCGGATAATCGCGTCGCGCGGGCAGAGCTTCTGGCTGGGATATCCGTGCTCATCCACGGCGCTGGTGATATTGAAGTACGCCGGACAGATGTTGCAGCGCCCGCATTTCGAGTATTCGTTGACGGCGCGCACGGCCGAGAGCGAGACCACACACTCGGTCGTGCAGAGATTGCAGGCTTCCACGCCGACCTCGCCGAGCCGGCTGTTGACGCAGCGCGACGCATCCACTTGCCAGACCACCTGTCCGTGGGCCTTCTGGACGAGGAACGCGGCGCCACCGCCCATAGTCGCCAGGACGGTCCCGCGGACCACCTTGTGAAACAAATCCCGTCTGGTTAATTCCTCGCTCATACGGTCACCGGTTCAAAGACAAAGATGGCGAGTTTCACCGTGTCGGCGACGTAGACACGCCCGCGATGGTCCACCGCCATGCTCATGTTTTTGCAGTTCGGATCGAAGACGTCCGCGGCGATCACCGCCTGCAGCTCGCCGCTGAAATCGTAAACCTTGGCGCGCGGGCCGGCCTTTTCAGTGACGTAGAGGCGTTCGCTGACAGCCACGTTGGTCGGATTGCAACATCCCCCGAACCCGGCCGGATCGGTACCGTGAAAACTGCCGATGTGGCCGAGCAGTTCACCGCCGGGGGTGTAGCGCTCCACACGATGCTTGCCGGGGTTGGCGACGTGGATAATGCCGTGGGCGTCCACCGCGAAATCCAAGACTCCGTTGGGGACCAGGAATCCGTTCACGGGATTGTCTTTGCCGATGTTGTTGAGGAACCTGCCGCGCGGATCGAAGCGGCGGATAGCGCGGCCGGCGGCGTCGGCAACCAGCACGCTACCCTGTACGAAGCCGATGGCAGTGACGCGCCCCAGGAGCGCTTCGTCGCGCCAGGTATGTAGGAGCTTGCCGGCGGCGTCGAAGATTTCTATTTGGAGGATTTCGCCGGCGTACACCGTGCCGTCGTTCGCTACCGCCACGGAGTGCACCGGCCCGGCAGCCGGCCATCGACGCTTCGGGCGGCCGGCCGCATCGAAGACCGAAATATGGGAGTCGGCGGCGGCGTAGATTTGTCCGTGTTGGTCCACCGCGATGGCGCGCAGCTCCGCGGCGAACTGGCCGGGTCCGGTGCCCTTGCCGCCTATAAGTTGGACCTGCTTATATTGCATAGTGAACTCCTTGCAGACCGTGGGCTGAAGCCCACGGCGGCACGCTTAAGCGTGCGCCACGTCGAGGCATATCATCCTTGTCAGGTCTCGCAGCACGAGCTTGCCGTTCGACAATGCCATGGGCCCCCAGACCTCCTGCCCGGCGAAAACCTGCGCGCTGGCGAGCTCGTTGTACCCGGCGGTGCTGGCCTCGATCAGCCGCAGTTTGCCCGTGTCGCCCTCCATCACCAGGAACATGCCGTCGGCCAGCAGGAATCCGCCCAATCCGAACGATGCTTTTCCCTCGCTGGTCCAGACCTGCTTGCCATCGAGACTCAGGCAGGTGAACAGGCCGCGTTTCTTCTTGCCCACCGCGAACATGTGGCCGCGGTACACGATAGGGGTATGGACCTCAGAGTTCCACTCGTTGTTCTGCATGTCGAACACAGGCTCGGCCTGGAACGCGCCGCCGCCGCGCCGGACGCGGACCATGACACTGCCCGCGTCGTAGCTGCCGGTCATGAAGACCCGCTCGTCATCAACGGGGATGGGCGACGGAGCTACCGCCACGTTGAATTTGCGCGCGAATTCCCAGAGGACCTTTCCATCCTGGGCCGAGATGCCCAGCGGCCCCTTGAGCGTTCCATACAGATACTGCCGGACGCCCCCGAGAACGGCTGGCATCACCGAAGCGTGCGACATCGCGTATTGCGCCGGGTTAGGGGTGCGCCAGATCTCCTTACCCGTGGCTTTGTCGAGCGCGACCAGAATGGCGGCGCCGCCGGTAGCGACGATGAGCCGATTGCCTTCCTGCAACGGGTTCTGGCCGTTGTACCAGGACGGAATGGCGGCCTGGTATTCCGTGACCAGGCTTTTGCGCCAGATTTGTTTGCCGGTCTTGGCATCCAGGCAATGCAGCACGGCTTTTGGGTCGAGGGAACAAACGAACCTGCCATCCACCGCGGGCGTGGTGCGGGTGATGCCGTGGTTGGGACGGATTTCGCGCGCTTCGCGGAACTGCCAGATCAGCTTGCCGTCAACGAGAGAGCGGCAGTTGGCGCACCACTCGGACTTTGCTTCGTCGTAATCGTGGTGGTAGACGCGGCCGCCGAGGATGGCTGCGCCGGCATAACCCTGTGTCACCGGGACAGACCAAAGGAGCTTCGGCCCGCCGGCCGGCCATTTGCGTAGGAGGCCCGTCTCGCGGGAGATCCCATTGCGGTCGGGTCCGCGGAACTGCGGCCAATCTGACGGCTGGGCTGCCGGGAGGAGGGTGGCGGCACTTAGGGAGCCGACGCCGATCATCCATTCGCGGCGCGTCATGCCTGTGGTAAACATCTACACTGTAGTATAACTCGATATTTGGGTATTAATATTCAAATTTAGCCCGGCGAACTGAAGTTCGCCGCGGCAAGCTGAAGCTTGCGCCACGCGCGCGGTACCCCCATTTAGGGGTAGCGGACTCGCGCGCACATCGGCGCGATGGTTACACCTTCGCCGGCATCGCCGCAGACCCGGGGGGCCGCTATTCCGAACGGCGGCGAGGAAGACCGGCACGCTCACCGCCAGCGCCACGTGGCAGCAAGATGCCTGCCGATGATTCAGCGCCGCGCGGCAGTCGCCGGCATCAAGACGCGGATCGGGAACCATACTTTCCGCGCTCACGAAGCGAGCGAGAGGGGGTTATACCATATGGCAGGCATGGCTCAGATCGCAATGCGCTCCAATTCGTTGAGCGAAATCTCGTCCTGCCTCCGGTCATAGAGCTTCGTGGTGCGCGGGCTCTCGTGGTTGGCGGTGTGCTGCGCGATCTCGAACTTGCCGCTGTTCTTCAGGTACGCGGTGATGCCGGTGGCGCGCCTTCGTCACCAGGTCGCGGTTTCGAAGGTTTGTCAAAAAGCTTACTGAAGAAGTTCATTTTGTATTTTAGCCTTCAAACCAGCTCAATGCGCAGATCACGGCCGACAGCGTGAGCCGCGCGCGTTAGGGTTTGCAGCGTCACAGAGGCATTGCCAGGATCGAGAAGACGATCAAGCGCCGCCCGGCTTGTGTTCATGCGTCGCGCCATCTCTACCTTGCTGATTTTGTCCTTCGCCATCGCTTGCTGAACTTGCCAGGCCAGCGTCTCTTTCAGCGCGACCGCGCGGGTTTCTTCGAGGATGCCTTCCTCTTTCAGGAAATCCTCGAGTGACGAGCCGATATGCTTGTTGCGCTTTTTCATTTCGTAAGCTCCTTCATTCTCCGTTTCGCCAGGGCCAAGTCATCCGCAGGCGTTTTCTGCGTTTTCTTGATGAACCCGTGCAGCACGACCAGCATCTGGTCGCGAAAGCACAGGATGAGCCGGGCTATCCGCCGGCTCGGAAGCGACGAGCGCACTTCCCAAAGACCATCCTTGAGGCTTCCCACCAGTGGTCTCCCAATCGGCCAGCCGAACTGCACCCGCATGAGGTCAAGCCCGATAGCGTGGCGGTCGTCCTTGTCGAGGCCCCGCAGCCAATCGAGCACCGGGGACCCGCCCGCCGCCGTGCGGTAGAACCGGACCAGCACCTCCGGGTTTTGGTCTTTTCGCCCCACCAATCCAGTATGTACCAGAAACGGTACATTGTCCACTGCTATGTTTCGTCAAGGCCTTTCGCCACGTCCCTGCCCCGAATCGCGCGAGGCCGCATTAGCCCGCTTTTCTCGAAAGGCCGCTCTGCGGGCACTGACGTAATCGTGTGTGCAAGATTACATACTTGGCTCATTACCTGTTTACACTTTCTGTTTGTTGACCCTTTTTTGGGCTTTTCGTTCGGTAATTTTTGTTTCACCCAGTTTTGGTGTCTTGCCGCGGCTGGCTGGCAAGCAACATCCGATAGCCAGGAGGTTATCGCCTCTATGGCGCTCCAACTCCTTTCTTTATTATTGCTTGGCCTGATGTGTGGGAGTGAGCTGAACGTGGCGGCTTTCGCCCATCCGACGATTAGCCGGCAACCCCTGGAAGCACGCGTACTGGTGCGCGCATCGTTCGCTCGATTGTTTGGACATGTGATGCCGTTCTGGATGGCAGGCTCCACCCTGTTGAATCTTCTACTGTGGCTGCCTTTCGAACATCTGAACAACTCTGCGTGGCGGCTGGCTGCCATCGCCGGCGCTCTGCAAGTTTTCGCCGTCTTGTTTTCGCTGGCGGGTCCGGTTCCCATCAAACAACCGGATAGCCAAATGGACGCCGCAATCGCTTCCGGGCGACTGGCGCGCGTAGGAGCATCGATGGGATCTGTAGCATTGGTTGAGAACGTGTGGATTGGTGGTGGCTTTCGCGGTTCTTGTCGTCAGCATTGGCGTTGGTTAAGCTGCTTCACCCGGAATGAGGCTAGCACGCCGGCGGAGAGGAATTCGGGGGGAGAGGCGCGGCCGGATTTTGTTTTCAGACGGTTGAGGGAGATTGAGGCGAGTGAACGGGCCTGAGGGGTGCTATCGTTTCGAGGCCAAACCGTCTGCACCGGGGGCTCAGGTTTTCCAGGATCAGGGCAGTTTGCCTGCGTTCGATCTCTCATGCTACACTGTCCGAAATTTGGTGCTGCAAGGGAAAAGGGTTCCATGAGAATATTCATTGCCGTTTGTGCAACTGTTGCAGCAGCGTGTCTGGTCGCTTTCGCCGGCACTCCTAGGACCGATTTGCAAATTCGACAAGAGCTTCAAACTAACGGGGCGTGTGGCGAAGGAACGAACAGGAACGCTCATGTATTATTTAACCTTTCAACGGATACCGAATGGAAGGTCTCGGTTCGTCAATGGGGCGGAGACGACTCGCCCAAAGGCATGAATCGTGAGTTCGACTTGCCGCCCGGCACAAACACCGGCCCGATCGTTTGCGTCGTCGTTGCCACGGGCCAGTTTGGCCATGTCCGAGTGATCAGTGCGACGAAGGTGCGAACAGGAGAAGTTTACCAGCATCCTCTAGATCAATGAGCAATGGCGGGCGTCAGGCGAAGTGTCCGCCTGGGCGTTCGGGGAAAGGATAATAAATACAGTGCCTTGGAAAAGCCGGCTGTGCGGGGTTCGAGCGACCAATTTGGATGTATACTTCAAAGAACAAAGGAGCCAAAATGGAAATTCTGGCTCCCATCTAACGAAGCCGAGGCAGGGCGGTGAGTTGAACCGCTGTGCACCCTTTCTATCGCCTTTCGTGCGGGTGGCCCTGGGACTGTTCTTTTTGCCGGTCGTTTTTTTCGCTCAGGATCAATCCAATGCTTCGCTCGACGACACCTTTCAGTGGCTCAAAGAAAAGGCTGAAGCGTACGGACGCTACCACTATAATAACGATTCACCTGCTTTCAGCGCTGATGTGACAGCCGAGTTTAACCGCTCGGCATGTCAAGTATCGTGGACTACGCGGGACACGAGCACATCGTCTTATGGAGTATCGTGGAGTGCCGTGGAGGTGAAGATCCCATTCCCGGAGTTACAGGCCGATCGCACGACTGTCGCCGCCCTATCGATCGGCGACAAGAGTGGATTTTCGGTTAAAGTAGTTGCTAAAGCTGGCACCCCTATCTCAGCCCACGCTACCTCCTCTGCCATGCTGGAGAAAAATGACGCCTCTGGAGACGCCTCTCTCTTTGTCACCGACCAAGACATCGCTAACAGGATGAAGAATGCCCTTATGCATGCGATTAAGCTCTGTCAAGAGAAGGAGCCTTTCTGAACGAGATCGCTGTTAGGATAACCTCTGCGAGTTGGCCTCCACCCGTCCGCGTTTGGGATCAGCCGCTGCCGACCGTCCCCGCACTGGTCGAGAACGCCACGGTCGAGCCGTTCTAAAGGCGCCGTTGGGAAATAACATTTCCATCTGATCATGTTTTGGCGTATCCTGGAAGCGCGTACTCCCTTTCAATCGGATGGAGACAATGGAGCAGCCGGCCCTCGGGGATAGCCTGCGCTCCCGGCTGGCCTACGAACCCAGGGAATTGGCGTTTGGCACCAGCGGGCGGCGCGGCGACGTTCGAGATCTCACACAGTTGGAGATCTACATCAATGCGCTTGCGGAGTTAGAGTATCTGCAATCGTTGCCGGTGGGGGAAGGCGGAATCATCCAGGGCGAGGAGTTTTACTTCGCCTACGATCTGCGTCCGAGCTCGACTCGATTCGTCGCGGAGCAACAAGGCCGGGGTGAAATTGCCCAAGCCATCGTGTGCGCCATCCAGCAAGCCGGAATGCACCCTGTCAATTTGGGACGAATCCCGACTCCCGCCTTGATGTACTACGCCGTGTCCAGAGGCCGCGGGAGCGTTATGGTCACTGGCAGTCACATTCCATTCGACCGGAACGGTTACAAGCTGAACACATCTCGTGGAGAACTGCTGAAAAAGGACGAAGGTCCGATTGGCCAACGAGTGCGATTGGTCCGGGAGAGGCTTTACGACCAACCTTACGCCGACTCTTTGTTCGACGAGCATGGCCGGTTCAAGGCGGGCCACCGCGACCTTCCGCCCGAAACAGAGGCAGCCAAGTCAGCCTACCTGGCGCGGTATGCGACCTTTTTCGAAAATCAATCGCTGGCCGGCATGCGACTGGTGGTCTACCAGCACAGTGCTATCGGACGGGACCTACTCGTCGATATCTTGAACGGATTCGGCGCCGAGGTTATCCCTGCCGGCCGCAGCGACACATTCGTCCCCATCGATACGGAGAACATCGACGACGCGCAGCTTGCAGTAATCCAGGCGCTGGCCGACGATGCCCGCGCGAAGCATGGCCCCATATATGCCGTGGTGTCCACCGATGGAGACAGTGACCGGCCGCTGATTGCCGGTATCGATCCGGTAACCGGGCAAGCACGGTTCTTTGGCGGCGATCTGGTGGGGATGATTGTCGCGGAGTACCTGCAGGCCGATGCCGTGGTCGTGCCGATCAGTTGCAACGATGCAATCGATCGAGGGCGGCTGAAAGACATCGTCGAACCAAAGACGCGAATCGGATCGCCGTATGTGGTCGCGGGCATGGAGCAGGCCCGCGATCGGGGCAAACGAATAATCTGTGGCTGGGAAGCGAACGGCGGCTTTCTGACCGGCTCGGATATCGAGCGGAATGGCAGGATACTGAAGGCTCTTCCTACACGGGATGCGCTGCTTCCGATATTGTGCGTGCTCTTTGCCGCGCACGAGAAAGGGGCGACGTGTAACGATCTTTTTGCGGAACTGCCTAAGCGCTTTAGCCGGGCCGCTCTTCTGAAGCAGTTTCCCAGGGCTGTCGCGCTGCGCATTGTGCAGAGGTATTCGCCAAGTGACACCGGAGTCCGGGATGTAGTTTTCGCGGCGGCGCAAGTCTCCGTGTTCGATGAACTTCAAGCGCAACTGGAACGCTTCTTCACCCCGGAACTGGGCTTTGGAACGATCGTCCGTCTGAATTACACAGACGGTGTGCGGGTGATTTTCAGCAACGGCGATGTGGCTCACTTCCGCCCATCGGGAAATGCAGACGAGCTACGCATCTACGCCGTGGCAGACACTCAGGCGCGCGCCGATGCCATCGCAGAGGCGGGTGTTGCGGAACCGGATGGCATCCTGCGAAAGATGGAAAAGGAAGCGAGCGGCTGACCGAGCTTGCGCCGCTGAAGTGTCGCGGTCAGGTCTTGCAGCATTGTCCAGCGCTGCATTGCAGCAGTTCCCCCTAACGGGCAAGCATAACTTACAGAATTGGATGGGAGCCATGTAAATCGAGCTTGGCCTTCCTGCATCTAATTAAGCAGGTCGGGAATTAAGCAGGCCGGGAAGAAACACTCACGGGTGTTTTGGTACCGAAAACAGGAAGGAGGGATGCTATGACCCGATTCTGGAAAGTATCCTTTATTGCCGCAATCGCGGTAGCGGTGATGTTAACGATCATGCCGGTCCCGGCGGCAGCGGCAAGATGGGGCGGGGGCTTCTATGGCCGCGGCTTCTACGGGAGCGGCTGGTATGGTCCGGGCTGGGGTTGGTATCCCGGCTGGTATAGACCAGGCTGGGGATATTCGTATGTCCCCTACGACGGTACTGTAAAGATCGCAACGCATGACAAGGACGCCGCGGTTTACGTCGATGGCGGATACGCCGGTACCGTTGCGAACGCTAAGAAGCTTTCGCTTCCGCCGGGGGCTCACGAACTCGCGCTGCGCGCGCCGAACGGCCAGACGTTGTACGATCAACGTGTCGAGGTGCTTCAAGGCAGGACCACTCACGTCCATGTAGAGTAGGAGCTTTGGCGGAAGTTGCGAGAGTCGTGTAGGCAGGCGAAACCGCCTACCCCACCCTTGCGAAACAGGCGCGCTACGCGCGCGTGAGGAAGATCGGGAGCCCCAGCTTATTCGCGTAATTCGGCCGGTAGCGCCGGGTGTTGTACATGGTCTCGATATCCACCTTGCGGGAGCCGAGTTTGGGATCGGGTATGGGCACAGCCTGATAGCATCCGCTGGATATCGCCATCATGACGCCGTGCTGGCCCTGCTGGATGCAGTCCATGGCCATGCTGGCGAACGTGGAAGCCACCATCTTGTCCACGAAATCCGGGCTGCCGCTGCGCAGGTCGTAAGTCAGATCGCTGACGATGGTTTCCTCGCCGGTGGACTTCTTGATCTCCTCGCTGAGGTCCTCGCCCACGTTCATCTTCTTCTTGTGGCCGAAGGCGTCGGCTTCGCCCGTTTCCTTCACCTGGTAGCCTTCCCACTCGGCGCCCTCGGACAGGATCACCAATGCATAGTTGCTGGGGTTGTACTGCTTGTCGGTCATCAGCAGCTCGATCAGGTGCTGGAGATTGAACCGGTATTCGGGGATGGCGCAGCGTATGGAAGTCACGTAGGCAGTGTACAACGCCGTGTATCCGGCGTCGCGTCCGAAGATGCGGAAGACGCCGATGCGCTCGTGCGAACCCACTGTGGTGCGCTGGCGCTCGATGGCTTCGGTGGCGCGCGTAATCGCGGTCGAGAACCCGATGCAATACTCCGTATTGCGCACGTCGTTATCCATGGTCTTGGGGATGGCAATGACCTTGAAGCCTTCGGCGTCCAGACGCGCGGCGTAGCTCAGCGTGTCGTCGCCCCCAATGGCGATCAGGGAATCGAGTCCCAGGGTCTCGACGTTCTTCAGCACGCGGCTGGTCATGTCGAAGACCACCGAAGTGACGCCCTTCTTGGTGACTTCGGCCTTGGGGAAATCCTGGCCCTTGGCCACCGGCGGGAGGGCCTTCATCTTGGCGGGATTGGTGCGGGAGCTATGCAGATAGGTGCCGCCGGTGCGGTCGATGGTGCGGGTATTTTCGCGATTGAGCGGCAGAATATAGCGCGCCCGGCTGGCTGGATCGTCGAGGTTGACGTGCGTGAGGCCCTCCCAGCCCCGCCGAATACCGATGCATTCGCAATCGATTTCGCTTCCCCGGTACACCACGGTCTTGATGACGGAATTGAGACCCGGCACATCACCACCGCCGGTGAGGATGCCGATCCGCTTAGCAGGCATGCATGCTCCTTCGTGTTGGGAATTTCACACCCTATTATAGTGTGGCGCGTGCTTTCGCGCGAGGCGGAGTCTTATCTCATGCAAGATGAGCCTGGAGCGGGAGGTCGTTTCTCATACAAGATGAGCCTGGAGGGGGCGATCCGTCATGCTGGGGATTGCTGATCAGCATGCAGGCAGGGGAGAAGTT
>Ga0181530_10003607_pt1 | contig 17080 bp, 21 predicted proteins | sample PEATcosm2014_Bin_42_FD_119769 | JGI IMG/M metagenome (GOLD analysis project Ga0181530, IMG submission 119769) | Peatland microbial communities from MTU Mesocosm Facility, Houghton, MI, USA - PEATcosm2014_Bin10_60_metaG | ecosystem: Environmental > Terrestrial > Soil > Wetlands > Peat | place... | reverse complement strand
TGGCGCTTGTGACCTCATGGCAACCGTTGTTGGAGCAGTCGTTGAACACCACACCTCCAATTCCCGTGTAGATTCCCGGGGACGCCGGAGCAACGGTGAGGGCAAGCGGCGAAGACTGTCCGTTCGAGGTAGTCACCTGAAGGGCCACCGTGCCGCCGGACAGTTCATATGGGGCCATGACGGCCAGCCACGTCGCTGAGGCGCTGACGAGGTACGCGGCGACACCTCCAATTTGAACCGAGGTGCCTCCGCAAGTGGTGCTCAAGGGCGTGCAGTCAACGATAGAGTTAGACGAACCCAGGTTGACGCCAAAGATCGACAACAGTTCGCCTGGGGCGACGATGTCGCCTTGCGGGAATAGGGCATAGTTCGTCACCAAGCTGATAGTCGGCGCCTGCCCCCAAGCTGCGGTGAGGATCGTAAAGAGAACCCAGAAACGGAAGCCGGCGCGCAAGCAGAACGTCCTCACACGAGCACCTCCTTGCTGTGGCAAATCTAGATCGATCCTGGGCCTTTGTGGGCAGACCGGCCGCACTGGAGAGATCGGGCGAAGGCAGGCACAATCAGGCTAGCCGGAATCGGCGTCCCACTGCAAGCGAACAGAGACGAACCGAAGCGAACAGGGCCGGCGAATTACAGCTTTCAGGTCTTGAATACCGGATATACTTGTGATTGCCATGGCCCCTTTTACGTTCCCGCTGGAGCGGCCTCGCGGCGACCTTTCGGACCTGAGAATTCCCGAACCCTCGATAGAAGACGATAGAACATTCGCCAACCGAGGCGGGTTTTCTGCCCTTTGACTCGGTGCGCCGACGGTGGGGAGGCCCGCTGGATGCTGCGGGCGCTGCGCGGCGGCCTGCCCGGACTGCTGTTCCTGGCGTTCTGGCTCCTCTTGGCGTTCTGTGTGGAGGGCCCCCACTGGTCGGGCGGCCACCTGATTCTGGCCTGGCTCCTATTCGTAGTCCGCGCCGTCCGCCTGCTATGGCGGGCCTGCCATCCGCACTTCCCGGCGCCAAATTCGGTTTTGGGGCTCGCGACCGCTCCTCGCAGTCGCGGCTCAGGGTGTAACTCCCGCGTTCTCAACGGCAGGTTTCCGAGCCGCGACCTGCGCGAGACGGCAGTTACCGAGCGCTCCGATGCAATCGTGACGGAGTTGTACCCTTCATGGGAAAATCTCGATCGAGAACGGCGCCCAACGCCGCACTCCCCACTTGGCAGCCCACACTCAACGCGGCGTCAAGCTCAGCCTGGATATCAGCCACATTTACGACCCCGTCCCCATTCATATCGTTGACGGCGGGGCTAAAGCCCAGCGCCTCGTCGATTAGGACCTGTACATCGGCGGAATCCACCGCGCCTGATGCCGTACTGCTGTTGCACGTCGGCGCATAAACCGGGGTGTTGAACGTCAGCGTGAAGGGCGGGTCATTGGAATCATTCGCCACTAGCCCGACACAGTATTGCCCTGGCGCCAGGCTGGCGACCGCAATCGTGCCGGTGAAACCATTACCGCTGTTGAGTGCCACGCTATTGGTTGAGGTGCAGCCCGGGAAAGCCCCCTCTGAAAACACGTAGGACGCTCCGCCGCTCGCGCCAGATATTGAAAGTGACGCGCTGAATGCACCGCCGGCCCATTGGAACACGTAATAGTCTTGCGCTCCTTGGGAGATGGTCCCCGTCACCTGCGCAACCGGCGCGGCGGTCAGCAAAAGGACTGGCGTGGAACTCGACCCGCCCGGTAAGTTGGCAATGGTGGCCGAACTAACCGCCGTCGAGCCGGACAGCGCGACATCGGGCTCACACCCGGAAGCGCCTGGCACATTCTGGCAAATTCCACTGCCTGCCAGTCCGCCGCCGGGTGAGTACACTGCGCCGAGTTCATAATTATTAGGCGCGGCGAAGACCAAACTCAGATTTTCGACAAATGCTGGATTGCTTGTCGTAATTCCAAAGCTGGCTACTACGTCAAGTCCATTTGCCATTGAGAACGGACGCGATCTGGTTTCCTGGCAGGAGATCGCCGACCACCTTTGCGTAACCGTCCGCGCCGCCCAAAAGTGGGAAACCGAACGCGGATTGCCCGTCAGGCGCTTGCCAGGCAAACGAAGTCTCGTCTCCGCGAATCGGATCGAACTTGATGCCTGGCGGAATTCGCAACAACCTGTCCCACCCCCTGCCGCGCCGTCCAAGTGGCGTTCCCCGGCCGTTCTGGGTTCCATTCTGCTCGCCGCGGCGGTTCTCGCCGGGTACTGGTTCCAAAAGACTCGCCCCGGCCCTCCGGCTTCCTTCCGGGTTGAACAGAATGTCCTGATCGTCCTCGACTCGCGCGGCCGAGAGGCATGGCGGGTGAACTTTCCGGAACCGCTCTCCAGCGCGGAATACGAGACCCGCAACAACGGGGGACACCCCCGTTTCTGGACCGGGGACCTGGACGGGGACGGCCATCCGGAAGTTTTATTTGCCGCCGTCCCGCCTACTACGGAGCGCTCGAGTCTGCTGATTTGTTACTCCGATCGAGGGGTCGAAAAATGGCGGTTTCACCCTGGGAGACGCGTTTCGACCGCGACCGAGCCATTTGCAGATGTTTTTTACATCAGCAATTTCGCGGTCGCGCCCCTGGGGAGGAACGGCGCTCCCATGGTGCTGGTAACCAGCGAGCAAATTCCCTATTACCCGGATCAGGTCGCTTTGCTCTCGGGGACTGGCGCCCTGGTGGGCGAGTATTGGCACTCCGGCTACCTGGAATCGATGGCGGTTTTCGGACGCAAGATCTACCTCGCAGGAGTCAACAATGCGTATAAAGCTGCGACGCTCGTTGTTCTCGATGCCGATCGCGTGAGCGGCGCATCCGTGGAGGAATCGGCAGCTTATCAACTGCTGGGATTTCCGCCGGCTCACGAGACCGCGCGGCTTCTATTCCCTCGAAGCTGCATCAATCGCAAGTTCGAGCAGTACAACTTCGTAAGTAGCTTGACGGTGAGCGACGAATCCATCATTGCCGCCGTCGCAGAGAGGCGTCCTCCAACGCTCGCCCAAGTCTGGTATCGCTTCGATCCCGGCCTTCAACTACTTGGGCTTGAACTCCACGATGGCTTCCGGTCCCTTCACGCGGACCTGCGAGCCTCGCATACGCTCGACCACGATCTGACGCCGGCGGAGGAAACGGCGTTCAAGGCAGTCCGAACCGTTCGAAGCGAAAAATAGAGCCAGGGGCATCTCGCAGATGGAACAGCGATCCCGTCGGACGCGGCCTCGCGTTGCGACTTCCGGACTTTGGCATTTGTCCGCAGTTTTGTCAGCACCGGTTCGGAGTCTCATGTGTTTCCAAAGGTTTCTAATATCATGCGGCGCATTCAAAAACGGCGAAAATCGGCCCGCAAACGAGAAGAATAAGCACACATGGGACTTGACACCTATGGCTCCGTAATCAGCAGGCGGTTCAAGCCCGGCGGGTGGCTCCAGGGTCGCTTCCCCCGAGCGCTACTGGGCCATCCTTGCCGAGCACCGAAGGATAGGAGCGGAGCAAAGAGGCAGGGCACGCCGGCCACGTGAAGTCCCGTCCCCGGCGCGCGCCGCGGGCGGTAATACATTGCGCACGATGTCGGCGCATTCGGCACTCAGATCTGCATTACCAAGGCGAAGGTGTTGCTCGATCCGATGCCCGGCGCGTCTATTGCGCCCGCCCCGCTACTTCTGTCTTTTTCCGCAACTCGTCCGACCCCATGGAATAGCGGCACTCGACTCCGCGGTCGGGCCGGAGGCCGTTGAGTCGTATAAATCGCGACTCGGCCGGTGATCCCGATTCTTCGACCAGGACGAGCAGTTCCCCGGGAACAAACCTCTCACGCCGCCGTGTCGCGACCATCATGGCGCTGAACTCCTCCTTGACTCGGAACCTCGTGATCGACATTTCAAAGCGTCCTTTCCCTGGAGTCCTCAAAGTCTTCCAACCAGCCGGTTGCCTATGGGCTCCAATTCCCAGACCAGCCGATTCTGACGCTCGATCCGCTGTCCGGCCGTAGTCAGCTCGAACGTGAAGCCCGACGGAGGGTGCTTCTGCAGAAACGCGCCAGGGCTCTGCAGATGCTGCAGTAATTCGGCTTGGATGTCCGCCGCCTCGCCAACGTAAATCCATTGCCGCGCGTCCGCCAGACCGTAGACCCCCGATGCCGCTGGGGCATTGTTGCCAATCGAGATTGCGGTGAAAGAACGGTTTCCGTGATTTCCAAACGGCATTCTGATGTCCCTCTCGGCCGGCATAACCCGGCGTACCGCTGGTCGCCGGAGTTTACCCCATCGGATGGCCCGATGCTGTTCCGGCCGCACGGTGGGATAAGACGCCACGGTGCAGTCTCGGCCGTCCTTCCCGCACCTGGATGCTCTGGCCATCGACGAACCGGCCGTCCAACGCGGCAATCGCCTGCCCTGCCTCCGCTTCTCTCATTTCGACGAAAGCAAAGCCCCGCGAGAGACCCGTCTGGCGGTCCGTCATCAGTTTGAACTTGCGGACAGTCCCGAGCGGCTCGAATAGCGCCTGGATCGCCTCCGGTGTCGTACCGGAATTCAAGTTGCCGACAAAAATGTTTTTCATTAGACCTCCCGTCCTTTCGATCCCCAGCTCTGAACCATTGCCGAGGTTGGATGCTGGACGCCTTCATCGATGATCATCTTCATGCGCCCAACCAGTGCTTTACCAATAGCCACCTCTTCCGGACAGCCTTTATAACCGGGCATCCGAGGATCGATGAACTGCCTGCGGAATAGCTGATCCGATGCCAGGCTGGCCAACAGCCTGAGTTCGTCAACCGTGACTGCGAAATTTATGCGCTTCATAAGTTCTTTCCTATGCCCGGCCGCACGATGTGGTCGTACGCCTGTCGGACGCTCCTGTGCATTTTTCATGGTCGATACGCGGACTTTGCGCTCATGCTGCCGCCCAACGTTCAAAGTGACCGGCTCCCCGGGTTGCGATCCGTGATGGATGGTATGGACATGATCGGACGCGCCCTCAGCGCCACCAACGACATCACAAAAGGAACCATGGCGAAAACCACGATGGAAAGGCCGATGTCACCCGCGGGTCGAAAGAGGGGCACTATGGGGTTGAAAACCAGGGCAATCGTAAGAAAGCCGGCGACCCAACTGTATCTCTTCGCCCGATACGCCTGCGCCATTACAATGCCGGCGGCGACACAAACCACCAGGTCAAGCTCCAGCCGGAAATCCCGCGCGAACCTCCAGAACAGCACCGTCACCAGCAATGTCGCAATGGTAAACCACTTCATCACGCGTGCGTGCATCGAGGCTCCTTGGGTCGGCGGGCTGGCCACATGGTCCGTGCTTTAACCATTGTCAGTTAAGTGGCTTTACTTGTCAAGGCGGATATGCAACATTTATTGCAGTAGCTTTACACATAATGGTTAACCGGGAGGCGTACGGTGGATATTTCTTTAGTCATTAGGCACCGCTTGACGGAACTCGGACTCGACCAAAAAGACCTCGCGGCCGCTGCCCAAGTCACGGAATCTTATATTTCACAGTTACTTGCAAGGAAAAAGATGCCTCCGGCGCCGGGGCGGACGAATCTCTACGAAAAGATCGGAAGATTCCTGCAACTTCCTCCAGGCGAGCTTTCGAGGCTGGTCGAACTCCAGCGTAGAGAAGAACTGCAGAAAAAAGTCGCCGATCCGCCCCAGCCCCTGTTCAAGGCGTTTCGTGAGCTGATTCTCCGCAAATGCGACCCTGGCAAGAAACTGCAGATCCAGGCAATGTTCGAGAAAGAAGCTTTTGGGGCATTCGAGCGCCTGATCACGCAGAAACTGCTGGACGTGGCGAAAAGGGTTGCCGAGGAGCAATTTGAGAGCGAGGCGTGGCTGCCATCGGTCGCTCAGCACGGCGGCCAGGGACACGATCAGGTGCGCGTCACGGTTCTCGAATTCCTGGAAACCGACGTCTTCCATGTCTCCGCGGAAAACTGTCTCTCCTTTCTGGACCCTCTGATCGAGTCGTGGGACATCGACCTGGAGACCTTCGGGATCGAAATTGTACTCAACGCCAACCTCGCCAGCCGGAATCGGAAGAGGTTCGATTATGTCGAGCGCGAACCGGAAAGGCTGTTCGATATCGAACCCGGTCTGGAGGAGTTTCTCCGGGATCCCTTGCTGAGCGGCGATGCCACCGGTGACGAGATCGAGTTTCTCAAAAGCCTCCGATTCCAGAACCGGCGGCCGGTTCCGCTCTTTTACTATCGAATCCTGCAAACCATCAGGGACCCGCTGCACTTCCGCATGGCAAACGCGCCGGCCGACAGCGCCTGCTGAGCCCCGACCGCGAGGGAGCGGTGCTTTTCTGTGTGCGGAACAGCGAATTTTGCAGCTCCCTCTACACAAGGACCACCGATGAGTGCAGCCCCAGCCTTATCAGACGCGGAATCGGGGGATCGGCGGCGCTCGGGTGCCCGTCATCCCATCGCTGCGGATGTTGCATACCAGTTGAAGAGGGGCAGAAACCTCGGCGCGGGGCGCGGACGGAGCGTGAACATGTCGAGCAGCGGCATACTGCTCGCCACCGAGACCCCTGTCCTACTGATGCTTCGTTTCTTTGCGCCGCGTGGATCTGAATCTGCACCTCGAGGGTCGCACTGTCAGGGCCATCGGCAACCGCATCGCGGTAGCCATCGCACGGTACGAATTCCGCACGCGGGGATGGAATCCGCACCGGCTTCCCGGCTGCCGGATTCCCTCGAAGCCACTCTAAACTAACAGGATGCTGAAAAACACTGGAGATGACCCAGCCGCCGATGAACGCTGATAAACGCCGATTGAAAACCAACAACTTATCCGCGTTCATCTGCGTTTATCCGCGGCCTATTTGCCTTTTTCAGCAGCCTGCTATTCGACGAGGACCACGTTCAACAGCGAGCTGTGAATTTCCAGCCTGCCGTTATAGTCGATGAACCCCAATTTACGGAACCGGTTCATAAAAAAGCTCACTCGGGAGCGGGTTGTGCCAATGATCTCGGCTAACATCTCCTGGCTGATTCTGGGAATGACCGTCTGGGGCTCTCCTGTCTTTCCGAAATTCGCCAGCAGGAGCAGAATCCGCGCCAGTCTCTTCTCGCTGGAATTGAAAAGATGATCCACCAGATCGGCCTCAAACCGGATATTCCGGGAGAGGACGTGCATCAGAAACATTTCCGAAAAGGACGGCTGTTCGCGGAGCACCCGGCTCACGGCCTCTTTTTCCAGCCGTACGATGGAACATTCCGACATTGCCGAGGCGCTGGCCATCCGGACCACTTGTCCCGCGAGGCATCCTTCGCCGAAGAAATCGCCCGGGCCGAGAATGGCGATCACCGCCTCTTTTCCCTGCCGCGAGACTACCGTCAGCTTCACCTGTCCTTCCTGAATGTAAAAGACCGCATTCGCCGGGTCTCCCTGCGTGAAGATACGGCTGGTTTTGGGAAAGTTCGCAGCGCTCGGTCCGCCGCCGACTTTGGCCAGAAAACGCTTCGGATCGAAGCCCTTCTTGCTTCGTGGTTTTGCGATTGCTTTTCGTTGCGCCATCTCAATCGGCTGATGCACGTATACCTTACCACTTCACAAAGACCCAGGCAAAAGCTATCGAGGGCACCGGAAGCCCGGCCGGCGTGAGCAATATTGACCGGACGGAAATGAGGGCGCGGACTAAACTGACTGTGGCATCCCGAAAAGCATGACACCAAAGACGAAAACGCAATTCAGCGCCAAGAACTTCCTGGCGAAAGCGGGGGCCGGCAGAACGCCGGGGCACTATGCCACCGGTCAGGCGATTTTCACGCAGTCAGACGCGGCCGACGCCATCTTTTATATCCGGCGCGGAAGGGTAAAGCTCACCGTCGTTTCGAACCGCGGGAAGCAGGCTGTCATTGCGATCCTCGGCGGCGGGGATTTCTTCGGCGAAGGATGTCTCGCGGGACAAGCAGCCCGGATGTCCAGCGCCTCGGCAATGTCGGAGTGTTCGCTGGTGCGGCTGGAGAAAGCCATGGCCGTCGCGGTGATTCACGATGAGCCGGCTTTTTCCGGGCTGTTTCTCAGCTACCTGCTGGCCCGCAATGTCCGAATCGAGGAAGATTTGATCGACCAGCTCTTCAACTCCAGTGAGAAGCGGCTGGCGCGCGTGCTTTTACTGTTGGCCAACTTCGGCAAGGAAGGCAAACCGGAAGCCGTGATCCCGAAGATGAGCCAGGAAACGCTGGCCGAGATCGTAGGAACCACGCGCTCGCGAGTGAGCTTCTTCATGAATCGATTCCGCCAGAAGGGCTTCATCGATTACAAGAAGGGCCTCGAGGTCCACAGCTCGCTGCTCAACGTTCTGCTGCGGGATTGAACCGCCGCCGTGACGGACGCCCGCGTTCCCCTTCTTCGTGGAAGTGAGCAATATTGCTCAGCCATGACGACCGGAAAGATGACATAATCGATGAAAACATTAAACCCCGAGGGTTTGCCGTGAACACTTTCGCAGCGGCGCGGCCTGAGGGGAAAAGAGAGACAGCCGAGCATCCGCCAAAGCGGCGCCTGACGTCACCGTGCGGTGAAGCACGCCCAAACGAATCCCGGGTAAATCATGAGAAAACTCCATATCGGCATTATCGATATCGTATCCAAGGGGCCCACGCGAGCGCTTTACGCCCGCGTGATGAATGCCAATCTGGCGAGCATCATGCCTCAAGTAATCGGTGTCTGGTGCCGGCAGCAGGGGCACGAGGTTACGCTCGTCTGCTATACCGGTTTTGAAAACCTGCTGGCGGAGTTGCCCGATAATCTCGATGTTCTCTTCATCGGCGCCTTCACGGAAGCGGCTCACACGGCTTATGCGCTGAGCAATCTGTTTCGCGAGCGGGGCGCCATTACCGTGCTCGGCGGTCCTCACGCCCGCTGTTACCCCGAGGACGCCATCCGGTACTTCGATTACGTGTTGGGGTTCACCGACCGCGATACACTGCTCGACGTCCTGCAGGACTGCTCGCAACACCGGCCGGCGGGCGTGCATATCTCGGCGCGGCGCCAGCCTACTGCGCTTCCAGGAGTGCGCGAGCGTTGGGAGTTCATCGAACCGACGCTCAGGAAAACGCCCTTCCTCAAGATGGTGCCGATGATCGGCAGTCTGGGGTGTCCCTACACCTGCCCTTTCTGTATTGACGCCGACGTGCCGTATCAGCCCATGGATTTTGACGTACTCCGGGAGGACCTGGGATTCCTGCGGACCCAGTTCCGGAGGCCGTTGGTGGCATGGCACGACCCCAATTTCGGCGTGCGGTTCGACGACTATCTCGACATGATCGAGAGCGCCGTGCCTCCGGGCTCTATCGACTTCGCCGCCGAGAGCAGCTTATCCCTGCTTTCGGAACCCCACCTGAAAAGGCTCCGGCGCAACGGGTTCAAAGCCCTGCTGCCGGGAATCGAATCGTGGTTCGACCTGGGCGGCAAGTCGAAGACGGGCGCGCTCCAGGGCATGGACAAAGTTCGCCAGGTTTCCGCTCACGTGAACCTGATCCTGAAATACATTCCCTACGTGCAAACCAATTTCGTCCTTGGACTTGATTCCGACGAGGGCGAGGAGCCCTTCGAGCTTACCAAGCGGTTTCTGGACCTTACTCCCGGCGCATTTCCGGGATATTCGCTGCTGACGGCGTTCGGCCGCGCAGCGGCGCTTAACCTGGACTATCAACGCGCGGACCGCGTCCTGCCGTTCCCCTTTCATTTCCTCAATAACAATCAGGCGATGAACGTGAGACCGCGGAATTACGGCTGGAGAGCTTTCTACGACCAGGTGATCGACTTAACGCGGTATTCTTTCAGCGCGCGCGCGATCGGCCGCCGTTTTCGCGCCACCCAGGGGACCACCTCGCGGTGGCTGAACCTGGTGAGAGCAGTTTCCTCGGAAGGCTTTGGCAGACTGAAATACTACCGGGAAATCCGCAATCGCCTGGATACCGATCGGCAATTCTCGCCCTATTTTGAGCGGGAATCGGATGAACTCCCCACGTTCTATTCGAACATAGTGCGAAAGGATTTGGGCCCGCTATGGGGCTCATTGCCGGCCAGCGGTCTGGATCATGACCCTTATGACTATCTGAAATCCGAAGCGGGCGCGTCTCAGTTAGTCAGGGTTCCGTTACAACCGGTCCTGCGGGTCCGTTAAAGCTAAAGAAGCACTTGCACATCCGCTCTCGCGCATTGAAACGGCAGCCGTTACTGACCCGACACCCGTTAATGACCCGACACCCGTTAATGAGCCGCGACCGCGAGGGAGCGGTGCCTTTTGGTGCTGAATAACGAATTCCGCTTCAACACAGGTGTGCCCCACGAATGACGCGGGGCACACTTAACCTCACTTAACCTTCATTTACCAACGGCTGTTCTGCCGTCCGCCGCCGTGTCCGCGGAATCCGCCGCCGCCGCCGCCCCGGCTTTCCTTGGGCCTGGCTTCGTTGACATTCAGAGCCCTGCCATCTACGTCGCGCCCGTTGAGACCGGCGATCGCCTTTAACCCCTCGGCGTCGTTGCTCATTTCAACGAATCCAAAGCCGCGGGCCCTTCCGGTGTCCCGGTCGGTAACAATGTTTACACGGTCGACAGCGCCATACTGCTCGAACATAGATCGGACGGAGCTTTCGGTAGCGTCGAAACTGAGATTTCCAACGAAAATATTTTTCACGTAATCTTCTTTCTGAAATTTGCAGAGCAGCAAACACGGGCAGGATAAACCGGCTAACAACGCCGGACTATACGAGAGGCCGAATTGGCGGACTGGCAAACTACGCTTAATGGTTGCACGAAATGAGTGCCAATACAAGAGCAAATTGGCCAGTCGGAAGTGCGAGCGGTCAGAAAGCTGACAGATCCTGGAGTACCGGCTGCTATACTTCGTTTAGCCCCAGGCGGTCCTGCCTGGCTCGTTTGCCGGCCCGGAGCCGTGGACCGCTGTTTGGGAGGAGGACGCCACGAGCCAGTCATTCACGTTCATCGACCCAGCCGGAAACCAGGCGCAGTACACGCTATACGAAGTTGACCACCGAAACGAATACCATTGGTCGACGGACCACGGCGACCGCGGATTTGAACGCTCCTACGCGCAAGCTCAAAGCCAGGCGAGAACGGCCCTGAAAGCCAGCATGGCGGTGAGGCGACTTGACGCGAGGGATCGGTAGTTCGGCCGGCGTGCTTACTGCGCGAGCTTCACGGAAGCCGCAATCGTCCCGCTCGCCGCTAACGTGATGGCCGTCGCCTGGCTGTCGAACCGATTCACGACAGTCGGATTCTCCAGCTCGTCGCGCGAGACATCGTCCCAGGCCAGCAATTTGTAATCGCCAGGCGGAACGGCGCGGAAGTGGAACATGCCCTGAGCGTCGGCCTGCATCGATTTCGGCGAGCTTTTTTCCATCCGCCGGAAACAGCGCGGCCACGGCGCCGCCATGCGACTGGTCGTCGCTGCCAACGGCAGTCCCGTCGATGCGTCCGCCGTCGGCGCCGATCGTGATTTCGAGCGTCGCGCCCGGTGTGTACTCGATGCCGGATTCCGGTACGTCCCGGCCCCCATAGCGGATCGAGTCGACATAGCATCCTTCCGGAAGATCGGAAACCGTAACCGCGAAGCCCGCGAAATTGAAATCGAGTGGAGCGTGCGCCGGAAGTTCCGATCGGCGCCGGCGTGGATGGGGTACGAATCGTTGGCTATCGGAACCATGCCCAGTTTCAAACGCGGAATCCCGATGGTGATCTTCCGCAAGTCCACCGGCTGATCATCCGATTTGAGCTTCAGCGACCCCGTGACCTCATCGGCCCGGACGGGAGCCAGAGCCAGACTGCCAACGTCCTGACCCACCCGGTCCACCGTCTTCGTGTCGATATACATGGTGGAAGTAAAGCCCACCCATTCGCCGAAGGCAAGGTACGAGCCCGGCGGAACCGCTGGACGTCGAAAACGTTATCGGGCGGGGAAGCGACGCGCCGCGCGACTATATCCGTGGGGTCGGCGCGATCGACTAATGTAATATTTCCCGTACCCTGGGCCTCGGTTGGCGGCTGAAATCTCCCGCGTATGTGATAGAGCCTCGTCGCGACCAGACGAATATCGATGCCGCGGATTTCGGCGCCGTCCGCTACGTCCACCTGCGCAGCCTGCGCCGCATCCATTGCTTCCGATGGAACGTGGCGGCATAGCCGGTCTCCACTCCCGATGCCGAGGGCATGCGCTCCATTGCCGGAACCACCGCCTTCACCAGATAATGGCGGGCGCTCATAGCACGCACAACCGCGTGATCTCGCCCCGGTCGAGCATTTCGCGGGCAATCAACAGCGCTTCGATGGTTTTGCCGATGCCGACGTCGTCGGCGATAAGCAATCGGATCGGGTCCAGACGCAACGCCATGAGCATCGGCACAAACTGGTACGGCCGCGGGTGGCAACTGATGTGCCCCAAGGATCGAAATGGGCCAGCGCCGTCGCGGAGGGTCAGGCGGGCTGCGTTGAACAGCAGCTCGACTCCGACCGCATCGCCAGCCTGATCGAGGTTTGGCAAAGGAAAGTGAGCGGGTTCAATCTTGTCGAGGCCAAGCTCGTTCAATCGGTAATGAATGCCGATCGTTTCGTGCTCGCTACCGGCGAGTGGGCGCAGCAGATAGAGTTTGTCATCCGGGGAGGGTAGGACGACCCACTCCCGGTCGCGGCATTTGACAATCGATCCGACCGATATTGCAGGCATAATGTTATGGCTTCTTGCCAGTTCCGAACAGATCAGGGTACGCCGCAAGCTGTTGTTCCAGGTCTTTGTCGTAGCGGATCACAATCACGCGGTAGCCGTGATCGCGGAGTTGCCGCCTGATTGTGTCATCCTTTGTCTTCTGCGCGGAGTCATCGTGAACCGAGCCGTCGCAGTAGATGCAGGCGTGGCTGCCTGCGTAGTAGAAGTCCGGTATCGTATTCACATCCGCGAGGGCCTTCTGGCCTGAGTCGGGAAGATCGCGGCGGGTTTTGTAGAGGTGGTCAATGAACTGTCGCTCCAGAGCCGAACGGCTGTCGGTCAGGTTCTTCAGCCACAGGTAGTGAGCTTCGTAGTCGCGTCCACCGTGCCGCCGGGTACTGGTCGATTGGATGAGGTCGAGCAGCAGGTCACGGACCAGATGCCGGTCCAGGAGGCGGTGATCCGCCTGATTGCTGTAGGACAGGACGCATTCATAGCAAGCCTGGATGCACTTAGTATTCTTGTCGTCTCCGGTCGCAGCGTCAAAATGAAGCCGGTCCAGCGCAGCGGTAGCCACCGCCGCAACCAGATTGGGCTCCTCGACCAGTCGGCGCAATACGCCGACGCCACCCTCCGCTGCCTCCCAGTAGAGAATTGCGCGCTTGTCCCCCGACCCGACTCGCTCTGACGCGAGTTCAGCCTCCTCCACTTGGAACTGTTGCTCCATACCCCTTTGCAAAGCGAACTGCAGAGTGGCAACCGCTCGATCATCCTGCTGGATCTCGGGCGGTGGATAAATTAGCAAGACATTTTCGGTGTCACTCACGACCAGCCGAAGGCCCGCTTGGTCATGTGGGTCGGATGGCGCCGACTTAATCTCGCCGTTTGTGAGGTTGACCGTGAAGCCACTGGCCTGCCGCTTCCAACCATGGTTGATGCGGTAGAGCGTAGCCTGTGGAGCGTAGGCTGCTCGCATGAGCGGCTGTTCAGGATCTTTACCGATTGTGGCCTCGACCGTCCGAGGACGCCCGCCGGCGAGACCCGCAAAACGGAAGTGCGTCGAAGTATCGTAGCCTCGCCGGACCCGCTCCTCTTCATCGCAAGTAATACGTTCGCGCCGGATGCTGCGAGCGTTCGGCATGTCCAGCAGATTCACAAATAGGCTGGTTGAGCCGTCGAGCAAGCTCTTGCAGCCGTCACAGCGATCATCCGTATCAATGTTGAAATAGCCACACACATGGCACAGCTTCGCGGTCGTTCTGCGCGAGGTGAGGCCTCCTGGCGGAACCCAAAATCGGTGGACCTGATACTTGGCACCCTCGTGATAGATGAGATTGTCCGGGCCGAACTCGGTGATGGCCAAGAAGCGGGCACGGCTGATGAATTCGCCCTCTTCACGCGGGATGTAGACGCGGATTGGCAGACGCGGGAAGTTGTACCCAGGGAGGAATCCTTCGCTGGCCAGATATCGGTAGGGGTAGAAGTCCGATTCCTGCCGGGTGGTGCCGATGTTGGTGAGAAGATTGCGCTGGCGTTTGGCCTCTTCAATCTTCTGTCGCGCTTCGTTCTGGATCTTCGGGTCGAGGGCGTTCGCCTCTTGCTGCTGGGCATCCTTTAACTGTTTTGTCGCAGCCTGAAAAAGCTGCCGCCAGCGATCAAATGCCCGGACGAACGTCACCGAAGCGTTTTTCAGCGTCCTGTCTAGCCAGTCGGACGTGTACCAGTCAGCGTCCCCGAGATCGCCGCTGCATAGGTCCAGAATATGAAGGCCCTCGGAGATGCAATCAGAGAGCCGAGCGTCGGATAGCTGAGTCTGGGCCTTTATATTGTCCTTAAGCGGCAAGTCGTTCTGTTGTAGGTCGAGCAGTTCCTCCATCGACCGCTCGATCTTCAGATTAACCTTTGAAAACCACAGCGCCTGCATGTGGGCTCGAACGAGATCTTCGTTGGAAAGATCGATACGAGGTGGCCGGACTGAACCGGCGACCATCTCTTCCCTGCGACGGAAGAAATATTGATCATGGCCGCTGGACGCCGAACAATAAGTCAGGATCAGCGCCGGATCACCCTTTCGCCCTGCTCGACCACTGCGCTGGGCATAGCTGGCCGGCGAAGGAGGGACGTTCCGAAGGTGAACGAGTTGGAGATCGCTGATGTCGATGCCTAACTCCATCGTCGGAGAGCAGAACAGTACTTTCAAATCGCCCGCGCGGAACCGACGTTCCCGCTGCTCGCGATTCTCATATTTGATCTGTGCGGTGTGTTCGAGGCCTTCTACGTCGCGGAGAGAGCGGGCGCGCTGTTGGTACAGTTCACGAAAGAATTCGTTTGCCTCTTGTTGGACTTGAATGAAGATAGCACTCGGAGCCCGGCGTGAGTAGATCGGATCGGGAGGAGGAGGGTTCCCGTCACCTTTCTTCCATAAGAGAGTCGCCGATTCCAGTTGGACGAACTGAACACCGCGTTCCGTGTCTTGCCGGAGCAGTCCCTGGTTGGTGAGAATCGTGACGAGCCTCCGGACGAAGTCCTCGTAATGCGCAATGCCAGGAAGGCGCCTTTTCAGATATCGGCCAAGCAGGCTCCGCGCGCCGGTGCTGATTCCGGGTAGCCGACCGGTCGGCTGATCGGGGAGAATCAGTTTATCCGCGCTTCGAAGTCGTTCTTCGGAATCATCAAAGCACCACCGCTCGTTGATGACTTGATTAACTCGCTGCCGCAGTTGCTGTTGATAGACCTCACGCAGGCTTTCGGCATGAATGGCGAGTTTCTTGCGGGCAAAGTCGAGCAGCGGTTTGAGAAGGTTGATCCGTTCCTGCTGCGAGAGGCCTGCGATTTCCGGTATCTACGCCCCGCGCGGTTTGTTGGCCCTTGTGGCTTGGCTGCGCCGGATCGAGGCCCAGTGCGTGCCGGAGATTGCTTAACTGATTGGCCGCCGTTCGGTGGTCGCCCGGCGTTTTGGGCGATATGAAATTGTGACCGTTCGGCAGACGGTACACACGGTGCTTCTTCTGCCGGACGAGAACAGCGCCGGAGTCCGTGAGTAGTCTGGTTAGTTCTGCGCTCGCGTTCATCGCTTGTCCTTTCTTCTAATTCGGTTTGCCCTTTCGCATGGCCTGCTCGTCTGCGCAAAGCTGGCAGTTGCACTCCCAGCCTTCGACCGTCTCCTCGTCATACTCGGGCCTGCGGACGTCGAAGGGTTTCTGCATGGCGAACCGGTGCTGATAGTCCGGATCGCCGGGGAAATGGCCGCGCGTGTCGCACCAGAGAATCTGGCGGATCTTCAGAGCTTCACCGTAATAGCCGAAGGCCTGCCCGAACCAATCCGGAAAGTTCGAGGGGTGTACGTCGATCAGCTTGGCCGGATGGCCCTCGGCGATTTCGTTGCTGATACCGGGTTTGAGGCGCTGCCCCTGCTTCAGCAGCTCGACAGCACGGTCGATGATCGCTTTCGATTGGCCGGGCGCCATCGCGTGGACCGCCACCTCCGGATGGTTGAACACCGTCATCAGCCCGACCGTGTAGATCGCCTTTCCGGGCACACCGGTTGCGATCCAGCCGTGCCGGCGCATCAGTTCGTTCAACCGCTGGTGTCTAAATTGGCGCATCGGTGTTCTGCCCCTTGGCGCGCAGCCTTTCCAACTGCGCCTTGGCCGTCTCGGTTTGAATCACCAGGACGTCCTGGCCGGCGGATTTGAGACGTTCCACCATCAATACGCCGCAGGGATTGCATAGGACGAAACCGCCACGGTTGGACTGCTCCATCCCCTTCGCGGACACGCCCAGTGGTTCTCCGCAGATCTCGCAGGCGCGCAGCGTGAGGCCCGCCGTCGAGGTGCCGGTCATAATGAAATCCGCCAAGCTGCGGCAGACCACCAGGAACCCGGTGTTGCCGCTCACGTGTACGCCTCCCTTCGGACGACCCGAATTTCGCGGTGCTCTTCGTCCCACAGCCCGCCCTCGCCGTCGACCGAGAACAGGCCAACGAAGAAGCCCACGCGGAACGCCGCCAGCCGGCAGCCGGACCGTATCGCCTCGTCCCACTTGCCCGGCAGCATGAGGTTGCCGGGCGTCGCGAGCTTCGCCCTGATCGACTCTGCGTCATGGAACCGCTCGAAGGTCGCGGGCAACGGGAAGGGCCCGTACTTCGACTTCTGCATCCGCAGCACGACGCGGTCGCCCGGCCTCAGATCGTTGGCGCTAATTGTTGGTTCCATCGCGCCTCCTGGTGATCGACTGCCAGAGATGGAACGCCGCGCGCGCCGCCTGCCGCAGTGTCATCCCTGGCGGGTCGCCTTCGTCGCCGCCGTAGCAGGAGCACCGCCGCCGGAGATGCCCAACCGATCCGATCACCAGCCGC
>Ga0181530_10003606_pt1 | contig 17082 bp, 24 predicted proteins | sample PEATcosm2014_Bin_42_FD_119769 | JGI IMG/M metagenome (GOLD analysis project Ga0181530, IMG submission 119769) | Peatland microbial communities from MTU Mesocosm Facility, Houghton, MI, USA - PEATcosm2014_Bin10_60_metaG | ecosystem: Environmental > Terrestrial > Soil > Wetlands > Peat | place... | reverse complement strand
CCGATCAAGCCGGCGCGGATCATCTTCAACACGGCGAGGTTGTCGCGCCGGAAGCTCCAGTTCTCGAGCATCATGCAGGGCACACCGGTCTCTTCACTCATGTTCACGAGATTCCAGCATTCCTCCACGCTGAGGGCGGCCGGGACTTCCACCGCCGCATACTTCCCTGACTTCATCGCGCAGACGGCCATGGGGGTGTGCCATTCCCAGTAGGTCGCGATGAGGACTGCGTCCAGGTCGTCACGATACATGAGTCGCTGGTAGTCTTCCACATCGCGCCCGTATCCCTCCGGGCGCTTCTGCCCTGCTTTCTCGACCATGGCCTGCGCGCGCTCCAGGTGCTCCTGGTTGATGTCGCAGAGCGCAGGGATTTGAACGCTGCCCATGGCTAGCAATGTTTCCACGTGGCTCGTGCCGCGGTTTCCGACCCCGACGATACCGAGCCGCAGCGGTTTCTCCGACGACGCTGGTGCAAGTCCGAAACTGTGGCTGACAGAACTCATCGCTGCCGTACTTGCCGCCCCATACTTCAGAAAGTCTCGGCGATCCATCTCGTTTTTCATCGCTACACCCCCTCCGCGCGATTATCCTCGCCGCAGCACAGGAGTTTTTGCCTCTGCCGCCTTGGCCGCCATAGTGTAACGCTAGAGCTGAGAAGGCACCAGTGATATCCGGAGGTCGTATCCGGCCTCAAGATTCGGACTGGACACGCCTGAGGAAGCTTGGCAAAATGGAGGCATCTTCCCATTCGGGGCGTGGCGCAGCCTGGTAGCGCGCTTGCCTTGGGCGCAAGAGGTCCGCGGTTCGAATCCGCGCGCCCCGACCAAACCTCTTGTTATTGAATGACTTGACTCTGCGTAATTCCGCCACGCTCGAACATGGGTCCAAGTGGGGCCAACTTCTCGGCCCAGGCTTCAAGCGCATCAGTTTTTTCACGCCAGAACTTGTCGATGTACTGCATGGTGGTTTCGGGACTGGCGTGACCAGCGAGCGATTGCAACACCGGAAGCGACAGGTCTTCGCGGAGGCCGTTGAAGGTGAGGAACGTGTGGCGCATCGAGTGCCAACTCCAATGGGGAAGATCTAGGCCGTCAACGACCGGTTTCATGAGCATGTTCCAGTACGTGCGGTCGTCGTAGATACCGCCCTTCCGGGTGGGAAACAGCCACTCGGAGTCGCTTCGTCTTGACTCAAGCCAGTGCCGGAGAATCTTCAAGGCAAGCTCGGGAAGCCGAAATTGACGCTTCCCTTCCGGCCCCTTCGCTTCCTTGATGACCCCCCGTGTTGCCGAGCGCTCCACCTTCAGAATGCGGCGTTCGAAATCAACATCCGCTATCTTCAGGCCGAGCACTTCGCCGATCCGTAATCCGAAAAAGACCCCGGTTGCGAAGACCGCCCTCGGCCCTTCCGGCAGACTCTTGGCAATCGTCACGACTTCTTCGAGGGAGAGTGCCCGAGCCGGCCGGACCTTGCGGACCTTCCCGAGTTCGATCATTCGCGCCGGGTTCTCTTCGAGCCACTCCCACCGGCGCGCCGTCTGAAGCGCCCTGCTTATGACGTTGCGCAGGTGGTGGACCGTCTGGCTTGAGTAACCTTCCTTGAGCTTTTGAGAAAGGAAAGCTTCGATATTGAACCGCTTGATGTCGCAGAGAGCTGTCTGGCCGAAGACGGGCTCGATGTGATTGGTGAAGAGGCTCGTGTAGAACTTTTGGGTGCTGCTGTCCCTCCTCCCCTCGACAGCGTTCGGCCAGTAGTGCGAGTGCCAGAAGTCTGTAAACGCCATCTCTGCCTTCGGTGCGTCCCCGATCCCGTGTTGTGCAAGAAACTCGTCGCGCTTGCGACGGGCTGCCCGCTTGCTGATTTTGCCGAGCGTGATTGATTCCCGCTTGCGGCGCTCGACCCTGCCGCTGGGGCCTATGACGTCGACCCGGTAACGCAGCCGGTAGACGCCATTCCTTTTTTCCAAACTTCCAACTTGATATCGCCTTCGAATCACTGAAATCTCCTTGGTATGGGATTTCTCGTTGATTCGTCGGCTCTCTCCTTGCCGTGGCCCCAGTGTACTCGGTGTCCCTAACATGATTCAACTCTATCGGGGCTCTCGGCGGAGCACGTGAAGCATGGCTTCCAACTGAGAGGGTTCGAAGCGCAGGTACTTGCCGAGCTTGATGTGAGGTAAGGGATGGCGGCAGGTCGGTCTTGTGTGCTTGTATACCCAGGAGACGGGCAACCTCGTCCACGGCCAGCGCGCGCTCTTCACTTATCGAGTAAAAGGTCTTTTCCGCGAACGGATCGGCTTGCGGGCGGACTCTTCTCCCCGTAACAGGCAACGCCGGCTTCAAGAAAGCGCAATCCGATGGGTCGCCCCTCATTGCGAAAACCCATTTGACGTTCGTGTGGAGAACGGCCAGCATGCGGGCGTCCTGGACCGCCGTCGCGATGTTCTGCGTGAGGAAGAGAAAATAAGTGCCAAAGCTTCTCGCCATGCAGACGATATCGTTCATGCTGTCCCGTAACTGCGGGCTCGAAAAACAATGCTGGGCCTCGTCCGTGAACCACACGAACGGGTTTTCCTTGTCCCGGCGCGCGAACACGGACTGCCGGATGTCGGATACGACGAGCGCCTGCAGCAGCCGCCGCACGCTGCGGGCAATGTTCTCCCCGAAACAATTGACGAGCACGATCTTCGCTTTGTCCTGGAGCCGTCGGAAGTCCGGCGCCGTGTTCCCGGAGAGAGCTAGACGCACGCCTTCGGAAGCGAAAAACGACTCCATGCGCCGCTCGATGGCGGCCAAGGTGGGCTTCGGCACGGCGGCGAACTGCCGCGCAAAGTAGGTTGCGATTGTGCGGTTCCTACAGCTTGCGAGAAGGCGGCCGCGCAAGCCCTCGTCATGCAGAACGTCGGTAAGGGAGGTAATCGGCAAGAGGGATTCGGAGAGAAGCAGGATGAGTTTCTGGAGGACGGCGGTCCCGCCCAGACTCAACCCGTCTCCACCTTCGAGCAAGTCGAGCAACAGGTCGGCGCGGTTCGAGGCGAAGAAATCGGGCTCCGCCTCGGGCCAGCGGGCCAGCACATTGTACGAGCTCACGGGATCGCGGGACGCAAAATCCAAGATCACAATGCGCCGCCGGAGGGCCTCGGCTGCGGAGGGATCGGTGCCCGAAAGGCGCGCGAGGCGCTCGTGCAGCAGGAAGAGCGCTCCTTGGAAAAGATCTCCCTTTGGATCAATCACCCCAAACCCGATGGGTCGCGCGTCGGGCGACGTTTCGATCAGCGCCTTCAGAATCAACAAGGCGAACATGCTCTTGCCTGATCCTGTGCCACCGGTGACCAGGCCGAACGCCCTCGTGAGTTCGTCAAGCGGGACAACCACCCGTTGGCCCCATGGGGTTCTGCCCAGGGTGACGCGTGGCGCCGGCGCGGAAGCGAAGCCTTGAAGAAGCTCGGCCGCATTCTTCTGGGAGGCGAGTGTCGGCGAGAGAGCAAGCCGGCCCAGATAACGGTCGGTTTCCTTTTCGATCTTCGCTCCGAAGAACTGGTCGAGCAGCCAGCGCATTGTTACCTCCCGCCCGGTAGAATGGGCTTGCGTTCCGCCCGGCCGGGCTTCTCTGGGCGGCTGGGCGGGCGCATCCGATACTCGCGCACCCAATAGGCCACGCCGCTCGCGAGCATGAAGAGAATTCCTGCGCAGAACCCGCCGAGCTGGTGCACGAGCTGGCAAACCAAATCCAGTCCCGCCAAAACGCCGAGAAGCGAAAACAGCAGGCGTTTAAGAAGTTTCTGAGCCACCTCGGGATTGAAGGGATACACTAAAGCCGCCGCGATGAGCGTTAATGCGGCAAAACATGCCACGAGGTGAAGTAATATATCCATGGTCTTTCAACGCCCCATTGCGCAGAGACAGTGAAGCACCCAGGTCCCCAGCGCAAAGAGCCCAAGCGCAATCGCGAGATTCTTGAGCAGGCGCTTTGCTGACTCCGGCGCGCCCATTATGGCGAGCCCTGCGCCCATCATGGCCAGAGCCAGAAGACCTCCGAAGGCGCCGCTAAGGAGCAGCATCACCACTCTGCACAGCATCATGGCTACGCCCTCCCGCAGAATTCACAGCTAGGCTTCCGGTGAACGGCGAGCGCCTCGATCTGAGCTTCGAAGTCGATGCAAAACAACGCCAGATGCAAGCGAGCGGCGGGCACAATTGCCGAGAGCATCAAGGAGGCGAACGCAAAAGTGACCACCGATAGGAGGGGCATCTGCCCGCTCATCGACATTCTCCTTGGGCTGCGAGCATCGCATTTTCCTCGAGTCCCGTCCGGGCCCCCACGGAACCGCAGATGGCGCAATTCGGATCGCGGGGCACGCGCAGCGCATGCAACTCGTGCGCAAAGGCGTCATAAAGGAAGAAGTTGGGCCGAGCATCGCCCTGCTTGTCAAAATTGGTGATCTCGGCGGCCAGTAGATGAACCGCGAGCCCGGCAAGGACCGCTAGGGGTGGAAAAAACAGCGGGTCGGCGGCAATATCGGCCAGACCGGCGGCGTTCAAGGAGACGCACGCGGGGCAGGCCAGGCCATCCTGCCGGGGCCGATAGAGAGAAATTTCGCCACCCATGAAGTGCTCCGGCGAGCAACTGAAGCCCACGTTTAAAAGCGTCTTGGCGTTCCCTAGGGTTTGATTGCCCTGACAGGGGGAGGTGAAAGTCGAGGTCAGCGAGGAGGGGGCGCGGTCAGCACCGTTCGTTGGGGCGGTGGTGGCGCGGCGGCTGTTTGTCATCGGTGCCTCGATGATGAATGGCTCCCGCGTAAGCGGGACCTGGGGTGTTCTAGCACCCCGGGATTTTTCATATACTCGACTTCGCCAGGGAAGTAGTTGCGCGTCCGGTTGATTGCTTCTTCTGCACTGAGCGGCCAACTCCCCCCAGCGTCTTGAGTTTAAGAACGGAGGCACTGGAAGGCTACTCTGATGATCGTTAGAAATTTGTAAGGGTTTTGTAAGAGAGTGTGGCGAGTGAGGCCGTCATGAGACGGGAAACGGAAATACCACCCTCGTACCGGGCCGGCGATTTACTGGTCGATGGGCATGTGAGGGAGGTGATCAGAGAGGGGAAACCTGTCCCCTTGAATCCCTTAGCGTTCAGGGTGTTGTATCGACTCGTCCAGCGGAGGGGAAACATAATACTGAAAAATGAATTTGAACCACGGCGTGACCAGTACCACGAGGGCCGCAATCCGGTGGACCTCCACGTCATGGAACTGAGGAAGCAACTAGGCAAAGGCATTATCACCACGGTGCACAGCAGAGGATACCGGTTGTCCCCTGATTACCTGGTCGAATCGATCCCATGTCCCTCGTTGTCCGCACTCGAGAAAAAACTCACCCTTGCTCTCAATGAAGTCAAAGCGCACAGGAGCTCGTCATTGGCTGGTGTCATTAACCGTTACGAAGAGCTCTGCAAGGCGAATAAAATCGCCGAGGCTTATCCCCTCATCGTTCTCGCGTATATCAATTTGGGTCATGTGGGAATGGCGCGCCTCCTCCATAAGGAAACGATTTCGATGGCAAGGGAAATAATCTCAGAAGCTCCCAACATGGGATCCACATTCGCGCTACGGGGCCTCACCTACCTCATCTATGAATATAATTGGAAACAGGCAGAGGAAGATCTTAACCTAGCCCCGCGTTTAAGCCCTCAGAATGAGCTCGCCCACTGTTTTCTCGGGATATTGCAGGTCGCGCAAGGACGATTCGAGGAAGGGCTCGCGCACGCTCGTACTGCCGCCGACGTGGATTATGAGAGTCCGATGACCGTCGTCACAGAGCCTTGGCTGATGCATTTTGCGGGGAGAGTTGTCGAAGCGGTTCGCTTGGGCCAAGAAGTGGTGAACAATTTCCCGGACTTTGCACCTGCCCGCCATCTTCTCGGTGACTTTTACTGCGCGGCAGGGGCACCGGACCAGGCGATTCCGCACTACGAAAAATCCATCGAGATCGATTTCTTGCCTGCCACCGTTGCATCGCTTGGTTTCGTTTACGGCAGGAAGCGAGACCGCAAGAATGCGCTTCGCCAGCTTGCTCGCCTGAAGGAAGCCTTGCTAGATAAGAAAATCGCGTACTTTTCGGGGTATTACGAAGCACTGGTCCGCGCAGGGCTGCGAGAAAAGGCCCGTTGCATGGATGCATTAGAGCGGGCGTTTGAAGAACGATGCGATTGGCTCATCTACCTGGCAGTGGAGCCCCGATGGAAGGAAATGCGAGGCGAGCGGAGATTTCAAAATCTTTTGAGTCGCGTTTGCCTACAACAACTGCATTGGGATTGAGTTGTCGGTCCCGCACACGTGCCTTCTTCAGCCTGAAGCTTGCACCGTCTCCGCACTGAACGGCTCCGATACCTTCCCGTCCACCATCAGCCTCAAGTAAATGGAGTAATTCGGCAGGCTCACGAGGTCCACCGGAGCGAACTCGGGATAGAATTCCTTCGCCAGAATCTCGGCGTCCTCCATGCCAACCCGGAATGAGATGATCGTCCCCGCGTTTCCCAATATCGCGCTCCTGATGGGCAGGTCAAGCTGCGCCAGGTACTGGTGGGCCAGCACCATGTTCACTCTGTACTTACGTAATTCACTTAGCATAGACGCAAGACTTAATGTTGTTAAACTTTGAAACTCATCCAAATATAAATAGAAATCACGCCGGGCGCGTTCGGGCACCTCCGCCCGGCTCAAGGCGGCGAGGCTCACTTTCGAGACCAGCATGGCGCCCAGGAGCGCGGCGGCATCCTCGCCGATCTTGCCTTTGGCAAGGTTCACGATGAGGATTTTCCCCTCGTCGATTACCCGTCGCACGTCGAAGGCGCTCGTCGCCCTGCCCACGATGCGATTGAGGATGGGATTCGCGAGAAACGCTCCGACTTTGTTTTGAATCGGGGCGATGGCTTCGACCCGGAAGCGGGCGGGGTAACTCTCGTACTCTTCAAGCCAGAAATTCCGCACGTGGGGGTTTTGAACCCTGCTTGCCACGTGCCGCCGGAAAGCTGAATTGACGAGAAGCCTCAGCACGTCCGCCAGGGTTGCCGAAGGCTGATCGAGTAGCGCCAGCAAAGCCTTCCGCAAGATGTGCTCCAACCGTGGTCGCCAGGAATCGGCCCATATTTTTTTGAATACTTCGAGTAAACCCGCTGCTGCCAAGGGCCGCTTGAGTGGCGGGACGTTTTCGAGAGGATTGAAACCGAGGGGCTCCGGGCCGATGGGATCGAGGTAAAGAAGGTCGCATTTCCGCTCTTCGGGAATTGCGGCGAGAACCTTCTCGGCCAAGTCGCCGTGCGGGTCAACCAACGCCACACCTTCACCGCGCGCGATGTCCTGCCGGATCAGGGTTTCGAGCAGCGTGGACTTTCCTGTCCCGGTCTTGCCGATCACGTACATCTGCGCCCGCCGGTCGGCCCGCCTGATGCCGAAGACGCGCCGCTCATTGCGGTAGTTGGTCCGGGCGAAAAGCACAATATCGCGCTCAGTCTGTGGCTGTATCTCTCCATCGTTGCCCACAGTATTTATGCCGCCAAGTCTCCGTAGTTTGCCGCTTCCGGCAATTCTTCCCGCCTTTTACGCCTCCGTACGTTCCCTACGCTGAGATTGGTTCTTTGAGAACCCAATCTTTGACAATTAGGAGGAGGTCGCTATGACCCAAACACAGTTTGAGACCCGCCAAGAACGCGCTGAGAACGGAGCCCTGGTCGCCTCGAAAACCGACGAAGGCTGCCGCGTCTACTCTCTCCACAACCCTGGACAGATTTATCTCGTCCGGCAGGAAGGCGAACACTGGACCTGCACCTGCCCGGATTTTGAAACTCACAAAGCCGACGTCACGTGGCGCTGCAAGCACATCCTCGCGGTCGCGCCCTGGCCGCAAACGCCAGCCCCGCCCGCGCCGCACCCGCCAGCCGAAGCGCCGGCCAACGCCCTGCCAACCGCCGCGCCACCTGAAAAACCTCCCGCCTCGAAGGGAAAAACGCGCCAGCCGAGTGAGCCAGTGCCCCCGGCCCTCATGCTCATTAAGCGCAGCGTCAGCCCTGACGGACGCATCGATTCAGTCTCCGTCGAGTTTTCGATGCCGGTGTCGGGCCAACAAGAGGAGGAGATCAAAGCCAAGGCCGTCAAAACGCTTCAGTTGCAGCGGGAGATCGTCACATCCTTTCTGAAACTCAACGGGCACGCCGTAGCTACCGCTCCCTCACCAAGCACTCCCCCGGCACCCACGAACGGGGGAAACGGCAGCCCGGTCTTCGCCCGCATGCTCGATATCGGCAAGATGAACGGCCGGTGGGGCGAACGCCTCTACATCACCTTCCAGATGGATGGCCGGCGCTGCCGCCTCTTCGGTTCCTCCAAGCAGCTCGCCACGCACGTGGGCTCGGCGGGATACGAAATCGATCCCGAAGGCATCGAGGAGGGACTCCGGCTGAATCTGCCCTGCCGCGTCACCACCAAACCCAGCGACGACGGCAAGTACGTGAACGTGGAAAAGGTGTTCCCCGTCAAGGGGAACACTCCCAAAGGAGGGAACCATGACGGCAACATCCCTTACTAAAGAGCCGGACGAGGTTCTCGAACAAGAGCGCGCACGCACCTCTCGTACTCCCGCATCAACCGATATCTCACCTGCCCGGAGCAATACCGCCTCTACTACGTTGAGAATCTCCGGCCCAAGATCGAAAGCGCCAGCCTTGTCTTCGGAGGGCTGATCCATGTGGCCCTGGCGGACTTCTTCCGCGAGGGAGTCAGCCCCGAGGACACCTTCCTGCGGGAATGGGACAACCTCAAGAGCCTGGAGCTTCGCTATAACAAGCGCACGTCCTGGGAGGATTTGAGGGGAAAAGGCAAAAAGCTTCTGGAACGGTTCGTTACGGAGGAACTTCCCAAAATCCAGAAGGTCTACGGCATCGAGCAGAAATTCGAACTCGCCGTCACCACCATGCGCCTGCCCTTCATCGGCATCGTGGACCTTCTTGCCCAGGTGGACGGCCTAGCGACGATCATTGATTTCAAGACCGCGGCCTCAGGCTATGAAGAGCACGAGGTCGCCCTCTCCGATCAACTGACCGCCTACTGGCTCGCCGACCCCACGGCGGACCGCGTCGCCTACTGCATTCTCACCAAAACCAAAGAGCCCGTCATTCAATGGCATTTCGCCAAACGGGACGCGGGCCGGCTGGAGGAGTACCTCGCCAAGGTGCGAATCGTCTCCGAAGACATCGCGGCGGGGAAATTCTACAAACGGCCCGGCAAGCACTGCGGGTACTGCGATTTCCTGCCGGTTTGCCTGGAGGACAAAAAGAAAGTCCAGGAATCGCTGGTGAAGATCGCGTAGCAGTTCCTATTACACAGAGCCATGCAGATCGCTGCGTGGCTCTTCCTTTCTCTTTAGGGCCGCCGATTCTGGCGACTTCATTCAAATCGTGAAACAGGTCGGCGTAGAGCTTGGCGCGGACGAAAGCTAGGAGAACCAGATCGGGGCCGTCGCATTGGCGCGGTTGCAGATGCAACTCGCATCCCGGGTCCCCAAACTGAAGTGACTCTGGCCTACGCCCCGGGCTTCATAAGCACGTGGCATTTTTTACACGCCCGTCGCGCCACTCTCGGATGGGTTTCGCACAGCAGCAGTTTCCCTCCACCTCCACCCCGCGAGTCGATGCTACGCTGGCTTTGAAAACAGGGTTGATTTCACATGCCTCCGCCCTATGTCGTGGCATCACGGCATGACCTCGCAGGAGATTGCCGCGGCCATCCGAAAGAAACTGCGGCATGCCAAGACGCAATTGGTAGCCATCAAGCGGCTTTTCGCCGACGTGCTTGAGGCTGCTGGTGAAAGCTCATCCGGCAAAACGTTGTGAACTCGCCAGAGTGCCAAGGATTCGGACGGGATTCCCCAATCGGAAGACGGCTCTGGAGCCCTTGCAGCGCATTTGATCTCCCTCCGATACTCGTCTGATAACGGATTTCCGACGGCATCCGGACATTGACTTCTGGCCTCGATGCGGTACAATGTAACCCTATGATCCCACAACACTTATATCCTTTGTTCTGGGACGTGAACCTTGACAACTTCAACCCCACGGCCTATCCCGAGTACGCCATAGCCCGCGTTTTGGAGCTCGGAGACGAAAACGCTGTCAAATGGATGAAAGAGACCTTTTCGGAAGCGGACATCAGGCGGGTCATTGCTACTGAACGCCGCCTTTCGAGAAAATCGGCCAACTTTTGGGCGTTGGTGTACGGGATAGCCCCTAACGACGTGGCGGCGCTCCGCCCCGCCCGTTAATCCTTCTCTCATTGTTGGTGCACTAAGGAGGTGATTACTATGGAAAGCGACGAACACGTGTGGCATCGGGAAGTGATTAACCCGCAGGTGGAGCGCACGCTGCACGACCTTGAAGCGCTCGGGGTGCTTGACCGGTGCTACCTCGCCGGGGGCACGGGCCTTGCGCTCCATCTCGGACACCGCCGTTCCCAAGACCTCGATTTCTTCAGCCGCGACTCGGTAGAGCCGGAAGCGTTGATTCGGCGGATGAAATCCCTCGCCGGATTCGCGCTCATGGCGCAAGGCCCGGACGCGTTGCACGTGACCGTCCAGGGCATCAAAGTCAGTTTCCTCGCCTACCCGTATCCGGTGCTCTTCCCATTTGCACCGTTCCAGGGCGTGAAGGTTGCTGATCCCCGTGACATCGCCAGCATGAAGCTGAGCGCGGTCGCAAGCCGAGGGACGAAGCGGGATTTCATCGATCTCTACGCCGTGGCGAAGCTGTACGGCCTTGCCCAATTGCTCGAATGGTTCAAGCAAAAATACGCAGGGGTGAATCACAGCCTGACGCACCTTCTGAAATCCCTGACCTGGTTTGAAGACGCCGAGAAGGACCCGATGCCCGACCTGCTTGCACCACTGCCCTGGGAGGAGGTGAGACGGTTCTTTCAAAGCGAAGCCTCTCGCCTCTCGCGCTAGCCGGTTACTTCATTTCTTGCGCCAGTCCGTTCGCGTGGACTGGCGTTTTTGTTTGCAATGACCTCTGCGACGGCCTTGCCGCCTCCGGCAACTTCTCCCGCCTTTGACGCTCCTTCGGGCTGGCGTAGCCTGAAACCGCGATGCACCCAAAACCGAGCGACTCACCACCAAAACCCCAGAACCTAGCGGGTGAGGAAAAACCGCCGCTTACGGCGGCGGAGTTGCTCCCGCTTTTTCGACTTCTGACGAGGGAACCGCCCAAGGGCCACGACTTCAAGAGCTGCCCCCTTTGTAAAGAGTTCGGGATTGACCGCATTTGAAAAAACTGGACGTCTCGGTAGACTGTTCCAAAGGTCGAAAAAACTCAACCCCACAATCAATAACCCTCGTGAATCAATATTTCGTCTATTGTCGGAAATCCACCGAGGACGAGGATCATCAGGTCTTGTCTATCCAGTCCCAGATGCAGGAATTGCAAAAATACGCGGAACGGGAGAAACTTCGCGTCATAGCTACCAAAGAAGAAGCGAAGAGCGCCAAGACGCCGGGCCGCCCAGTTTTCAACGCGATGCTCAGCGAGATCGAGCGGGGCCGCGCCAACGGTATTCTCGCTTGGCACCCCGACCGGCTCGCCCGGAACGCGTTGGACGGCGGCCAGATCATTCAACTCCTGGATACCGGAACCCTGGCCGATATGCGCTTCCCGACCTACACGGTCGAGAACACGTCTCAAGGCAAATTCATGCTGGCGATCATGTTCGGCCAATCCAAGTATTACGTGGACTCGCTGAGCGAAAACGTGAGGCGGGGCAACCGTACGAAGCGGGAGATGGGCTGGCTGCCCAACATGGCTCCCATCGGTTATCTGAACGCCCGATCCGAGGCCGGCGAGAAGATCATTACTGCCGACCCTGACCGCTTTCTGCTTATCCAGAAGCTGTGGCGGCTCTTCCTGACCGGCTCATATTCGGTGACGCAGTTGCTCGACCTCGCCACCGATCAGATGGGACTGCGGACCCTGCAACGGAAACGCAGGGGCGGAATGCCGATCGTCGTAAGCGGCCTCTACAGGATGCTCATGAATCCGTTCTATGCGGGGCACATCGTCCATCAAGGACAGTGGTTCCACGGGAAGCACCCGGCCATGGTCAGCATGGAAGAGTTTGGTCGCGTCCAAGACCTTCTTGGCAACGGTGCGCGGGCTTGCCGGAGGAAGTGGGCGAAGGCGGCGATGTGACGGACTTTTTCGTCCGGCTGGGCAGAGGCCTGGATGACCTCGAACGGCTTCTCGGTGCGGCCCAACCTCCCCCTCTGCGGCTGGCCACGGCTAGCCGGCACTCTCCACCGGGGCCGCCGCTTCCCGGCAGAGGGTCCGAGGTGCAGGAATTGAAATCGCGCCTGCCGATCGAAGACCTCATTGGCCGGTTCGTCCCCTTGCGGCCGAGCGGGCAGCGCCTTGTTGCCCAATGCCCGTTCCATGAGGACCGCACGCCTTCCTTCGTGGTCTAGGCGAAGAAGAAGATGGCGGCAAAAGGCAAGCCTCTCGCGGAGCCAGCAACAACGGCTCCGCGCTCCTTGGCTTTGAGGCCAGGCGCGAAAAATCGCGCGGGAGGGAAATAATGATCGGCAATGTGCGCGAACGATGGCAATCGTGTCCTATAGACTCAATTCACTCGTCACCGGTCCGGTTCCAATGTCAGTTCATGCGTCTTCGCGGCCGCGACCGCCTTGGGGCTGAACGGCAGAATGAAAGTCGTCCCGTCGTACCACGCTTTCCATTGATCCATGTAGTACGGGCTGAGAAAATTCCCGCCCTGCCCGGTCACGATATTCAGGGTCGACTGATCCAGGTCGGCCAGATCGGCGGTGAATCTTTCCGAAGGCCCAATGCCTCGCGTCACCGCCTTCACCGTATATCCGTTGCCCGACTGCGCCTTCACGCCCGGTCCCGACCAGTTCGCGATAATCGGAAGCTTTCCCAGAATTGGGTGCTGTATTTCTACCGCGTTTGCCACGCCCCATTTCCACGATGTCAGGTCCTTCGGAGCCTGCGATTCACTGACCGCAGCATCGACCGCCGCCGTTAGCAGTTCGTCGTAGTTCGGATATTTCTCGGGCAGCCACTGCTTTGGGCGATTCAGCAAGATGTTTTCGATCCACACCGACCGCAACAACCACGAGTAGGTCCTCCAACTCAGAGTGCTGCTTTCGGTATCCGTGTAATACTCTGAATCCACCTTGAGCGACGTTTCCGGAGGAGCAATTCCCAGTTTGGGTTCAAGCAGCAGGCGTCGCAATTCGCGCAGCGATGCCTCGGTGATCGTTGGCGCTGCCGAGCCGGCCAGCATGCGTCCGTCCCAACCCCGTATCAGATCTGCAGCCCGCCTAGCGCGCGCTGACGGGTTCGACGCATGATCGATCGCATATAAAAAGTTCTTTGCCGCAAACAGATCCGGCTCGGAGTGGATATCCGTCTGCAGCGCCAACATGTCAGCCCGCGAAAACTTCCGCCGCGATGCGAGAACCTGATAAATCCGCGCCGTCCGCCATGGTGCGTCCCATTCCATGCTCACCGAATTCGGATACCCATCCGGTGTGATTCGTCCATTTGCGGTTGCAATAATTCCTGACGGCGGGTTGTAGGTGCTCGGCAGCTTGTCGAACGGAATGTAAGAAGTCCATTCGTGCCCATCATCTGCTCCGCTGACGGGCAAACTGCCATCGCCCGCCGCGCGGACCGGCACCCTTCCCGTCGCGTGATAGCCGATGTTTCCGTTAACATCGGCGTACACCACGTTTTGCCCGGGAGCGCCGAATGTTGAGAACGCCTTCGTGAATTCTTCCCAGTTCTGCGCCTCGTTCACGTCGATGAACGGAAACCGCAGCCCGTCATACAGAGTCCAGCGCAGTGCTAGTTGCCGTGACTCGCCAGGCACCAGCTCCGTGATGATCGGTCCATGCCGTGTGACCTTCACGTCCACAGTGACATCCGGCTTTCCCTTCACGTGAATCGTCTCTGTTCGATGCTCCGGCCGCACCCAGCCCTTCGGTGTCTGATATGACCCTTCCGCATTGAAGTTCTCGATGTAAAGATCGGTGACAGTCGGACCAAACCGCGCCGGAACGAAGCTCCAAGTCTGCACCAGCCGCAAGTGCCAGACCCACGCGGTTCACTCGGTCGGTCTCAGCCCCGAAGAGAAGGCCGAACGGAAGAAGCAGGCTACGGAATTGCGTATCCAGCAACAATTCCGAACCCATGTGTGCTAAGCCCAGTGTAGACCAGGGGAAAAAGACCGAAGGCCTTGGCGCGTTCGAGCAGAAACTCCCAGCGCAGGGGAGTAGATAGCAGTTCCAGCGCCCGCTCCCACGCCTGCGGTGAAAGTTGGGCTCGAGAGAGCAGCAAGCACAGTTCAATCTCGGGAGGATTCATCAGGAACTGCTTTAACCGTGGAGACACACGCCCTGGGGAAGAATCTTCTTCCTCAACTCTCCGCAAAGGCCCTCCGCCGCTCCGAGGCACTGTCAAGGTTACTGGAGACGCCGCCCCGCTTTTCTCTGCGGGGTCTTTCCTAGGCTCCATTGTATGTGGTCACAGCTTAAGCCTCAAGGACTTATTTGACCCCCATCACATCGCTCGATAATCGACCGGATCTGATTCCCACTTGGTTACGGCTTCTTACCGCCTCGATGCGACGCTTCGCGAATACAGGTCACGAGCGCGAGGAGCTCTTTGCCACCCTCGAGATTCAAGGGCAGCATTCAGCCCAAGTCTGAATTTCTTTCTGCGCCCTTCCCTCGTTTGCTCGAATCTCCCCGAAATGAATTTTCTCACCAGCACCCGCACGTGCGCTCTGCCATTAAACCATTTGAGGCGCTTATCGTCCTTGCCGTCCAAAATCAATTGAGCGATTTCATCGACGAGAGGACGGATCCGCAACGGAGCGTCGCGTTCGTGAATTTGGCGATAGCTGTAATGAGCGTCGCAGTCAGCGGTCCACGTATCGACGTCGATCGTCCAACAGTGTAACGCGCCACGCGTCGATCCCATCACGGTGGCACCTTGCAGCTCGATAATAAAGAAGAGTTTCGGTGGAGCCCACTCCACACTTTCAATACGGGCGAGTTAGTCCGTCGTCATGCGCTCGAGACCCGAAGACGGTATCTGCTCCCAGCAGGCGGCAAGCAATTCCGCTAAGTAGGATTTTCTTTCCACTTTCCCAGGGGCGAGGCTTTTCAAATACCGCCGAAGTTGCTCTGCGCCACCTGCCATGCTTGGTTCCATTTCTGCTTTGCCATGCCTAAGTGTTTTAGCAATGTTTAGGGCGGATCGTACTCCTCTTAGCATCGGATTCACAGCTTCCTAAAGAACCGCACCCAATTGCGAGGAGACTCGATACATTTCCATCGCTGGCTGCGTCGGCAGAACTCAAACCCCCAAGCACGCATACTCCGGCGGCCGACAGCGGAAAATGGGAACAACTGGGGACAATAACGCCCAAACACCTCGAGGGGTGGATTTACCTCAGCTCCGTCAGCGCAACGGCGGGCATCGCCTGCTTTGAATCGTTCAACTCCCATGGTTCCCGGATGGGCGCGCCCACTTCCCCACCGTCCTGCTGCCGGGGCCGCCGCCCCCGGCGTTTCTCGGCCGGCGCCGTCTCCTCGTGGCTGAGCGTGCGGAGCATCCCAGGCGGGATGGTCCTATTTTTTCCGAGGCAAGAGAAACTCAAGAGGGTCTGCGTGGGGCCAACTTGGGGCCAACAAGCCAAAAACACCGGGCAAAACAGGCCAAAACGAGCAAGTGAGAGAGCTTTAGAATCAACAAGATAGTGTATTGTGTCCTGCCTTGGGCGCAAGAGGTCCGCGGTTCGAATCCGCGCGCCCCGACCATGCTCTTGCGGCTATCTCCGGTCAACCCTGTGCCCATAGGAACGCGACAGTGGCGGCCCTTTGTTGAGGGAGTCTGGCGAAAAACGGTTAGTGATCGCAGGGAGGAGTCCGGCAAGTGCAGCGGTTTTGGCGAGGGAAGGCGTCCGACTCTCGTCGGGTTGCAGCACGCCGAGTGGCAACCCGATCAGGTTTCCGTTATCTTCGGCAGAAGCGCCGGCAGAACTCTTTCACCCGAGTTTGGCCTAGTGCTGTTCCCAAAAGCGCCGCAGGCGTTCCCCCAAGGTCTCCTTTACGGGTTGGCTTGCTACCCAGAACCGACGCTGCCCCCAGTATGCGCGGAGTTTCTCCCAGTAGCGGGCTCTCGTTTGGGCAACGGCCGCCGCGCCCCCAGTAGAGGTGAATTGACTGTCGACCTGAAACTCGGGTAGAGGGTCGGCCGGCAGGACGCTGCCATACGAGTATCCCCTCTGCAAGCTAAATACCGCTGCTCGCCAATAGGCCTGTGCCGTTTCCGCCTCCTTGGCGCGACGCTTGACGCTCCAGTATGGACTTTGATCGGCGAAATCAGGCGGCATCTCAGATTGCAAGTGCATTTGGACCGGGGGAGGAGTTGAGAGATACACGCCCAACGGAGGAACAGTCACTACCAGAAATAACCCTGCCGCCAACGACAGCATGGCCACCACACCTCGTCGCTTTGAGGGATTCCCGGGATCATCGGCAGTAAGGGGCTGGTTTGCCGAACGTCGCGTGGAGACGTCCCCCGGCCCCTTTCGTGAGATCTCGTACGGATCGCGAAACCGTCTTTGCTCGGCCTCGACATTCGCGACAGCGTTCGATGCAACTTGATTGGGCAACACTATTCTTGCTTTGGCCAAGCTGGCGAGTTCGCGCTTATTCTCCGCAATCGCCCGCCCCGAATTGCCGACTTCTTCCCGAAGCTTCGCCATCTCCGCCTCGAGGCTCCCCGCAGCGTCAACTGCTGCCTGGTTGAGAGAGGCCAATTTCGCTTCGGCCAAGCTTGCCAGTTGTTGCTTGCTCTCCCCTATCGCCCGCCCCGAATTGCCGACTTCTTCCCGAAGCTTCGCCATCGCCGCCTCGAGGCTCCCCGCAGCGTCAACTGCTGCCTGGTTGAGAGAGGCCAATTTCGCTTCGGCCAAGCTTGCCAGTTGTTGCTTGCTCTCCGCTATCGCCCGCCCCGAAT
>Ga0181530_10003603_pt1 | contig 17100 bp, 11 predicted proteins | sample PEATcosm2014_Bin_42_FD_119769 | JGI IMG/M metagenome (GOLD analysis project Ga0181530, IMG submission 119769) | Peatland microbial communities from MTU Mesocosm Facility, Houghton, MI, USA - PEATcosm2014_Bin10_60_metaG | ecosystem: Environmental > Terrestrial > Soil > Wetlands > Peat | place... | reverse complement strand
GTGTACCCGGTCGCCAAGTTGACGGCCGTCACGGTGACCGGGAGGCGTTCGGGTTCGAGATGTCAACACGACGTCGCCGGTGCCGCCCGGGTACAAGACGTTGCCGGGGGCCGGGACGCCACGGCGGTGATGGTCAGGCTGGACACGGTCGCCGACTTGGCCTCACCGCGCGAGCTGCCGGCCAGGCCGACGGTCCAGTTCGTCGCCGCGTAGGCGCCAGGGCGCCGAGTGCGCGTTCTTCATTGAAGTCAATGTTGTTAGAGCGCGACATGTGCTATGTGATCGGCTTGTCGCGCGCGTATCTTTAGCACCTTGTCGCAGTTTGGGTGTCTCAAGCTGAGGCCCTGTTGGCTCAGCGCTGGCTCTCAGTTCCGGGTGAGCCACCGCTCGAGGTCGGCGGCTGACAAGGGGCCGCTCCACTGGTAGCCCTGTCCGTAGTCGCATCCGAGAGTGCGGAGCCACTCGTATTGGCGGCTCGTCTCGATACCAGTGGTGGCGACTTTCAGTTGCAAGGCGTGCGCGAGTGAGACAACCGCCTCGATGATGACCGCATCACGACCGTCGGTGCCCAGGCCGTCCACGAAGACGCGGTCTATCTTCACGCCGTCGATCGGAAGCTGTTTCAAGTACGCGAGGGACGAGTAGCCCGTGCCGAAGTCGTCGATCTCGAGGGCCGCCCCGAGCTTCTTCAAGTCCCTGAGCACGACGAGGGACCAGTCGACGAGGTCGATGACCGCACTTTCCGTCAGTTCGATGTGCAAAGACTCCGGTTCGAGCCCGCTCGCGTCGATGGCTTTGGAGACCGCGCTCGCGAGATCGCCGCTGGCGAGCTGTGGTGCCGAGACGTTGACAGCCGTCCACAGGTGAGCGGCGGCCGGGGTCCGCTGCCTCCATCCCCGGAGCTGTTGCAGCGCCTCACCGAGCGCCCAGGTACCGATTTGAACAGCGAAGCCGGAGTTCTCGGCAACCGAGAGGAAGTCGACGGGCTTCAGCACGCCCCGCCGAGGATGACGCCACCGCAACAAGGACTCGACGCCGACGGTGCGCCCGGAAGCCAGCTCGACGACCGGCTGGTACTCCATGAACAGCTCGCCTTTTTCGAGGGCCGCCGAAAGCTCGGCTTGCAGCCCGAGCCGGTCGACGTAGGCCTTGCCAAGACGTGGTTCGAAGAACGTGTAGTCGTTGCCCCCGGCATCCTTGGTCGCGTACAAGGCGACGTCCGCGTCCTGAAGGAGTTTCTCGCTGCGGGTGTCGTACTGGTTGGCCATCGCGATGCCGACGCTCACCTGAACGATGAAATCGCGTCCGGCAACAGTGAACGGTGTCCGCATCGCCGAGCACACGCGCGCCGCGACCGACGCCACCTCGTCGACCCCCGAGGCGTCGTCGATGAGGATGGCGAACTCGTCGCCGCCGATGCGCGCGACGGTGTCGGCGGGACGGACACACGAGCTCAGGCGATCCGCCGCCGCGATGAGCACCTCGTCCCCGCTCGGGTGCCCGAGGGTGTCGTTCACGTCCTTGAAACTGTCAAGGTCGCAGAGCATCACGGCGACCCGGCGGGTCGGAGAGGAGCGTCGCGCCAGGGCGTGCTCGATGCGATCGCCGAAAAGCACACGGTTCGGCAATCCGGTGAGCGAGTCGTGAAGGGCGTAGTGCACCAGCTCGACCTGGTTCGCGCGAAGTGTTGTGAGCGCGTGGTTCATCTGGCTTGTGAGGCGCAGGTTCTCGACGAGGGTCACAACGAGCCGTGTGAGCACTGCGGCGATGACACACAGCCCGGCGATCAGGTCGAACAGGTCGACATGATTTGACTGGGTGCCCGTCCGCACTGCCGCGAAGATCGCCAGGGCGACGAAGAGATAAGGAAGCGCCACTTGCCACGGCGACGGTTCCTCGACCTCGTCGCGCGTGGTGGTGGTCCTTTCGAGCGGCCAGACAGGGGCGAGGGCCACGAGCAAGAAGCCACCGACGCGGCTCGAGTCGACGAGCGTGTCGTATCGGAACGAGGCGACGTGACCGAGGTAGGCGAGGCCGCTGTCACCGACGGTCAGGCAGAGCAATCCTGCGACGAGCAGCACGAGCGGGACGCGTTGGCGGCCGCGTCCCTGGGCGAGGACGATGATGGCCACCGTCGCGACGAGCACGTCGCTGATCGGGTAGGCAAGGCCGACCGCCTGGGAGAACACGCTGCCCGAGCCGGAGTGGTACACCGTGCCGAGCGCAGTGGCCCAGCTCACGATCAGGAGCGATCCGGTCACGATGACGCCGTCGAGCAGCATGCGTGCCCGAGAGACGCCGAGACCGGGGACCGAAGAGAACAGGAGGGCCCCGACGGCGGCAAGGGGCCACGCAACGAGATAGCCCGCGTCGGCGGCCGAGGGGAAGGGAATCGCCCCGTTCCGGGCGAAGTCGTACCACGTGAGGACGGCGGCACCGATGGCCCAGACCGTGGCGAAGGCCCCCGTCCACATCCAAGCGAGGCGCACCGGAGGCGACACGCGGCGTCCGAACACGACGCAGCTGACGGCGGCGAGCGTGGCCGCGGCGAGCTTGGCGACAACGTCGATGTCAGTTGTGGACCGATGGTCGCCCGGATGGGACGCCATCCAGATGAGGAAGAGCCCGAGAAGGACCGCCGCCAGGCCGGCGGTCGCGCCGAATCGCTTGAGAGCGCTGACATCGACCGCGGCCGGTGCCTCGGGCGCCGGCCTGGCGGCGTCCGGGCTCTCGGCTCGCGGCGTGTCGGCGCGTGGGGGAGTGCCCGCTGCCAGGGTATCGGCGGTGTCGAGTGCCATGATCCTTGTTGCGCCAGCGCTCTCTGTCGGAGCAAGTGTGATCGACGTGCTCAGGATTGTTGACTCCCTGCACGACGAAACTCTCGGATGTCCCGAGGGGCGATAACAGATTATCCGTCCTCGGGACCGGATCCTTGGGAGGTCCTCCTGTCTGCCTCTGAGACGCCGCGCCCCTTTGCCAACCCGGGCATCGGCATCCGGGCCAGGCAAATTGGCCCGGTTTGGAGACCTAGTCCTCCGTGCCCTGATCTGCTCGGCGCTCGGACTTGAGCTCGGATCGCAGGCGCTTTGCTGCGAGCCTGCGGTCGACGGAGGACTTCGTCGGCGTTGTCGCGTGCCGGCGGGCACGTACCGCCAGAGCTGCCCGCACCCGTTCGCGCAGGCGTTCGAGCGCGATATCCCTGTTGCGCGTCTGGGAGCGCTCGTCCGTGGCCACGATCCGCATGACGGGGCCAAGCTCGGAGACGAGCCTCCTGCGTTGATAGTCGGTGAGCACCTCGGACTCTTCGACGTTCCAGATCAGCATCACCTTGGTGTTCGAGGTGTTCGCGTGCTGCCCACCGGGTCCACCGCTGCCGGAGAACCGCCACCGGAGCTCACCGGAAGGGATGGTTAGCAGCCGTGTGACGACGAGGTCACCGCTCACGTCGACCATCGGTCAGGCCCCCTCAGGTCTTGGGGGCGTGACCGCGCGGCTCGGTTGGCAGCAGGTCGCGTCCCGAAGGCGGGACCGACGTGTCAGGGAGACCACGCAGCCACGCTAAGGCCGCCGTCAGGCGAAGCGCACGACGCAGAAGGTGCCCATCACGAGGCAATACAGCCCGAATGGCCAGAGGGTTCGAGTCTTGAAGTACCGGGTCAGGAACGCGACCGAGACGAGGGCGGCCGCGAAAGCGCACAAGGCGCCGATCAGGGCCTGGCCGCGGACGCCGTCTCCAAGGGTGCCGAGCAGGTCGGGGATCTTGTAGACCCCGGCGAGCAAGATGATCGGCGTCGCGAGCAGGAACGAGAATCGGGCCGCGTCCTCGTAGTCCAACCCCCGGAAGAGCCCCGCCACCATCGTGATGCCGGACCGGCTGATGCCCGCGAGCAATGCCAGTACCTGCGCCGTCCCTATCACCCCGGCTTCCCTGAAGTCGAGCGTCCTGCGGGGTGCAAGATGCTCTCGTCGCTCCCGGATCTCCGCCCGGCGCCTCGAGACTTCTCCTGTGAAGAGGATGAATCCATTGACCACGAGGAAGATCGAGGCTGCGAGAGGTTTGGAGAACAACACCCGGAACGGGTGCTCGAAGATGATGCCGGTGATGCCGGCGGGGATGGTCGCGACCACGAGGAGCCAACCGAGCCGCTCGGTCTCGTTCGAGATCGTCCGGGTACGAGCGGACCGCACCACACCGACGATGATCGCCTTCCAGTCCTTCCAGAAGTACGCCAGGAGCGCGAGCGCCGTTCCCACATGCAGCGCGACCACGAAAGCGAGCCAGAATGACTCGGGTTTGCTCTCTGACGCGACGAGGTTGTGCCAGCCAAAGAGGGCCGGGAAGATGACGGCGTGGCCCAGGCTGGAGACGGGGAACAGCTCGCTCACACCCTGCAGCACTCCCAGGACGATCGCCTGGAAGAAGGTGATCTTGCTCTGTGGAGCCACGACATGGCCGAGACTGCCCGATTGGGAAACGACCACGATGTGCGCGAAGTGGTAAGCGTTCGCGATCAGCACCGCCGCAGCATATCGGGGGGTGTCGCGTGACCGCGGTCATCACCTTGGGGGAGGCCAGGGGCGAAGGCGTCGAGAGGCACCGCAAGGCGGCGATTTCCCGCCGGTTTTGGCTCGGAGCGAAGGGGAAAGGGGCGCCTGGCCCGCTACTAAGCTCCATGACAATCGAGGCAACGCGAGCGAAGCTGCGCGCAAGGCGGCAGGCTCGCCCTAGCAGCAGGTGGTGATCGTGTTGGAATCCGTTGAGGTCCCTCAGGTGCGCGAGATCCGGACGGTAATCCCTGGGCCCCGGTCGCAGGCGCTCGCTCAGCGCAGGAAGGCGTCGGTCCCCGCCGGCGTGGGTGCCACGATGCCGATCTTCGCCGCGCGGGCGTACGGTGGCATCGTGGTCGACGTCGACGGCAACTCGTTCGTCGACCTCGGTGCCGGGATAGCTGTGCTGAACGTCGGGTCCAGTGCCCCACTGGTCGTGGAGGCCGTGACCGAGCAGGTCCAGCGCTTCACTCACACTTGTTTCCAGGTAACCGGCTTCGAGGGCTATGTCGCGCTCGCGGAGCGCCTCAACGCACTGGTTCCCGGCACTCACGACAAGCGCAGCCTCTTTGTGAACTCCGGTGCCGAGGCGATCGAGAACGCCGTGAAGATCGCTAGATCGTTCACCGGCCGTCAGGCGGTCGTGGTGTTCGACCACGCGTTCCACGGGCGAACTCTGCTCACGATGTCGCTCACCGCCAAGGCGATGCCGTACAAGTCCGGCTTCGGGCCGTTCGCGCCCGAGATCTACCGGGAGCCGTTCAGTTACCCGTACCGTTGTGCCGCCGGCGCGCCACCGGAGCGATGCGGCGAGGCATGTGCGGAGCTGGCGATCGCCTCGATGGACAAGCACATCGGCGGGAACCGCATCGCGGGCGTGCTCGTGGAACCCGTGCAGGGTGAGGGTGGCGTGATCGTCCCGGCCGAAGGCTTTCTTCCCCGCCTGGCTGATTACTGCAAGGAGCACGGGATCGTCTTTATCGCCGATGAGGTGCAGGCCGGCCTGGCCAGGACGGGCAAGATGTTCTCCTGTGAGCATTTCGGGATCGTCCCGGATCTGCTGGCGACGGCAAAGGGTCTTGGTGGCGGGCTGCCGATAGGTGGTGTCACGGGAAGGGCCGACATCATGGACGCCATTCACCCCGGAGGTCTCGGCTCCACTTTCGGGGGCAACCCGGTCTCGTGTGCGGCTGCCCTCGGCGCGCTATCGGAGATCGAGTCCCGGGGGCTCGTGGCTCGCGCCACCCACATCGGCGAGATCTTCAAGGCCCGGCTCGGGAATCTTGCCGAGGAGGTGCCGGCAGTCGGGGACGTCCGCATCATCGGGGCCATGGCCGCGCTCGAGTTCGTCACGAACCCTGAGACCAAAGAGCCCGACCCTGGGGCGACCTCGAGGGTTCTCGCCGCGTGCCACTCCGAGGGCGTCATCTTGTTGAAGGCAGGCACTTACGACAACGTCGTGCGCATCCTGCCGCCGCTCGTGATCTCGGACGAGCTGTTGAACGACGGGCTCTCGGTTCTGGAGAAGGCAGTCCGATCACTTTGACCGGAACTGCCTAGGGCAAGCCATGGCGGCGAGGCCGCCATGGGTTACTTCTGGATTGTGACCGTGACGTAGTCGGGAACTATCTCCCACCAGCTCGTGCCGCGCGCGAGCGTGATCGGCTTGCCGTCGGGGAAGGTGAACTTCGTGATGTTCTTGGGCCCGGGCCGGTCCCAGGTCCCCGTCTCGACGCGGCCGTTGCGCAGCACGTAAACGGTGCCGGAACCGACCGTGAGGCTCTCGACGTCACGGCTGTCCGGCCCGCTCTCGTTGTAGGGCCCGAACCTGGTCTTCACTATCTGGATCACGACGTTCGTCGTGTGGAGCTGGGTCCCGGCGGGGTCCACGTCCGGCTTGGCGTCGTAAAAGCGCAGCCACTGGTTCTCGGTCCGGCTCCACCGCCAGACAACTGGCGAGGCACCCGAGAACGGGATCGAAACGATCCTGGCGACCGTGTTACCGGCCGGTGGTGTCTTGGAGAACTTGAAGAGCCTGGGCGGCAGGGTCTTGGCGTCAGGGAACAGCCCCCAGAGAGCCTTGGTCGAGGTGTAGTAGTTGTACGGCGGGCCGAGGCTCGCAGGCAGGGACGAGGAGTTGTACCGGTAGTAGGCGTTGGCGGTGGGTTCGAAGCTCCCGTTGGCGTTGTAGATCCACGGCAGGGTCGCAGCTTCTTGCATCCACGGGTTGATGCCCCCGCTGTAGGCGAGTATCGCCTGGCGGTACGGCTCGAGGATGTTCCAGTCGTCCCAGCGGACCGAGCGGACCGGGCCTATGAGGGGGGCGTTCTGGCACTGGAAGACCGCCATGTAGCGCGTGATCCCGCCTTCTGCCATCTCCTCGTAGACGATGTCCGCCTGGTCGAGGCCGCTCTGCGGACGAGAGGCCGGGTCGTTGCCGATCTTCACGGCCAGGGCAGGCCGGTGCGTTGCCTCGCCACCGGCCGCCGGCAGGCCCGTGAGCGGGCAGAGCTTCGAGTTGGTCACGACCTGCGGCAGGCTCGTCGAGGGGAGCGTGCCGAGGGAGCTCGAGGTGGTCGAAGAGTTGGACTTCGTGCCCCCTTTCGTGCCTCCGCTCGACAGCACAGCCGCCAGCACGGCTCCGACGAGCACGACGATTACGACCGCGCCGACGACGAGGCTGATGCGGCCTCTGCGCCCCAGACCGGCGAGCCATCGCCGGAAGCCACCTGAGCTTGCGTCACCTCCGCCGCCACTTCGCCCGTTGCCTTTTCCGTTGCCCCGGCGGTGCCGAGGGGGTTGTTCGCTCATTTCTCGCTCTCTTGGAAGCTGCTCAGACCTTGGTCCACGCCTGCGAAAGTACCGGAGACCGGGCGCGAAAGGGGGGATACCCGCTGTTCGGGACGATGGTGGCTGTCCGGGACGCCCGTCAAATCGCGATGCGGCCCGTCAGTGCCAGGGCGGGCGCCGCCCTGCGAGCCGACGCGGTCCGGGAGAACTCAGGCAGCCGGAACGGCGCCCGAGCGGCCGTTCAGCTCCGTGATGAGATCGTCCCAGACCGGGACGATCTCGAGCAGCCCGCGCCAGAAGCTCTGGTCCCGGCGGGCCTCGAACTCGTCTAGGGACGTTCCCTGCTGCTCGACCCATGTGTAATAACCGAGGTTGAAGATCCGGTTCCGGTCCGTGTCGGTGCACTCGAGGACGTGGTCCTCGGCGGCGCCGAGCAGATACTCGCCATAGACCTGGGCCGCGGAGACTTCGCTGAAGCCGTCGGCGAAGTCCCGCTCCAGCGCTCCGGCGAGTTCGCTCGGGTACATGGCGGCGCCGTCGGTGGCGACCGTGAGGACCACGTCGTCCTCGCCGAGGCGGAGCTTCTTGGCGAGCTTGACGGCGGCGAGCACGTTGCACCAGCTCGAGAGGCCGAACGACGAGAGCGCGCCGACCATCTCAGGCGCTACACCCCGGCTGGTCAGGAAGCGGCGCCCGGCGTCGGTGTTGGCGAGCAGGTTCATGGAGTCCGTGGCGCGGTCGGAGATCGCGATCACGACGTCGGTGCCCATGACGTTGTGGATGAGGGGCACGTGCTTGTCACCGATGCCCTGGATATTGTGCTCACCGAAACCGTTGTAGAGAAGGGTCGGGCACTCCAGTGCCTCGACGGCGACGGTGAGCGACCCGAACCTGTCCTTCAGGTGGTCCCCGGCGCCGATCGTGCCGGCCGACCCGGTCGCCGAAACGAACGCACGGGCCTTGAGCGCGGGCCGCGAGGACGAGAGGTGCTCGAAGATGCGCTCGAGCGCCGTGCCGGTCGCGAGCCGGTGGACGATGTGGTTGCCGAACTCGCAGAACTGGTTGAGGATGACATTGTCCTTCTCCGCAGCGAGCTCGTGGCAACGGTCGTAGATCTCCTTGACGTTGCTCTCGGTGCCCGGCGTCTTGATGATGTCGCTTTGGTCGACGACCCAGCGCTCGAGCCAGTCGAAACGCTCACGGCTCATTCCCTCGGGTAGCACGGCCACTCCCCGGCAGCCCATCACGCGCGAGACCGCCACCCCGCCCCGGCAGTAGTTGCCCGTCGACGGCCAGATCGCCCGATGCCGCGTGGGATCGAAAGTGCCGGTCGCCAGTCTCGGGACCAGGCAGCCGTACGCGGCGAGCACCTTGTGGGCCCCGATCATGGGGAAGCGGTCGCCGAAGGCGACGACGATCGGGGCGTCGACGCCGGTCAGCTCCTTGGTCAGCACGACGTGCTCGGGCACCGCCGTCATGCTCCCGTCGAGCTTGTTGTACCAGTGGATCCGCCAGAGGTTCGTCGGCGAAGCGGCATTCCTGTCGGCCGCGCCCAACTGTCCGCTGAGAGAACCCGGGGCCGTGCGCGGATCTTTGAGCTGAGCAAAGGTCGGCAACACGATCCCCTGTTCCCGGAAGCGATGCGCGGTTCGCTCGACGGCGGCTGGGTCGACGACTTCTGAATCGAGTCCGTAGATGTTCACCGCATGATTCTCCCCGCTGAGGGGGGTCCCGGCAAACAGCCCGCGTCCCGTGCCCCGTCCTCGACCGGTGATATGGCCAAGTCAAAGCGGCTCTTTGCCAGTTGACAGTTATCGCGGCGCACGGTACCAAAGGGCGTGACTACACGGAAGGTTCTGCGAGGGGCGCGCTGGCCCGGTGAGGTGGCAGTCGAAGGCGGAGTCATCACCGAGGTCGGTGCCGTCGTCCCGAGGTCGGGCGACGAGGTGATCGCCTGTGACGGCGGCATCGTCACCGCGGGGCTGGTCAACACCCACCATCACCTCTACCAGTGGCTCACTCGCGGTCGTGCCACCAGCTGCGACCTGTTCACCTGGCTCCAGGAGCTCTACCCGGTCTGGGCGCGCATCTCGGTCGAGGATGTCGGTGTTGCCGCGACGGTCGGCCTGGCCGAGCTCGCCTTGAGCGGCGCGACGACGGTGGCCGACCACCACTATCTCGTGCCCCGTGGCGACGACTCGGTCTTCGACGCCATCGCGGCGGCGGGGAGGAACGTTGGTGTCCGCCTCTATCTGTCGCGCGGATCGATGGACCTCGGCCAGAGCGCCGGGGGCCTGCCTCCGGACGATGTGGTCGAGCGCACAGACGCCATCCTCGCTTCGACCGAGTCCGTGGTTGCCAGGCTGCACGACGGCGACATGGTCAATGTCGTGGTGGCTCCGTGCAGCCCGTTCTCGGTCACGAGGGAGCTCATGCGCGAGTCGGCCGTGCTCGCCCGCCGGCTGGGTCTGCGGTTGCACACTCACCTTGCCGAGACCATCGCCGAAGAACGCGACTGCCTGGCGCGATTCGGTCACCGCCCGCTCGATGTGGTCGACGAGCTCGGATGGCTGGACGGGGACGTGTGGTACGCGCACGGCGTCCATTTCAACGCCTCCGAGATCTCGAGGATCGGGGCGGCCGTGGCGGGGGTGGCCCACTGCCCGAGCTCGAACGCCCGGCTGGCATCCGGGTTCTGTCCCGTCCGCGACCTGCTCGACGCCGGCGCCCCGGTCGGCCTCGGCGTCGACGGTGTCGCCTCGAACGAGGGGGGAGACCTCCTGCCGGAGGTGAAGCACGCGTTGTTCCTTGCCCGTCTCCGCTCCGGCCAACCGGACGCCCTCACGCCCAGCGAGGCATTGGACCTCGCCACCTCCGGGGGTGGCCGCTGCCTCGGACGCCCCGACCTCGGGCGCCTCGAAGTGGGCGCCCCGGCCGATCTGGCTGTCTGGCCGGCCGACGACATCGCCGACATCGCCGATGCCGTCGCGGGGCTCGTGCTCGGGCCGTCCCGCCAGGTGCGTCACCTCCTCGTGGGGGGCGCAGCAGTCGTCACCGACGGCGCGCCCGTGGGTGTGGACCTGCGCGCCGCTCACGCCGAGCTCGCCCGCCGCGCCCGGCGCCTGTGGGCCTGAAGGAACCCGTCCCAGGCCCGAGAGCACGTCTCGTCTCATCGCCTGGCGGATCCGCCGGCGGGGCCGCCTCCCGGTCCACGACAGGCGGCGCTCGTGCTTGACCCGGGCGGGCTCGGGTTCGACGACGCTTTGAGCTGCGGTTCTGACGTGGCGGCGGAACGCCAGTACGATGAGCCGAAACGAACCGAGGTCAAAGGGCTTTCATCCGGCCGAACTCCGGTGCGGGTTTGTATTTCGGCGCCCTGCAAGGGTGCGGGGCCGTCTAGACAGCAAGGGGAAAGGGGAGAAACGACATGAGGAGCTTCCTCGGTCGAGACATCTTGTCCTTGAAGGACATGGAGCGAGAGGAGTACTTCCAGATCTTCTCGGTGGCCGACAGGCTCAAGCCGTTCGCCGCCGAGCGGCGAAACGGCGACCTGCTGAAGCACAAGACGCTGTTGACAGCGTTCTACCAGCCGAGCACCCGCACGCGCCTGGCGACCGAGGCCGCCATGCACCGGCTCGGCGGCCACGTGCTCGGCTTCTCGGACGCGAAGATGACGCGCGCGGGCGACTTCTACCAGGAGACGATCAAGGACACCGTCCACATGCTCGAGTACTACGGCGACGTCATCGCGATGCGCCACTTCCAGCAGGGCGCGCCGCACGAGGCGGCAAGGTGGGCCTCGGTCCCGGTCATCAACTGCGGTGACGGATGGGGAGAGCACCCGACCCAGGTGCTCACCGACCTGTACACGATCTGGCAACAGCGGGGGCGCCTCGATGGCCTCAAGTTCCTCTGCGTCGGCGACATGCGGATGCGGACGATGCACTCGATCCTCTACGCGTGCTCCCAGTTCGACATCAAGGCCTACGTGGTCGGCCCACCGGAGATGTCGCTGCTCGAGGAGTTCAAGGCCGAACTGGACCAGCTGAGCGTGCAGTACCAGGAGAAGGAGAGCGTCGAGGCCTGCATCGCAGACGCGGACGTCATCTACATGGAGCCCGTCGTGCAGGCGGACTACACCGTGTCGCGTGACGAAGCCACCGAGGACAAGGGGCTCACGCCCGCGGCCTATCGCGTCACCCGCGAGCTGCTCAAGGCCAAGGCCAAGAGCGACTCCATCATCCTGCACTCGCTGCCCCGCATGGACGAGCTTCCCCCGGACGTCGACGCCACCCGCCACGCGCGCTACTGGGTCGAGGCCTTCAACGGCGTCGTCATGCGCATGGCCCTGCTTTCGCTCGTCCTCGGCGCGATCGAGTAGGCGCGACCATGCAGACACATCTTCGCGGTCGGGACGTGATCACTCTCCAGGATTTCACCAAGGACGAGCTCGACACGTTCCTCGACGTTGCGTTTGCCCTGAAGCGGGCGCGTGCCCTCGGCGAACCGCATGCCTACCTGCGCGACAAGGTCCTCGCGATGCTCTTCTTCTTTTCGAGCACCCGGACCCGCACCTCGTTCGAGGCCGGCATGGCCCAGCTCGGTGGGCACGCCCAGTTCATCGAGTCCAAGACGACCCAGATCGCTCACGGCGACACGGCCAAGGAGATCGGCGAGATCCTGGGTCGTTACAACGATGGCATCGCCATCCGCCAGTGTGACTGGGGGACGGGCAACAAGTACATGCGTGACGTAGCCGAGGCGAGCCGCGTGCCGGTCTTGAACATGCAGTGCGACGTCTACCACCCGCACCAGGCCCTTGCCGACATCATGACGATCATCGAGCGTTTCGGCGACCCGCGTGGCAAGACGGCGACGGTCAGCTGGGCGCGGGCGGCGAGCTACTCCAAGCCCGTCAGCGTCGCCCAGAGCCTCGTGCTCTTGCTTCCCCGTTTCGGTATGAACCTGCGACTCGTGCACCCGCCCGAGTTCAAGCTCATGCCCGACATCATCGAACAAGGGCGCGAGAACGCCCGCAAGGCTCACGCGGGCTTCGAGATCATGGACGATTTCGACGAGGGCTTCAAAGGCACCGACGTCATCTACGCCAAGAGCTGGGGTGCCCTTTTGACAACCCAGGACCCCGAGGAGGACAAGCGGCTCATCGACAAGTACGACACCTGGATCACCGACGAAAGGCGCATGGCCCTCACCAACGACAACGCCATCTACATGCACCCGCTGCCGGCCGACCGCAACGTGGAAGTCGCCGACGCGGTGATCGACGGCCCCAAGTCGGTCGTCTACGACCAGGCCGAGAACCGCCTTCACGCCCAAAAGGCCGTGATGGCGCTGACGATGAGCTGAGGAACGAAAGCCGATGGAACCCTTGTTCAAGACTCCCGGAACGGCCGTTGTCGCGATCGGTGGCAACTCGCTCATCAAGGACAAGCTGCACCAGACCGTGGCGGACCAGTACATCGCCGCCCACGAGACATGCCGCCACATCGTGGCCATGATCCAGGAGGGCTGGAACGTCGCCATCAGCCACGGTAACGGCCCGCAGGTGGGGTTCATCTTGCGGCGCTCCGAGCTTGCCGCCCACGAGATGCACGAGGTCCCGTTGGACGTCTGCGGCGCGGACAGCCAAGGCGCGATCGGCTACGCGTTGCAGCAGAACCTCTGCAACGAGTTCCGCCGGCTTGGCGTCAATCGAGAGGCGGCAACGGTCATCTGCCAGACAGAGGTGGCCGCTGACGACCCGGCATTTAAGAACCCGACGAAGCCCATCGGCGGCTTCATGGACGAGGAGCAGGCCGAACGCCGCCGCCAGGAGGGCTGGGACATAGTCAACGACGCGAACAGGGGTTACCGGCGAGTCGTGGCATCGCCCCAGCCCCTCCGCATCGTCGAGCTCCCCGCCATCCGGGCCCTGATCGCGGCCGGGATCGTCGTGGTCACGGTCGGCGGGGGCGGGATCCCGGTGGTTGCGGATGCAGACGGCAACCTCAAAGGCGTCGCCGCGGTCATCGACAAGGACCTGGCGTCGGCCTTGCTGGCCAACAACTTGGGGGCTGACCTCCTCATCATCTCGACGGCCGTCGAGAAGGTGGCGCTGAACTTCGGCAAGCCCGACGAGACGCTGGTCGACCACCTCACCCTTGCCGAGGCCGAGGGGTACCTGGCCGCGGGGGTGCACTTCGCCGCCGGCAGCATGGCGCCGAAGATCCAGGCGGTCATCAACTACCTGTCCCACGGTGGCACCTCGGCGATCGTGACGAACCCGGAGAACGTGGCCCGGGCGCTGCACGGCGAGACAGGGACTTTGTTCACGCTGGATTGACGGTTTCGGGACGGAAGGCCCGTGAGGAGGGCCGGGCGTCATTTCGCCTCGCGGCTGAGCCTCAAGGTGGAACCGGTACCCTGGGATCTGGGACGACACCTCGGTCCGCAGGCACCGGGCCGGCCGGTGACGGGGGAGGACAGCTGATGACACAGTTCACGCTGAACGGAAAGCCCGTCGAGGTCGGCGATCATCCCCACCTTCTTGCCGCCTTGCGGGAGGAGCTGGGCGTGACGTCCCCGAAGGACGGCTGCTCCCCGTCGGGCCAGTGCGGATGCTGCACGGTGCTGATCGACGGCAAGGCGTCTGTGAGTTGCCTGATATCGCTCGACAAGGCGGCCGGGAAGTCCATCACGACCCTGGAAGGCTTTGACGACGCCGAACGTGAGCGCTTCGCGGCCGCCTTTGCCGCGGCGGGGGCGCTCCAGTGCGGCTTTTGCACGCCGGGCATCCTCGTGCGGGTGAAGGCACTGATCGACAAGAAGGGCTCCGCGCTCACGCGTGAGGAGGCAGGTCGCTTCCTTGGTGCTCACCTGTGCCGCTGCACCGGATACACCAAGATCCTCGACGCGGTGGAGGTACTTGCCCGTGGCGAATCACCGCAGGCGGTCCTGCCAGGAGGGGTCGGGACGCGCGGTGCCAGGTACGAGGGCACTGCTCTCGCGCTCGGCGATCGCGGCTATGTCGACGACTTGAGGGTCCCCGGTATGTTGCACGGGGCGCTGCGGCTCGCCGACCACGCCAGAGCCGACGTGGTCAGGATCGACACGACTGCGGCGCGCGCCTGGCCCGGTGTCGAGGCCGTGTTCACGGCTGCGGACCTGCCGGGCGATCTGCGGGTCGGGATCATTCACACCGACTGGCCGGTGTTCATCCCCGAAGGTGGTCGCACGTCGTATCTGGGTGACGTTCTCGCCCTAGTCGTCGCCGACTCGAGGCAGACCGCCCGGGAGGCGGCCCAGCTCGTCGAGGTCTCGTACCGGCCGCTGCGCCCGCTCACCGACGCGGTCGCGGCCATCGACGACCCCGAGAACGCGGTCTGGGAGCTCGACGGCAACGTGCTCTCCCGCTCGGTGTACCGGCGCGGCGATGTGGACAAGGCGCTGGCGGCCTCTGCCCACACCGTTCACGAGGTCTTCCAGACCCAGCGTGTCGAGCACGCCTTCTTGGAACCGGAGTCGACCCTCGCGGTACCGGGGCCCGACGGCACCTTGAAGGTCTTCTCGGGTGGCCAGGGCGTCTGGGACGACCGCAACCAGATCGCCGCCGTGCTCGCGATCGCGCCCGAGAAGGTCGTCGTCGAGCAGGTCTCCAACGGTGGGGCTTTCGGCGGCAAGGAGGACATGTCCAACCAGGGCCAGACGGCGGTCGCCGCCTGGCTGCTCAAGCGGCCTGTGAAGTGCACCCTGTCGCGCGAGGAGTCCTTCCTGGTGCATCCCAAGCGGCATCCCATACGGATGGAGTACTGGGTCGGCTGCGACGACGACGGCATGCTCACCGCTTTGAAGGCCCGGATGATCGGGGACTCCGGCCCGTACGCGTCCGTGGGCATGAAGGTCCTCGAGCGCGCCGCGGGGCACGCTTCGGGCCCCTACCGCCTCCCGGTCATCGACGTCGAGGCCATTGCCGTGCGGACCAACAACTCGGTTTGCGGCGCGTTCCGCGGCTTCGGTGCCAACCAGGCGCAGTTCGCCATGGAGGGGGCGATCGACCGCCTCGCGGCCGAGGTCGGCCTCAGCGCCTTCGAGATGCGTTACCGCAACGCCGTGACGCCGGGCGTGGTCTGGGGGCCCGGACAGGTAATGGACGTCGGGTCGCTTGGCGCGCGGGCTTGCCTGGATGCCATCAGGCCGGTCTACGAGCAGGCGGTGGCGGACGGCAAGGCGGTAGGCCTCGGCTTCGGGCTCAAGAACTCCGGGCTCGGGAACGGCTTCCTGGAGATCATCAAGGCGGTCGTCCGCTTCTCCGAGGACGGCGGTGTGGAGGTTCGCCACTGCTGGACGGAGATGGGCCAAGGTGTGCACACGGTCGCGCTCCAGGTGGCCGTCGAGGAGCTCGGCGTCGGCGCGGACCGTGTCCGGGTCGTCGTCGACACGACGCGCGAGCTCGGTGCGGGCCAGACGACCGGCTCCCGCGGGACGGTGATGGGCGCGGGTGCCGTCGCCGACGCTTGCCGACGCGCCCTCGCGGACGGGTGCCGGCCGGGTGTCGACTACGAGGGCGAGTACCGCGTCGACTGGACAAACTCCCTGGAGGAGGGCCTGGAGAACCCGGTGATCCACTCCGTGTTCTCCTATGCCGCCCAGCTCGTGGTCATCGACCGCGAGACAGGGGGCATCGACAAGGTGGTCGCCGTCCACGACGTTGGACGGGCGGTCAATCCCCTCTTGTGCGAGGGCCAGATCCAAGGTTCGGTGCACATGGGACTCGGTTACGCGCTCTCGGAGGAGTTCCCCTGTGACGAGGAGGGGCGGCCAAAGAACATGACGCTTAGGAGCCTCGGGATCATCCGGCCGAAGGACGTGCCCCCGATCGAGGTCATGCTTGTGGAGGCGCCCCAGCCCAGGTCCCCCTACGGGATCAAAGGCGTGGGGGAGATCGGCCTGGTGCCGACAGCCGGAGCCGTGGCCGGCGCCCTGCACGATCTCGACGGACTCTGGCGCGCGACACTGCCCATGCACCTGCCGGTCGGCGCGGCTGCTACCGCCGCGGACGAGTGAGACCGCCGTGACTCTTGCGGAAGGTGGCCCCTCTGAACCGGGAGTGACCAGGGGACTGGTCTGCGGGCACCACCACCTCTACTCGGCGCTGGCCCGCGGGATGCCCGCGCCGCCGCGCACGGCGCGCAGTTTCTCTGAGATCCTCGAGCTCGTGTGGTGGCGGCTCGACTGCGCCCTCGACCTCGAGATGGTCAGGTGGTCGGCCATGCTGGGGGCGCTCGAGGCCCTCGAGCGGGGCACGACGGCGATCGTCGACCATCACGCCTCCCCGAACGCCATCGAGGGCTCTCTGAGCGTCATCGCAGACGCATGCGCCGAGGTCGGAGTCCGCGCCCTGTGCTGTTACGAGGTCACCGACCGCAACGGGCCCGACGGCATGCGGGCCGGGTTGGCCGAGAACGAGCGCTTCCTCCGCGCGGGTGGCCGGGGCTTTGTCGGCGCCCATGCGTGCTTCACGCTCAGCGAGGCCAGCCTCGAGGCTGTGGCCGGGCTCGCAGCCGACCTCGGGCAAGGGGTGCACATCCACGTCGCCGAGGACCGGGTGGACTCGGCCGCGGGCGAGCGCCTCGAAGCCGTGGCGGGCGACAATTGGCTGCTCGCCCACTGCGTGCACCTGGACCGTCCGCTTCGCGGGACGGTGGCTCACAATCCGCGCTCGAACATGAACAATGCCGTCGGCTACGCCCGTCCCGCGCGCCT
>Ga0181530_10003601_pt1 | contig 17108 bp, 19 predicted proteins | sample PEATcosm2014_Bin_42_FD_119769 | JGI IMG/M metagenome (GOLD analysis project Ga0181530, IMG submission 119769) | Peatland microbial communities from MTU Mesocosm Facility, Houghton, MI, USA - PEATcosm2014_Bin10_60_metaG | ecosystem: Environmental > Terrestrial > Soil > Wetlands > Peat | place... | reverse complement strand
TGGTTCGGGATGTCGCAACGCTCTGCCGTGGCAGGCGGCAAGGGCGCGGGCGCCTGGGGTTCCGGTGAGGTGCTGCGCGGCTTACGCACGACAGCCCTCCCGCCAGGCCCAGGGACCGGCTAGGTCCGGGCGCCGCTGCGGCGCAGAATCATGCAGCCTCGCAGGTGCAGGATCGCCGCCGGCTGGGCCATCGCCGCCACGGCCGCCGCCACGGCCACCGCCACGACCGCCGCCGCGGCGACAGCGAGTCGCGCGACGGCGCGCGCACGGGCGGCAACGGAGGCGTTGGTGTCTGTAGTGCCGTGGACCGGAAGCGGTCATGGAAAGCGCCAGAACGTACTCCAGCTCGCGGACCCACCAGCGGTACTGCTCGGACTGCAACGGGTAGGGACAGGGCTTCACGCGAAAACCCACCTGGATGCCCCGTTCAACTGCGCGAAGAAGGTCGTGAATGACCCTCCCACTACAGGCATTTCGTCCAGTTCTTCCAGATGTCGTGTCACTCATATTCGTGGGCATCTTGGTCTCCATATCGGTTCGCACATTCCGGAAAGATTCCCCTGACACATTAGCCTTGCTCTCACGGGTCGCGACGGCTCCGCGGCTCTCGTTGGCCCCCTGCACTTCATGAACACCAACGTCCATCGTGACGACAAATGGGACTGACTTCATGCTCTCACCGCCCTGCGAAATGCTCTCAGTTTTCCATTTCCTTCAACCTGTGGTCTCCGCCCAAGTCCGCCGAATGCTTGCTTCAACGACGATCGGGACGGCGGTCACAAAGACCTGCATGCCCTCAATCATCGAATCCACGACGACTCTCTTGACCGCCTCGGCGTGCTCGACTGGCGTCTCGACCAACACCTCGTCGTGGACGCACAGAACCAGCCGAGCACCGAGGGGTGGCAATCGCCTATGGAGCAGGACGAGCGCCGATTTCATGCCATCGGCCGCGCTTCCCTGAACAGGCATCTTCAGTCGCTCACAATACCCCTGCCTGCGATCGTTGAAACGTCGAGCGCGCCCACTCGCGCTTCTGACCTCAATGGGCCTTTCCACGCCCATCTCGCGTTGCCAGCGGGCCACGCCAGGATATGTCTGCAAATAGACCTTCTTGAACTTCTCGGCCTCCGCAAGCGTGAACTCCAGCCCGTAATCAGCCAAGGCGTACTCGACGAATCGCTCGGCCCCCATCCCGAAAAGAAACCCAAAGTTGAGCGGCTTGGCTCGCTTTCTGTCCTCCTTAGTCACTTGCGACTCGGCGATGCCGAGCATTGCCGCGGCCGTGCGACGGTGCGGATCGCCCCCCTCCTTGAAGATCTTGAGAAGCCCGGGGTCCTTGGTCACCTGCGCGGCGGCACGCAGATCGATAGCCGAGTAGTCCGCACACACAAATAAATAACCGACTGGTGGTACGATTGTCCCTCTCACGGCAGGCTCTTTCGGAATTGAAAGCAGGGGCGGCTCTTTACACCCAAAACGGCCAGTGGGCGCCGCAAGGGGGTCGAAATCCGCATGAACACGGCTGTCATTGTCTTTGTGGCGGTCTAATGCGCGCATAATACCCTTGCCTATGTTGCGTCCGAAACCGACAGCATGGCGATAATCGAGCAACGCCCTGACCTCATGACGGGTACAGAATTGGGCGAGCGCCTTTTCGTTTGTGCGCTTTGCGCGGATACCGAGGCGGTGAAGCCCTTCGAGGACCTTAACCCACGAGTCGGGGTTTTCTACGCCGAGGGCCTTGGAACAAAGCTCTCGTAAGGTTTTTGCCTCGGCCTCCCGGCGATCTACGAGTGCCGTCCAGGCAGCGCGGTCGATTCCCACGCCGGCCAATTCCATCGCCGCGGCAACGGGCACAATATCGAACTCCAGGCTCGCGACCCGGTCCAGCGTGGCCTTGGCCATGGCCGGCGCGAGCTTGTCCCTCAACGGCGGCAGGACCGCCACGTCGCGAACGGCATATTCGATCTGGGCCGGCGTCAGATCGCCCTCCCAATTGGACTTCTGTAGGTCTTTTGGCAGCTTGACGCCCAAGTACCGCTTGCAGACCCCGGCCAAGCTATAGACGTCCTTCACGTGCAAGTCCTGGCCGCCGCCGAGCAACTTGGCCGCAACCATGGTGTCCCAGACGCCTGCCACCTGAACGCCATAGTGGTGTTGCAAGAAAGCAGTCTCGAACTGCAAATTGTGGCCGAGAATATGCGAATTCTTGAGCGCCTCCTTGAGCGGACCTATCCCGGCGGTGAAGAACAGATCGACTACCGCCACGTCACCGTCAGGGAGCCCCATCTGGATTAGGCGCGGGCGATGATGAAAAGGATCCAACCCGGTCGTCTCAATGTCCAATGGAACCAGGGGCATTCTGGAGATGGCGTCGGCTACGGTCACAAGGTCGTCCGCCTTGGTGATCACCCGATGGACCGGAATGACGACCTGATCGCCGCGGAAGGCGACGCCGTTAGTGGCCTCGCGCTGGCGGTCCTGGTCACTGGGGGCCGTCAGTTCAGGCAGCGTTTCGCCCACAGGCGCGTCGGACGGCGCCGGTGGGGAGCATAGGGAGGATGGGGAGGATGGTGCGGAAATCCCTGCGGGGGCGCCACTGGGCGGAATTTTCCGTCCATCCTCCCCATCCTCCCTATGCTCCCCGGCGCTACTGACGTCGTCGGCTGGCTTCGCGTTAGGCCCGTCTCCCGCGGATTCGGACGGACCGCCCTCCGGGCTGCTGAGGGGGGCCAACTCGATGCCGAGCCAGATCACGATGCCATTGCTCTTCGCCTTCTGAAAGCGACGCTCCGAGAGACGCATCCCGAAGCTCCGCTTGCTCATTACGCGCTCGCCATTGTCCTCGGCCCATATTCGGTACGCCGTGTACAACGGAGTAGCCAACACGCTCGCGTTCGCGCGCAGGACACAGCACGTCTCCAGGAAGTCGCCCAAGACGTCCATCTCAGTCCGGTAATTCTCGGTCGCCTCGACGACCATTTCGGGCTCTTGCAGCCCAACCCGCTGCCATTCTTGGCAGCCCCGGACCATCCAGGCCAGGATTCCGGGTAGCTCGGTTTTGAGCTTTTCAATTAGATTTCGGTCGCGCTCCTCCGGCGGAATCGTGACGCCGAAAGGAAGCAGGCGAATCCGTCGCCAGATGCCGTAGTCGCTTCCCTTTATTAGAGGCTTATGGTTTGTGGCCAAAAACAGTTTGAACTCCGGAACGAACTCGAACAATTCGTGGTAGAGGAATCGGGCCGTGATCGTATCGCCGCCGGTAGCCTGTTTCACCACCGCCTCCGCCAATGTTCGGCCAGCCCCCGCCTCCACGGCGGTCACCATCCGAGCGCCTTTGAGGCGGGCCAGATCGTTTCGGGGGCCATCCTGCCGACGTTCAAGGAAGGTATTGAAGTCTGCCTGCATTACATAATCGCCCAGGATCGCACGAATGAGCTCCAAGAGGGTCGTCTTGCCGTTTAAGCCCGTGCCGTACAACACGAACAACACGTGCTCGCACGTGCTGCCGGTCAATGTGTACCCCGCGGCGCGTTGAAGGAAACCCATCAATTCCAGGTCGCCCGCAAACACCCTGCCGAGAAACTTTTCCCACAGAGGACACGCCGCCAATGGGTCGAACCTGCATCCTGCAATCTTGGTCAAGAGGTCTTCGCGTCGGTGCTTGCGAAGTTGACCGGTTCGGAGGTCGAGCGTCCCGTTCAGACAGTTGAACAGCCAAGGGTCGACGTCGAAGGCAGAGGACGCAACTGCAAGGTGTGTTTCTGACTGTGCGAGTTCCACCATGGCCTTAATGGCACGGGAAGACTGGGAGCTGAGCGCGTGTGCCATGACGGCCATTTGCATCTTGACGTCCCGGAAAGATCCTGCCTTTTGAACCAACCAGTCGGTGAGAGCCTTCGCGCGCTCCATGACGCTGCCGAGCTCATCACGGCTCCACCTTTTGCCATCCCAGATCAGCCAGCCCATGCCCGGGCTGTACCTCAAGTCTTCGGCATAGAGGTCCGCAAAGAGACGAGCGTTTCCCAAGTCGGTGAACTCGTAGTCACACGCATTCGCGGGAGATGCCGATTGATGTTCTCCGAATATGGTATTCCAGGCCGATTGCGGCTCCGGCGTTGCCGACAGCACAAGGGCCTGCGATGCTGCATCCGCCCGACTGCGTTCCTTCCGAGACTCGGCTTCGGGGGGCTCTTCCGGAACAGAGGCCCCTTCCGCCCTCTGCGCGGCTTTCCGCATGGGCTGCGCAGACCCAATCGCCGCCAAGAAGTTCTCCTTGGTCCACCCAGCTCGGAGGGCGTCGTTGGGGTCCTTGATCAGCCCACCGCTGCCCGACAGGACGACGCGGGAACAAAAGTGGTCCCCGGCGATATTCGCCACCCGGCGGGCGAGTTCGTCCCCGGCGGCGTCGGCATCCGTCAAAATCAGCCACGCCGAGATCTTCTCCAGCGGCGCCATGAGCTCTGGTGTGATCCGCGAGCCCTCGCCGTCGGGCAGGGAGACAACATTCCCAAAGCCGAGCGTCCTCAGGGCATGAAGGTCCAACTCCCCTTCGACAAGAATCGCGATCGCTGCTCCTCGATCGAGGCGCTCCAATCCGTACAGGACCGTCGCTGCTCCCTCAGGCACTCGCCAGAAAGACTTTCCCCTGATGGGGCGAAACTTCTTGTATTTGCCGTAGTCAAACACGACAGCCGGGCCGCTCAAGGTCTGGGCTGCGTAGATCAGCGAAATTTCGGACGGGGCCAACCCGCGAACTGTTCGGAGCCAGTCTGCGACCTCAGGAACCTCGTCGGCGGGTTGGATTACTGACGCCTTGGCGAATTGGCGCCGGAGGACGACCTGCCAATCCACCCCGAGAGCCTCGGCTAATTGCTTGGCCCCGCCCTGCGCGCCGCAGGCATGGCACCGCCACGCACCTTTTTTGAGGTTCACTGATGCGGAGGGCTTCTTGTCCTGGTGGGCGTGTTTGGCCGGGAAAGGGCATCGAACCGTATAGTGCGGCCCAGGCCCGGAGATGCTGATGCCAGCTTGGACAAGGATGTCCTGCATCACGGGCGACCAGTCCGTCCGGAGACCTGAGCCCGAGTTCGACGTGTCCTCCGCCGCATGACTGGCGCTGGCGCCCTTGTCGCCAGGATCCGGTGCCGCTACACTAGGTTTTGGATCCGGCGCGACCATCGCCGCCTCCCTGAGCGCCGCCCTGGCAGGGGCGGCGTTCCTTTGTGAGACGTTTGGCCATCGCTCAGAACAGGGGCACACAATGTGCTGACGTTCCGATGCCAGTATCGCGATCGTGGTCGTTCACGATTCTGTCGCGGTGACCGACTACGATGGATGGTCCCGCTTGGCGCCGCCAAAGTCAGCACCAGAACGGTGGCAATGTGCTTTCCCTGGGAAATCACCTGACCGCACTCCTATGGGACAGCCATAAACCTTCCGCTGTCTACGGTCAAGGAACGCCGGGAGTTATTTGCGGTGTTTTTCTTTTCGTTTGACTGGGGGCAGCAGGCGGGAGGCCGGTCGGCTACTGTGAGGAGATAGTTACAGGTTATTCACAGGGGAGAAGGCGCAGTGGCTACTGTGATGTGGCATTTCGCCCTTAACCGACAGTGCGGAATGTCAGAGGTGTGGGAGATAGCGGGGCGTCCTGCGTTCCATGGCATTGCTCAATGGTTTTGCCCAGTTGCGTTCGTCTTGTCTCGGAATCCTTGTTTTTGGGCTGTTCACGCCTATTGGTGGTGGCCTCGTCATGATGGGATTCATCAGTTCGTTGAGGGAGCCGTCGACAAAACTGTGGCTCAGCCGGTTGGGCGTTTACTTCTGTTAAGTCTCGATGAATAGTGGATGGTCAGCAAACTGAATTGCGTGCGGGTGGCCTCCCGAATCTGCTTACTGAAGCTCGACTGGGAACGGGAGCGTCTGTTGAGAGATTCCCAAAGATGGGTTCATTCCCCGAAGTCTTCGGTGAGTTCTCGGGTTACTACGTGGAGGAAGGTGGTTCCGTGGACTGAAGGGGTCTAGCAGGGCACCTTCTTGGCAGGAACTTCAGTGGTTTGAGCCTCTCGGCTGTCCCATCATCGCCATAATCTGCCTGTGCTGATGAGGATGAAGAGAGAATAGTTCTTTGGACATGGAAGGGGGGCTAGTTGACCATTTCCTCGGCAGGGATGTCAGTGGTTTGAGCCTCTCGGCTGTCCCATCATCGCCATAATCCTGCTTGTGCTGATGAGGATGAGAAGAGAAGAGTTCTTTGGACATGGAAGCGGGGGGCTAATTGACCGCTTCCTTGGCAGGGATTCCGGTGGTTTGAGTATCTTGGCAATCCCATCCTCGCAAACATGTTGCCTGGAGGGCCGGAGAGGATGGGCGAGAGGGGGTTTCCTGAGTTGGGATGTCCGGCAGATGACCTTTTTGGGAGAATCTTCATGGGCCTGAGCAACAGGACAGGCCCATCCTCGGAAAGATTTTGCCCGGAGTGGTGGAGACGATGAGAGGAGAAAGGAGACCGTGGGCTGGGAAGGGAGGGGTTCTCGCCAAAGAGTCTCGCTTCTTTAGCACGGGGATCTTTCTGGAGTCGAACGACAGCGACGTGGCCTTTTTGCGGCTCCCTCTTCACAGTGTTGAAATCCAGGAACGGGAATCCCTCATCAGGTGGTCGGATGTTCCGCGCCGTGCTCTCATTGGTTTGAGCCTCTCGGCAGTCCCACCCTCCTAAAGATATTGCCTGGAATACTGGAGAGGATGAGCGAGAGGGGTTTTCCTGAGCTGGGATGTCTGGCAGATGACCTTCTTGGGAGGATCTTCATGGGCCTGAGCAACAGGACAGCCCCATCCTCGGAAAGATTTTGCCTGGAGTGCTGGGGACGATGAGAGGAGAGGGGAGACCTGGGAAGGGAGGAGTTCCCGCCAAGGAGTCTCGCTTCTGTAGCGCCGAGGTCTTTCTGGGGTCGAACGACAGCGACGTGGCCTTTTGCGGTTCCCTCTCCACCGTATTGAAAACCAGGGACAGGAGTCCCTCGTCACGTGGTCGGAGATGCCGCGCCGTGCTCTCATTATATATATGAGCGATATGTGCGGTTCGCTCCCGGAGGGTTCCGGCGCTCATCAGCAGCCCGCGTCGTGGACCGTGCGGGTGGCCCCTAAGACATCGGTGCCGGATACCCGGATCGTTGCGAACCTAGGCCACGTCCGCTCCTTTACGACTCATTAGGCACAGGGGCCACTACGGGCGAAGCCGCCGGCAGCGCGCCATTCCGTGACAAGGACGAGAACCAGTGCGTTGTGGAGATGAAGAATATCTTCGCCGCGGCTCTCCGGGCAACTCCCCTGTCTGCTGAATCGGTTGTGCCTCTCCCGGTCAAACCGCCAGCCGAGTTCTCCCAGGCCGGAGGTCGAGCTGCCCATGGTGGCACCGGCCCAATCTCGCTGGGCATGATGTTGGGCTCCAGGTCTGGTGTCCAGGATGCCGCGCCCCAGGCCGCCGATGATCCCGGTCTTGCTGGCGGGCTCGCTGGCCAGTGCGCTCCAAGGTGGCCCTGATGCCGCCCATGGTGGCGGCGTTGATGGACTTGATGGGGGATTGAGGCGCCTCGGCCGCGGTTGCTGGGAGATGGACGGGGCGGAGGCGGGGACAATGGAGAACGGGAACGGGGCGACCGGAACCGCCAGAAAATCCATCAGCTCAGCCCGCGCAGAAAATGGATTTCAATGATCGTTTTCCTGGGCTCTCTGGCGGCTTAACCCATTGATTTGGCGAGGCTTTCTGTCTCGTCCGCCAATAATAATCCTCCTGCGTAGGCGTGCTACCCTTGGTGGGTAGGCATCTGATCCCCACCAGCGGATGCCGCATCAAGGGGATCACATGCCAGCAGACGACAGAGACATCATCCCGCCGGACGAGAGCGAACAATCTGAAGTGGTCGAGGAGTCGCCGGTCGACCAGGCCGCGGTTGACGAGATGGGTGATGGCTCAGCCGACGAGCGGGGCGCCGGCTCAGTCGAAGAGCTGGGTGCCGAGATCACTGACGACGAGGTCGAGGAGTCGCCAATGATCCGCCGGGCGCGTGAGTTGCTGAAGACAGAGCCCGGCCACCATCCCCCACCCGATCCGAAAGCGATCCCGCCAGGAAGTTTCCTGGGCCGCGCATTCGAGTTGCTGAATCCTGGCCCGGTCATCCCACGGGAGCCCACTGCTGCCGATGTGGCCGCGTTCTATGCGCGATTGCGCGAGGAGGACGATCTGCCGTCGCCCTCCGAAACCTATTACAGTCGGCCGTCTTTAGACGATCGCCGCAAGTCGGTGCGTGAACGGCTGCACCCGATTGCCGACGATCCGGTCGAGACGATCGACATCCCCCTCGACAAAATCGTGGATGACGATTTCGAGCGGCGCGCCTCCACGGACCCTGATGATCAAGCCAAGCTGGTGGCCTCCATCGCGACATCGGGCCTTGTCAACCCGCTGACCGTCATGCGAGACCAGCACGTTCCTGATCGTTTCCATTTGGTTTGCGGCGGGCACCGTTTGGATGCCCTGCGAGCCCTGAAGAAGACCCACGCTCGCTGTACGGTGCGCGACTCACTCAGCGAGCGCGCCGCCCTATTGATGAACCTAGGCGAAAATTTGGCGCGGAGGACGCTTACTTCCTTTCAACTGGCTGCTCAGATCGAACTGATCATTCGCAAATTCCTGATCAAGCCCGACGAGGTCGCGTGCGCCCTGGGCCTCAGCGTCGTCCACGTCCGATCAATGCTTCGCTACCTGTCCACCCTGCCGCCCGATGTGGTCGCTGATTGGAAGTCAGGGCATCCCGCGCTCACCCACAGGATGCTCGCCCGCCTCGCGCGCGAGCCTTTCCCCTCACGGATCTGGCAGAGCATCCGCTCGCGATCAGAGCTGGCAGAGAATGCCGTGCCGACGACATTCGTTCCGACCGAGAGCGACGGCGACGAGTCCGGGTGGGAACCGTACAAGAGGCCGACACGGGCCAAGCTTGCCCGCCTGCGGGACATTTTGATGAGGGCGAAGCTTCCCGCCGACCCGGAAAAACTCCGCGAAATCTTGGTCGGCCTGGTCGACTGGACCCGAGGCGCGAAGCGATCCATCCCGCACCTGTTGGCCCCGGTGCTTAAAGCGCGTTCCAAGCCCCGCCGCCGCGCCAAATCTGCGTAGGAGAATCCATGCGCTATCCCACGCCCGCAGACCAGCAGCACATGTTCGACGTTTTTGAGCCGCAGGTGGGCGGCGCCATCGGCAATCCGGCCGGTGGCGCCGTCGCGGCTTCCAACAATAGGGGTGCGAAAATGCCGACTCCCGATCTGACTGACGAAACGTGCGCATGCCCGTGGCTGGCCCCGCTGCCGCATCTCGCGCGTCTCTACGAGGCCGCCAGGTCCAGCGCCCCGAAGGCCGTCGCCGATGTCCACCCGGAATACTCCGGAGCTGGAGGCTGTGCAGCCGTCGTCAATTCTGATGGCGGCGGCCTAGCCCCGCAGCAGCAATTCCCCGCGGCCAGCAAGACGGTCTCGGGCGAGCGCAGCGCTGGCGCATGCGCCGCCGCGATCACGGTGGACGGAGGGGGCTCCCCGCAGCGTCAGTTGGCCACCGGCATCCCCCGCGACATCTTCCCCGGCCTCGATGCCAGCCTGCCGCCCATCTCGGGGCCGCCCGCCGGGACGGTGGAGGGGCAGATCCTCAAGGGCCGCACGATCGACGTAACCATCAAGTAAGGAGCAGAACCATGGCAAGCGCAAAACAGGTGATGTTGGGCAAGATGATCGACACGGCACTCGCGGCACCCGATCCGCCGTTCGACCGCCGGCCGCGGTTCATCGACAGCGCGGCGGCCGATGACTATATGTACAGACTCTCACAGCACGGCAAGCAGGCCATGGACGCCGAGCTGCATGACGCCAGCTATGGTGACGAGGCCCTCAGCCCGAGACAGCGGATCGCATTGGCGAAGCTCCAGACACGGGCATGGCAGGGCGACCCGAGAGCGCGGCTTGCCCTGCTTGTCCACTCGGCAAACGCGGGCAACTCCCAGGCGCAGCAGGTCGTCACCGCCTTGAAGCAGTCCAGCGACACCATGGGATGGCTCGCCCCCGCCCTCAAGTGGGCATCCTCTCCCCTGTGGATGCCGGCTTACGGTGCCTACAAGGGGGCGCAGTGGACGAGCAAGCAGCTCTTCGGGACAGGCAAGGGAGGAGGGAATGCCGAGCCGCAGCGCCTCGCCATGATGAGGGCCGCCGCCAAGCGGCGCCAGGCCGCCAAGGCCCGGGCAGCCGCGGCCGACGCCCAGAGCGAGGCCGAGCAGAGGGCGCAGGCCGCAATCGCCGACGCCCCTCTGTGCCAACGTGAGTGAGACAGTGGCTCCCCTGGAAATTAGAGTAGAGGGCGGAGCAAAGAAGTTGCACGATGACCCAAGCAGAGACGAATACGATTCTGGATGTAGAAGTGGATCCCAAGGCACAGCGGCGGCAGTTCAGCGCCAAGTACAAGTTGGACATTCTCAAGCGGGTGTCAGACTGCGTGGCCCCCGGACAGTTGGGCGAGCTGCTGCGCTCCGAGGGGCTGTACTCGTCGCACCTCGCCACCTGGCGCCGGCAGCGTGATGCGGGGGAGCTGGCGGGGCTGACCCCGAAGAAGCGCGGACGAAAGAAGGCAGAGGTCGATGCCCGTGATCGCAAGATCGTCGAATTGCAGCGAGAGAACACTCGCCTTGTGGCCCGTGCCGAGCGGGCCGAGGCGCTGGTGGAACTGCAAAAAAAAGTAGCGGCCTTGCTGGGGACGCCGCTGGAAAGCGACAAGTCGTGATGGAGGCGGTGATGGAGACCGGCGGCAAGATCGGGGTCGCGCCAGCTTGCCTCGCGCTGGGTCTGCCGCGTGCCACGTATTACCGGCGACTGCGCCCCAAGCCGGTGGACGCCACCGCGCCCACGAGCGACGGAGATAGGCCCAGCCGTCCCCAGCCCCGCGCTCTGCCACCCGAGGAACGTCAGCAAGTGTTGGCCGTGCTCAACGAGCCGCGCTTTATGGATCTGGCGCCGCCCCAGGTACACGCCACATTGCTCGACGAGGGCCGCTGGCTCTGCTCGCTGCGCACCATGTACCGCATCCTCGACGAGAACGGCCAGGTCCGCGAACGCCGCGACCAGCTCCGCCACCCCGAGTACAAGAAACCCGAACTGCTGGCGACCAGGCCCAACCAGGTCTGGACGTGGGACATCACCAAGCTGCTCGGGCCGGCCAAGTGGACCTATTTCTACCTGTACGTGATTCTCGACATCTTCAGCCGCTACGTCGTGGGCTGGACCCTCTCCAGCCGCGAGTGTGCTTCGGTTGCCCACGCATTCATCGAGGAAACCTGCAAGCGCCACAACATCGACCCCGGCCAGCTCACCCTGCATGCTGACCGTGGTTCGCCCATGATCTCAAAGCCGGTCGCCTTCCTGTTGGCTGACCTGGGCGTGACCAAGAGCCATTCGCGTCCCCACGTTTCCGACGACAATCCGTTCTCCGAGGGGCACTTCAAAACCATGAAGTACCGTCCTGATTTCCCCGACCGCTTTGGCTCGGAGGAACACGCCCGCGCCCACTGTCGGGACTTCTTCCCCTGGTACAACACCGAGCACCACCACTCCGGCATCGGCTTCTTCACGCCCCACGATGTCCACTACGGACTCGCCGAGGGCCAGCGCGCCAAACGCATGGCCGTCCTTGAAGCTGCCTACCGGGCTCACCCCGAGCGCTTCCCGCACGGCCTACCGGCTCTGCCTTCGTTGCCCCACGCCGTGTGGATCAACAAACCAGCTACAGCCGAGGCGGGAGCGGCGAGTGCGTAGCCGGCCGATCTGCGCGCCCCCCAGAGCGCGCAGGCCGGCGGAGCCGTGGATAGCAAGCTGACCGTCCTCGCCGCTCCCGCCGGGGGCTCACTCATAGAACTTGCTCACTAATTCATGAACCCCACTGTCTCATTCGCGTTGACAACTTCCGCGCAGCGGACGCCGAGGCCGACGCTGCCGATGCCGAGGCGCTGGCCCGCGAGGAGGCCATGAAGACCAAGGAGGTCGAGGCAGATCCGTCCCAGGCGAGCCCCGCCCCTGACGGCGATGCCGCCGGCTGGGGATTCCACTCCCTGACCCACGGTCTCCGCAAGGGCCTCGGCAAGGTCGCCAGCGTGGCGACCACCCCCCTGAAATTCGCGGCGCACTTCATCCCGGGCCGCGACGCCCGCAAGGCCGCCCTGGTGCGGAACACCTACCAGAAGCTCTGGTACGAGCACGCGAACTGGCTCGCACACCAGGACAAGAATGCTGGCTTGCCCCTCCAGCCCCGGGCCGCCTACGAACAGACGGCGAAGGCGTGGGCAATCGCCCAGCTCAAGGCGAACCATCTGCCCACCGGCCTAATCCAGGATGCCGGAACTACGTCCGCCGGCGAGGCCGCGGCGAGGGCCGACACCCTCGGGCGGGAGATCATGGGGGGCGAGATGATGGGCTCGTGGTTCTGGCCCTTCGGGCAGTTCCTGAGCTTCGCGCACACCACCATCAACCAGACGGCGCCCCAGCGGGCCGACTCCCCGCCGGATGATCAGGCGGACGCCGCGCCCCCTCAGTACCAAGATCTGTCGACAGTGCAGGCGCCGCAGCAAGACGACAGCAGCGACACCAGCGGGGAGGAAGCCAACCTGATCAAGAGGGCGAAGGCGGGCGATTCCAACGCCCAGATTGCCCTGCGCCAGCGCGAAGCGCTCGAAGGCGAGCTGCTGGGGCTCGCGCCGCCGAAGCCTCGGAAGTCGCGTTCGGACAAGCTGCTCTCCATGATCGTGGGGTGACACCATGACCAGCACCAACACCAACCCCGGCCTCGTGAACGTCGCCGACCAAGAGATTGCCCCGGTCACGGGCACCCCCCTGGCCACGACCTTCCCCACGCCGGCCGAGGTGACTGTCGGTGAGCAGGCGCCGGGTTCGCTGCCGGTGGGAGCCTTCATCACCCCGCCACCGGAGCCAAAATTGCTGCCCGCCTCCGGGTATGCCCAGTAGACGCTCGTGGCGTTGTTAGGCGCCCACGGCTGCAACGAGGCCCGTAGTCTCGCGAGTCCGACTCTTGGCCTCCCGGCTATCGTCAGCCGCAGGTATCACCCAGTCGGCCACTTGAGCTTCTTTAAGATGTCTTCTGTAAGATCCTCGGTTGTTGGCCCCGACGTGCGGTCGCGGCCCCAAACTCGCAATGCTTTCCACAACGGGATGTCGGCATGTGAGTCTACAATCCAAGTCGGAGAGAACGCTGTCAACGCATTGGCAAACAGATGGATGACGGCACTCCTATTCTTGGGCTTGTGACCGCCCAGTGCCGCCTGGAGAACAGCCAGATCGATAAGGACGGCATCTTTCCAATCAATCGCGCATGTGAACCCGCCTGCCCACGATGCTCCACCATTTCGCAGGAACTCTTCCGGGGCCTCCGAGGCTCCGACGTCGCAGGCTCCGATCCAGATACCCTCTATTGCGCGCGCAGCTTTCTTTGCGATGGGCAGCAAGTTGACGGACTTCTCCATCTCCGTATACAGGCGACCTCCACTTCCATGCGCGCTGAGGTATACGATTACCCTCTGGCCGTTTGCCGCAGGCATGTTCGTGCTGGACAGCAGAGCTGCCAGTTCGCCGCTCTGCGTGAATGTTCGGTACAAGCAGCGAACTTGGTGAAGCTCGCAGAGTCCAGCAAGGAACGGTTGCATTGATTGTTCATCGTAGGAGCCGCCTCTGGCCCAGGGAATCTCGCAGGCAAATAGGGTTGTTCGTGTCATTACATCCTCCTACCTGCGTTCGTGATCGTGTTGTTGCGGATGCTTGCTCCTCTCGCGGAGGCGCAGATCACGGTTCAGTCCCCAGAGCAAGTTGCCGTTCCTGTAGTAGCGCGTGATATTCCCGTCGTACTCTGTGGGCGCCGCCATCATGGTGGTTGAGATTGAATGCGACCAACTTCATGCGCAACTCCCTTTATTGAGCAGCAATGCAGTAGTGGGCTTGATCCGATCGGTTGGTATCTTATCTCCGTCTTGCCCACAGAGAGAAGGGGACCTGAAGCATAACCCGGGTGATGTTGGGTACGTCCGCGGCGGTCATCTCACGCTCTCACTCCTGCACGATCGGCGGCGCGGGCGGAATCGTGATCACGCCCCAGACCGGCGTCGTGTTCACCGTGGTCGTCGGTTGCCACCACAGGTAAATCGACTTGTACGTCGTGTATGTCCCGTTCTCCACGGAGATGGCGGTCAGGTAGAGCTGCGAGATCTGGTGTGCCAGACCGTCGTAAGGTGACGTGACCGGCGGAATCCCGGCGCGATTCGACGAGTAGACGATCCAGTAATAGGTCCGCCCGTTGTACGTCCCCGCTGCGGGCGCCCACTTGGGAAAATGGTTGTTGATGCCAGGACTGGACATGCCGGTACACTGCACCGGGTCGTTAGCAGCCAGTCGGACTGCCGTACCAACGCCAGACGCCGTTCCCATTGGCACAAAGAAGATCTCCGCGTTTGGATTGGCATACATGAGCTGACCAGAAGGAACCCGGTCGAACAACACCATTTGATCGTCAGGCGAGTAGGCGGCGTAGAACTCTTCCCAGTTCTTGTCGGAAGCACCAGGAACCGGGTTGGCGTCGCCCCCATTGCCTCCGTTGTAGGGCACTGAATACAAGTCCGTGGCGCCTTGGTTTAGTCGGCCATCTTGGCAACCACCGAAGTTGTTCGGCGACAGCGGACCGACCGTTGACGAGTACACGATTGTCTGACCATCGTGGCTCCACGTCGGAAAGGCAGTCCCAGGATTCGGGTCGCCATTGCGAGCGATGACACCATACTGCTGTCCTGGGGTGGCGACTGGGCCTTCTGCAACCGACTGTGTGGGCTGAGGGCCATCGAGGTTGTACCAGACCAGTTTTGCTGGCTCCCAGTCGTCCGTCTCCCATGGCTGCGTGTCGTTCTGTTGCGCCGACGTCGTCACCATCATGCGATTCCCAGTCTGCCAGAACGCGGCCGAGAAGGTTGATGCGCCAACCCATGGCTTGTCCAGCGCCGAAAGCCCGCCAGGCGTCAAATTCGTCAACTCCGCCCCTACGTTGTCAGGCGTGACCCCGGCTATCATGGAATTCCACGGCCAGTTGTCGACGAAGGCCACGAACCCAGAGTCCGGCGTCGCGGAGTGGCAGCCGATGCAGGTCGGCGTGCGGACGTTGTAGGACTGATCGCGGCTTGGTTGCTGGACCTGCGAGAATTTCAAGGTCACGACCGTGCCCTCCTCGCCCACGGTAAATCCGCGCAGCAACGAAGTCGTGTCATCCACCGTGGTGACGTTCTGATTGCCAACCGCAGACGGATCTCCCGCCCAGAAGACGATGCTGCCCTCGGCGCTCGCGGATGCAATCTGGAACTTCACCGAGGTCGCGCCGCCACTGGCTGCGCGAACCGTGACCGAGATGTCGGAGTCGTGAACGTGCGACGCCAGTCCCTGCCAGATATCCTTATCCATGATCCAGTTGTCGGCGGTGGTGTAGACGACCAGGTCGTTCGTCTCGATATCTGCATGCACCGTAATCTGCACCAAGCCGCCCGTGCTAGACCACTTGATGCGCGGACGTGTCCAGTTGTACGGGAAGAGCGCTCCGTCCTCTGGCTCGGTCACGCAGGGGCCGGAACCCGAGGGAGCGCCCGAGAACTGGCTTGCCGCATTGGAGGGCACGGGCGAGGGCGAGTTGGGGTCGTTGATTGGAGGGGAAGGAAAATCGGTGCAAGCGGTGGGGTTGGCACAAGCGATAGGAGCGGCGCCTGGGCTGGTGGTGCCGCCACCGCTGCCGCCGATGGCGGCGGGAGCATCGAATGGACTCGCGTCGGAGGCGCCGCTTCCGCCCGCCGCATCCGGCGCGACCGCGCCGCCGCTCCCGCCCACCCCGCCGGCGTCTGGCAGTGCCGCGCACGAGCATGCCGCGAACGTCCCCGCCGAGGTGCAGATCTGCGCGCCCTGCTCTCCGTTGGAACAGGCGCACGCGACGCTCGCGCCCGGAACGCAGGTGCCTGGCGCGATGCTGGAGGTAGTGGCCACCTGGCCGCCAGTTCCTCCCGCGCCGCCTCCTCCATCTCCAGCCACGCTTGCGCCGCCGTTGCCGCCCGCACTGCCGGCTGATGCGCCCGTTCCGCCCTGCCCCCAGCCCGCGCTAGCGCCACCGAGCCCACCGTCAGGCCCAAGCGCCCGGAGTTGGCTAGAATCGAAGGTGCAACCGCCTGCGATGAGTGCCGATGCGAGACCGCACGCCAGGAGGAATGGTGTCCACTGTCGAGATGTCGTTTTCACGATCAGTGCCTCACATCGCGAACGTGATGCCGGTGATGCAGAGATTCGAGACGGTGATCGCCGCGGTGAGCGACAGAACCTGCACGCTGATCTGGTCGATGTTCGGCACATCCGTGGCCGTGATGGCTGTGCCCGGCGTCGCCGGGGTATAGCAAGTGGTGCTGAAGGAGGTGAGGGGCATGGCGGTGCCCGAGGTCAGTGGCGCGCAGTAGGACGTCCCGGCCGGATCGCCCTTTCTGTGAACCAGGGCGCGCAGGACGGAACCGGAAGATCCACTGACCGTGATCGTGACACTCGAAAACGATTGGCCGAGGCCGCCAGACGGAGTGCTGTCAGTGGAGTTCACGCCCACCCAGACTCCCGGGTTCCCGGTGTAGTCCGGAGCCGTCGTCGACAGGGCAGGAATCGAGCCCGTGATACAGAGTGCGGTGGTGGAGTTCCAGGTGGTGGAGGTTTGGCAGGGAGCGGCGTTCGTGATAGCCGCGGTCCCGCAGGTCGGGCTAGTGATGGTGTCCGCAGCGCCGAGATCGACCCAGCCGTAGCCGGTCATGGCGCCCTCTGCCTTGCCGCTGGCGAAGGTCACGGTGGTCCCGGTGGGGACGGTGCTGGTGCTGCCGTCCCCAGCGGTGGCGCCGCCTGCGTTGATCGTGCCGCCGGTCGGGGTCAGGCAGGCCGCCATGTCAAAAATCATGAACTCCATGGCCTTCTCTTGCGCCGAGAGTGCGGTCCGGGTGGCGCAGCAAGTGGGG
>Ga0181530_10003599_pt1 | contig 17121 bp, 7 predicted proteins | sample PEATcosm2014_Bin_42_FD_119769 | JGI IMG/M metagenome (GOLD analysis project Ga0181530, IMG submission 119769) | Peatland microbial communities from MTU Mesocosm Facility, Houghton, MI, USA - PEATcosm2014_Bin10_60_metaG | ecosystem: Environmental > Terrestrial > Soil > Wetlands > Peat | place... | reverse complement strand
GCCCCCGGCCCTCATGTTCGCCGCGAAATCAACCGATGAACGAGGTCTGATGTCGAAGGAAGACATGATCGAATTCAGCGGCACGGTGACGGAGCTGCTACCCAACGCCATGTTCCGCGTGAAGCTCGACAACGAACACAGCATCCTGGCGCATACCAGCGGCAAGATGCGCAAGAACCGCATCCGGGTGCTGGCGGGCGACCGGGTGAATGTCGAAATGACGCCCTACGACCTGAGCAAGGGGCGAATCACTTTCCGCTTCAAATAGCTCAGCCTGACGTGCACCGCATTCCGCTGGTCCTGGCTTCGGCCAGCCCGCGGCGGCTGGATCTGCTGGCGCAGATCGGGATCGCCCCGGATCGCGTCGTGTCCCCCGAGATCGATGAAACGCCCGCGCGTGCCGAATTGCCACGTGCCTGTGCGTTGCGCTTGGCCCGCGCCAAGGCGGGCGCGGTGGCAGCGCCCGGCTGCCTGGTGCTGGCCGCCGACACCGTCGTCGCTGCCGGACGGCGCATCCTGCCCAAGGCGGAGACCGAGGCGGAGGCGCGACGTTGCCTGGCGCTGCTGTCCGGCCGCCGCCACAGCGTGCTGACGGCCGTGGTATTGGCCACTTCCGACGGGCGGCGATCGGAACGTCTGGTCACCAGCGTCGTCGCCTTCTCCCGGCTGACCGCGCCCCAACTCGACGCCTATGTCGCTGGCGGAGAGTGGCAGGGCAAGGCTGGCGGCTACGCAATCCAGGGCCACGCGGCGGCGTTCGTGCGCTTCCTGTCCGGCAGCTATTCCAATGTGGTTGGGCTGCCGCTGTTCGAGACGGCCCAGCTCCTGCGCGGTGCCGGCTGGCTGTCGCCGTGACCACGCGCATCCTGGCCGCTGCCAGTCCGGGCGAGGTGCGTGTCGCGGTGCTGCGCGGCGACGACCTGCTGGACTACGCGATCTGGCGGCCAGGCGCGCCGGACGGCGTCGGGGACTTGCATCGCGGCCGCATTGCAGCGCGGGCACCCGCGCTGGGCGGGGCCTTCGTGGCGTTGGACGGCGCGGATGGCTTCCTGCCCGATACCGAGGGCGGCAAAACCGCGACCGAAGGCACAGTTCTGGGCATGCGGGTCATCCGCGCGGCGCAGGGCGGCAAGGGGCCGCGGCTTAGCGCTCGGCTGTCCGGGGAAGCGCAGGCGAGGGTGGGCAATGGAGCGCCGGCGCTGCTGCGCCGCGGTCCCGGCGCGGTCGAGCGGCTGGCGGCGCTGCACCCCGAAGCCGCGGTCTGGGTGGACGATCTGGCGCTTGCCGCTGCTTTGCGTCCGGCGCTTGGCGCCCGGCTTGCCGTCCGCACGCCGCTGTTCGACGACGACGTGCTCGGACAGATCGACGCGCTGGCCCAACCCGAACTTGTGCTGCCGAACGGTGCGCGGCTGTCGTTCCAGCCGACCTCGGCGCTGGTAGCGATCGACGTGGATACCGGCGCGGCAACCGGCGGTCACCTGGCGATCAATCGAGCCCTGCTGCCCACCCTGGCGCGGCAGATCCGCCTGCGCAACCTGTCCGGTGCGATCCTGGTGGATCTCGCGGGATTGCCGGCGCGGCGGCGCTCGGCGCTGGGTCCGGCCCTGGCGGAGGCGCTGGCCGACGATCCGGGGCATCCCCGCTTGCTGGGCTTCACCGCGCTGGGGCTGGCGGAGATTGTTCGTCCGCGCATTCATCCGCCCTTGCACGAGCTGCTGGCCGGGCCGCATGCCGCGGGCCTGGTGGCGTTGCGGGAAATCGCCGCGTCTGCGTCCGCAAATCCCAGCCGCATGCCTGCCCTGCGCGCGGCCCCGGCCGTGGTGAGCGCGCTGGAACAGGACCGTGCGGCGGTGGCAGACCTGGCTCGTCGCACCGGGCGCACCTTGATCCTGCGCAGCGACCCGATGCTGGCGGGAAACGCCTGGACCATGGAGGCGCCATGATCGTGCGCATGCCCAAAACTGCATCCACCAGCCCGCGCTGCCCGGTATGCGGCAAGCCGTCCGTCGCGGCGACTCGGCCATTTTGCAGCACGCGCTGCGCCGATGTGGACCTGGGCCGCTGGCTGACCGGGCAGTACCGCATTCCCGGGCCGGCGGCCGAATTGGACGAGGACCCGCCCTCGATCTCCGACGAAGGGCCTGACGCGGCTTGATCGGCCGGCGGGCATCCTGTATGGCCTCGGGCCGCCACAGCGCCTGCCTCGTGCCCAGGTAGCTCAGTTGGTAGAGCATGCGACTGAAAATCGCAGTGTCGGTGGTTCGATTCCGCCCCTGGGCACCATCCCTGATCTCGCCGAACCGGTCCGGCGATTCCGCGATCGAGGCGTAGCAGGCCCGCGGACTAACCAAACAAGCATGGAGGAGGGACGGACATGCCTATACCTGGGGATCTGCTCGCCGGCGCGCTGGCCGGCATCGCATTCATCGGCTGCGGGATGACCGCCGCGGTGCCGCCGCCCGGCTCGCAACCGCAGGCCGGGGGGCGGCGGCGCGAGGTGGTGGTCAACGGCAAACGGGTCAAGACCGTCGACGTGCACGCCCACTGCATCGTCCCGGCGGCCGCGGCGCTGATCCATCATCCCCTCGAAGCACCGGGCTTGCTGATGCATGACACAAGCACCCGCATCGCGGCGATGGACGCGCAAGGCATCGATGTCGAGGCGCTGAGTATCAACCCCTACTGGTACCGTGCCGAGCGCGACGTCGCCGCCGAGCTGATCAAGGTCCAGAACGAGACGCTGGTGGAATTTTGTGCGGCCAGCCCCGACCGGTTCGTTGGCTTCGCGACGGCGGCCCTGCAACACCCCGAACTCGCCGCGGAGCAGGTGGAATACGCCGTCAAGAAGCTGGGCTTCCGCGGTGTCGGCGTGGCCGGCAGCGTCGCCGGCGAGGAATTGGCCAACCCGCGGTTCCATCCGTTCTGGGCCAAGTGCGAGGAACTCGGCGTTCTCGTCTTCATGCACCCGCTTGGCACACGCGAACTGGAACCGAGCGGCCGGCTCGCCGGCAGCGGGTTGTTGACCAACACGATCGGCAACCCGCTGGAAACCACCATAGCCCTGTCGCACCTGATCTTCGAGGGCACGCTGGACCGTTTCCCCGGTCTCAAGATCTGTGCGGCGCATGGCGGTGGGTTTCTGCCGTCCTATGCCAACCGTTCGGATGCGGTGACAAGGTGCTTCCCTGACCGGGTCGGCAAGCTGCCCAAGAAAAATCCGACCGCGTATCTGAAGGACGGACAGCTCTATTTCGATACGATCGTCTTTACACCCGAGGCCTTGCGTCACCTGATCGCGGAAACCGGCTCCAGCCAGATCATGATCGGAACCGACTACCCGTTCCCGTGGACCAGCACCGAGGTGGACCTCGTGCTCAGCACGCCGGGATTGAGTGACGACGAGCGGATCGCGATCCTCGGGGGAACCGCGGCGCGGCTGCTGGGCATCGCTCCCTGACCCGGTGCAGCCCTGGCCCGGCCATGCTGCCGGGCCAGGCTGCATCGTCAATATCGGACCGTGCGGTTATGGTCCTAAGCCTTGCATCGCTCGATCCCCACCGTCGAAGCCGCCGCTTCCATGCTGGCGCGCGGCGGGCTGGGCGCGACATTGAGGATTTTGCTGCCGCACCGTATCAGCCGGCGCTCGTCGCCATTGCGAAGACCCGGTGGGTCGCGAAGTGCGCGTTGCCATTCCGTTACGGAATGCCGGGGTGCCAGACAGCCCGGTTGCCGCCGGGATGTGCTCACGGGCTTGCGAGCAGGCCCCCCTTCAAGATATATGCCGATACATTGCGAACTGGCGACGGTTGGGCGCCTGGGGCGAGACCTGCGATGTGCCAATCGTGCCGGGGCGCCTTTCGGCTGGGTCCTCGCAGGACGACCGGTCGCGCGCGATATGGCTACATCGGTATGGAGCGGCTCCTGATCACCATTCCTCCAGGCAGCAGAATAGGCTTTGGTCTGCCGACATTTGTGGCTGCCTGGCCGGCTGCTCTGCGGCCGTGCTGTGGACCAGCCGGCGCTTCGCGGCTGCCGGTGTCCCCGGCCACGCGCCGTGCCATTGCCATAGCGGATTGAGCTTCATGCCCGATGATACCAGCCCCAAGCCCAACCGCCCCCGGCGCGCTCAACTTGCGTCGCGCGTGCCGGCGATACCCGATATCGAGGGCAGCTTCGACGAGGAGACCTATATTCGTGCCTTCCCGGATGTGGCTCAGGCGATAGCGCGCGGCGAGTTGACGTCCGGGTTGCAGCATTACCTTCTGGCAGGGCGGATGGAACGCCGCCTGCAAGATCCTCACTATATTCGGCAGATAACGCAGGATTGTGACCTCGCCGAGGCTTCTGCCTCCGCTGCGATAGAGCCGGAAGCTCCGCCAATCAGCATAGACGCATTTACTGTCTCCGATTCCGGCGCCGTGTTTCTGGTCGGCTGGACGGATGATCGCTACAACCAATTGGTAGCGATCAGCGCAGGACCGGCTCGGGCTTTGTCGCGTGACTGGACGCAGCTATGCCGCCTGCGCCGCGCCGACGTCGAAGCCGTCGTTCAATCGTCGAGCCCCTATCACTACGGGTTCTGGGTGTTCGCCGCACCCCAGACTCGCTCTTATCGGCACGCGACGGGCATTGGCACGGAATGGCGGATCGAGTTGCGCTTCGCGAATGGCGCGATGACAGTGATTCAGCGCATCCCGGTCGTCCGCGGCGATACCGAATTGCGCGGTTCGGTCATGACCTATTTTGTCACAAGCAAGTATTTCGGCAATCCATGGATCGAGGCCTGTGCCAACCTGGACCGTGGTGCCGGCGATGCATTGACCGTGTTCAACCGATCGATCTCACGCGCGATCACCACGGCCGCGACCGCCGAGCGCTTCGGTCAGCAGCGCAAGCGCTTCAAGGGCTCCATCATCGTGCCGTTGTTCGGTATTGCCGACTACCTGTTCCTCCAGGCGAGCGCATACGCGCACGGGCCGGGAATTGAGGATTATGAGTTCATCTATGTCATCAACAGCCCGGAGCTGATTGACCAACTGCAGCGCGAGGCGCGGATTGCCGAGATGGTCTATGGTCTCGCCCAGACTCTCGTGTTTCAGTCCGGCAACGCCGGGTTTGGACCGGCAAATAATGTGGCGGTGCAATTCGCGCAAAGCGATCGCCTCCTTTGTGTGAACCCTGACGTATTCCCCCAACAGCGCGACTGGGCACAGCGTCATTCCGACCTGGTTGCCTCGCTGCCGGCGCAGCAGGTCCGACTGTTTGGTTCAACACTTTGCTACGACGATGGCTCGCTGATGCATGGCGGCATGTATTTCGACGTGGATGTGGGCGTCCACACCTCCGAGGCAGGCATTACCCGTCGAAACCTGATTCGCGTGGAGCATTATGGCAAGGGCGCGCCGGTTTGGGCGACGCAGTTCGCCGAATCGCGGCCGGTACCAGCCGTTACGGGCGCATTCATCTCTGTGGAGCGTGCCTGGTTCGAGAAGCTTGGCGGGTACACTGAAGACTATGTGTTCGGTCATTATGAGGACGCAGACCTCTGCCTCAAGAGCCTGCGGGCCGGAGTGCCGGTCTGGCTGCACGATCTGCGAATGTGGCACCTCGAGGGTAAGGGCTCGCAAAGACTGCCGGAACATGAAGGCGGGTCTCTGCTGAACCGGTGGCTGTTTTCGCGCAACTGGGAAGCAACCATCATTCCGGAACTTGTCGGCCGGACGCCCCGGCACAAGCTGTCGCGTACCCAATCGGCCGAAGAGTCCCCGACTGCCGGACGGACCTCACCACAAAAGCCGAGCGCGCCACCGGCACCGGCAGCCAAGCGGATTGCCGGCCGGCTCACGCGACCCCGCAGCCGCTGACGACGCCCATGCCGACAAGGATTCTGCTCGTCAGCCTTCACCACCCAGAGTTGATGCGTGGCGGTGCGCAACAAGTCTGTTACGAACTTTTCCAGGAGTTGCGCCAACGGCCTGATGTCCGCGTGTGCCTGCTTGCCTCGACCGACGAAAGCACGCCCGGTCTGTTCAAGGCGGGGGCCCGCATCACGGGCTTTGACGGCCGGGAAGACGAATTTCTGTTCCTTAGCCGAGACTACGATCATTGGTGGCACAAGCTGGCCGAGCCGTTGCTGATTGAGGCTTTCGTTGAATTCTTGAATACGATCCGCCCGGACGTGGTGCATTTCCACCATTTCATGACCTTTGGCATCGACTTGCTCAGCGTCACGCGCCGTACCCTGCCGCACTGCCGCATCATCTTTACGTTCCACGAGTTCCTGGCGATCTGCGCGGCCAATGGTCATATGGTAAGGCGCACCGATCAGTCGCTCTGCGAGCAGGCGAGCCAGGTTCGCTGCCATCAATGCTTTCCTGAGCGTGGGCCAGAAGAATTCATGGTGCGCAAACTTTGGTTCATGCAGCACCTCAGCCACGTTGATTGCTTCGCCTGCCCCAGCCAATTCATGATTGGACACTACGTGAGCTGGGGCCTGCCGCGGAATAAGATATTCCATATCCAAAACGGGCAACGCTCCTATGCAGCCGGCATCGTGCTCAAGCCTGCTTCGGGGCCAAAGAACCGTTTCGGATTCTTTGGGCAACTGCATGACGTCAAGGGCGTGCATATCCTGCTGCGTGCCGTGCAACTGCTTCGCAGCGAGGGCTTCACCGACTTTTCCGTTGCGATCAACGGCGACAACATGCGTTTTGCGACGCCGGAAATTCGCAAGGAGATTGAGAGCTTTCTTGCCGCCGAGACCAGGCTGCCGGCGACTGAGCGGCTGGTGGTATGCAATGGCTCATACCATGTCGATCAATTGCATACGCGGATGGCTCGCATCGACTGGTGCATCGTGCCTTCGATCTGGTGGGAAATCTTCGGCCTGGTGATTTCCGAAGCCTGGATGTTCGGCAAGCCGGTGATCTGTTCTAACGTCGGCGGCATGGCTGAGCGGGTGACCGACGAAGTGGACGGTTTGCACTTCGAAATGGGCGATCCACGCGCGCTTGCTGCCGTCATGCGCCGGGCCTGCACCGAGGACGGATTATGGCAGCGCCTCCACGACGCATTGCCGCAGCCGCCCACCCGGGCGGACATGGCAGATGGTTATCTGCGGGTCTACCGCGGCATCCCCGACCGCTCCGACGGCCCTCCCGTCGTCCGGCGCCTGGCCGGCGGCGCTGCTCGGCGAGGCGCATGAACCCGCTATTTCCGCTATGGATCGGCAGAGCATCAAAACAATCCCGATCGGCACAACATCGTCTTGCACGGCATCGGCCGAGACGATGGTAATGCGCGCAAGCGCCCGTGGGCGGCCTCGGGCAGCGTTGTCATGGACGGGGCGATCGGCCACGGCAGACACTTCGCATAGGTCCAGCGCCATCTGCGCGACAGTTTGTAGTACCTCTCAAGCAACTATTAGTTGGCACCTGCCGAGCCTGATCGGGTCAGGTCTGGCCGTCACCTTGAAAGAGTGATTTCCGATCCCGCTTTGGCCGTTGCTCGCGCGGCATGTTCTTGCCCCAGAACCACGAAAGATGTAGATATCGCGAGGACGCATCGATAATAGGGAGGACGCCAAATGACCAGTTCAACATGGACCTGGATCGGCGCGACCAGCGACACCACCCTATCGAGCAATTGGAGCCTGACCGCCGGCCCGGGTAACATCGCGGGCCTGCCGCAGTCGGGCGATACCCGAATCATCGGCAGCGCCACCGCTGTACCGGTTCTGTTTGACGCGTTCCTCAGCAGCGCCACAGTCGATCTGGTCGGCAACGGCGTTTTGGAGTTCAGCAATCTCACCACCGCTGCCAGCAGTTCGGGTATCGACTCCCTCAGCGTGATCAACGCCGGCACGGCGACGACGCTGGCGCTGGCCGGGCCGTTCGACGACGCCGGCACCATCGCGGTGACTGGCACGCATGACACCCTCGCCATCTCGCTCGCGGCCGGCGTTGGCGCCCCGGCGACGCTGAGCGGCGTGGGCTCGATCATCGTCGGGCAGAGCGACACTCTGACGATCACCGGTGGCACGCTGTTCGGCATCCCCACCCTGGCCTTCGCCGGCAACTTCGCGGTCAACGGCGTCGCGGAGATTGCCGTGCTGCTCGCCGGCCTCAACAACTTCGCAGTCGGCACCGGCGGCACGCTGGAACTCAGTCAGGCGGGAACGGCCGCTCTCACGGACATCACGTTCACCGGCACCAGCGGTCTGCTGAAGCTCGACACCCCGGCGTCATTCGCCGGAAACATCGACATCAACGACTTTGCTTTGGGCGACACGATCGACCTCGGGCCGGTCAATGTCAGCACAGTGGTGTTCGACGGCAACAGCGACATATTTGCCATTGGCAGCAGCGGAACCGTGTTCAGCGCGTCCACCGGTGCGAGCGACAGCGCGCTCGACGGCTTCGACAATCCCGGGACCTTCGTACTATCCGGCACCGGCGGTCTCGCCGGCAACTTGCGCGTGACCGAGGGCGGCGGCGGCGACACGCTGCTCACCGTGTTGGCGCCTTCCACCTGGAAGTGGACGACCGGCGCCTCCGCCTCGTTCGGCACTCCGGCCGATTGGACGGTGGTCAGCGGCCCCGGCAATGGCTGGGGCTATCCCTCGGGGGGCGGGGACAGTGCGATCGACGCCGGGGGATCGATCTTTTTCGGCAACGAAGACTTTCAGACCAGCAATAACACGATCGACCTCGGCGGCACGGCCGGCGTCGCCGCGCTGTTCACTGTCAGCGACACTGGGACGAGCGCTCAATACCCGTCGCTCAATGGCACCAGCCTGCTCACCAACGTGGTGCCCGGCAACACCACGGCAGAGACCAGCCTGCTGAGCGCGGCCGGTATTTTCGTCAACGAGGGCACCATCCTGGCGGACGGGCCGACCGGCAGCAGCTTCACCATCGCCATCTCCGGCACCACGATCAACGGCGCGTTTCAGCCCGGCTATTTCACCAACTACGGCACGATCATGGTCGATGCCGGCAACGCGATGACGATCGACGTCGCCGGCACGTCGGAGTTCTTCAACCCCGGAACCATCATCGCGAATGGCGGATCGGTGTTCATCGACACCGCGACCAACGCGATTGGCGGCGGCTACGCGCCCGATCTCGGGCTGGTCGAGATCGGCGGCGGCGGCACGGTGGAGACGACCGGCACCTACGCCTTCTCCGAGGGCGGCACGTCGCCATCCTACGCATTCCTCGATGGCACGCCGGGCGACACGCTGAAGATCGATGATGTCAAACAGAACGGCGCCCGCCTCGCTAACTTCCAGGCCGGCGACACCGTCGATCTGGGGGCTCACTTCGCGGTGAGCCAGCTCGTCTATGACGCGAGCGCGGCGGACCTGTATTTTGAGAACGCCGGCGGCACGGTGCTCGCCTCCCTTATTATGGGCGGGTTTCAGAGCGGCACCTATGCCGTCAATCCAATCACCGGCGCGGCGGGCGACTTCGTCGTCTCCACGGGCACCGACGGCGATACGCTGCTGACCACCACGGTCAGCGTCGACTCCTGGGATAACGTGTCGGGGAGCTGGCAGAACCCGAGCTTGTGGTCCGGCGGTGTGCCCGGCCCATTGACGATCGCCGCCATCGGCCTGGGCAGCACCGGGACGTTCACCGTCACGACGGGATCGGTTGCCGCCACCGCCAACAGTCTTGGACTGTGGGATCCGAATGCGCTGCTGCAAATCACCAGTGCGACATCCATAGCGCCGAACAGCATCCAGATAGCCGGCGGAACCCTTGAGGTGACGACCGGGAATACGCTTACCGGCACAGCAATCCGGATGTTTTCGCCGGCCGCCAGCCTGGTCGTGGACCAGAGCGCCGTGCTGGATCTGGCCGGGCATCTCAACGATTTTTATGCCAACGACGGCTCGATCGAAGTCCAGAACGGCAACAGTTGGGCCGCGGTATTCAACGGCAACGTCCTGGTCAACGGCGGAACAATCGACGGTGGCCCGGGCAGCGGGCAGGACGGTGGCTTCTTTCAGATCGGCGCGGACGGCCAGGGGACGCCTGCGACGGTCACCGTGGAAAACGGCGGTGTGGTTAGCGACACCTATTCCTACCTGTCCTCCGATCCGACCTCGTTCGGCGTGCTGACACTGAGCGGATCGGGCACGAGCTGGGACGACGAGATCGACCCGAACGATGCGCTGAACTCCCGCGGTTATATGATCGTTGGGAACAACAACCAGGCGGGGAACACGCCCGCCGGGGTCGCACAACCACCCTATGCCGGTACTGCGCAGCTTACGGTGGAGAACGGCGCGACGCTCACGGATGCCCGCGCCATAATCGCCGATAGCGGCGACAGTGCCGGCGCCGCGACGGTTTCAACCGGCGGGCAATGGAACATCGGCCTCGCTGCCGGCGGTTATCTGGCCATTGCGGATGGCGGCCAGGCATCACTGTCGGTGGTGAATGGCGGCACGGTGAGTGTTGGCAATGTCGGGACATTCCTCAGCAACGGCACCACGATCACCGGGGGCGGGATCGGTGTCGGCTATAACGGCGGCAACGTCGGCGTAATCACGGTCAGCGGCGCAGGCTCGGAGCTTCTGACACAGGACGGCATGGCGCTCGGTAAGGGCGGCCAGGGCATTCTGACCATCGTGAATGGCGGCACCGTGGCGGTGAGCAGTGGTGGGATCACGGTCGGCCAGAGCGCGGGGGCGAGATCGTCGGGCACGCTGAGCGTGGGTGGGCCGGGATCCGCTGCGGCACTGAATTTCGGGACCGCCGCCGGCGGGTTGACCGTCGGCGGCTCGACCCAGGGTACGCTGATCGTGTCCGACAACGGCACCGTCAACCTGAACGGCACGGGATACCTGACGATCGGCTCGGGTGCGGGGTCGGCGGGCGATGTCGTGGTTGGCGGCGCCGCGACCAGCGCGGTAATCAACATCGGTACCGCGGGCCTCACCGTTGGCAACAGCGGGACCGGTACCCTGACGGTCAACAGCCTCGGCACGGTCGCCCTGACCGGGCCCGGCGGCATCACCGTCGGTCAGAACTTCGGCGCCGCCGGTACCATGACGGTCAACGGCGGTCTCGTCACCGAGGGCTCGACGACCGGGGGTGTCTACGTCGGTGAAAACAGCGGCGCCGCGGCGTCGGTGACGATCACCAACGACGGCACGGTTTCGCTCGCGGGCGGTGGGTTGTTCGTCGGTCAGTTTGCTGGAGCCAACGGCGGGGTCACGGTCCAGGGCTCCGGTTCGGCTCTGGACACCAGCGGCAGCGCCGCGATCACCGTCGGTTCCTCAGGCTCTGGCACCCTGACGGTATCCGCCGCGGGTTCGGTGAATGATGCCAGCTTCCTGAGTGTCGGCGCCCTGCAAGGCGGCAATGGGTCCGTCCTGATCAGCGGGGGGACGCTCACTACTCCGTATTTTGTAGTCGGGTCGTTCGGCGACGGCACACTGGGCATCGCCAACGGCGGCAAGGTCTTCCTCACCTCCAGCGTACCCTCCGAAATAGGTGTGTGGTCCGGCGCCCAGGGAACCGTGACCGTAACAGGCGCGGGTTCGCTGCTGCAGGGAGAGAACGTGTTGGCCGGCGCATCCGGCCACGCTGTCCTGAACGTCCAGAATGGCGGCAGCGTCTCACTCACCTCCCTCGGGTTGGGTGGCAACGCCGCGCCGACCGGCGGGACCGCGACAGCGTCCGTCACCGGCGGCGCCAAGATCGAAACGGGTTCGCTCTATGTCTGGCAGAGTTCGACGGTATCGGTGGATAGCGCCACCGGCTCCGGCATCGATGTCGGCACGTCGGGCAGCTTCGTCAGCGGCGCGATCGAGGTGGAGAACGGCTACTCGATCGTCGGCAACGGCCTGATCGCCGCTGCCGTTCTCAACGACGGGGTGATCGAGGCGGTAAGCACCACCGCGCCGAACACCTACAACCCCGCGACCATGCTGGAAATACAGGGCAGCATCACGGGCACTGGCACGCTGCTGCTCGGCCCCACCGGCATTATGAAGCTCGACGACGCGCTGCCGGCCAGCCAGTCGGTCGTGTTCCAATCCGGCGGCGAGCTGATCCTGAATGCTCCGGGCACCGCTTTTGCCAACGCGATCACCGGTTTCTCCGCCGGCGACAAGATCGAGTTCGGCAACGGCATGACCATCGACAGCGCGTCGGTGGTCAATTTCAACCCGTCGACCAACACCGGCACCATCGTGGTGGACTTCAACGGGTCGGGCGGTCTGTCCGGCACCTACGACCTGACCAACGTCACCTTCGCTGCCGGTTCCAGTCAGCAGCTCTCGTGGGGTTACGACGGTACCACCGGCGACGCCAACATCCAGGTCCAGCCGACCTATCTCAATTGGACCGGCGACGCCGGAGACGAATTGTTCGGAGACGCCAACAACTGGTCCCCCCAGCAGAGTCCCGGCGGCAACACTTCGGTTGACTTTAGCAACAATCCGGGGACGGTCACCGGCACGGGCAGCGCGCTCAGCATCAACATCGGCAACTACGAAAATACCAATAATAACTCCGGGACCTGGACGTTTAACAACGCGACCATAACGGCGGTGGGCCAGCCTAATGCGCCCTACCTGCCCTTCGCGGTGGGCTTCTACGTGAACACCGTGCTGAACGGTGGAACGCTGAACGCCGCCGGTGGCAGCGTGGGCATCGGCAACATCCTCGGCGCCACCGTCACCGCGCAGGATGGTGCGACAGTTACCACGGACGGTGACGGGATTGGCACGGGACCCGGCCAATACGGCGCATTGGTGGTGACTGGGAGTTCTACCTCCTGGACGGAGGAAACCGGCTCGCCGGTGAATGGCAGCAATCCCGGATACCTCTCCATCGCAAGCGCCGGGGCGTTCAACGGCCAGCCGGGTTCCGCCGGTTCGCTGACGGTGACGCAAGGGGCATTGCTTACCACCGGGGGCGGCGCCTCGATTGGCTACAACACTGGCGCAGTCGGTAGTGCCACCGTCTCGGCTGGGGGACGCTGGCTGATCAATGGAACTAACGGCCTCAGCGCCGGCTTCTCCGGCATCGGCACGCTCAACGTGACCGACGCGCTGGTCAGCGACACGGGCTTCACCGGGCTTGGCCAAGGCACCGGCGGACAGGGATACGCCAACGTCACGTCCGGCGGGACGCTGGACTCCGGCAACGGCATGCAGATCGGTGGCAATGGCCTGGGCACTCTGATGGTGAGTGGCGGCACGGTATCAACCGTGGGCTTCACCGGCATCGGCCAAGGCACCGGTGGCGAAGGTTCGGTCTCGGTGTCCGGCGGCGGCGTGTTCAACAGCACCGGTGGCCTCAACGTCGGCGGCCAGGGCTCCGGCACCCTTGTGGTGAACGGCGGCTCGGTAACCGACGCCAGCTACCTCAATCTCGGCGGCAACTCCGGCGGCTCCGGCACCCTTACTCTGTCCAACGGCACGCTCGCCGAGACGGGGTTCGCCAGCATTGCGCAAGGCACGGACAGCACCGGCGTTGCCACGGTCGGCACCGGCGGCGTCATGACGTCCAACGGCCTGAACGTCGGCGGGGCCGGTTTCGGCGTGCTGGCGGTGAACGGCGGCACGGTGACCAGCGCCAGCGGCAGCGTCGCAATCGCCGCGGGAATCGGCAGCGACGGCAGCGTGTCCGTCGGCGGCGGTGGACACTTCGACAACACAGGACTGACGGTCGGCGGTTCGGGCCTGGGCGCGCTGGCGGTGAACAATGGGGAGATCACCGACAGCAGCTTCCTCACGATCGGCAATCTATCGGGCGCGGTCGGCATCGCCAACGTGACCGGCGCGACCGTCTCGGTTGCGGCCAACACTGTCATCGGCAACAGCGGGGACGGCACGCTGACGCTCGGCAGCGGCGGCACCATCCTTGCCAACGGCACATACGATGCGGTGGGCAACAACACCGGCAGCAATGGCGCGCTGATCGTCGATGCCGGCGGCAGGTTCCAGGCCAGCGCCACAACCGTCGCGGTCGGATTGTCCGCCGGCAGCAGCGGCGAGCTGATCGTGAATGCCGGCGGCACCGTGATCTCCACGTTGGCTCCGCAGACGACCACCCTCGCACTCACCATCGGCAATAACGCGGCCACGTCCAGCCAGCGGGCGGCCGAGGGCAGCGTGCTGGTCACGGGCGCCGGTGCGCTGCTGAACAGCAACAACAATGCCGTTGCGGTCGGCAATCTGGGCCTCGGCAGCCTGACCGTAGCGCAAGGTGGCACGGTTGACGTCGGGTCAGCCAACAGCAGCCTGATCTACTCGCTGGGCATCGCCAACGACGGTGGCACCGGCGCGGTCACCGTCACTGGCGCAGGCTCGAGTCTGACCGCCAATGGCTATCTGCTGGACGGGCGTGGCGGCTCCGGCTCGCTCACCGTCGAGAACGACGGTGTCGTGGTGGTGAACGACGCAGCGTTGACCGGCAGCGGTATTGGCATCGGCGCCGGACGCAGTGCAGGGCCGAACGGCGCCGACAATTTCGGCGGAAACGGCGTGGCCGTGATAACCTCCGGTGGCACGCTTGACCTCAACTCGACCGTCTCCGGCATGACGGTCGGCGGCAATGGCGTCAGCGGGGCGCTTACCGTCAACCATAGCGGCATGGTACTGGCCGGCACCGGTCTGACCGTCGGCACCGCCACCTCTGCCTCGGGCACGATCTATGGCGGCAACGGCCAACTGAACATCGGCACCGGCGGCACTGTGGAGGTGAATAATCCGCTGCTCACCGGCTACGACGTCACCATCGGCAGCGCGAACTCCGACATCGGTGGACCCACAACCACGGCGAGCGGCCAGGCGCTGGTCAGCGGCGCGGGCGCATTGCTCAACGCCAACGGCGCCGGCGTTGCCGTCGGTTGGCTGAGCAGTGGCGAACTGACGGTCAGCCAGGGCGGCAGTGTCGTGTCGGGAACGCCGGACAGCAGCACGTTCTCGGCCTTGGCGATTGGACGCCAGGCAAGCGGTGCCGTTACCGTTACCGACCCGGGCTCCAGCTTTACCGCCAACGGTAACATCTATGTCGGGCGTGCCGGCGCCGGCAGTCTGACCATCGAGAACCAGGGCAGCATGAACGTCGGCCTCGATGGTCAGGGCAACGGCGGCGTCGAGATCGGCGGTTCGGGCTTCACCAGCGGCAACACGCTGTTCGTCGGCGGCAGCGGAACCGCGCTAGTGAACTCCGACGGAGATCTGTTCAGCACGGACTCCGTCACGGTGGGCGAGAACGGCGCGGACGGCGCGCTGACGGTCAACACCGGCGGCACCGTCGAGACCGGCCACAAGATTATCGTCGGGAACGCCGTCGGGTTGTATGCGGGCGACACGCTCATCAACGCCGCGGGCAGCGCCACCGTCCTCACGACTTTCACGCAGGTGACGGGGAACGGGGTCATCAACGTAGGCCCCGGCGGCATCGTCGAGTCGGATGGCCCGCACGTGCAGGGATCACCCAGCGTCATTCTGGGTGCCGGCAGCGGCAGCTCCGGGACCGTGAACGTGACGGGCAGTGGCGTTCAAGAGAATTTCGCGGCGGGCGTCGCCATTGGCGGCGCCGCGACTGTCGATCCCGCATTGCTGTCCACCGGCGGCGACGGTCTCAGCGTCGGCGAGAATGGCGAGGGCCAGATGGTGGTGAGCCAGGCCGGCACCGTGCTGGCGGGCACCCAGTTCGCCACCGACAGCGCCGTCTATGTCGGCCAGAATTACGGCAGCTCCGGCTATCTCGAAGTGACCGACCTGGAGTCGACGCTGATTGCGACCGGCCGGTTGGTCGTGGGCGCGGCTGGCAGCGGCAGCATGCTGGTGCAGAATCAGGCCACCGTCACGACCGGCAACAGCACGGTCGATCCCACGCAGGGCGTCGTCATCGGGCAATCCAGCGACGGCGTCGGCAATCTGACGGTCACCGGCTTCAATTCGTTGCTGTCCAACACCGGGCAGTTCCTGGTCGGCGACGCTGGTCTGGGCAGCCTGACGATTGCCAACAGCGCGATGGTCGTCACCAACCCCGGCACCGCTGCCTTGCCGGCTGCCGCGGTGATCGGCAACCAGACCGGTTCCGACGGGTCGTCCATCACCGTCAACGGATTCCTCTCGGAATGGGACGTCGGCGGCACGCTGGTCGTTGGCAATGCGGCCGCCGGTTCGCTGAGCATTACGAATGGCGGCACCGTCTCGGCATCGCAAGTTGTCGCCGGCGCACAGTCCTCGGGGATCGGCAGCATTCTGCTCAGCGGCGATGGCAGCGAGTTGCAGGCGACCAGCCTCGACGTCGGCACCGTCGGCGCGGGCATCGTGACGATCGGCAGCCTGGCCGTTGTGGACGTGACGAACCCCGCGACATTCGGCGCGCAGGGCCGGCTGAATATGCAGGGTGGGACGCTCGATCCGACCCAGGTGCTGTTCACCAGTGGCCTCAATGGCGGCACCGGCGTGATCGCCGCGACGCTGGAGATCGACAACGCCGCGACGCTTTACGCCGCAGCCGGCACGCTGACGCTGAACGCGCCGATCGTGCATACCGGCAGCCTGGGCGGCGCGGGTTTGCTGCAAATCGACACCGGCGGCGACCTGGCGATCAACGGCGCTGTCGATGTCTCGCAGACGGTGGATTTCGCTGGGACGGGTACGCTGACGATCGGCGACATCCATCAGTTCGCCCCGACCGACATTGCCGGTTTTGCCCCGGGCGACACGATCGTGGTGGATGGCGTTGCGTCGCTCGGTCAGTCGTTCGACAGCGCGACGGATCAACTCGTACTGACCGACCAGGTGGGCAATCACTACACGCTGCAGTTCACCGGCGCGCTCACTGCGGGCGATTTCACCGATGCGGTGGTTCCCGGCTCGTTGTCGGCGACTGGCGCCTGGGCGAGCGACATCTCCGGCGACTTCGACGACCCGGGCAAATGGGTCGGCGGCGCGGTACCGGGCGCTTCGATGGACGCGGTGATCGACTTCACGGATCAGCCGCAAGTAACGCACGACACTGGCAGCGACACGGTGCACAGCGTGCGCAACCTGGCCGGCGATTTCGTGATGTCGGGCGGCACGCTGACGGCGAACACGCTGGAGAACGACTCGTCGATGGCGTGGACCGGCGG
>Ga0181530_10003598_pt1 | contig 17122 bp, 19 predicted proteins | sample PEATcosm2014_Bin_42_FD_119769 | JGI IMG/M metagenome (GOLD analysis project Ga0181530, IMG submission 119769) | Peatland microbial communities from MTU Mesocosm Facility, Houghton, MI, USA - PEATcosm2014_Bin10_60_metaG | ecosystem: Environmental > Terrestrial > Soil > Wetlands > Peat | place... | reverse complement strand
GTCGCGATTCTCAGGGTGCGCGGCGCGGGGGCGTCGGCCATCGCCTGGATGGCATTGCTCAGGAGGTTGATGATCAACTGCTGGAACTGGTCGGGATCGGCCGAGGTGGAGGGCAGGCCGGCGGCCAAATCCATGTATAATTCGATCCCGGCGGCGGCGATGTCGGAGCGGCGCAAATCGGCCACACGCTGAATTAGAGTATTGACATCAACCATTTCGCGCCGGGGGGACTGGTGGCGGGCGAGGGAGAGGAAATGGCGCGCCAGTTTGGCCGCCCGGTCGCATTCCTGGACGACGATTTCCAGGTCCGCGCGGGTCTGGGGTGTGATTTCGTGATAGGCGACGATCAAATCCAGATAGCCTTTGATGACGGACAGGGGGTTGTTGAGTTCGTGGGCGACGCCGGAGATCATCTGGCCCAGGCTGGAAAGTTTTTCGGCCTGGCGCAACTGCTGTTCCAAACGGCCGCGGTCGGTGATTTCGCGGAACAGGAATTGGAAGGCCGCCTGTCCCCGGTAATCCATGCGGGAGCTTTCCACCTGCGAGAGGGTGGCTTCGCCGTTCTTCTTCAATACGCGCAGGGTCCGCTGGGCGCAGATGCGGTTGACCCATTCCACGCTGTCGCTCTGCGGTTGGGCCGCGCGCTCCGGGGCCTCGCAGAAGGAAGGGAGGAACTGCTCCCGCGCCTCCTCCTGGCTGAGGCCGAGCATGCGGACGGCGGTTTCGTTCAAGTCCAGAATGCGCAGATCGCCGGCGGCGGTGATAACGACGGCTTCGCCCGCCTGGTTAAACAGGGTGCGGTATTGCTGCTCGGTGGAAGTGACGGTCCGGCGCAATTGGCCGGACCGGATTTTCTCGGAGCGGAGATGCCGGAGCGCGGTCCGGTTGGTCGCGCGCACTTCCTCCAGCACCAGGATGATCATGGAGACGGCGATGAACATTTGCAGCACCGCCGTGATGAAAAAACCGGTGGCCAGCAAATCCGGAACCCGCGCGGCAAACGGATAGCCGATAAAATAAACGCCCCAGAGTGAAAACCCCAGCGAGAGCATGCTGGCGCCGATGTAACCCCGCCGGTAACGCAGGCGCGCGAACGCCGCCGCGGCGCCAATCCCCGCCAGACCGATCAGCGCGAACAAAGACACCACCATCGGAAAGGGCGGCCCCAGTTGATAGACCCCGATGTAACTCCACAAGAACAAAAACGCCATGAACAATCCAAAAGAAGTCTCCCGCACCCGCAAACCCAAAAAGCGAAAACTGCCCCACATCAAGAATACCGCCGTAGTCGCCACACACCATTGCTCGGCCATCATTCTCAGGGAACTGCGTTCCCCCGCCAGATCGCCCAGGTTCAACGTCAGCCACACGACATAAAACAGCCAGGCCGCCGTCCACACGGTGAAGTACCGCCGCTTGGTGTAGCGGTTGAGATAGACAAAGACGCCGACCAGCACCCACACCGTCATCAACGACATGAGAATGGTCGCCTTGAGAGATTCGCGCGCCACGTAAAAATCCACTCCACTGTCAGCCAGCGCGTTCATAAAGCGGTTGGTTTGGCCATGTTCATGGTGCTGGTTGAGATCAAGCTATGGTCCGGGGGCTTGGCAAATGACGGCTCTGCCGCGCCCTCTTGTTCATCTTTCCATACTCATCGGAATTTCAGGGGAAAACCTTAACCCGGATATTTCACACTTTCCGGTTCGGAGCGCCGGTTTTCAATCGGCTTCCAGCGTCCTGTCATTTCTTTTCCTCCACTGTCAATTCTGGCAATGTCTCGCGCAGAAAAGACGCCAGCGCCGCCGCGCTCACTTTGCCGCCGAGGCCGCACTCGAAGGGTTTGTTGTCCGCCGCTTCTATGCTAAAGCGGGGATGCGCCGGGTCTGTTGTGTCAATGATAATTCGTCGAATCTCAGCGCGACGGCGCCAAAAAGTCCCGCCGTGCAACCGCGAGACTCCTCTCCTGTTAACAAAAACGAAAGGAGGTATGAGCCATAAGAGGCCAATGAAACAAAACAGTCCGATAAATACAGTCGCTATACTGAGCGCGAGTTGGGCTGCCCAGTCGAATTCCAAATCCGGCATCGCGCGCTTCGCCCAGCGCGCGAGCAGAACAGTCAACAGAATTGCAATCAGAACAATTCGCAGCCAGACCCAGACCCGCATGAGGATCTGTTTGATTTCAGCCATTTCCGTTCTCAGCCGGGGAATGTAGCTCCATCGCGGCTCGACCCAAAAAAGCTCCTTCGGCAGTTTGTTTTCCACCTTCATCTGTGCGTCACAACTTGTCCCACTCGTCCCTGCTGATGCCCGCTTGGTCGAGAATGCGCCGGGTCAGGGACCAGTCAATATCTCCCTTGTGTGGATTGGGCAGAACGATTTTTTGGCCCGCCTTCCACATCACTGGATGCTTGCCGCCGCCTTCGAGCGGCCCCCAGCCCAGCGCGCGAAGCCGTCGCACCATTTCACGCCACTTGATTGGGTTCGGCATACTCCTTCACGTTAAGGTCAATGCCATCCACCACCGGCAGAGGATCGCCGTGACGCAATGCCACAATGATCCAAGCCTCGAAGGCGCCCTCCAATTCCTCCCGGCATTCCTCCAGGGTGAGGCCTTCGCCCCACGCGCCGCGGCATTCCGGAATGGAACCAAAGAACCGGCCGTTCTCCATGACTTCGTAGTGCGCGTGGCGCATGGCGCGTTGAATGTATTCTGTCAGCATAAAGTGCCTCTGCCGGAAAAGGATACGGCAACGCAAAGGAAAATCCACTTTTAAAACTCCCGGCTCTCGCCGATCTTCAACAGGTGCAGCTTCTTGCCGGCGGCTTGAAATAATTTCCGCGCCTCTCCGTGGTCAATTTTTATGGGGGGGTACGTGTCGTAATGCACTCCCACGATCTGGCCGCAATTCACAAACCGGGCGGCTGTGACGGCGTCCGCGGCGTCCATGGTAAAAGTGCCGCCGATGCACAGGGCCGCAAACGCCAGGCGTGTGGATTCGCCGATGAGCTGCATGTCCATCGTCAGCGCCGTGTCCCCGGAATAATAGAAATTGCCGCGCGCGCTCTCGACCACGAACCCGCAAGGATTCCCGCCGTAGGCACCGTCCGGCAGGCTGCTGGAGTGAATGGCGTTGACCAGCTTGACGCGCCCGAAGTCAAAAGCGAACGCGCCGCCGTGGTTGAGCCCGTGGGTTTTGCCCGCGCCATTTTTGCCCAGCCACGTCGCCACCTCATAATTGGCGATGACGGGCGCCCCGGTCCGTTTGGCCAGGACCACGGCGTCGGCCAGATGGTCCTGGTGGCCGTGCGAGACGAGGATGAAATCGGCCCGCACCGAATGGAGGTCAATGCCGGCGGCGAGCGGATTGGGAGTGATGAAAGGATCGAAGAGCAGAACGCGCCCGCCCAGTTCGACCGCGAAACAGGAATGACCATAATAAGTGAAGTTCATGGTAATAATTATTAAGGTTCAGGTTAAAATTCATGTTTGGCCATGCGCCAGGCTATATAAATGCCGTGGATCAAGGCCAGGGCCAGCAAACAAAAGCCGGAAAAATGTTCCATGCGCAACAATGTTTTCTCGGTGAATTTGCCGTGTCCGCGCGAAATGGCATAACTCAACCCGCTGAACCAAACCGAGGTTCCGCCGGCCACGCCGGCCACGCAGGAACACTTTCCAGGCCAGTTGGCCTGCACCCATTCGCGCGAAATAAAATTGGCCGCCAGCACAATCCAGAACGCGAACACCCCCGGGTTGGCCATGACCCGCACGAAACCGATGGCGAAGGCGGCGCGCGGATGCAACCTGCCCTCGATTTGTTCCTCCACGCTGGTCGGCATGGCGACGGTCCGCACCCTTAAAAATCGAATCCCCAAATAGAGCATGAAGACGAAGCTGCCCAGTTCCATCGCCCGCTTCATCCCCTGGCCGGTGAACAGCGACGCGAAACCCGTGAACGCCAGCGCGCAGTAAATGACCTCCATCGTCACCGCCCCGAAACCGATCATCAACGCCCAAACCAATCCGCGCCGCGCCCCTTCGTTCATGATGGTCAGGTTGACCGGCCCGACCGGGACGGACAGGAGAAAGCCGCTGAAAAAGCCGGTCAGCGCCGCGATAAGGGGGGGAGGCAGGTTGAACAACATGTCAAGGGGTGAGCGTCGGCTCATCGTCGTCTTCGGTTTCCTCTTCGATGTCCTCCCGCACTTTGCGCGAAATCCGCGGGCGGATGAACCCGTAAAGCAGATAGGCCGTGAAGATCACCGGCAGAATATAATGCAGAACGTAATTGTGCAGAATAATCAGGCCCCCGATAAACAGCACCGTCACCACCGTCTTGGTAAAGCTGCGACGCGCGCGCAGGTCCAGCGTCTTGAAGGAGGGATACTTGACTTCGCTCACCATCATAAAGGAGAGAAACAACATCAGCCCCGGCAAAAACGGCTTCCACAATCCGGTCGCGAAATTATTTTCATCCTTCTCGTTCCAGATCAGGAACAGCGTGACCGAGGCCACCAGGCCGGCCGCCGACGGAATGGGAAAGCCCAGGAATTCCTTCCCGCCGCTGTTTCCCGGCATGGCGGACAGGCAATTGAACCGGGCCAGCCGCAGGGCGCCGCAGATCAAGTAGATGGAAGCGATGAACCAGCCCACCTCCGGCGTATTGGCGAAAACATCCCGCAGCACCACCCGATGAACCAGGAACGCCGGGGCCGCCCCGAATGAAATCAGGTCCGCCAGCGAATCAAATTCCCGGCCAAAGGCGCTCTCCACCCCGCCCATGCGGGCCACCCGGCCGTCCAGCAGGTCAAAAATGCACGCCATCAGGATGAACGCCAGCGCCCACTTGATTTCCACAAACGAACTGTGGTCGAACCTGCCATCGGCGTTCACCTTCGCCTCCACGATCTTGGTCAGCGCCACAAAACCGCAGAACAAATTGCCCGCCGTCATCAAGTTGGGCAGGAAATAAATCTTGAGCGCCGGCTGGGGCCGTTCGTTCACCGCGCCTGGAGGGCCTTTTTCCATAGCTCAACATTTTGACGCCATAACCGTCCGGCTGCCAACAACTTTATCGCCCGGCTTGACCCTGATTTTGTAATGCAGCGGCACGTAGAGATCGCAGCGCGAACCGAATTGGATGAGGCTCACGCGGTCCCCCCGCTTCAACTCGTCGCCCACCTGCACAAAGGGCACGATCCGCCGCGCCAGCACCCCGGCGATCAGCCGCACCCCGATCTTTTCCCCCGGCGTTTCCGCGGAGTCGAAACCGAGCAGGACATTCTCATTGCGCAGGGCCGATTCGGACTTGAGCGCGCTCAGGAACTGGCCGGCGGTGTGTTTGAAAAAGGTGATCTTCCCGGCGACGGGCGCGTTCTGCACATGGACATCAATCACCGACAAGAACGTGGAAACCCGGTGGCACGGCCCGCCCATGAACTGCGGTTCGGTGATTTGCTCGATGGCATCCACCTTCCCGTGGCCCGGCGACACCACCAGGCCGGGGCCGGGCGGCGGATTGGGCGCCGGGTCGCGGAAGAAATAGATCGTGAACAGCGTGAACAGCACCCAAAGCGTGAACAGCACCAGGAAGACTGAGGCGCAAACCAGCACGAGCGAGTGTGACATGTACCCCAGCCGGACCAAGGCGTACAAAATGCAGCAAGCGCCAAATGGAAAAAGCCACGAGGCGAAGATCAGCCTGAGGGCGGCGCGGCGCGCTATGCCGGAATGTTTCATAAAGCCAGCTTAAGCACTGTCGCCCCAATAAATCGAGTCATAAAAAATAACACGATTAGCCTTGATTAGGCTTGATTGGCCTGGACTGGCCGATGGAGTGAAGGAGTGGTGGAGTGGTGGGTGGCTAAACTTGACCACCTCCCCATTTCTCCATCGTCCCAACACTCCATTGGGTTCTTTGAGGGAATGACATTCATGAAAAATAACACGATTAGGCTTGATTAGGCTTGATTAGGCTTGATTACGAAAACTCGCAATTAGTTGTAAGTTGTTCATGGAAAGGCACTTGCGCCGATTTTCCATAAAAAGGCTCATAACCCCGGCACCGCAAAACCCAACCAATGGAATTGAACCGCGGATTTCACGGATTTGACGGATAGACAAGACGTTTCAACGCAAAGCCGCAAAGTCGCAAAGCACTTCTGCTTTCCGCTTTCCAAATTCCCGCTCCTGCCGTGGTGTCCCGCCGCCGTCGGGCGATGCATGCCGTGTCATACTCAGCACAGTTTAGAGCATAAGCTCGGAATGTCAACTGGAAACTATAGAAACATGCGGATTGTTTGTAAGTAACGTTATATTAGCCACTTCCGACTATTCAGCTTATCTTGCCGGCGGCGGCGCCGGGAGGAATTTGACGCAGACGGGGGACGCCACATCGAGCACCTTGCCCGACGGGGACAGCCTGCCGGTCGCGGGGTCCAGGTTGAAGATGACAATGTTGTTGGCGCCCTGGTTGGCGGCGAAAAGGAATTTCCCGGAGGGGTCTATGGCGAAATTTCGCGGCGTTTTTCCACCGGCGGGGACGCGCTGAAGGAACGCCAGGCTCCCGTTCGCGGCGTCCATGCCGAAAACGGCGATGCTGTCATCGCCCCGATTGGAGCCGTAAAGGAATTTGCCGGAAGGATGAACGGCTATTTCGGCGGCGGTGCTCGTGCCGGTGAATCCCTGCGGCAGCGAGGAAACGGTCTGCAATTCGGCCAGTGTGCCGGCGGCGGCGTCATAAGCGTAGTGGGCGATGGTGGAATTGATTTCGTTGATGACGAAGGCCTGGCGGCCGTCAGGCGCAAAAACCAGGTGCCGCGGGCCGGCGCCGGGCTTGGTGGCGGTGAAAGCGGGCTGGTTGGGGGTCAATGTCCCCTGGCTGGCGTCGAAACGGTAGCTCATTACTTTGTCCAGGCCGAGATCGCAAACGAAGGCGAACTTGCCGGCTGCGTCCAGGACGATGCAGTGGGCGTGAGGCACATCCTGTCGGCCCGCGACGATGCTCTTGCCGGTGTGTTGAAAGAAGGCGGTGGGCGTCCCCAGGCGGCCGTCGGATTGGATGGGCAGACATTCAATGCTGCCGCCGTTGTAGTTGGCCACGAGGACATTCTTGCTTTGGCTGTCCACCGTCAGATAGCACGGGCCGCGTCCGCCGGAAGTCTGCTGGTTCAACAAGGTGAGTTTTCCCGAGGCGGCATCAATGGAAAAGGCGGTGACCGATCCGGCGGGCTTGCCCTGGAAGCTGTCCACTTCGTTGACGGCGTAAAGAAACTTATGATTCGGGGCGATCTCGATGAACGACGGGCTGGTGGTCTCGCCGGCCAGGCCGAGGGATGTCACCGCGCCCGTGGTGGCGTCCATGCGCCAGGCGTAGATGCCTTTGCTGCTCTGGGGCTGCGGGCCGGTGTAGGTGCCGGCGTACACCAGGCAGTCGCCCGCGGCCGGAGCCGGCTGGGCATCGGCGGCTCCGAGGACGGAGGGAGCGAGAAAGGAGAGCAGGGAAAGGAATGCGAACGGCAAACTGAGCGCGATGGAATGTTTCATGCGCCATGATTAGCAGAGAATCGCGCGGCATGGCAAGAAGAACCGGCGCGACAGAAAAACCGGACCAAAGCGGAACTGGCGTTCCGCACTCCAAGGCGCTTCGCGCATGGGCCACGCGGCCGAAAGGCCGCTTTGGAGCGCGGCGCGACAGCGCCGCGTTTCCACCGGGCCGCGCAACCGTATCCAGAAAACTACACCGCAGGCTTGGCGAAAAGCACCATGGCCTGGTAAATCATGTTCTGCTGCAACGTCAGGTCGTCGGGCTTGGCTGGCAAAAGAAAGGGGGCGCCGAAGGGCTGCCAGCCGGCTTCGATGAGCTGGTTGACCTGCTCCTCCAGTTCGTGCGCCGGAGCGGCCAGCAATTTATATTTGTTGACATTCATGGGATTCTCCGGGGACTCCAATGCAATCCCCATGACGGCTGCCCAACGCGCTACTCCTGCCGCGCCACGTCGCCGAGTTGAACATTGCCCGTGAGAATGTCCGCGGCCGTATTGTTGCCCATCTGCCTCTGGCCGTCCACTTTGACCTCGGCCACTTTCAGGCCGTTGTGATAGATATTAAGGCGCGTGTCGGCTTGGGGCAACTCCCCCGGGTCAAAGGTGATGACGACAAACTGGCCGGCGGCGTCCACCAGGGTCACTTTCCCGACGGGCCGGAAATCCGGGGTGATGGCCGGCTTGTTGGTGGCGGCGGGGTTCGGCGCTTCCGGCTTGGGGGCCGGCGGCTTCTGGCTCGCGCAGCCGGCGAGCAGGATGGCGCAGCACAGGATTCCGATGATTTTTTGCATGGCGTCATTAAAGCCCCCTGCGCTCCAATCGTCAAGCCGCGCGCGGCGCATTCCGGGGAGCAGGGAGCATTTTTTTGGGAGTGGTATCTTCTCTTAATCTTAATCCTAATCTTAATCTCCCGAACCGATTCCAATTTGAGATTAAGATTAGGATTAAGATTAAGAACCCCAAAAATGTGAGAATCTCCCCGGAAGCGGGTTTGACTGCGGCGCGTCCTTCCGGCTGGGGAAACAAAAAGGCCGGACTTTCGTCCGGCCTCTTCGCACACATCAACAAAACCTAAAACTTCCGGCTGACCGGCGGCTGCCAAAGCCCGCCATCAACCGTGAAGCCAGCATACCAAAACGGCGGCGAACCGCCAGTCACCAGTACTGGTGACACGGCTTCACGGGATTGTATAGTTTGCAAACGCAGATTCCGTAGCCCCGCCGTGCCGCCCGCCCGCAACAGCCAGAAACCGCCAGCCCGCCCAGGAAACGCCGGGGCGCTACGGGTTCGCAACAGGAGGGCGCGGCGGTGAGTTGGTTGGCAAGGTATTGGTTGGCGGTTGTGTTGGCAGGTGGGTTGAGTTCGTGGTTATGGTTTGTGCGGAAGTCGCCGAAGCGGGTCTTGATTGTGGCGGCATCGGTGTGGTGGATTGCACTCTTTTTGCGGCTCTGTCGGATTCTTCATTGGCTAGGTTGATGGCCTCAAAGACTACAACTAAAATACCAGTTGTAGCAGCTATCATCGCGGCCCATCCGCCAATTCTGGACCATTTCAAAATGCTCCTGTGCGTGCCATGATGCCCGTCTAAACGAGTGGCAATAGCCCGTCCTTGTTCAACAGATGCCATTAAGGCTTGTCGCTGCAAATTGGATTCTTCCGATAAGTGCTGTCGCTCGGATTCCAATTTGCGCGAATCAATTTCCGTCTGCAAGATTTGGATATAAGCGTTGAACTGGGCAGCATTCCAATGCTGCATATCTTTGCTGACGGCGGAAATCCCTTGATTCAACTGGTCTAAATTCCATTTCCGATATGATCCGTCAACGATAGCCGCAACAACTTCCGCATGGTGCATAATGCCCGTATATCACGCTTATTATTTCTGCGCAAGACTGCTATTTCTTTGGCTTTGGTAACTTGTGCAACGGCGGCGTGTTGAGCATGATGCGCAGCCCATCCTCGAACTTGGTGCCGCTGACGTTGATCGGCGGCTCCTTCGGCTGCGGCTTCTTTGCTGGCTTATGTTTTTTCACGGTGTCGTTTCCTTCCCCAACCATAGCGGACTGCGCCGGGCTTCACAAGGCAATCGTGCGCCCGCGCAAGGCGTGACATTCAAACCGCTTGCTGGTAAGTGAGCCGCTTTCCTTCCGCGCCTTCGATGCCCTTGACGAACCGAGCGCCGTCCGTCATGCGGCGGTTGTCCCAGCGGAATGCGAATTCGTCGGCGTATTTCGGAGTGTGCTGGCGGCTGATGTGGTGCCAAGCGCCATAGACGCCGCGCTTGAACAGGCTGAAGAAGCTCTCGCAGGTGTTGACGTGCGCCAGCCTGCCGCCCGGCATCCTGAGCGCGTACTTCTTGGCGGTGTGGTTCACGGTGTCGTGCCCCGCGAACGCCTTTAGCTGCTTCCGATAGACGCCGGACTCGTCGGTGTTGATGACCGCGCTCTTGTCCACGGTCGCGTTTATCAGGGTGTTCATGGTGAACTGCGTGACGTTTGAAACGACGTTCGTGCGCATCCGCCCGCCGCGCTCGATCAATGCAACCAGCGGCGTCTTGCGGGCGGACTTGGTCCGGTTGTCGCCCTTGCCGCCGACGTAGGTTTCATCAACCTCGACCGTGCCCTTGAGCTTGTCCATCACTTCGCCGTGCGGCCCCATCGCGTAGCGGATTCTATGCGCCATGAACCACGCGGATTTGTATGTGATTTTGAGCATCCGGTGCAACTGGTGGGCGGAGATGCTTTTCTTGCTTGAGCACATGAGGAACCACGCCATTATCCACTTGGAGATCGGGATGTGGCTGCCCTCGAATATCGTGCCGACCGTCACCGTGAATTGCTCCCGGCAAGCGGCGCAGCAGTAGAGGCCCTCCCGCACCTTGCGCGGCTTCGGGGCGTCCGGCGGCGGGTTGGCCTTCGGCTTCGGCGTCAGCTTGTACACGTCGTCGCACTTGCAGTGCGGGCAGACCGGGCCGTCCGGCCAGCGCAAGGACTCAAGCAGTGCGCGGGCCTTGCCCTCGTCGCTGTACTGCTGCGCGAGCGTCATCAGGTTCAAATCGTCTTGGTCGAAATCTGTTTGCATGGAGCAATATAACCTAGCTTGCTAGGTTATGCAAGAAAAAAGTGCGCCTTTCTGTGACCCGCGACGGCGGGGCGGTTTATGCGCTCCTGCCAGCCTGTTTAGGCGCTGTGGAGGCGGGCTTGCGCGGGCGACCGCCGAGCTTGCCGTTGGCGCGGCTGGCGGTGGCCCTTGCGGGCGACTTGGTCAAGCCGCCCATGCGGGCGAAGGCGGAAGCGTACTTCTTCATTTCCTTTGTCATGCCGCCATAGTAACCCGGCAAGCTGGGTATTGCAAGCGGAAACCGCGCCCCATCTATCACCGGACAGGGCGCGGCGTTCCTTGTCTTGGCACTACCGACGCATGATCGGCCTCATCGTGCTCGCCCTAGCCAGCCTCCAGTTCACCGGCCTCTGCGAACAGAGGCATTTCTTGACCTTTGGCACGTAAATAAGGGCAAAGCGGAGCCTGTCAGCGACGGAAGTGCATTTTGGTTTTTGGGCCATAGTGCGCCTTTCGTAACATTTTTCCATTTTGCAGTTGACTCCGGCACGGTGGTGGGCTATGCTACGGGCGTATTGGACGCATAGCCAGCCCATCCCGCGCTGGAGCGTTAGTTAAGAGCCGTGTCGTTTCCGCGACGCGGCTTCTTTTTTTAGTCTCACATTGTCTTCCTCTTTCGTTGCGGCCTTTCCAGTCCGCGTCAGCCAAAAAAAACCGAGCGAAACAATGCGACCACACGGTCGTCTTATCTCGCTCGGTTTAAGCCCCCGGCGGGGCTTCATTGCGGGCCGTACAAATGGGCGGTCGCGCAAGTCTATTGGAATCGTATCACTTGATAGTCCGGCTGTCAATGGCTGGGTTTCAATTATTTTTGTGCGTGACAACAGCGTCCGGCGGGATTTGAATTCGCGGATGCAAACCACAAATGAAATCGCCATTCGGGACAGGCTGGTCGAGCGCGGGCAAGCCTTGTTCAATGCCCCGCACAAGCACCAAGAGTTCACCAAGACAGCCGCCGCAGACGCGCTGCTGAACGACCTTGCCGGGCATCCTCACGCCTTTGTTCTTGCCTGCCTCATGGACCGCCAGATCAAAGCCGAAAAGGCGTGGCTGATCCCCTATGAAATTTCTCTGCTTATCGGCGGGTTCTCAATGGAGACGCTCCGCAAGCTGTCGCTGGCCGACGTAACCCGGCACATGTCGCATCCGAAGCCGCTCCACCGCTACGCCGACATGATGAGCGGTGTGTTCTATTCAGGCATCCAGAGAATCGGCATCCAATACGGGAACGACGCCGCCCGGATATGGGCTGGCAACCCGTCCAGCGCGGAAGTCGTCTATCGGTTCCTTGAGTTCGACGGAGCCGGGCAGAAGATCGCAACTATGGCGGCGAACATTCTGGCGCGGGACTTCAAGGTCCCGTTCGCTGACTACTCCGCCATAGACGTTTCGGCGGACGTGCATATCCGCCGCGTGTTCGGGCGGCTTGGCTTGTGCCCGCCGGACGCCAACACGGAGCAGGTGGTCTATAAGGCGAAGGCCCTTTACCCAAAGTTCCCCGGCCTCATGGACTTGCCGTGTTGGGAGATAGGGCGTACTTGGTGCAAGGCAAGCGGGCAGGAGTGCGCCCCGTGCTACATGAAGGACTTATGCCCGGCGGCAAGGGCGGGAATTTGATTTGACAGATCGGATTGACGCGGTTTCAATTTCGGCACTATGCCTAACCAAGACACCATAAAATTCGTGTGCTCGCACTGCGGCAAGGAAATCGAAGTCCCGGCGGAGATGCGCGGCGCGGAAACCGACTGCCCTCACTGCGCCAAGAAAGTGACTATCTGGGAGACTCTCTCGTCCAGCGAGTTAAAATCACTCAAGGGATCGCCGAATGTATTAAAGGTCGTTGGCTTACTGCTTTGTCTCGTCGGTTGCTTGGCTATTCTTGCCTTGTTTGCCCCAAAAATTGCTCGCCAGCAAGAGGCCAAACCACTCCAGCCGATAACCGGCGCGTTTGGTTTCGTTCTTGGCGAACGACTTTCGGATAATTTGCCAGTCGAATACGACAATGATACAGCAGTGCTATCGCATGACCTTAGTTTTTCGGATTTGGAACCATATTCAACAAACTTCTACGGTGGTTGGGTCAACGTGCTGAACGACCGCCGCATTTATGAAATTACGGTTTCCGTCCGTGAAAACTCAAATCTTGTCGAAAACGCACTCACCATGAAGTACGGGCCAAGCGCAGCTTATGGAACATCCCAACAATGGCGGGACTCCGAGAGAGGTTCGTCGGTGTATTTCAGAGGTCATTTCCTGACCTACCAGGATGATAAACTTGCTGAAGTTGCAAAACAATTGCAAGCAGCGGCCCAAGAGCGGATAAAAAACGAAAAAGTCAATGCCCTATCGCATGGGCTTTGATAAATCCTGTTGAAGGAATCAGCGGTTGCGGAAGACCGGCATTAACCCGCCATCGGACACCGCAGTTTGAGCATTATCAAAACAATCGCTTGACTATCGAGTGTGGTTTAGCTATGCTGCAAGCCTTATGAGATTGGAAAACAAGATATTCACGCCTCCTCCTGTATTGGCGGCCACCATTCTTTCAAAGCGCGGGGCAACTCTTCGCGAGCGGCGCGGCGGCAAACATAGAGCTGCCGTTGCGGGTGATGCCGGAGTAAATTGCGCCAGGCGGGCGCGGGGTGCGGCTATAGTGCGGGAAGTTGGTTTGGAAACTCCTTCAGGAACATCAAAAAATGGGCTTTTTCTTGCTGATCTACCAGCAGATCAACCCTATACTCTCCATAAGTTTTCGCTTCAAACACCTCAAGGTCAATTACGCATAAAAATATCCTGTTCCGTGGGTCTTCGTCTTGGGGAATGGAAATGGATGCCTGGCCCTGTCCTAAGCACTGGCCGTCCATATCCGTTGTCTTCAAAGTCAAAACATGGTCGCCAGCCTCGTCTTCATCAAAAATGAGTCGAATTGCAACATTTATTCCGTGTAATTTTCGTGGCAACGGGCCTGGAATTACAAGGCTACAAAACGCCTTGTCAATTGTAAAAGTTCCGTCCTTGTTGGCTATAGCCGAATGGCAGGCCGTGAAAATATCCGCTCTCATACCCGCCATTTTGACACCATCGCCATCCCGCCGTCAACGCGCAACCGTGCCTCCGCCCGGCCCCGCTGGCGGCTTCCGGGGCTGGGCCGCGCCCGCCGCGCCGGGGCGGAAATCTGCGTTTGCAAACTATATAATCCCGCGGCTTCAGGGCCGGGGGCTTGGGGCGCGGAGAGGGATGCGAGGAATGGGAGGAATGGATGGCCGTTCACCAGAGGCCGGGGGCTTGGCGCAGTTTGTCCAGGAGACGGGTGTCGGCGGCGGGAAAGGCGTATTGGGAAAGTTGGGCGCGGGTGATCCAGGCCAGGTTCTCGCACAGGATGGGCGCGGGTTCGCGGCGCAGCCATCGGCAATGGAAGAATTTCAGGCGAACGGCGCGTTCGGGATAGTCGTGGATGAGGTCCTCGAACAAGGATAGGACCCGGACTTCGATGCCGAGTTCCTCGCGGAGTTCGCGGCGGAGGCATTGCTGAAAAGTCTCGCCCGGCTCGCGTTTGCCGCCGGGGAATTCCCACAGGCCGGCCAGGTGCGCGCCGGCGGAACGGCGGGTGATGAGCAGGCGGCCATCGCGAAAGACCAGGCCGGCGGCCACTTCAATTGGACGCCGCGCCGGCGCCGAAGAAGGCATGGCTGCCGGCTTCATTTGGGTGGAGGGCAAAAATCTCCAGGCGATCGGTAGGGCGTCCCGATTCTGAATCGGGAGCCGCCCAAGTATTCAGGGCAGAGCGGCAGCTCTGCCCTACCTGGATTTCGATGCGCCGGTTTCATTTCCGGCCGATGCTCTTGTAGAGGAAGCCCAGCCGCTCCATTTCGGCGGCGTCAAACAGGTTGCGTCCGTCGAAAATGATGGGGTGCGAAAGCGCCTTGCGGGCGCGTTCCAGGTCCAGTTTTTTGAAGGCGGGCCATTCGGTGGCGATGACCAGGGCGTCGCAACCCTCCGCCACATCGTCCATGTTGTCCACGTAAGTGACGTCCTTGAGGACGGCGCGGGCTTTTTCCATGGCCTGGGGATCATGGACGCGGAGGATGGCGCCCTCCTTTTGAAGGCGCTGGCAGAGCTGGATGGCCGGGGACATGCGGATGTCGTCGGTGTTCTGCTTGAAGGCCAGGCCGAGGATGCCGAGGGACTTGCCCTTGACGACCCAGAGGGTGTCAACAATTTTGTGAACGAAGCGGTCCATTTGGCCGGCGTTGATGCGCTGGACTTCCTTGAGCAGGCCGAAGTCGTAACCGAGGGTTTTTGAGATGCGGATGAAGGCGCTGAGGTCCTTGGGAAAGCAACTGCCGCCAAAGCCGAGGGAGGCATCCAGGAACTTGCTTCCGATCCGCGTGTCCATGCCCATGCCGCGGGCGACTTCCTGGACGTTGCCGCCGGACAATTCGCACAGAACGGAAATGGCGTTGATATAGGAAATTTTCAGGGCGAGGAAGGAATTGGCCGCGTGCTTAATGAGTTCGGCCGAGTGAATGTCGGTGACGATGACGGGGGCCTGATAGGGCGCGTAAATCTCCTGCAGGGCCGCGACGGGGCGGGGCGAGGAGACGCCCACCACCACGCGGTCCGGCTTCATGAAATCTTCGACGGCAAAGCCTTCGCGCAGGAATTCGGGATTGCTGACGACATCAAATTCCAAACCGGGTTTGCCATAACGCTTGATGGTTTCGGCGACTTTTTCGCCGGTTCTCACCGGGACGGTGCTTTTGTCCACGACAATCCGGTAGCCGGTCATGGCGGCGGCGATTTCGCGGGAGACGGCTTCGATGAAGCTCAAGTCCACCGAGCCGTCCGGCAGGGCGGGAGTGGGAACGGCGATGAAAATGACGTCCGAAAGCTCGACGCCTTCGCGGGTGCTGCTGGTGAAATGGAGGCGGCCGGCGGCGGTGTTCTTGCGGACCAATTCCTCCAGGCCCGGCTCGTAAATGGGCATGCCGCCCGCCTTGAGCAGCGCGATTTTATCGGCATCCTTGTCCACGCAGACGACTTGGTGGCCGGCTTGGGCAAAACAGGTGCCGGTGACCAGGCCGACATACCCCGTTCCAATGAGCGTCAACTTCATGGGGCGGAGAATTCAGAAACAAGCGTCAGCATCATTGGAGAACCTTGTCTCACATCTGTTTCATGGGTTGCCGGCGCGCGCGGAGTTGGTGGCCGGCGGGGCGGGCGCCGCGGGCGGAATGACCGGCTGGGGCGCCAGCAACACGGGCGGCGGCATCAGTCCCGGCGGAGGCGCTGCGCCTGGCGGCGGAGCAGTGGCCGGGGGCGGAACGGGCGGCGCCGGGGGCGCGGGGGCTGTGTTGGAAGGCGCAACGGCGGGTTGGGGCGCGGGCAAGATGGGCGGCGGCAGCAGTCCCGGCGGCGGCGTTGCGCCTCCGAGCGCGGCGGGCGGCTGGGGCGCGGCGGGCGCGGGGGCTGCGCCTCCCGGCGCGGAAAGTTGCAGATCGGTCTCGTTGGGAGTCAGCATGGGCGACGGCCCGGCGGGAGGTGGCTGTTGCGGGTTGGGGTTGAGTTCAGGATGTTTGGCAATGAGAAGGCGGAGGCGCTCGTAAGCTTCGACCACCCACGGATCGTTGGGGTCCTGCAAGCTGGCCAGTTCCTTGTAATACTGGACTGCCTGATCGGGCTTGTTGTCGGCCTCGCTCAAGCGGCCGAGGGTCAATTTGACGGGAAGGACGAGATTGGCGTTGCCGGCATAGAGGACGTTGATCTTTTTGTATTGTTGGACGGCGCCGGTGATGTTGGTTTGGGCTTCCATGCAGGCGGCGATGCCGACATTGGCCTGCGGCACGAGGGGATGGTTGGGATGGTCGGCGATAAACTTGGTGAATTCGCGCTGCGCCTCGGCGTACTTGCCGCCCAGGAACAATTCCCTTGCGGCCAGCAATTGGGCGGCGACTCCGGCGCTGGTGCCGGGGTATTCCTGGCCGATGTCAAGCAGCGTCTTGCCGGAGGCGGGGTCTCCCGGCGGCGCCGCGCCGATGAGCGAGGGGACGGCGAGCAGGGCCTGGTTGGCGCTGGCTTCCTTCTCGCTGTTGTTCCACATCACGAAAGCCACGATGGCCGCGACCACCGCCACCACGACGGCGCCCGCGAGGACCCGTTTCCGGTTGGTGTGCAGCCATCCGTAAAAATCATAAAGAGCTACTGTTGGATCATTTTCCATAAGAGGCGGAGAATAAGCAGGCCGGCCCGAAAAAAGGCAAGCTTAAAAGTTGGCATCGCATGGAGGGAGTATAGGGCACACGCGGCGGCATGCAAGGTTTCTCCGCAAAATTGTCGGCGAAAGTTCAAAATGAGAAAAGATGTCGCAGCAAAATGAGAAAAATTTCATAAAGTGTGACTGGCTAGGATAGTGGGCCAAGCGGCGTTTTGAGTGGAAGGTGGATTGGGAATG
>Ga0181530_10003594_pt1 | contig 17130 bp, 14 predicted proteins | sample PEATcosm2014_Bin_42_FD_119769 | JGI IMG/M metagenome (GOLD analysis project Ga0181530, IMG submission 119769) | Peatland microbial communities from MTU Mesocosm Facility, Houghton, MI, USA - PEATcosm2014_Bin10_60_metaG | ecosystem: Environmental > Terrestrial > Soil > Wetlands > Peat | place... | reverse complement strand
TCACCCGAACCGGGTTCTCCTCGCCGACGTAATCTTCCAGGCTGTGCGGGAGCAGCGCCTGTTGCATCCGATCTTCGCCATCGATGAACCGATGCATCGCCAACCCCCGAAGCCCCAGGCCTCAGGATTCTAGGGCAGCTTCGCCCCAGGCGGAATCCGCCAGGGCCGCAAATCTCGCTTTGTTTCCACACAGGCTGGCCCCGAAGCAGACCTATGCCGACGAGCCCAGAATTCGTTGGGTTGGGTGGAATCCGGCCGTTGCAATCATCGTGGGTTCGCCTTCGTGTCGGCTCGCTGGGTACTTTCCGAGGCTACCGAAGCTGCCCGCTCTCCTGCACGTTCTCATGAGCGGGCCTCATGTCCGCGACAGGAGTAGCCATCATGAATAAGGATCGGATCGAAGGAGCGGCGAAACAGGCGCAAGGCTCGGTCAAGGAGACCATCGGCAAGGCGGTAGGCGATACCAAGCTGCGGTCCGACGGCAAGGCCGAAAAGGTTGAGGGCAAGGTCCAAAACGCTATCGGCGGCCTCAAGGACGCACTGAAGAGATAAGAGTCCGAGGGCACCTTCCCCTAACTAAGGGAGCTCCACGCAAGGAAACTCGACCATGAACAAGGCAATGCTTCTCGCCAGTGCCGCGATGATCAGCGGCGCTCTTCGACGGCAGGCGGGGCCGGCCCCAATTGTTCGGTCAGCGACTTTTGCGAGAAGGAAGCGGGGACACCCAGTCCGCCGGACACGGGTGAGCGGGGTACCCAGCCCATACGATTGTTCTCTGCCGGAAGAGCTTTCGATCAGAGGGGCGTCGTCGGCCTTCGACTCAAATCGTATCGCCCCCGTCGACGGACGGATTTGTGCAATGAAACGATCGAGAGGAGGGCTCCGCCGATGACACAAATGTGGAGAAAGGAACGGCTCCGCGACCTCGCCATAGTCGGCATTACATGCGCTGTGCTTGCCGCTGCGGGCAGTGCGCGGGCAGACCCCACGGCCTATGTCGGCACTGGTGGTGCTAGTTTCGGCACGCTGGATCTCACTACCGGCGCCTACACGCAAGTCGGTCTCTTCGGTCATCAGCTCGCCGGCTTTGGGCTCGCAAACACGACACTGTATGGAACTGGTTTAGGCGTACCTAACAGCCAGTTGTTCAGCGTGAACGTTGCGACCGGCGTGCTTACGCCCATCGGGTCTGGCACCGGCATCACCGTCTACGACTTTGGGTCAACCACGAGCGGCATGTACGCGCTCGACCCGGACTTCAACCTCTACTCGATTGATCCCACGACCGGAATGGCGACACTAATTGGCTCTACAGGCGTGACACGCGATGGCGGGTATTTCGGGTTGTCAACCAACTCTGGAATACTCTATTTCTCTAATAACGGGTATTTGTACACCCTCAACACGTCGACGGGCGCGGCAACGCTCGTTGGCCCGACGGGCGGCAACACGCAGAATGGCGCGCTCCTGTGGGAGAACGGCACGTTGTACGGAGGTGAGGATAGTCCCTCGTTTGCAGTAGCGACCCTCGACCCCACGACCGGGGCAGAGACCACGGGGCCGACCATCACAGGCGTCGGCGCGAGCTACGTCTATGCGCTCGCACCCAATCCAATACCGACATCCCCCTGCCCTAGCAGCGGGGCCACCGTCACGGTTAGCAGCGGCCAAGCGCGAAATTTTTCCACGGGCACTCCATCGGCATCCCCGCTGGTCTCCGCGGTGTTGCCGACGAGCCGCTCGGTCCAGGTCTGCGCCACCGCCACCGCTTTCGCCACGATCATCAATGCCGGTACGACCGCGGCATCGGGCTGCGCGATCGCGCCGCTCGGCGGGCTGCCGCTCAACTTCCTCTACCAGACCACCGACCCGAGCACCAACGCGCTCACTGGCACCGCTAACACTCCCGTCAATATCGCAGCCGGCGCGGCGCAGAGCTTCTTAATCGCACTGACCCCGACCGCAGCCTTCAATGCGACCAACGTCAATTTCAGCTTTGCCTGCACCAACGCCGCCGCGGCGCCGACGCAGACCGGGCTTAACACGCTGCTGCTTTCCGGTTCGACCTCGCCAGTTCCCGACATCGTCGCGCTCGCGGCAAGCGGCGACCCTGGGATCGTCGACATCCCGGGGACGACGGGGACAGGCGTTTTCGCGGTTGCCACGGTCAACCTCGGCGCCGATGCGACGATTACGGCGAGCGCCAATACCGGTACGTCCACGCTTCCGGTGACCCTCACCATCTGCCAGACGGTTCCGGCCACCGGCGCGTGCATGGCGTCCCCCGCGGCGACCGTGCAGACCGACATCCAACCCAACGCCACCCCTACCTTCGGCATCTTTGTGGCCGGCGGCGGCGCCATTACCTTCGACCCCGCCAATAGTCGCGTCTTCGTCCAGTTCGCCGATCCAAGCGGCAACGTCCGCGGCGAGACCTCGGTCGCGGTGCGCACGCAGTAGAAAGCGATCACTGAGCGGGCCGCTCCGGGTTCCAACCCAGCCGATCGCTCACTGCCCGACGAACGGCCGGATTCGGCGCAAAGGCGACAGCGCACGCGAAGACTGAGATGGTCCGCTCTCCAGCCTACCTGGGACCTTCGCCAATGGCGGCTAATCACCGCATAGCGAACCCACTCTGCCGGCCTTCGCGATCGAGGAGCTGCGCCGATTAAAGCGTGAACAACCCGAGCAGCTATTAAGATTGGGGGTACAGCAGACTGGCGATACGATTGTGTGTGCCCGCGCTGATGGCGAGCCACGACAACCTCGCAGTCTGACCCATGAATTCGGCGTGCTGATGGGCCGGATCAAAAATATCCCGCGGGTCCGGTTTCACGATCTACGCCACAGTCACGCGACGCAACTGCTCTCCGCTGGGCTCCATCCCAAGGTCGCTCAAGAACGGCTGGGCCACTCGACGATCACGACGACAATGGATATCTACTCACACGTCACAGCGCAGATGCAGGATGATGCTGCGGCGGGGATCGATGCAGCCTATAGGTCTTAGAGTTTTTCGGGCACAAATTGGGGCACAACGCCAGAAAAGGCCGGGAAAAATAACCTCTAAGTCGTTGAAATGTTGGGGCGTAGCCAAGTGGTAAGGCACCGGATTTTGATTCCGGTATACGGAGGTTCGAATCCTCCCGCCCCAGCCAATCCCCTCACACCTGCGTAGCTTTCGAACCTTGTGGCGCGTCGGCTATCGCCTGACCCTGGGCGAGCGCAATCCTGCCGCCAACAATCGCTCCGGTGCGCTTTAGGCCACAGATTTGTGCGCTGTAGTCCAAGCCGGCGGTTAGATATTGCGATAACCTGATAAGATTGTTGCGATGATGATCGGTCGGCGTAGGAAACGATCGTGTTGGTAGAGAGGGTGGCGTTTTCATCCGCCGCCACGGGCCCGGCGGAGGCGAAGCAGCTCGCGCGCTGGTGCGAGCAATATTTTGATTCCTATGGCGGAGTTGAGATCACCGCCGACTGGGATGCGCCCTCCACCATCAAGCTCGAATATCTTGCGCTCGGCGCCTTCGGTCTGCGGGTCGAGCGGGCCGGTTCGATCAACCGCTTTTATCGGCACCGCGAGCGGGTCTCTCGCGATGGCGATGATCGCTTCACTCTGATCATCAATCGGGGAAGCTCGGCGACACAACGCATCACGTCGTCGCAATCGATCACTCTCGCCGTCGGTTCTTCTATCCTGTTCGACCGTTCGGAAGCGTCGGCCCACGTCTGTGCGGCAGGCAGCAATCGGCTTGTGCTGATTTTACCGCGACGACAGATGTTAGGCGCGGTGCCGAATTCCGAGGATCTAGTCGGGAAGGCAATACCGGTCGGCAACGAGGCGCTGCGGCTGCTTGCAAATTACGCCGATGGGTTGCTCGATGACCGGCACTTGAGCGATCCCGTCGTCTTGGCCCAAGCCGGGCAGAGCTTGATGGATCTGGCGGTTCTCGCGTTCGGCACCGACCGCGACAATACCGAGGTCGCGCGCCAACGCGGTTTGCGCGCCGCGCGGCTGGCGGCGGTGCTGCGTCACATCCGCCTTGACTATGCCGACCCGCAACTCTCCCCCGAGTCGGTGGCGCGGCGGGTCGGCATCTCCTCGCGCTACCTGCACGATCTGCTGCAGGAGACCGGTTTGAGCTTTACCGAGCGCGTGCTGGAGTTGCGATTGGCAAGGGCGCTGGTGTTGCTCGACGGCTCGTGCGGTATCGCGCGAAAGGTCAGTGACGCGGCCTTCACTGCCGGTTTCAACGATCTCTCTTATTTCTACCGTTGCTTCCGGCGGAGATACGGGCTGACGCCGACCGCCGCGCGCGGAGCACCGGCTTAGCTCGCACCTGAGCCGCTTACCGGTGCGCGGGAGTCGACACTCTGGCGCGCCGTAGCCCAAGACCGGTACCCCGAAGGAACGTAGGGTCACCCCCCGAGAAAGGCATCGGTCAGGGGCGGACATGGCACGCATTCTCGTCTTGGCGACGGCCGCCGCTTTCGCGCTGATCCTCGGCACGGCGCCAGCGTCGGCGCAGAAGGCGTACATCACGAACATTGGTTCCGACACCGTCTCGGTGATCAATACGGCGACCAACCAGGTGGTCGATACCATCACGGTCGGCACCCATCCTTATGGGGTTGCGGTGACCCCGAACGGCAACTTCGTCTATGTCGCGAACTTTAGCTTGGGCACCGTCTCGGTGATCTCGACGGCGACCAACCAGGTGGTCGATACCGTCACGGTCGGCGGCAACCCATTGGCGGTTGCGGTGACCCCGAACGGCAACCTGGTCTATGTGACGAATATCGCCTCGAACGCCGTCACGGTGATTGCGACGGCGAATCAGACGGTGGTCAAGGCCAACACGGTGGTCGAGACCATTCCGGTCGGCAACGATCCGGCAGGGGTTGCGGTGACCCCCAACGGCAGCTTCGTCTACGTGGTGAACGATGGCTCGAACACCGTCTCGGTGATCTCGATAGAGACCAGCAAAGGTGGTCGCTACTATCCCAGTCGGCAGCGCTCCGGGAGGGGTTGCGGTGACCCCGAACGGCAGCTTCGTCTTTGTCGCGAACTTTAACTCGGACACCGTCTCGGTGATCGCCACGGCGACCAACCAGGTGGTCGATATCGTCACGGTCGGCAGCGAGCCCTACGGGGTTGCTGTGACCCCGAGCGGCAACCTGGTCTATGTCGCGAACTACAACTCGGCCACCGTCTCGGAGATATCGACCACGACCAACCAGGTGGTCGAGACCATCCCAGTCGGCAGCGGCCCAGTAGGGGTCGCGGTGACCCCGGACGGTAGCGCGGTCTATGTCGCGAACTTTGACTCGAGCACCGTCTCGGTGATCGCGACGGCGAGCAACACGGTCTCTGTCACTATCCCAGTTGGGAGCCACCCGAAAGCCTATGGCAATTTTATCGGCCCGCCGACGCTGACGGTGGCCGAGGCCGGGACCGGCGGCGGCCAGGTCACCAGCAGCCCCGCCAACATCGATTGCGGTGGCGGTAACAGCGTCTGCGCCGCGATGTTCCCGGATGGGACGCACGTGACCCTGACCGCCTCGGCCGCCAGCGGCTCTGCCTTCGCCGGGTGGAGCGGCGGCTGCAGCGGGACCAGCGCCTGTGTCATCACCCCGACCAAAGACGTCACGGTCACCGCGACCTTCAAGGCGAATCAGGCGGCCAACCTGCTGTCGGTGGCGCTCACCGGCGGCGGCGGGGGCACGGTCACCAGCACCCCGTCGGGGATCAATTGCCCTGGCGCGTGCAGCGCCAGCTATGAGAAGGGGGCCCAGGTGGTGCTGACCGCGGCGCCTGCTTCCGGTTCAACGTTTGCCGGATGGAATGGGGCCGGATGCAGCGGTACCAACCCCTGCACCGTGACGATGAGCGCGGCCGAGAACGTATCGGCGACGTTTACGGCGGTTACTGAGACCCTGACCGTGGCTGAGACCGGCACCGGCGTGGGCCTGGTCACCAGCAGCCCGGCGGGGATCAATTGCGGCAGCGACTGCGCGGCGAGCTTTGATAGCGGCACGCAAGTGGTGCTGAGCGCGGCGGCGGCGAGCGGCTCGACCTTCGCCGGCTGGAGCGGTGGCGGGTGCGGCGGCGACCAGAACTGCACCGTGACGCTCGGCGCCGCCACCACGGTCAACGCCAGCTTTGTCGCCGACAGCGCCGGCAACCTGACGCTCGTCGCCGCGGTCCTGCCGCTCTCCCGCTCGGTCGAAATCGGCAACACCGCGACCGCGTTCGCGACGATCATCGATGCCGGGCCGGATAACGCCGCGACCTGCACGATCGCCCCCGCCACCGGCATCCCGGCGAATTTCGTCTTTCAGACCACGGACCCGACGACCAACGCGCTCATCGGCACCGCAAATACGCCGGCCAACATCGCCGCCGGCCAGGCCGGGACCTTTGTGATCGCGCTGACCCCGACCGCCGCCTTCGCCCCGACCAATGTCGCCTTCACTTTTACCTGCGCCAACGCGCCGAGCCCGGCCGCCTCGGTCACCGGCGTCGATATCTTGAACCTATCGGGATCGACGACGCCGGTGCCCGATGTCGTCGCGCTCGCGGCGAGCGCCGACCCCGGCTATGTCGATGTCCCCGGCGTGGCCGGGACGGGCGTCTTTGCCGTCGCGACGGTGAACCTCGGCATCGACGCGACGATCACCGCCAGCGCCAATACCGGCACGGCCAATCTGCCGGTAACGCTGCTCGTCTGCCAGACCGACCCGACCAGCGGGACCTGCCTCGCCGCGCCGGTTGCTAGCGTGACGACCGACATCCCGCCCAACGCGACCCCGACCTTTGGCATCTTCGTCACCGGCAGCGCGCCGGTCGCCGACATGCCCGGCGTCAACCGCATCTTCGTCACGTTCACCGACAGCGGCGGCACCCTGCGCGGCGAAACCTCCGTCGCCGTCAGGACGCAGTGACAGGGAGGTCCGATCCTCACACGCCTCTCTCGCATACCAGCCGGAGCGCCCCGCATGATAGGCACCGTGAGCGTGTTCGATCCGCACACCTCAACCGGCTGGATCGCCGATGAGGAGGGGAACCGGTACGATTTCGCCGCGGCAGATTGGCATGATCCCAGCCGGCCGCAGCCCGGCGAGATCGTCGATTTCGCGTCGGAGGGGACGCGCGCGGTCCACATCTACGTAATCGCGCAGGGATACGAGCCAAATATCATCGGGTTTTATCTCTTGCCGCGGGGCCGCATCTCGCGCTCGCAGTATTGGCTCAAATGGGCGATCCCGATCGTCGCGATTACGTTGCTGTTCCGGATCGCGGTCGTCGCCGGGTACCAGAACGGCGCGTTTGAGCTGGCGCGATCCTTGTGGATTGCATCGGTGGTCTTCAATTTCGCGATCCTGTGGCCGGGCGCCGCGGTGTTGGCCAAGCGCATTCACGACCGCGACAAGCCAGGGTGGCTGGCTGCCGTGTTCTATGCTCCGGTCGTCCTCTACACGATCGCGGCCAGGCTGTTCCTCAACCCCGCGGAGCCCAGCCCGGCCTTCGTCGCCTTCGCCCTCGCGATGGTTTCGATCTTCCTCTACTTCATCGTCGAATTCGGTCTCTTCCGCGGCACGGTCGGGCAGAACCGGTACGGCCCCGATCCGTGCCGGCGGACACCGCCACTCAGCGCGGCCGCGAGCCGACCTCCGGATCGATAATGGGGTCACACCAGCCTCGCCCAAAGACAAAAGGAGGCGATTTGTTCCCCTGCCCAGCCAGCTTGATCGATTGCACCGCCGAACCGATCCCTTCGCGCGATTATCGCGGGCAGCGCAATACCGGAACGATTTCGCGCGCGCGTTGTTTTTCATGGTTGATCGACCGGAAGCGGCGGGCGTGTCCCGCGAGATCCGCGGCAAGCGGGCGGGCGGCCGGCGAGAGTCCCCCAATCACGCGTTTGTCGAAAAATTGACCAAGGAGAAGGCAAATGACTCAATATGTGCGACTGCTCGGCGCGGCTGCGGCCATCGCGCTGCTGTCGAGCCTACCGGCGATGGCGCAGCCGATGCGCTTCAGCTACGAAACCCCCGAGCAGAACGTGGCCTTGAGCGCCCGCTACGACAATCTGCTCGAGACCAACCCGTCGTTCCGCGCCTATCGCATGCGCAAGGAATGCAATCCGATCGACTTCGAGCAGGACCTGCGGCAGGACTGTTTCGCCTCGTTCGACCAGTTCGAACCGGTCCGCTAACGACGACAGTCTAGCTCCGCCGTCGCCGCGCGCCAGGCCCAGGGTCCGGCGGGCGGCCGGCGGCGAGCAGCGGTGCGATAAACTCGGCGAGATTGCCGCCGGAGAAAATATGGCCGGCGATCCCGGCCGCCCGCGCCGCGGCGATATCGCTGTCGCGATCGCCGATCAGAAAGCTCGCCCGGAGATCGATCGGCCAGCAGCGCAACAGGTCGAGGATCATCCCTGGTTTCGGCTTGCGCCAATCGCTGTCCTGGCAATAGGCCGCCACGGTCGCCTCGGGGTGGTAGGGGCAATAGCGGATATCGTCGATCCGCGCGCCAATTTCGCCCAACCCCACCGCGAGATGGGCGTGGACCGCGTGCATTTCCGCCTCGGTATAAAGGCCGCGCCCGATCCCCGACTGGTTGGTGACGACAAAGACATAGAACCCGGCCTCGTTGAACGCCTTGACCGCCTCGCGCGCGCCGTCGATCCAGCGGAAGCGGTCGATCGAGCTGACAAACCCGTCATCGTGGTTGAGCACGCCGTCGCGGTCGAGAAACGCCGCCGGACGCAGCTGTTTGGCGAGGTTGACTGCCGGATTTGTCATTGGCGACAGTTTATCGCTCAAACCGGGCCGCGCCTCAAACATGCAGCCCGCGGCCGAGCGCCAAGAGAGCCGCCTCGCCGACCGCCTCGCCCAAGGTCGGATGGACATGGATCGTGCCGGCGATGTCGTCGAGCACGGCGCCCATCGCCAGCGCGTGGGCGAATTCGCCGGCAAGTTCCGCGACGCCACGGCCGACCGCCTGGACGCCGAGCACACGCTGGTCGCTCTTGCGCGCGACGATGCGGACAAACCCGCCGTCATCCGCGGCCTCCAGTGTCAGCGCGCGCCCGCTCGCGGAAAACGGGAACATGCCGGTGACAACTTCCTCGCCCGCCGCCGTCGCCTCGTCCGGCGACAGCCCGGCGCTGACGATCTCCGGTTCGGTGAAGCAGATCGCGGCGACCGAGGCGGGGTCGAAATGGCGGCGATGCCCCGCGATGATCTCGGCCACCATCGCGCCCTGCGCCGACGCCTTGTGCGCCAGCATCGGTTCGCCGACCAGATCGCCGATCGCCCAAACGTTCTTCATCGCGGTGCGGCACTGATCGTCGATTTTGACGAAGGGCCCTGCCATATCGAGGCCCATCGCCGCGAGGCCCCACCCGTCGGTGCGCGGCCGGCGGCCGGCGGTCACCAATATCTTGTCGGCGGCGATGGTGAGCTGTTCGTCCTTGGCGGTTCGCACCGTGAGGCGTTCTTCGCCATCGATTCCCGTGACACGGGCGGCGAGATGCAGCGTCACCTTGTGGCGATCCAGCCAGCGGCGCACCGGGCGGGTCAGCTGCATGTCGTAGCGCGGCAGGATGCGCTCTGCCGTCTCGACGATGGTGACCTCCGCGCCCAGCTTGCGAAACGCGATGCCAAGCTCCAGCCCGATATAGCCGGCGCCAATCACCGCCAGATGCCGCGGCAGAGACGATATATTCAACGCCTCGGTTGATGAAATGACCTTGCCGCCGAACGGCAGCGCCGGCAGTGGGACCGCTTCCGATCCGGCGGCGAGGATCACATGGTCGGCCGTGAGCGTGACCGGGCCGCCGGCGGTGTCGACCGTGCAGGTCTTGGCGTCGCTGAAATTGGCCCAGCCCGCGACGACCGTCACCTTGGCGCGTGCCAGCAGCCCGGCGACGCCGCTGTTGAGCTGATCGACGATCCCGTCTTTCCACGCGATGGTCTTCGCCAGATCGAGCGTCGGCGCACCGCCGCCGATGCCGAGCCCCGCCCCGTTCGCGGCATCGGCGAAGCGATCGGCGGCATGGATCAGCGCTTTCGACGGAATGCAGCCGCGGATCAGGCAGGTGCCGCCGAGCCGGCCGCCCTCGACCAGGACCGTATCGAGGCCGAGCTGCGCGGCGCGCAAGGCCGCGACATAGCCGCCGACCCCGCCGCCCAATACCAACACCTTTGTGTGGCGTGTATCGGTCATCTCAGTCGATGAACAGGGTGGCGGGCTGCTCCAGGTAGCCCTTCACCTTCGCGATGAACGAGGCGGCCTCCCAGCCGTCGACGATGCGGTGATCGAACGACGACGACAGGTTCATCATCTTGCGGATCACCACCTGCCCGCCGCGCGCGACCGGGCGCTCGTCGATCCGGTTGACCCCGACGATCGCGACCTCGGGGTGGTTGATCACCGGCGTCGCCACGAGGCCGCCGAGGCGGCCGAGGCTGGTGACCGTGATCGTCGAGCCGGTCAGCTCGTCGCGGGTCGCCTTGCCCGACCGGGCCGCCTCGGAGAGGCGCTGTATCTCGGCCGCGACCTGCCACAGATCGAGCGCCTCGGCATGCCGCACCACCGGCACCATCAGTCCGCCGGGTGTCTGCGTCGCGATGCCGATATGCGCCGGGCTATGGCGATGCAGCACGCCCGCCTCGTCATCGTAGCGCGCATTCACCTGCGGATGATCAACGATTGCGTTGACGATCGCGCGTATCAGGAACGGCAACAGGGTCAGGTGCCCGCGGTCGCCGCGGGTCTCGTTGAGGTGCTCGCGCAATTCCTCGAGCGCGGTGACGTCGACTTCCTCGACATATGCGAAGTGCGGGATGCGCCGGGCGGATTCCTGCATGTGCTCGGCGATCGCGCGTCGCAGCCCGACGATCTGTATGTCCTCGATCCCGTCGCGCTTGGCGAAGGCCGGCGCGCGCGATGGCGCCGCGCGGCTCCCGCCCGCGGCATAGGCGTCGACGTCTTCATGGGTGATCCGTCCCCCGGGCCCGGTGCCGGGCACGAATTGCAGCTCGATGCCCAAATCCCAGGCCTGCTGCCGTACCGCCGGCGAGGCGAGGGGCTTGCCGCCAGAGAAACCGGAGGGGAGAGCCAGCTCGGCGGGCTGCCCCTCACCCTCCCACGCTTCGCGCGGGCCCCTCCCTCTCCCCGCAGGCGGGGCGAGGGGTATCGCCGGCGATGCGCTCTCCCTCTCCCCGCGAGCGGGGAGAGGGCCGGGGTGAGGGGCCGGAGGTGACGAGACCTCCGACTCCGCCGCTTCCGTCTCCAGCACCACCAGGTCGGAGCCGACCGGCAGTTTCTCGCCGACCTTGCCGTTGAGCCCGACGATCGTGCCGGCGACCGGGCTCGGGATTTCGACCGTCGCCTTGTCGGTCATCACCTCGGCGAGCGGGTCTTCCTCGGTCACCGTGTCGCCGATCTTGACCAGCCAGGCGACGATCTCCGCCTCGGTGGTGCCTTCGCCGATATCGGGGAGCTTGACGATGCGGCGCGCCAAATCAGCGCTCCAGCGCCCGGCGGATGCCGTCGGCGACTCGTTGCGGTCCGGGGAAATAGGCCCATTCCAGCGCATGCGGATACGGCGTGTCGAACCCGGTCACCCGTTGGATCGGGGCTTCCAGATGATAAAAGCAATTCTCCTGCACCTGCGCCGCAAGCTCGGCGCCGTAGCCGCAGGTGCGCGTCGCCTCGTGCGCGATCACGCAGCGCCCGGTCTTTTTCACCGACCGGACAATCGTGTCGAGGTCGAGCGGCAAGAGCGTGCGCAGGTCGATCACCTCGGCGTCGGCGCCGGCCTCCTCGGCGGCGGCGAGCGCGACATGCACCATCGTGCCGTAGGCGAGCACGGTCACCGCGCTGCCCGGCCGCACGATCGCCGCCTGGCCGAGCGGCACGGTGTAATACCCCTCGGGCACCGCGCTCGCCTTGTGCTGCGACCATGACACCGCCGGCCGGTCGGGGTGGCCGTCGAACGGGCCGTTGTAGAGCCGCTTCGGCTCGAAGAACACGACCGGGTCGTCGTCCTCGATCGCCGCGATCAACAGGCCCTTGGCGTCGTACGGGTTCGACGGCATCACCGTCTTGAGGCCGCAGACATGGGCGAAGATCGCCTCGACGCTTTGGCTGTGGGTCTGGCCGCCGAAAATCCCGCCGCCGCACGGCGCGCGCACGGTGATCGGCGCGGCGAACTCGCCGGCCGAGCGATAGCGGATGCGCGCCGCTTCGGAAATCAGCTGGTCGGTCGCCGGGTAGATGTAGTCGGCGAACTGGATCTCGACGACCGGCCTGAGGCCATAGGCGCCCATGCCGACCGCGACCCCGAGCATCCCGCCCTCGGCGATCGGCGCGTCGAACACGCGCTGCTCGCCGTGTTTTTTCTGCAGCCCGTCGGTGACCCGGAACACGCCGCCATAGAACCCGACATCCTCGCCGAAGATCAGCACATCGGGGTCGCGCCCCAGCATCACATCCATCGCCGAATTGAGCGCCTGGACCATCGACATCGTCGCCATCGCTCAGCTCTCCCCGTCTTCCCCGCGCAAGCGGGGACCCAGGGGCGCGTGACGGAACGGTTGCCCCTGGACCCCTGCTTGCGCAGGGGAGACGAACCTAATGGGTTCGGCGCGACGTTGGCTTGTCATGGCTAGACCCCCAGCTCCTGGCGCTGGCGGCGCAGATGCGGCGGCATCTCCTTGTAGACGTCCTCGAACATCGTCTTGGTGCTGAAATGCGGGCCCGAATCGAGCGTGCCGTAGGTCTGGGCCTCGCGGTCGGTGTCGCGCACCAGTTCGGTCAGCTCCTTTTCCTGCGCCGCGTGCTTCTCGTCCGACCATTCGCCGAGCTGGATCAGGTGCTGGGCGAGCCGCTTGATCGGGTCGCCCAGCGGCCATTTCTCGGGGTCGTCCTCGGGGCGGTAGCGGGTCGGGTCGTCGCTCGTCGAATGCGAGCCGGCGCGGTAGGTGAACAGCTCGATCAGCGTCGCGCCGTGATTGGCGCGCGCCCGCGCCGCCGCCCACTCGGTCGCGGCATGGACCGCGAGGAAATCGTTGCCGTCGACGCGCAGGCACGCGAGGCCAAACCCGATCGCCCGCGCCGCGAAGGTCGCCTCGTCGCCGCCCGCCACCTCCTGGTGCGAGGAGATCGCCCACTGGTTGTTGACGACGTTGAGCACCACCGGCGCCCGATACACCGCGGCGAAGGTCAGCGCGTGGTGAAAATCGGGCTCGGCGGTCGCGCCCTCGCCGATCCAGCCGGCGCCGATCTTCGTGTCGCCCTTATAGGCCGAGGCCATCGCGAAGCCGACGGCCTGCGGGAATTGCGTGCCCAGATTGCCGGAGAGCGCATAGAACGAAAACGCCTTCGACGAATAGAGCACCGGCAATTGCCGTCCCTTCAGCGGGTCGCGTGAATTCGAATAGCACTGGCACATCATGTCGATCAGCGGATAGCCACGGGCGATCAGCAACCCCTGCTGGCGATAGGTCGGGAACAGCATGTCGTCCGGCCGCAGCGCCATCGCCTGGGCAACGCCGATCGCCTCCTCGCCGGTGCATGTCATGTAGAACGAGGTCTTTCCGGTGCGCTGCGCCCGGTACATGCGCTGGTCATAGGCGCGCACCAGCATCATCGCGCGCAGACCCCGGCGCAAGGTCTCGGGGTCGAGACGCGGGTCCCACTCGCCGACCGCCTTGCCGTCGTCGCCGAGCACGCGGATCAGCGCCGTCGCCAGCCGGTGCGTCCGCACCGACGGCACATCGATCTCGGGCCGCGCGATCTTCCCCGCCGGCGGCAGCCGCAAATCGCTGAAATCGGCGTGTCCACCGGGCTGCGGCCGATGCGGCGGAATGTGCAGCCGCAACGGCTCGGACGGGGGCTCGGAAGGCTTGATCGGAAGATCGTTCATCGGGCACCGCGCTCATGACTTGCGGCTTATATAGGAACCGATCTTACACGCCTCGATGATCTGATGGTTCCGCTTCCCGCCGATTATCCCCCACTACCGTCACGGCCGGGCGTGTCCCGGCCATCCACGGGAGCTTCGCCAGCTTCGACAGATCGCCGCCCGGCACCGGCTGAACGATCGGCGCTTCAAGCCGGTGCGCTGGGAACGGGTGCCAGCCGTGCGCCGCCGCGACCGTGGCAAGCGCGCAGGCGAACTCGATCACCGCCGCCAGCACCAGGGCGCGATGCGCAATGCGCTCGCGCTTTTTCTGTCTCTCGGGCTTCGGATGCTCGATCAGCAGCCCCAAATATCCAAGCAGCGCCAACAGACCGGCCAGCGCCAGCCCGACCTCCGTATCGAACAGATTTTCCATTCCAACCTCCCGCGAAAGTTGCTAGGCGCATCGCGCCGATGGCCTAAACTTGCGTCGCGGGTAGCTAGCCGGCCATCGCACCAAGCTTGGTGCGGCCGTGCCGCCTTCGTACGGCATTCGTGCGGTTGGAGAGTGGCAGAAGATGGCGGAAAATAGTCGGATGAGAGGCGCGGGTTCTTGAGATGAAAGGCGTCCCGGCAACGCGAGGGGTCAACCTCGACGGCGCAAAGCTGCGCGATGCGCGGCGCGGGCAAGGGCTGTCTCAAGCAGATTTGGCCGATAAGGCCGGGGTGAGCGAGGATACGGTCGGCCGCGCGGAGCGCGGCCGACCAATCTCTTACGACAACGCACAGGCCATCGCTGCGTACCTTAAAATCGATGTCGCCGACATCGCGGCGCCGGTCGAACCCGAGCCTCTCGCTCCCGCCCACAGAGCGGCTGCTGTAGCTATGTCCAACATCCCGATCCGCGTGCCGACGCATTTCATGGGTCGCGATACGGCGCTGACCGACATCGAAAAGGCGCTGGCGCGCAACGAGGGTCGCGTCGCGATCACCGCGCTGCATGGGTTGCGCGGGGTAGGGAAGACGGTGCTGGCGGCGGCCTATGCCGAGCGTCACGCGAAGGATTATCGCGCGACGTGGTGGATCAGGGCCGAGACCGAATCGGGCATGCGCGCCGATCTGGTCGGGCTCGGGGTCAGGCTCGGCTGGGTCGAACCAGAGGAAAAGGAAGACCCGGCGCTTTGCCGCGGTCATGGAGCGGCTGGCGCAGGACGGCGACGGCATCCTCCTGATTTACGACAATGCGGTCGAGGCCGACGCGATCCGCCCCTATCTGCCGCGCGGCGGCGCGGCGCGGGTGCTGGTCACCTCGAACGCGCATGTCTGGCGCGACATTGCCGCGCCGATCCAGATCGGCGTGTGGCCAAAGGAGGTCGGCGGCGAGTTCTTCGTCCGCCGCACCAGCCGCGCCGGCGAGCGCGACGCGGCCGTGGAATTATCGGAACTACTCGGCGGGCTGCCGCTGGCGCATGAGCAGGCCGCCGCCTATTGCGAACGGCTGGAAATCCCGCTCGCCGAATACGCTAGGCGCTTCGACGCCGAGCCGGCACGTCTGCTCGATGCCGACAAGGACGCCCCGGCCGAGTACCACGACAAGCTGACCGTCGCGAAAACCTTCGCACTGGCGATCGAGGCTGCCGCGAAGTTGCACCCGGCCGCCGAGCCGCTGATCGTTTACGCCGCGCTGCTCGCGCCAGAGCCGATCCCATTGTTGCTATTCTCCGAGGGCCGCGAGCATTTCGGCGAACCCTTCGCCTCAGCGTTCGCCGGCGACGGCCTAGACGAAGCAGTTGCCGCTCTCCGCGCCTTCGCGCTTGTTGATCGGGAGAGCATCCCCGACGAACGCGATCCAGCCATCATGACCGCTTCGATCCGCCTTCATCGCTTGGTTCGAGAAGTTGCTGCTTTACACTTCGACAGGGATAGCGCCTCGATCGCGCGGGGTCATCTGATTGCAGCTGTCGCAGCAGTGTACCCTGAGCAAGTCTTTCATGATGCGAGTGCTTGGCCGCGTGCACGGCGGCTAGATCCTCTAGTCATGAAGTTGGTGACGGACATCGGCAGCCCGTCACAGGACCTTGCTCTGTTAATATCTTATGTCCTGGACAGACTAGGATCTTTTCGTCAACGGTCATTGGCAGACCATAATAGTGCAAAGATATTATTTGAGAAATCTCTCAATATCTCTAAAGAAATATTAGGTGATGATCATAGCTATACGTTGAGATCTCAATTTAATCTTGCAGTGTTATTAGAAGAAGCGAACGATTTGAACTGTGCCCGTGTGCTGTACGAGAAAGTGCTGCAGGGTCACGAGAAGATTTTCGGAAGAGATCATCCCACGACCGCATTGACATTAGACTGTCTCGCACGGGTACTGTGCTCGCAAGGAGATATTGCCGGTGCCTTGCAGCTATCCGAGCGTGCGCTCCTGATCCATGAAAAGGCGTTTGGCGCCGAACACGAACGTACTGCTACAAACCTATCGAACCTCGCAAGCATCTATAGGAAAAAGGGTGATTTGATTACCGCAAGAAAATTATGTGAACGTGCCGTAGATATTCGGGAAAAGGTGTTTGGGCCGGAGCATTTGGCCAACGTATACAGTCTTTATGCATTGGCTGTCGTTTTGACGAGCGTAGGTGAATACGCTGAAGCATTTCATAGATGCGAGCGATCCTTGGAGATTCTCGAGAAGGTGTGCGGAACAGAACATCCGGATTCGATTGTGGTGCGTAGGACGCTAGATCAGATCGCGGCACTTAGCTCTGATAGCAGTGGCCCCTCACATCTCCCTTCGTAGCCGCGCCATCCCCGCGAGCCAGCGGTCGGGGTCTTCGGTTTTGCGGCGCAGGTAGATCGCGACTTCCGGGTGGGGCGGGATAGGAAGCCTCGGCGGCGGGCTTCGAAAAGTGCTGGGACCGGAGCGCCCCCTACAACGCTGGTGCGCCGCAACCTCGCGACGTTCGAAGCGGAGTTGGGGGCTTGAAAGCGGCGCCCGCCTCCCCAGTTTGTTCTTATAATGTTCATGGTGTTTCCTAGAGGGGGATCGGATCAAATTGAATCGCGATGCCGGCCCCCACCCCAACCCTCCCCCGTGGACACGGGGGAGGGAGAGCCGCGTAGCGGCCTGGGAGGGGGCCGGCATCGGCGCTTCAACCTCAGTGGATCGCGCCGGGAGCGGGGTGGGGACCTGATAATCACCTGTATT
>Ga0181530_10003593_pt1 | contig 17133 bp, 15 predicted proteins | sample PEATcosm2014_Bin_42_FD_119769 | JGI IMG/M metagenome (GOLD analysis project Ga0181530, IMG submission 119769) | Peatland microbial communities from MTU Mesocosm Facility, Houghton, MI, USA - PEATcosm2014_Bin10_60_metaG | ecosystem: Environmental > Terrestrial > Soil > Wetlands > Peat | place... | reverse complement strand
CCAGGCTGCCCGGTCCCGCCAGCGGAACTCAATAAATGCTGCCTTGCCTATAACCTGCAGAACCCGGCGAAAAACGTGGTTCGCCTACGGACGGATTACGGGAAGCGTCGTCGTGCGCTAGCGTAGGCAGGGCAAATGCAAAACGCCCCGCCGTTGCCAGCGGGGCGTCAGTGAAATCTACAAGCCCGATTTATCGGGTACATCCATAGTCTATCGTGTTGGGAGCGCACAGTCACCGGCGGCAGGACCACCATCGCTGCTTCAGCCCCGTTCGAGCAGCTCCAGCAGCTTCTCCTGCACGCTTTCCGCGGTCGGATTGTCGGGCGCGATCACCAGGATGGTGTCGTCGCCGGCGATGGTGCCCACCACTTCGGGCCAGCTCTCGCTATCCAGCGCGACCGCCACCGAGTTGGCGTGGCCGGGCGACGTTTTGAGCACCACCAGGTTCTGCGCCCGCAGCACGTCGTGGAGGAACTCCGCCGCCAGCAGCGAAAACTGCGGGCCCGGCTCCTCATCGGCGATTTCCTTATAGCCCTCGCGGGTCTTCACCAGCCGCAGGTCGCGGATGTCGCGCGAGAGCGTCACCTGCGTGGCGGCGATGCCCTGGCTCTTCAGCTCCTGCGCCAGCTCTTCCTGGGTGTTGATCCGTTTGCCGCGGACCAGCTTCAGAATCTGCCCTTGCCGGTATGTCTTGGTCATGATGCCATCTCTTTCAGCCGCTGATTGGCCTCGGCGAGCGCCGCGGCTACCGCTTTCGGTCCGGTGCCACCGGGAATCTCGCGCGTTTCCAGGCCGCGCCGCGGATCGAGCAGCGCCGCCATTTCGGCGCTGAACTCGGGCGCGAACGCACATATTTCTTCAGCCGTCCATGCGGAGGGTTGCCGGCCCTGCCGCACGCTCTCCAGCACGAAGCGGCCGACGATCTGGTGCGCCTGGTGGAACGGCGTGCCGGCGCGCGCCAGCGCCTCCGCCAGATCGGTTGCCACCACCCAGCTCTGCTCCGCCGCGGCCGCCGGCGCGCCCGGTTTCAGCACCGCCGATTCCGTTACCACCCGCGCCATCTCGAGCGAACCCGCTACTTCATCGGCCGCCTGGAACAGCGGCACCTTGTCTTCCTGCATGTCGCGGTTGTAAGTCATCGGCAGCCCCTTCATGGTGACCATCAGCGACGTGAGGCAGCCCATTACGCGCCCCGCCTTGCCGCGAATCAGTTCGAGCGAATCGGGGTTTTTCTTCTGCGGCATCAGGCTGGAGCCGCTCGTCACGCCGTCGCCCAACTCGATCCAGCCGAATTCTTCCGATGAATACAGAATCCAGTCTTCGGCCAGCCGGCTCAAGTGAATCATGGTGACGGTGGCCGCGTAAACGAAATCCAGAGCGAAGTCGCGGTCGCCCGAAACATCCATCGAGTTGCGGGTGATCGAATCGAAATTCAAATCGAGCGCCATCGCCTCCCGGTCGAAGGGGAAACCACTGCCCGCCAGCGCGCCGGAGCCGAGCGGCAGCACGTTGGCGCGCCGCCGCGCCTCGCCGAAGCGCTCGAAATCGCGCGCGAACATTTCGAAATACGCCAGCAGATAATGCGGCCACAACACCGCTTGCGCCCGCCGCAGATGCGTGTAGCCCGGAATCACGGCGTCGGGATAGCGGCCGGCCAGATCCAGCAGCGCCTGCAACAGCCGCAAGAGCAAGCCGCGCGCGCGGTCGCACTCCTCGCGCAGCCAGAGCCGCGTGTCGAGCGAAACCTGTTCGTTGCGGCTGCGCCCCGTGTGGATCTTGTCCGCCACCGCGCCAACCTTCTCTTTTAACTTGCGGATCGCCAGCGTGTGCACGTCCTCATCGCTGGCGCCCTCATAAAACACCGGCTGCGCCGCCTCCGCGCGGATTTGATCGAAAGCGGAGACGATCTGTGCGCGCTCCTCCGCGGTGAGGATGCCGGCCCGCACCAGCGCCCGCGCGAAGGCCTGCGAGCCGCGTATGTCGGCATCGATCAGCCGCCGGTCGAAATCGAGCGACCCGGAAAAGCGCTCGAAGACTTCCGAAGGCCCGGTCTCGAACCGCCCGCCCCAGAGCTTCATTCGCTCACTTCGCTTTCCTGGCCAGCGCCCGCACTTTGATCGGCAGGCCGGTCAGATTGATGAAGCCGAGCGCGTCCTTCTGGTCGTAGCTGGCGCCCATCGTGAAGCTGGCGATATCCAGCGAGTACAGCGAATTGGGCGACCGGCGCGACACCGGTTCGATGTTGCCCTTGTAGAGGCGCAGCTTAATCTCGCCGGTCGCGCTCTCGGAAACTTTCTCGAAGAATGGGTCCAGCGCCTCGCGCAGCGGCGTGAACCATAGCCCGTTGTATACCATCTCGGCGTAATCGAGCGCGCGCTGCTGCTTATAGTGCAGCGTGTTCCGGTCGAGCGTCAGCGCCTCCAGTTCGCGCACGGCGAACATGGTCAGCGTGCCGCCGGGAGTTTCGTAACAACCGCGCGATTTCATCCCCACGAAGCGATTCTCCACCAGGTCGATGCGGCCGATGCCGTGCTCGCCGCCGATCGCGTTCAGCGTCTCGAGCAGTTCGAACGCCTTCATCCGCTCGCCGTTTACCGAAACCGGCACACCATTTTCGAAGCCGATGGTCACCTCGCCCGGCGAGTCCGGCGCCTCGGCGGGGCTCTTGGTCAGCATCCAGATGTCGTCCGGCGCCCGATTGGCCGGGTCTTCGAGCGCACCGCCTTCGTGCGAAATGTGCCAGATGTTGCGGTCGCGGCTGTAAATCTTGGTGGCCGAGGCCGAGATCGGCACATTGCGCGCGCGCGCGTATTCGATCGCATCCTCGCGCGAGACGATGGTCCACTCGCGCCACGGCGCGATCACCGCCAGCTGCGGCGCCAGCGCCTTGTAGGTGAGCTCGAACCGCACCTGGTCGTTGCCCTTGCCCGTGCAGCCGTGCGCCAGCGCGTCGCAGCCGTGCGCCAGCGCCACTTCCACCTGCTTCTTGGCCAGCAGCGGCCGCGCGATCGAGGTTCCCAACAGGTACTTGTGCTCGTACACGCCGCCCGACCGTACCAGCTTCCACAGGTACTGGCTGACGAACTCCTCGCGCATGTCCTCCACGTACACTTCGGAAGCGCCGGTCTTGCGCGCCTTCTCTTCCAGGCCGGTCAGTTCGTCGCCGCCTTGCCCTATATCGCCGCACACCGCGACGACCTCGCAGCCGTAGTTTTCCTTCAGCCACGGAATGATGACGGATGTATCCAGCCCGCCCGAATATGCCAGCGCCACTTTCTTGGGTTTGCTCATAACTTGTCTTCCTAAAGTATAGGAGAGCGTGAAGCCTTAGTGATCTTGAGCCACGGATGAACACAGATAAACACAGATAAAATGCTTATCCGTGTTCCTCTGTGTTTATCTGTGGCTAATATGCTCTCGCTCAGCTCAGCAACATCAGCAGCAGCGCTTTCTGCGCGTGCAGCCGGTTCTCGGCCTGGTCGAAAATCACCGAGCGCGGCGATTCCATCACACCGTCGCTCACCTCTTCGCCGCGTCTGGCCGGCAGGCAATGCATGAACACCGCGTCCGGCCGCGCCAGCGCGAACAGCGCGTCGCTCACCTGGTACGCACGAAACGCTTTCTTGCGCTTCACCGCTTCCTGTTCCTGCCCCATGGACGCCCATACGTCCGTGTACACCACGTGCGCCCCCGCCAGCGCCTCGGCTGTATCGTGGGTAATTTGCAACTGCCCGCCGGTTTCCGCCGCCAGGCTCTCAGCCAGCGCTACGATGTCCGGATTCGGATCGTACCCATCCGGGCAGCCGATCGCAAAATCCATTCCCAGGCGCAGCCCGGTCAGCATCAGTGAATGCGCCACGTTGTTGCCGTCGCCGATGAAGGCCAGCTTCAATCCTTCGATCCGTCCGAAATGTTCGCGGATGGTCTGCACGTCGGCCAGCGCCTGGCACGGATGATATGAGTCGCTGAGCGCGTTGATCACCGGCACCCGCGACCATTCCGCCAGCCCTTCCACCGTGGTTTGCGCGAACACCCGTGCCACAATGCCTTCCACCCAGCGGTCCACGTTGCGCGCCACGTCTTTCAGCGGCTCGCGCACGCCGATCGGTCCCTCCACGAAGACCGACCCGCCGCTCATCTGCTTCATCGCGACCTCAAAAGTGAGCCGCGTCCGCAGCGACGGCTTCTCGAACAATAGCGCGATCGATTTGCCCGCCAGCGCCTGCGCGTAGTCGCCCGGATTGCGCTTCACTTCATCGGCCAGATCGAGCAGGGAGACTAACTCATCGCCCGTAAGGTCCTGGTCGCGCAGAAAGTCGCTCGCCGCCAGTTTCCGAATCCGCCGCGACCGTTCTTGCCTTGCTGGAGGCTTCGAGCCGCCCTCGCTCGCCCGCGGCACCACCGCCACCGCTCGCCGCCCAGGCCCCGCAATCCCACCCGTTCTTTTCAGATTGACCGCCGGCATGGGGCAACCTCTAATGAATGTTTATTCACTATAGTGAATGATTACACATTTGGGGTTGAGACGTCAAGTCGAGAGAAAAACTGTGGTGCACGGGGAACCGAAAGATTTCCGCGCGGCTATTCGCCGCCCTGCTGTTTCATCCAATCCCTGAACGATAACAGCCGTGGCAGAGATTCCCGGTCCTTCTGCCGATTCGCCGCTTGCTTGCTTCCCACGATGTCGTCGATGTTGGCTACTGGAAAACCGTGGCGCTCGACGCGCCGCTTCCAAGCGTCCTTAAATCGTTCGATGCCATCGGGCGCAAAGATCAGGTCTATATCGAACGGGCCGTTGCGAAGCTGAATGAAATCCTTGCCGCGCCGAACTTCTTCCTGTTCCTTTTCGATGAGTTGGAAACCAAGCTCCAGGAGTGCCGTCAGTATTTTCTCGCAGTTTTCCCTATCCTTATCCACGTACAGGTCCACGTCTTGAGTGGTGTCCGAGTACCCCATGAGAATCGCACCGGATTTCCCGAAGAACAGGTATCTCACACCATGATTCTGGAAGACCCTGCCTAGGTCCTGTGCGTTTCTGAACTCGAATGCAGCCATGTAAGTGATCAGACCCGGTTATAACCCAGCCAATCCGGCAGATTGTCTTTGCACCATTGGCGATAGGCTTCCATCGTGTCGAACGAGCGGTACACGGCATCGTCCAGAACGGGCTTGTAGGTGTGGATGAACGAATTGCGTATGTGTTGCTCTATGGGCCTCTTTGCCGCGGCCTCAAAATCCTCCCAGTCCGAGGGATCGTGTTTGACGGTCTGCATACGCTTGCTCCTATTCTATGCCGACGGCCCGAATCGCACACGCCTGCCAATTCCGGGGTCGAAGTTCCTCGGGGCGGGCGGGCCGGGCATGCCCGGCCCCTACAGCCACTGGTTGGGGCGCCTGATCTATCGCTTCAGCGGATCTTCCACCCACGGTGGCGTCGCTTCGATGAGACGGCCTAGCTCGGGCTCCAGCGCCTCCATGGCGGTTTTCATTTCCCAGGCGATTTGCCGGTAGCTGAAATGGCCTTTCACGCCGCTGCGCAGGCGGGAGATGTATTCGGCTTCGGCGAAATCCATCTTGAAGAGGAAGCGCGATCTCGCGCCGAACGGCAGCAGGTAATGCGCACCAGGCGCCGGCAGGCCGCGCATGGTTTCTAGCGCGGCGTTGATCGCGCGATCGTAGATCTCGCCCGCCCCGGCTTCGCCGATCAGCGCCGGCGTGTCGTAGCCGAGTGCGCCGGAGTACTCCTGGCGGAATTTCTGGCATCGGCGGTGGCGCTGCATATCGCGGTAAGCGCCGATATCGATGACGAAATCGTACGCGTAGAGGCCGCCGCGGAAGCCGCCCAGAATTTCATCGCGGCGGGTGCGGGACTGGAGCGCGACAGCGATCACCTCGGCGCGCCGGGGTTCGTTCCAGCCGCACGCCATTTCGTAGAGCTCGCGGAATGGGTGATCGGTGACCGGATAGAGCAGCGTCGCCACGATGTCCGCGGCCACCTGCGCCGGCCGCAGCAGATCGACGCGCGGCGGTTCGGCGGCCTCGGCCCGCGGCGGCAGATTCTGCGCGGCCCACTGGCGCAAATCGTGCCGCGAGCGGATCGCATGCTCGTCCGGCTCGGCGTGGCGGGCCAGCGTAGGCGCCAGCGCTTCGGCCGCCGCGTTCTGATCCCAGCGGCAATCGGGCTCGCGCGCGCAGGCCTCGCCGATCTCTTCGCCCAAGCTCCGCAGCTCGCCGTATTCGGACGCCTTGAGCCGCCGGATCTGTTTTTCCACCGTGCGTATGCTGGCCACCTGGCCGACGTTGGTGGGCACGCCCCAGAAGAGCAGGTAGCGCGCCACGTCGAACGCGCGCGCCGCCAGGTTGCGCCGATAAGCGTCTGCCTTCATGTCGTCGGGGCGCGGCAGGCGCGCCGACAGGCAGTCGAACGCCAGCCGGTTCACCTCTTGGTACGCGGCCAGCAGCGCAACACCAGCGGCCTGGTAGCGGGCGGCCTCGGCGGCTTCCAGTTCCGGCGGCGTGACGAAACCCGAGCTCGAAAAATCCTGGTAGCGCGAGGACTTCGCCTGCCCATCCCACAGCGGTTCGGCTTCGATTTCCGTCGCCGCCAATTCGGAAACGCCTTCGAAGCACATCACCGCGTGGCCGAGGTCGGCAATCGAGGCGTGGCCATACTGGAAGTAAAAACTTTCCAGGAACTTTTCCGAGTTGTGCGTGCGTACCCATTCAATAGAGTCGCGAATGGAATCCGGCGACCGGCTGTAGCGGGCCAGCGCGAATGCCGACTTCTCGGGCGGCATGGCCGCCACCGTGATGACGCGTTTCGAGTGGATCAAGACGATATGATAGCGGGGAATGCGCATACGAATCCAACCCATCCACCCCAACGCGGTGTTGCCCGAATACGCCCATGGTCCGGAGGAAGACGCCGGGATGGACCTGCGCGCGGTGGAAGATGCCGTGCTTGCGCCCGGCGTGCCGCGGCTGGTGTCGACCGGCCTGACCATCGCGGTCCCGCCGGGATACGAGGCGCAGGTGCGGCCGCGCAGTGGGCTGGCGCTGCGACATTCGATCACCATGCCCAACGCGCCGGGCACCATCGACCCGGGCTATCGCGGCGAAATCCGCGTTATTTTGTTGAACCTCGGCGGCCAGCCGTACACGGTGCACGCCGGAGATCGCATCGCGCAGATGATTGTCGCGCACTACGAAGCGGTGGAGTGGGATGCCGGAGAGCTGCCGGAATCGAATCGCGGAGCCGGTGGATTTGGATCTTCGGGGCGCTGAGGAGCTGTCGGAAAACCCACCCGCGAGCGGGCGTTGGCAGGTTGAAACCTGCCCCACCAAGCGGGCGTTGGCAAGCTGAAGCATGCTTCACCAAGCAGGGCATTGCTATAGTGAAGAGACCCTAGAGGCATGCGATTCCTTCCCTTAATTTTGAGAAACTCCTGGCGCAATCGCCGGCGCACGCTGCTCACCATCGCCAGCATCGGCGTTTCCATGTGCCTGCTGGGGGTGATGATCGCCATGTACAGCGCATTCTGGCTGGCCAAACCGAAGGACAACCAGGCGCTGCGGCTGGTGGTGCGCAACCGCGTCTCGCTGGCGGTGTTCCTGCCGATCGCCTACCGGCAGCAGATCGAGCGAATCCCCGGCGTGCGCCTGGCGATGGTGGATACCTGGTTTGGCGGACAGTACAAAGACGCGCGGGAAGCCCGCAACAATTTCCCGCGTTTTTCCGTGGAGCCGGAAAAACTGTTCCCGCTGTTTGCCGAGTGGACCATTCCGGAAGACCAGAAACAGGCGTTCATCCAAGAGCGGACGGCGTGCGTGATTGGCCGCGACCTGGCCAACGCGTTCAACTTTCACCTGGGCGACCGGATCCCGATCCAGGGCGATATTTTCCCCGGCAATTTCGAATTCACGGTGCGCGGCATTTTCGAGGCTCCCGCCAACAGCGACGTGATGTACTTCAACAAGGAGTACATCGCCCAGGCGATGCCCGAACGGCGGCGCGGCGAGGTGGACACATTTTACGTTCTGATCGACGACCCGCAGCACTCGGCGGCCATTGCCGACGCGATCGACGCCCAATTCCGCAATTCGACCTCGCCGACCAAGACCGAATCCGAGCAGGCGTTCGTGATCGGATTCCTCTCGATGCTCGGCAACGTTCGCATGTTCCTGGTGTGGATTTCCGCCGCCGTGATGTTTACGATTCTGCTGGTCTCGGCCAACACCATGGCCATGTCCGTGCGGGAGCGGGTGCGGGAAGTGGGAGTATTGAAGACGCTGGGCTTCACCGAAGGCACGATTCTGGGGCTGATTCTGGGTGAGGCGGTGGCGATTTCGGTGGCTGGCGGCGCGATCGGCTACCTGATTTCCACGGTATTGCTGAAGGGCGTGGAGCGCAGCCCGATGGGCGGTTTTCTGCCCGCGCTACGGGTGTTCGATCCGCTGATCGCCGCGGTGTGCATCCTGCTGGCCGGTTTGATCGGGCTGGTCAGCTCGCTGGTTCCCGCCATGGGAGCGTCGCGCGCCCCCATCGTCGAGGCGCTGCGGAGCACGGACTAACGCCATGGCCATCCCACTCTCTTACAATCTCCGCAACCTGGTGGTTCGCCGCACCACCACGCTGATGACCGCGCTGGGCATCGCGCTGACCGTGGCGGTGCTGCTGGCCGTGCTGGCGCTGGTGAACGGATTGCGCGTTACGCTGGCGACTTCGGGCGACCCGCGCCATGTGCTCGTCACCCGCAAAGGCGCCAGCTCCGAGCTGACCAGCCTGGTGACGCGGTCCCAGTTCCAGGACCTGAAGTTCAAACCGGGGATCGCCAGCGGAGGCGATGGGCAGCCGCTGGCCTCGCTCGAGCTGATCAGCATCATCAGCCTGGAAGCCGAAGGCAGCGGCACCGGCGACAACGTCACCATCCGCGGCTTGATGCCGGCCGGCATCGTCATGCGGCACAACGTCAGGATCATCGCCGGCCGCTGGTTCCGGCAGGGCGTGAACGAAGCCGTGGTGGGCAAGAGCCTGTCCGATCAGTACCCCGCCGCGCGGATCGGTAAGAAGCTGCGGATGGGCCGCGCCGATTGGGAGATCGTCGGCGTGATGGATGCCGGACGCGGCGCGCAGCAAAGCGAAATCTGGGGCGATCTGAACCAGGTGAGCGCGGACTGGAACCGCATCCAGTACCTGAGCTCGGCGCTGGTGGAGGCCCCGGACGCCGCCACGGCGAAGGCGCTGGTGAACTCGATCGCCGACGACACGCGCCTGGATGTGGGCGCGGAGCTCGAGACGGATTATTTCGCCCGGCAAACGCAATTCGCCGAGCCCATCGAGTACACCGGCATCTTCGTCGCCATCATCATGGCGATCGGCAGCTCATTCGCCGCCATGAACACCATGTACGCGGCGGTGGCGCGGCGCGCGCGCGAGATCGGGACGCTGCGCGTATTGGGATTCTCGAAGCTCAGCATCCTGACGAGCTTCTGGGTGGAATCGGTGCTCCTGGCGGGGATGGGCGGGGTGATCGGCTGCCTGCTGGTGTTGCTGGTGAACGGCAGGACCACCTCGATCGGCGCCAACTTCTCGCAATTGACCTTCGCGTTTCACGTGACGCCGTTGAGCATGGTGGCCGGCGTCGTTTTTGCGATTGCGCTGGGCAGCGTGGGCGGCCTGTTCCCGGCCGCGGCGGCCGCTAGAAAGGAGATCCTTTCCGCATTGCGGGAAATCTAAAGAGTATGGAAGCGGAACTGAAAAGTTTGCAGATCGATCGCGGCCAGCGCAGCTCGGGCCGGATGTCGCGCTTGGGCGTGGTCTGGTGGATCGTAGGCGCCATTGCGCTGTGCCTCGCGATTGTCGGGTGGAATTTTTTTTCGGACAAACTCGATGCCGCGCCGGTGGTGGACGTGCAGCGGGTCAGCGCCATGAGCGCGGCCAGCGCACCAGAGGGCGTGGTGCTCAACGCCGCCGGCTACATCGTGGCAGCGCACCGCATCGAAGTGGCCGCCAAGGTCATCGGCAAGGTGAAGTGGATCGGTGTCGACAAGGGCGACCACGTGCAGGAAGGCCAGGTGATCGTGCGTCTGGAGGACGACGAATACCAGGCGCAATTGCAGCAGGCCAGGGGGCAGATGGCCAATCTCGAGGCCAAGCTGGCCGAGGCGATGCACGGCTCGCGCCCGGAAGAAGTGGCGCAGGCGCAGGCCAATCTGGAATCGGCCAAAGCCGATATGGACGATGCCAAGCTGAGCGTCGACCGCGCCATGAAACTGCGCAAAGAAGGCCTGACCGCACAGCAAACCGTGGATGACGCGCAGACTCGCTACGACGGCGCCGTGCATCGCGTGAACTCGCTCCAGAAGACCTACGAGCTGGTCAAGCTGGGGCCGCGGCAGGAGGAAATCGATTCCCTGCGCGGGCAGGTCGAGCAGTCCCGGGGCGCGGTGGCCTACGCCGAAACCACCCTCGCGAATACCATCATCCGCGCGCCGGTCACCGGCACCATTCTCGAACGCGAAGTGGAAAAAGGCGAATTCGTCACCACCAGTTTCGTGGGCGACCGCGGCGCCAAAGGCTACGTGGTCTCGCTGGCGGATTTGAACGATCTGGAAGTCGAGCTGGATATCGCGCAAAACGATTTCGCCAAGCTGCATTCCGGCCAGCATGGAACCATCACCACCGACGCTTTCCCGGACCGCAAGTACGACGGCTTCATCAAGGAAATCTCGCCCGAGGCCAACCGCCAGAAGGCCACCGTCCAGATCAAGGTCAAGGTATCCAAGCCGGACGAATTCCTGCGCCCGGAAATGAACGCGAGCGTGGCCTTTCTCTCCGACGCCAGGCCGGCAGCGGCTTCGAGCTCGAGCGCCGCGGCCAGGCCGGTCGTGATGGTGCCCGCCGCCGCCGTCCGCGACAACGCGGTCTTCGTGCTGCTGGATGGCAAAGCCGTGCGGCGCCCGGTGAAGGTCGGCGCGGCCTCCAACGGAGCCGTGCGCATCGAACAAGGCCTGATCGGCGGCGAGGACCTGATCGCCAACCCGCCCACTGATCTTAAGGACGGCGAGAAAGTGCGGCGGAAAGCATGACCGGACCGGTAGGACAGACCATCGCCTTTTGTGGTCTGTCATGCTTTGCTGAAGTGCGACACGTTGACAGACGACACAAACCGATCATCTGTCCCACCTTTGAATAGCCAACCATGAGCGAACCAATTATCGAAACCCGCAATCTGACCAAGGAATTCCTGCGCGACGAGTTCCACGTCATAGCGCTGAAGAACGTGACTCTCCAGATTCCCAAGGGCGAATTCGTGACTTTGATGGGACCCTCCGGCTCCGGCAAGTCCACCCTGCTGCATCTGATTGCCGCCATGGACCGGCCCACCGGCGGCGAGATCCGCGTGCTCGGCCATAACCTGCGCGAGTTGACCGACCGCGAAATCGCCCACTGGCGCAATGAGCACGTGGGGTTCGTCTTCCAGCAGTTCAATCTCATCCCGGTGCTCACCGCGATCGAGAACGTCGAGTTGCCGCTCATGCTCACCCATCTCAAGAAGGCCGAACGGATGGAGCACGCCACGACCGCGCTCAGCCTGGTGGGCCTGGGCGACCGCCTCCGCCACTACCCGCGCCAGCTTTCCGGCGGCCAGGAGCAGCGCGTGGCGATCGCCCGCGCCATCGTCACCGACCCCGCTCTAATCCTCGCCGATGAGCCCACCGGCAACCTCGATGCCGGCTCCGCGCAGGAGGTGCTAACCATCCTTTCCAGGCTCAACAAGGAGTTCGGCAAGACCATCGTGATGGTCACCCACGACCCGCACGCCGCCCAATTCGCGACGCGCGTCCATCACCTGGAAAAAGGCGAGCTCATGCCCGACGCGGCGTAACTGCCGGGCAATTATGCGGCGCCGGCGATGCGTTGCAACTGTCTGGACTCAAAAACTCACAGCCCATCGCGCCATGGTGGCGCGTTATTTCTGTCCCGGCAGTCCGATGGTGGATTTGGCCGCCGGCTGGCCGGGCAGGTTCAGCTTCAGCTCGCAGCCGCAATCGTCGCCGGCGTTGTGCGCGGTTTTCTGATATTCGATTTCGAAATCGATGATGCTCTTCAACGACGGCCAGTCGATCGTCCTATCGATGCGCCGGCCGTTCACAAACAGCGTAGGCGTGGAATTGACGCCCAGGTCGCGGCCCTGCGCCACGGTCTTGTCCACCTCGGCCTCGGTCAGCTTGTTTTCCATGCACTGCCCCAACTTCATGGCGTCGATCTGGCTTTGTCCCTTCGTCCAGTCCAGCACCTGATCGCGCAGGTTTTCCGGCGTGATCCGGTCCTGGTGCGCGAAAATCCAGTCGTGGTAGGCCCAGAACGCCTCCACACCCTGCCGTTGCACACACCGGGCCGCCATGGCAGCCCGCTTGGCCCAGGGATGAACGGCCTCCAGCGGAAACTCCTTGAAGTAGAGTTTCACCTGCGTGGGGTAAGTCGAAAGCAGGTTGTCGTGCAGCAGCTTGGCTTCTTCCTTGCAATACGGGCACTCGAAGTCGCTGAACTCGACGATGGCCACAGGGGCTCCCGAGGTGCCCATGCCCGGCGCGCCTTCCGTCTTCAGCTTCTCGATCTCCGCCTGGAACGGGTTGCGGCTGATATCGAATATACTGCCCTGGACGATTTTCTTGCCGTCCTTCGAAATGTGGAAGACAAAGTCCTGGCTCTGGTTGCCGAGAGTCGCATGCACGGTCACTTCCGAAAAGCCCGGCATTTCGTCGGGCTTAGGGTCGGAAATCGCCACCCCGATCTTTGAATCCATGACATACATGTGGCGCACGTAGGCTTCAAAGGTAGCCTTGTCGAGCGCCGATTTCGGGGCCGTCTGCGTCTGGCTGTATGCACTCAGGCACACCGCCACAAATGAGAGCGAAAGCTTGCGGAACATTCTCTTCTCATTATAGGGGTGCCCGCAGCTTTTGAGGATTATGCCACATCCTCTTCTCCCTACCGGGCGGCCCTGGGGGTTGTGGGGCGGACGCCCTCGTCCGCGCGCGACCCCCGGTCGCGCATCGCCGCAGGGAAGTGCCTGATTTTCCGAACGAAGAACGTGCGTGGCCGACGCGCAGACCCGGACCCACAAATCCTGCACCATTCCGACACTTGGAAAGGTGTGTGGCATCAGGCTTTCGAGGGTGCACCGCTCCGCCCCTACATCACCGGCCCGATTCGCCAGGGGACGAATTCCCGGTGGCCCAGGCGCTCGGCGCAGGTCCGCTGGGCGGAAGCCACCGCCAGCATAAGCCCGAAAATCTCGCGGCCCACTTCTTCGATGGTGCGCTCGCCGTCGGCGATGCTGCCGGCATTCACATCCATGTTGTCGCGCATCGCGCGGAAGGTGAGGCTGTTGCTCGCGATCTTGATCACGGGGATGGTGGGGAAGCCAATCGCGCTGCCGCGGCCCGTGGTGAACGCGATCAGGTTCGCCCCGCCGGCGGCGAGCCCGGTCAGCGAAACCGGATCGTAGCCGGGAGTGTTCATGAACGCGAAGCCGGAGTTGTGGATGCGCTCGGCGTAGTCATAGACCTCGATCAGCGGGGACGAGCCGCTTTTGGCCGCCGCCCCGAGCGATTTCTCGAGGATGTTGCTGAGGCCGCCGGCCTTGTTTCCGGGGCTGGGGTTGTCGTCGAAGCTGCCGCCGAAGCGCGCCAGGTATTGCTTGTATTGGTCAATCCTGGCGAGCAGCTTTTCGGCTACTTGGGCGTTGCGCGCGCGCTGGACCAGCAGGTGCTCCGCGCCGAAGATCTCCGGGGTCTCGGCCAGCACCGGCGTGCCACCCAGCTCGGCGAGCCAATCCGAGCAGCGGCCCAGCGCCGGGTTGGCCGTGATGCCGGAGAACGAATCCGAGCCGCCGCAGTTCAGCCCCAGCACAATCCGCGAAGCCGGAATCGGGCGGCGCGATTCGGCGGCGGCGTTCTCGATCAAGCGCGCAATTTCCCGGCGCGCCGCCTCCACCGTCGCGCGCGTGCCGCCGCTCGCCTGCACCGTCATCCCCACCAGGCGCCCGCCGCGCACCCCGCCATCGCCCAAGTAATGCTCAATCTGGTTGCCCTCGCAGCCCAGCCCCAGAATCACCGCGGCGGAAACGTTGGGATGATCGAGCACACCGCCCAGCGTGCGCCGAAGCTGCTCGATATCGGCGTCGCCCGAATGCGCACAGCCTTCGCCGTGCGGAAACGCCACCACCCCATCCACGTTCGCCGGCAGGGTTTCGCCCGCGTAGCTCGCGGCAATCAGCTCGGCGGTGTGGGCCGCGCAGTTCGACGCCGCCACTACCGCGATGTAGTTCCGCGTGCCGGCGCGGCCATCGTCGCGCAGGTAGCCGAGGAAGCTCGGGCCGTCCTCGCGGCGCGCCGGCTCGGCCAGCGAAGCAGTTGGGAACTGGTACGCCGCGCGCCGTTCGTCGAAGGCCAGGTTGTGTGTGTGTACGTGGCTGCCGGGCGCGACTGGCGCTTTCGCCAAACCGATCGGCTGGCCGTAACGAAATACGGTCGCGCCCTCCGCAATCGCCCGCAGCGCCACTTTGTGGCCGGCCGGGACGGCTTCCCGGACCGTTAGCGTTTCTCCGCCCACGCGCAGCTCGGTTCCCGCCGCCAGCGGCACCCGCGCTACCGCGATGTTATCGGCAGGGTGAAGCTGAATCGCCGAATTCTCGGCGGTAGGCAAACTGGCGATTTCGAGCAGCATTGGGCGAGTACCCCTCTCTCACCCTCCAGCTTACATGTACATGCCGCCGTTGACAGCCAGCACATGCCCGGTGATGTACGACGCTTCGTCGCTGATCAGGAACTTCACCACGCCGGCGATGTCGTCCGGCGTGCCCATGCGGCCCAGCGGAATCGAGGCCAGCATCTTCTGCTTGAGCTCCTCCGGCAGGTCCTTGGTCATGTCGGTGGCGATGTAGCCGGGAGCGATCGCGTTCACCGTGATCCCGCGGCTGCCCATCTCCTGCGCCAGTGCCTTGGTGAGCCCGATCAAGCCGGCTTTCGATGCCGCGTAGTTGGCCTGCCCCGCGCTTCCCGCCTGCCCCACCACCGAAGATATGTTGACGATGCGCCCCCAGCGGTTGCGCATCATACCGGGCAGCGCCTGCTGGCTGCACAGGAACGCGCCCTCGAGATTCACCTTCATCACCAGTTGCCAGTCCGCGGGCTTCATGCGCACGGCCAGGCCGTCGCGCGCAATGCCGGCGTTGTTCACCAGCACGTCGATGCGGGTCTTGTCCTTCAGGATCTTGGCGAAACCCTCCTTGACCGATTCCGGCGATGTCACGTCCAGATTCAGCGTCACCGCCTCGGCATTGCAGGCGCGGATTTCGCAAGCCACCGCTTCGTTGTTGTCGAGTTCAGGCGACGCCACCACGATATCGAACCCGGCGCGGCACAGCTTGAGCGCGATCGCGCGGCCGATGCCGCGGCTCCCGCCGGTGACAAAGGCTACTCGGTTGAACATTCTTTCTCCTCGGGACGTACTCGACCGTAAGCCTCAATCATAAACCATGGCTGGCGCGCGGAATTTCCTCAGCGCCGCGAGGCGTCGTGCCAGTCTCGTCGAGAACGGCCGTGCTGGTTCGAATCCAGACCGGGGAGCCAAATATCATTTCTGGCTGTTTCCGCCGATCCCCCTCCCACATGCTGCTGTTCCGACGCGACCGCAACTGCCAACACGTCAAAGGGTTGCCGATATTTCGCGGTCAGTTCCCCGCCTTTCCAGGTGCAGTTCGAGAGTACAAAATCCAGGAGCTTCCGTTTCTCCGTTGCGGGCTGACTCTCGAACAGGGCGTGCGCATTGTGGGCCAGTTCCAGGAGTTGGACGCCTTCCTCGATATAGCTGCGGTTGGCCGTCTGGTGCGCCCCCAGGTCGCGAATGATGGCCGCCTGTGCCGCGCGCATCTCTGTGGCCTTGGTGTCGAAGAAGTCGTTGGCGATCCGGCCGTCCAGCTTGTCCTCGTACATGGCGTCAATGCGGTCCTGGAGGCGGCGGTGCTCACGCTCAAGCTTGGCGATGGCATCATCGTGGAACTGGCGTTCGTCCCGGTGACTTTCGCGTAGAGCCTGCCGCACCCAGAGCAGCGTCTCGTCACTGAACGCGATGCCTTTCAGCAAGCCCGTGAACCTCTCCTCCAGCACTTCCTCGCGCGTATAGGGCTCCGGGCATTTCCCCTTGAAGCCGGTGCAGTGGTAGTAGATGTAGCGGCCTTTCTTGATCTCGCCCACCATGGCACAGCCGCAGTGGCCACACGTGATCAAACCACTGAAGGCGAACTGCTCTTTCACCTTGCGCGTCTTCTTGGCACCACGGCCGTCGAGGATGGCCTGGACCTGATCCCACAGTTCGCGGGAGACGACCGGCTCGTAGGCGCCGTGGTACATCGTGCCGTCGAAGTCGAAGTCGCCGGAGTAGATGCGGTTGCGCAGGATCTTGTGCACCGTGGAGGTGGGCACCATGTCACCGCTCTTCCGGTAGGCCAGTCCGTCGGCGCGGGCTGTCTTGGCCATCTGCTTCAGCGAGAACTTGCCGGTGGCGTACTGCTCAAACATCCTGGTGATGACCGGCGCCAGATTCGAATCGGGCACGATAGTCCGCTTCCCGTTCGCGCCATCCACGTTGATGTAACCCAACGGAGCGAACGACGGCCAGATGCCCTGGCGCGCCTTTTCCAGCATCCCCTTGCGAGTCTCCTCCGAGAGGTTATCGATGTAGTTCTTGGCCATCAGCACCTTAATGCCATGCATGAACTTCTCCGAGGAGCGGGAGTCGGGAGCCAGGATAACGTTCTCCTTCACGAAGTGGATCTCAAGCCCGAGCTCTTCGATGGTCACCCAGTCCTTCAAGTTGCGGTAGAGGCGGTCGGTCTTTTCCACCAGCACAGTGCGGCAGGTTTTGGACTTCTGCAAGAGCGCGATCATCTCGCCGAAACTGGTGCGGCCCGCCGCCTTCGCCGTCTCCACGTCCGTGAATTCCTTGAGCACATCGAAGCCGTGGGCACCGGCATAGCCGCGGAGCAGTTCCAATTGCGCCGGAATCGAGTAGCCCTCCTTCTCCTGGTCTTTGCTGCTGACACGGGCGTAGATCACGGCAGGATG
>Ga0181530_10003589_pt1 | contig 17163 bp, 13 predicted proteins | sample PEATcosm2014_Bin_42_FD_119769 | JGI IMG/M metagenome (GOLD analysis project Ga0181530, IMG submission 119769) | Peatland microbial communities from MTU Mesocosm Facility, Houghton, MI, USA - PEATcosm2014_Bin10_60_metaG | ecosystem: Environmental > Terrestrial > Soil > Wetlands > Peat | place... | reverse complement strand
CTGCTGGCTTTCGCCGCGCACGTGGATCGGGGTATGTTGCCCAACCGCTTTCCCGACGCGGGAGAAACACCGGAGTACAACGCGGTGGATGCCACGCTTTGGTTCTTCGAGGCGGTGCGGGCGTTCGCGGCCTGCACGGACGATTACGAGTTCGTCCGCGCCAATCTCTATGAGGTCCTCTCCGATATCGTCTCCTGGCACGAGCGCGGCACCCGTTACGGCATCCGCGCCGATAGCGACGGGCTGCTGAATGCAGGCGAGCCGGGCATACAGTTGACCTGGATGGATGCCAAGGTCGGCGACTGGGTGGTGACGCCACGGCGCGGCAAGCCCGTTGAAATCCAGGCTCTATGGTATAACGCGCTGCGGGTGATGGAAGACCTGGCGCACCGCTATGGCCGCGATCGAGACGGCGCTCGCTACGGCAATCTGGCCGATCGCGCGCGAGACAGCTTCGTGCCGCTGTTCTGGAACGAGACGGCGCAGTGCCTGTACGACGTCGTCGCCGGGGACGCCCGGGATGCTTCCCTGCGCCCCAACCAGATCTTCGCCGTGAGTCTCTTCCATAAGATGCTTCCGCCGGACAAAGCCAAAGCCGTGGTGGACGCCGTCGAGCGGCATCTATTGACACTCTACGGCCTGCGCAGCCTGGCGCCCGGCGATCCGCAATATCGCGGGCGTTACGAGGGCGATCCGCGCAGCCGCGACAGCGCGTATCACCAAGGCACGGTATGGCCCTGGCTCATGGGTCCCTTTATTTCCGCATACCTCGATGTGAACGGCCGCTCGCGCGCAGCCCGCGAACAAGCAGCGTCGTGGCTGTCGGAGTTCCGGCGATACATCGAGCAGGAAGGTCTCGGCCAGATTCCTGAAGTCTTCGATGGCGACCCGCCGCAGCGGCCCGGCGGCTGCATCGCGCAGGCCTGGAGCGTCGCGGAACTGTTGCGAGCTGCCGGCATTGGGAACGACGTAACCGGAAGTTGGACCGGCCGCCTCGTCCCCCCGGCCTGACTTCCGGATGCGCGACGAATCATTCCCCCTTTCCGGAGGTGCCACTTCAGCAGGATGCAGCGTTGGACTGCCAACAGCTCATGAAGAGGCCATCGGATTGATACCATGATTTTCCCCCTTTGTGTGTGCAAAAGTGTCCCCAAACGCTTACGGAGTATGCCCCAACCGCCTTACGCGTCTGTTCGGTCTTGCGCATGCCGAGGGCGCGGATGGTCGTGCCGAACGGGCCGTCGCCCTTCAGGTGTTATTACTTGGTGGTCATGTAGCGTACGCGATCGAGGAAGTCGCGGTGTCCTTCTCTGTCCACCAGAGAACGAAACGCGGCGCCGAACATTGGCGCCTTGTCGAAGGCCTCACTAAGCGCCTTGTCAACTTTGTCGAGCGCGTCCGCGTCGGGCGTGGTGAAGTAGAAGATGGCGAGCCCGATCTTCTGGGTGTGGAAGTCTTCGGTATCCAACGAGTATGAGTTGACCACGCCATCCGCCAACAGCTTGTCAAACACCGGTATCAGGGTGCTCTTCTCCAGTTCATTGAACTCGCGCATATCGCCCGGCTTCACTTGCCACTGGCTGCCGCTAAGGTAGCCGCCGCTCCATGTGCCGGGACGGGAGTTGTGGATGCGGCTCACCGTGATATAGTCCCAGTGCTTTGAGGCGGCCAGCATTGGTGAGGTGAGCCCCGGCCGCGACCACTGCGCTTCCAGGGCCTTCGCCAGACGGCCCTCGGAAGTAGCGCTCATCCAACTGCCATGTGTTGGCTCGCCCTCCTGGTGAATCAGGTTGACGAAGGAGCCGTAGGCGATCAGCGTGCCATCGGCGACGGGCTTGTCCAACGTCGATTTTTCCTCGTCGTCGTTTTTGAGAAATTCGCCCCATTGGGCCCGCGGAGCGGTCCACTGGGAAATGTAAGTGTAGACGGGCGGCTTGCCTTTGTCGTCCTGCGCGCGCAACGTCGTGAGCGCCGCCATCGCCAGAAGAGCCAGCAACCCACCAGCGCGGATTGTGCGTTTGAGCATACGTTTTCCCCCCAGATAGTATTGATCCGTTCGTTCAAGCTGACGGGTCGTAACAGAGTACCGTGCCACTGGTTCGAAGTCAAGCTGCGTTGGCCGGCCTGCCAGACGCATCACCAAACCCGGAAGGTGGCCGGTTTTTCTGTCGGCGGAGGAAGGGGCGGTGGTGGCACCGCGCCAGAAAGTAGGGGAAGAGTGGCCGACATTACCGGCCAATCTCTGCCCATTCTCAGGGTGTGGAAAGTTTTCGGGCTTCGGTCGTGATCTTGGTAAGGCGATTGGTGAGCCGATCAAGGCAGGTGCGTGAAGCACCGTTGGGCAAGGTGCGGCGAAACATTTCGAGCACATGTTGGGCGGAGAGCAGTGCATCGATGACGCCGTCCAGGCCGGCGCTCAGTGAGGCCATCGGCATTTTGGGCAGGGGAACAAGATGGCGGGGCTGGACGGGGTGGCCAACAAGACGGACCCGGGCGAACCGCTGGACAAGGACATCTACGATCTGTCGCCGGAGGAGATGCGCAACGTGCCGTCGATGCCGGCATCGCTCGATGAAGCGCTGAGTTGCCTGGAAGACGATCACGGCTTCCTGATGAAGGGGGACGTGTTCACCGAGGAACTGATCGAGACGTTCATCGACTACAAGCGCAAGAACGAGGCGGATGCCATTCGGTTGCGGCCGCATCCCTACGAGTTCGCGCTCTATTACGACGTGTAGGGGCGTCTGGCTGGTGATGCTGTATTGCTACCGGGCTGCGACGCAAAGAACTGGCGCAATTGAAAGTGAGCGATATCGATTGGACGGGCATGCTGAATCACGTCCATCGAGGCAAGGGCCGTCAGGAATCGCGCCGTCGTCCTTATCCCGAGGTTGCTCGAAGAGCTTCCCGATTATTGACTGCGGACGAAATCGAATCCCGAAACCTTCCTGTTCCCCGGTGGAGGCCCCTGCTCACGTGAGCCGATGTGCCGCTGAGCGCCACGTGGCGTCTTCCGCGGGTCAAACACGCTGCCCAGCGCGCCGGCTTGAGGTAACAGAGCTGATAATGAAAGAGACTTAATCGTTTCCCAGTTCCGGTTTGCAATACTTCCGAACAACATTCATCCGTCGGTAGCGGTTCTAACTAGACTCACTACCCATCCGCCTCCGTGTCCGCCGCCTCTCCCAGACATCCCAACGGAATCATTATTGTTCCCTGACAACTTCTTTATGCCTCCATATCTATCGTGTAAAGAGGCACACAGACGCACGGCAGAATTATGTCCTTGCGCGACAGCCCGCAGTTTCCGCTGGCCGAGATCGAGCGGTCGGAACGCCCGCTCGAAGTGGTGGTGCCGTATACCAATCCGGCGCCGACGGCCCGAGCGCTGGCGGTGGCGACCGAACTGGCACGGGGTTTCGACGCTGCGGTCACGTTGATGGCCGTGCATGTGCTCCCGTATCCTTCGCCGTTGGAATGTCAGGAGGGGATACGGAAACGGCTGGAAGCCGAACTGACCGCTGTGGCGCGTACCAGCCCGGTCGCGATCCGCGTCAAGCTGGTCTTCGCGCGCGATCGCGAGGATGCCTACCTTGGTCTGCTGCAGCGCCAGTCGCTGGTCGTGATCGGTACGAGAGATCGCTGGTGGAGAACGCGAGAGGAACGCCTGGCGCGCAGACTAACCGCCAGCGGCCACAGCGTCGCCGTCGTTAAGGTGAGATAAAAATGCTGAATTTGTTCTTCGTGGTGCTCACTATTTTTGTTTTTCCTGATCGCTTGGCTTGTGCGGCCGCTGGAGCGCCTGGTATAACTATGCCGGCTCGCTGCTGGCTTTCAGCTTGATGCTACTCACTTATCTGATCCAGCGGATACAGGAAATCCTGCCGCTCAATCCCCAAGACTTGCTCGGCAAATTGATTACGCCCGACCAGGCCCTTCATCACCGCCGTTAGTTTCGGCACTAACACCAATTGATAGGTCTACACGCCCGAAATACAGTCAGTTACTTCACGCAAATGGTAGGGCTGGCCGTGCATAACTTCACTTCGGCGGCGGCCGGCATCGCCACCGTGATCGCAGTCGTGCGGGGATTTTCGCGGTGGCAGGCGAACTCCATCGGTAACTTCTGGGTAGGAAGGCGGCGCGCAGACCATCGCGCAGGGACCCGTCGCCTCGCAGGAAGCCATCAATGCCGTCTTTTGCAAGCTAAGGCTCACATTCCGCTCACGGCGACCGAACCTACCACGACAGCGGCGTTACCCTCGGGCAAAGTGCCGCGCCGCAGCGTTGCCCGGATGCGCGCCAGCAGTTCCTCCATGCCAAAAGGCTTGGTGATGTAATCGTCGGGGCCCGCATCGAGCGCGGCCACCTTATCCTTCTCGCTGTTGCGCACCGAAAGGATGATGACCGGCACGTCCGATCCGAGGCGCAAATTCTGGCAGGTTTCCAACCGGCCCATGCCGGGCATGTCCATGTCCAGCAGGACGAGGTCCGGCATTTCTGCGGAGATCCTGGTTAGAGCTTCGCCGTTGCGGGCCTCGATGACTTCGTATTTGTGCCCGACCACTAGGTTGGCTTGGTGCCCCGCGGGGCGCAGCCGCGCGATGATCGAACGGGCCAGGATTTCGGAGGGCATCTCCACGTACTTACTATAAGCGCAACCGCTCCCTTACGGTCGCGGCTCGGTAACTCGGTAACAGTTCCATGTTAATCGGTAACGGTCCTATGTTAAGATGTTTGCTAATTCTGCATACCCCGAGCACCCTGGCATGACCCAGCCGCAACGGCCGCGTGCCGTTAATGTCGTAGTCGCAACCACGGTCATGCTGTCGTTCATCTCGTTCTGGAGAGCGGCAGCTATCGTGCTCAGCGATCTGGCTTCCTCGGCGTACTACGTGGGGGGCATCGCCGAGCAGGCCATCGGCAAGGCTGCGCCGTGGTTCATCCTGGCGATCATGTTGTTCTCGTATGCGGTGCGCGCCATCTACATCGAAAGCTGCAGCATGTTTGTGCGCGGCGGCGTGTACAAAGTCGTGCACGAGGCCATGGGCGGCACCCTGGCGAAGTTCTCGGTCTCCGCGCTGATGTTCGACTACGTGCTCACCGGCCCTATCAGCGGCGTAAGCGCGGGCCTGTACCTGGGCGGGCTCATCAACGAGACCGGCGAGTACTTGAAGATCCCTGGCATGCACGTATATCCGCCCTATTTTGCGGCGGTGTTTGCCGCGGCGGTCACCATTTATTTCTGGCGCAAGAATATCATCGGCATCCACGAATCCAGCGAGAAGGCCCTGCGCATCATGCAGGTCACCACAGTGATGGTGGTCATCCTGATCGGGTGGTGCCTGATCACGATCTTCAAGAACGGGTACCAGCCCGTGCCGCTGCCGACCCTGGCCAATCTCCACTTCAGCAAGGAAGGGCTGGGTTGGCTGCGCGGAACGGCGGCGCCCTCGATCACCATCATTGCCATACTGGTGGGCCTCGGCCATTCACTGCTGGCCATGAGCGGCGAAGAAAGCCTGGCCCAGGTGAATCGCGAAATCGCGCACCCCAAGCTGAAGAACCTGGAGCGCGCCGGTTTCGTGATCTTCATCTACAGCATGCTGTTCACGTCGCTGGTCTCCTTCTTCGCGGTGATGATCATCCCCGACGCGGCACGGCCCAAGTTCCTGGACAACCTGATCGGGGGGCTCTCCATGTTCCTGGTGGGGCCGATGTCCGTGCGGCTGCTGTTTCATGCCTTCGTGGTGCTGGTCGGGACTTTGATCCTATCCGGAGCGGTGAACACGGCCATCATCGGCTCCAACGGCGTGCTCAACCGGGTGGCCGAGGACGGCGTGCTGCCGGACTGGTTCCGTCATCCCCACCACAAATTTGGAACCAGCTCGCGCCTCATCAACCTGATCGTCATCCTGCAACTGATCACCATCGTCATCAGCCGCGGCGATGTCTACATGCTGGGTGAGGCGTACGCCTTTGGCGTGGTGTGGAGCTTCGCCATGAAGGCACTGTCGGTGCTGGTGCTGCGTTATAAGCAGCCGGGGGGCCGCGGATGGAAGGTGCCGCTGAATTTCCACATCTCGGGCACGGAGATTCCCGTCGGGCTGATCCTGATCACGATCACGCTGTTCGCGCTGGCCTTGATCAACGTGGTCACGAAGGAGATAGCCACCATCTCCGGTGTGAGTTTCACTATTGCATTCTTCATCGTGCTCGAATTCTCCGAAAAGTACAATCGCCTGCACACGGCCGCGCACTCGCAGGAGTTGGAGAAGTTCAACCTGAACACGAACGACGACGTGTCGGCGGACGCCGCGCACGTGCGGCCCGGCAACGTGATCGTGGCGGTGCGCAACCCGAATCGCATGGAGCACCTGCAGCGCATTCTGGAGAAGACCGATACGCGCCGCATCGACATCGTGGTGCTCTCAGTCCGCCAAGTGACGCAGGCGGCTTCCGGCGAGCATCCGCTGGATGCCAGCCAGATTTTTTCAGTGGATGAGACCGCCGTCTTCACCAAGGTCGTGAACCTGGCGGAGAAAGCCGGCAAACATGTCGAGCTGGTGGTGGTACCGGGAAGCGATCCGTACGCCGCCATCGTAGCTACCGCGCAACGCCTGCAATCCTCGCGTATCGTGATGGGACTGTCGCCGAAGTTGAGTCCGGCCGAGCAGGGCGCCACGGTCGGGCGCGAATGGGAAAACCTGCCCGAGCCGCGGCCGTCGCTATCGCTGGAAATCGTGGTGCCGGGCGATGAAGAATCCATCTTCTACAACCTTGGCCCGCATCCGCCCAGGCTCTGGCCGCAGGATCTCGACTTGCTGCATCAGCTTTGGCTGGATCTGTCCGCCAAAGGGCCCGGCGCGAAGCTGCACCATCGCGACATCGTAGGCGTGGCGCTCCGCCGTATGCAGGAGGCGCTCAAGTCCGGGCATGCCGACGAGGTTTTGGCGGATGTGATGCGGGAGATTTCGAACGGGCCGGCGAAGCCACCGGCGGCGACGAAGAAGTCAGAGGCCAGCGCTCCCTGACGGTCCGAGGTGGCGTACGGGATCTGGAATTGGAAAAAGCTGTGGAAAGAGTGCGGGTCGTCTGGTGGCCTCGGCTACGATTCTTAAGGAATCGCTCAAGGGCACAGGCCGACCGGGGATCGGCTGCGATGGTGGAGCTGGATTCGGGCGCCCGCTCCTGACCGCTGCCGCAGCCCGGAGCTTCGACAACAACCCCAACGGCTGGGGCTCGATGCATCTTGATTATAAAGCGCCTGCGCTGACAACTTTGGTGCAAACGGTTTGACCGGTTATTTTTACGATAACCGGCCAATCGCTACCTTTTTCCCTTTGTTTTATTTCGTCTCGTGCGAGTCAACGGCCCCCGCTTGATCTCGTCGCGCCGCCTCGCCCCTCACCCAATCTGTGAAGTGGTACAAATGGCTGGCGCTTCGCGCATCCTGATGCCGCCGGCCCGTTCCGGCACCCGCCGCCCGTCTTCCCCGCCGCGCGCACCAGCTTGCGGATGGGGATGCGCGCCGCGCGGAAGGCGCCCGCGTCCATGATTTGCGCGGGGCCGGGCGGGGGAGGGCGTATTATTTTCGAGTGCGCCGTGATTCGAGAACGTCGGCGAGCGGCCACTTCACCGGGATGCCCGACGCGCAGCCATGTGCCTGCACGCCCGTGGCATAGTTGCGCCGGGGGATAACTTCCGGATGACCGTGATCCGGGCGGAAGTTTAGCCGTTGAATTCTCTGCGGCAATCAGCGGTGTTTAGAACGTCTTCACGAACGGGGTGGCGTTGATTGTGACTCTTGGCTTATCACGTTGGTTCGCTACTTCTATGCTTGCCTCGAAGACCTTCCGTGACATGCCATTCCTGACCGCATCGACACGGTATTGGATCTCCTTCAGGCGAAGCGTACGAGGATGCGTTTCTGTGGTTGTGCTGAGCCATAGCTCCGTATCCGCTGGTTTGAGTGCGACCAACTCACGTAAGTAGCGCTCGATCCCGAGACGTTGGAACTGCTGATTTACTTCTTCAGGCGCATAGCGAATTGCATTGGGACTTTCGCTCCCTGTCCCACTACCTTGGCTATGGGAACGCTGCCACCCGGCCAACCCGACCTCAATACCCGGGAACATTTGCCGTTCGAAACCCTGGCGGCCGGGTGCCGGCTGTAGGCGGCTCTGGATCACAGTAGCTCCGAAGACATCCTTAAAGGTACGCTCGCTAAATTGCATTCTACCCTCCTCTTCTGCGCGGCCAGAGTGCCGTCGAACCTGTGTTTAGGCCAACAGGGCGAGCCGGCGGCGGTAAGTGACACGAGGTAGCCCCAAGCCCTTGCCTGACTAGTTCGAGCTACGGTTAGCCGAACACTCACTGGGCGCAAGCCTTCTGCCAAACCCGTACCAATCGGATGTGTTTGCGCAAGCCGCTGATAATCCAGCGATTCCGAACCGGCAGCGGAAACGCGCGGGCGCCTGCGCCCAAATCCCCAGGTGAATCCAGTAACCAAAAAGTGAACAATTCCATGAACCCAGCTAAGTTTTCCTGGGGGTTGGGACTCGTTTCGGAACCCCCAACGGTGACCCAGAATTGATCGCCGCGGCCTCGGACGGTGTCGACCGGGCCCAGTAGCATGGCTGGCGCTTCGCGCATCCCGATGCCGGCAGCCCGTTCCGGCGCCCGCCGCCCGTTGCCCGTCGCCGCGACCGCCAGCGCACGGATGGGGATGCGCGCCGCGCGGGAGGCGCTGCGGCCATGATGTGCGTGGTTGCTCAATGTTGCACTGAGTTGATCCAGGGGAACCCCATGCTCCGCGCCGAATTACCGAGAGTCGAGAAAAACAGACGCGCCCAGCTTAACACCGGATGAGATCCGCAGACTCCGGGAGGCCTGCCGAGGCGATAGGACGTTCGCTCGTGGAAACGGCGCTTGCCACCGCCACCAGGCGCTGAGAATTGCTCGCGCTCCAGTGGGCAGACCTCGATTGGAGTTCGGGAGTGTTGACCATCAGCAAATCGCTGGAACAAACGAGGGCGGGCCTTCGGATGAAGCGACCGAGAAAGTCGCGACCGTGCCAACTGCCGCAATCCGCGCTCGTCGCGCAGCGGTTCCATAGGGAACAGCAGCAGGAACACCGCAGGCTTTACGCAAGCGACTACAAAGACCTGGATTTGAGGCCGCGAACGCTTGTGCTCTGAGACTTAAGCTGTGAACGAATCCTGCTCGCGTTCCTCGGTAAAGAACATCTGCACGTGCGCAACATCGCGCTGATCTCTGGCGTGCATCTTCCCGTCTTTGCACGCCAAACAACGTGCCCTGGTGTATGTAGGCCAACGTGCCGGATCGGCTTGAGGTGGGCGCGTAGCGGGCAAAATAGCCGCCCCGCTCCACCACCTTCACCTGGCCGGTCTTCAGCGACAGCACGTAGATGGCGGCGTTGTCCCAGTCTCCAGCAACGGTTGGACTGCCGCTAAACAGCACGGCCCTGCCTCCCGGCAGGATCTGCGGCCAGCGATGGCTCGCATCACCTGTATCGCCGGGCCTCGAGAGCGCTTGTGGCGCTCCTCCCGAATCCAGAACACGGGACAAGCCGGTGCCCGAGATTGCGTTTAGCTAAACGACGATACTGCCGTCCTCGCCCCAACTGGCGCCGCGGGCACTGGGCGCATCGCACAGTGTGACCGCCGCGCCGCCCTGAACCGAAATCTTCTTCATCTTGCGCCCGGCGAAGAAACCGATCCATTGGGCGTCGGGCGAAAAGAACGGATCGGCCGCGCCTTCGGTCCCGGCGAGCGCCGTTGGGTTGGCCTGATCCAGCAGCCGCGTGGCGAGTTGTTCCTTGCCGTCCGCTCCGTGCGCGACAAAGGCAAGACCGCGAAGGAGCCTCATTGCTGCACCGTAATCAAAGTGGCGGAGGGCGACTGCGCGCCGAAGACCGTCGCTACCACGGGGTAATCTCCATTAGCCAGCGAGGTTGGAATCTGGATGGCCACCTGATACAGCCCTGCGAATCCAGGCGAAAGGGCCGTTGCATAAACGGTGGCTGGCGTTTTTCCCAACGTGACCATCACCTCGTTGGCGGTGTAGTAGGTAGTGCTGGACGGCACGTTGACGCCCACTGGCGTAGACGGGTTCGTCGGACCAAAACCGGTTCCCCAAAGAATGATGACATCGCCAGGCTTGGCGGGTACTGTCAGTAGCCCGGAGATGGTGCCGTTCTTCACGGCTAGGCTGTAATCCTGCCTGGTGGCTACCACATAGCTGCCCCATTGGAAGAAGGCTGGCTGGACCGGTTGGCAAACAACGGCGACTGCCGGGCTCGTACCGGTCGAATTCGTTACTGTCACCAACACTGTTCCCGTTCCCACGTTGGGGACCAGTGCATTTATCTGTGTAGGGCTTATGTAAGAAACATAGGCAGGCTGTCCGCCGACGCTTACTCTGACACCGTCCAACTGCGTTGGCAGGTTGTTCCCCGAAAAATCCGAACTGTTCCAGCTTCGCGTGGTGGCAGATAGGTTCGTGCCCTCGATGGTGATCCAAGTCCCTGGTGCGATTCCGGGCAGGAAGCTCGCACCGTTCACCACGCCGCCTGAAGCGATGGAAGGTGCAGAAGAGTAGGCAGACGAAACAAACACCCACGCCGCCCCAACGTGGGCGTTGAAAGAAACGCTGTCGTCATCGGGTCCCCCCACGATGGCCGTATTGCCGTCGGACGATAGCGCCACCGAAGTGCCCTGCTGTGCACTCCCAGCCGCACCGGTCCCAACCATTTTGCTGCCCTGCTGGGTCCACACGTCTCCCAAGCGCGTATACACCCATGCCGCTCCCGCTCCGCCGTTATCATTCGGTCCACCCACGATGGCTGTGTTGCCGTCGGACGATAGCGCCACCGAAGTGCCCTGCTGTGCACTCCCAGCCGCACCAGTGCCGACCAGTTTGCTGCCCTGCTGGGTCCACACGCCTCCCGATCGTGTATACACCCATGCCGCTCCGGCGGTGCCGCTGTCATAGGGTCCACCCACGATGGCCGTGTTGCCGTCGGATGATAGCGCCACCGAATAACCCTGCTGTGCACTCCCAGCCGCACCAGTGCCGACCAGTTTGCTGCCCTGCTGGGTCCACACGTCTCCCAAGCGCGTATACATCCATGCCGCTCCGGCTCCGCCGTTATCATTCGGTCCACCCACGATGGCTGTGTTGCCGTCGGACGATAGCGCCACCGACCAGCCCTGCAGCACCGTGGTGCCAAGCGCACCAGTCCCAACCAGTTTGCTGCCCTGCTGGGTCCACACGCCTCCCGAGCGTGTATACACCCATGCCGCTCCGGCGGTGCCGCTGTCAGCAGGTCCACCCACGATGGCCGTATTGCCGTCAGCCGACAGCGCCACCGAAGTGCCCTGCTGTGCATACGAACCTACCGCACTAGTGCCGACCAGTTCACTGCCCTGCTGGGTCCACACCCCTCCCCAGCGTGTATATACCCATACCGCTCCTCCACCTCCGTTGCCGTCGTCGCGAGTGGGTCCACCCACGATGGCTGTGTTGCCATCAGCCGACAGCGCCACCGACCAGCCCTGCTGTGCATTCACACCCGATTCAGTACCGACCAATTTCCCGCCTTGTTGCGCAAACTGCGCATCGGCGGAACCTGCCAGCGTGCAGGCTAGTGTCAACAGAATGTAGTTGCGGCTAGCTATGCGACTGATTGATGACGTGGGTTTCTGAGGCACACCACTCGTCTGCACGGCTCCCCCCGCGACCCGGTCTTCCGGCTTCAATTTAGAAAATCGCATCTGAGTATCTCCGTTGCCTCTCTGGCAGGCAATGGTATTCCCCACAACGACATAAGCAATGCTCCCATGGCCGCCGTGCGACTGAACGTGAGTAGGATTCGAATACCGCCCGGTACAGCTTTTGCTCCTCCAGGTGGTGACATCGAGGTAAGCGTTCCCTGCCCTTTCCAAGTCAGGCGGCTCCGCGGCAGCGGTGGAAGCTTGCGCAATCTGGATGCCGGAGGTCTTCGGAAAGCCGTTTCTTTTTCGCTTCATGCGGGAGTTGCTTGACTGCTTCTTGCAGGCTCTTGACTTCCGCTTGCAGCTTCTTCAACGTCTCCCTGAACTGTTCCAGGGTGCCAGAAAGCTCTGATGGCTGCCCGAAGACGAAATAACCAGCGAGAATAATCCCTGAGGTGATCATTACAGTGCGCGACCACACGTCAGCTCCTACCCGCTGCACGCAACTTATTTTAGATCGTCCAAGAAGCTCTCAAGCTCAGATTTACCTCAGATTTTGGCTAAAAGGGCATCAGAATCTCCCGAGTATTCTTCAGTTTTGGCGGGTGGCCCTTGTGGGCTTTGACGTACGGGGACCCGGTTCAGAACCCCGACCCGGATCACTCGCACCTTGTAGCTCAGCGTTTACCAACCCTTATGGACGCGATTCGGTGCTCTGGTCGGATCACCAGCCACTCGGGAAAAGGCCGATATTGAACAACGCAGCTCTTTGGCGGCGGACGTGTTCGCGCTTCCGCACGCGGTGATAACCGTGTACTAGCGACGGTGCGCTGCTCGCCCGTATTAAGGTGAGCGCACACGAGGCTGTCGAGCAAGAATCGTGCCCGTCGTCTTTGAGAGCATTTACGAGCAGTAGATTACGCGGCTTCGCCACAGGCGTGCTGCCACGCACAGCCAGCCCGGAACGCGCGGGCCGCTGAGGCGAAATTGTGCCGGCGGCAGTTCGGCGCCAGCGACATGGCCTAATGACCAGCCCAGCCCCGCGCCGATATCGCTGTCTATTTTCGGACAAACGCTTCCCGGAACCGGACAACCGCCAGAGTACCGAAAGGCATGGGCCCTCAGAAACCGGCTTGCTCGGAATGGAATGGAACGGCATTTGCATCCGCGTCTTTTGGAAAGAGAGCTGCGCGACCTCATGCAGGACCTGCACTACGCAGTACGGATTCTCCGGCGCGCGCCGGCATCCACCGCTGTAGCCATACTCACGCTCGTCCTCGGCATCGCCGCCTGCATCACTGTATTCAGTTGGATCGACGGGTTGCTGTGGCATCCCCTGCCCGGTACCGGCGACCCGGACCGCCTGGCCATGCTCGAATCGCTAACGCCGAACGGCTACATCCTCACCTCCTGGAGCGGTTTCCGCGACTACCGCGACAACGTGAAACAGTTCTCGGGGCTCGCGGTTTCCACAATCACGCTGTCCAACGTAGGGCAGGAGACCGCGCGCGCATGGTCTGGGGCGAGCTGGCCTCGGGCAACTACTTCGACGTGCTGCGGGCCGGAGTTTATCTCGGACACGGCTTCCTGCGGGAGGAGTGCACCGACCAGCCCGGAGGCCGGCCGGTGGTGGTAATCAGCGACCGCCTGTAGCGCAGCCGGTTCGCGCGTGATCCCGGCGTGGTGGTGAACGCCAGTGTGGTCGTATTAACAATCCTGGTCTGCATGCTGACCGCAGTACTGGCGGGCATGGCTCCGGTTCTCTACACGCTGCGCTCAGGACTCAGCGGCGTCCTGCGCGAGGGCGGGCGCGGCGGAACCGCCAGCGCGCAATCGCACCGGCCACGCGGCTTGCTGGTGGCCTGCGAGATCGCTCTCGCTTCGGTGGCGCTCGTCTTCGGCGGGCTGTACACACGTAGCTACTACAACCTCACTGGCACTTACCCGGGCTTCGACGCGAATAACGTTGTGCTTTCGCAGTTCTTCCTGGGCAGCGTCGGCTACGACGAGCAACGCGCGACCTCGAGGAGCGGCTGCAATCGGACGCGGGAATCGCTGACATCGCTTACGCCGACGTCGTGCCGCTGGGACTCGCCCGCGCCGCCCTCCGAAAGAGGCGGCTTTTCCGGAGCACGATCTGAGTGGACCGACGATCCGACCGAGGCTTGAGAAACGCTTGGTGGCACCGGGAGATTATCGATTTTGGCGTCGCCAAGGCGCTGACCCAAAAGCTGCAATCCAGCAACTGAGCTGCCGCCGGTGCGCACCTTCAATCGTTTGAATCCGAGCACGCACCGCCGGCTACCGCTGTTTTCGAAGGGGGCAGTCAAAAGCGGCCAAGCCCGGACCGGAGCAGTATACGGTAGTGCTGAATTGGCAGGCTGGTTTGAAGAAGTAACGCCGAAGGCCAACGCCTTGATCCGCAAATGCTGCTTGATCCATTTGAAAGAACAACTCGATCTGCCAGCGACACTTGTAGATCTGGGCGATCATAAGTGCCGGGAGGGTGAAATTGTTGGTTAGGGGATTTGAGCCGTTGGTTGCGCCCGACCCCTACCCTTTGCCGCCGACATCGACGCCTCTCAGGTGGTATGGGCCCACTATATGAAGAAGGCGAAGGTAACGATCCGTGTGGCACCCCGTCGTGTGCGTCCACCGCTGACGACGATTTTCTTAGTCAGACCGCGACGCATCCCGTCTAACCGAATGTGAACGGATGGGCTTGTCTCCCAGGTCCGCGGCTTTGTGGGCGTCTTGGGCGGCCCCGATGGTGTCGCCAACGAGCCGCCGTGCGACTGCACGATTATGATAAGCATTGGCATAATCCGGACGCAAACGAATAGCTTCGGAGAAATCCACCACGGCTGCGGCAAGATCGTGGAGCCGCAAGTGGGCGTAGCCACGTGCGTTGTAGGCGGTGGGAAGTTGTGGATCAATGGCAATAGCCCGGTTAAGAATCCTTACGGCCTCTTCGAATTTGTTAAGGCTGTTTTGTTGCCTGCCCAGTCTGTCATAGCGACGTGCATCCGCGTCGGCAGGGTTTCTTTCAGGGGCCATTGACCGCCAGGCTCTTGACAAAGGCACCTGGGATGGCAGCGGCTGGGGCAAGGCCGCCTGAGGAGCTGGCGGAAGCGGCCCGGGCGAAGCAGGCCGAGGCAAAGGGGACTGAGGGGGCGGGACGGGAGCCACCGGGGCGAATGCCGACTGTGTTGGTGGCGACTGCGGAGCTGGTTCAAGGAGGCGGGCAACGGCCGGCGCGCTTGCCCGCATGGATTCCCAGGCATCATTTAGGAACACCAGCGGTTGATCCAGGGACTCGGCGGTCAGCATCGCCCGGTTGATTTCGTCGACTGCGCGACTTGGGGAGCTCGTTTGAAGATAAAACTCCGCCCGGCACAAATGCCCGGCAACGGCGTTGGAATTGACGCGTAGCGCGCTGTCGCAATCCGCCAGTGCAAGGTCTAATTTGCCTGTCCGCAGTAAGCTGGCGGCTCTTCCCAGGAGGCCTTGTTCGGAGTCGGGAACCAGCGACAGAGCGCTCGTAAAGTCGTCGATCGCTCCTTCGTTCTGCTCCTGCTGTTGATACAAGTGTCCACGGAGCAGATAGCCGTTCGGGTTTTTTGGTTCCCGGCGGATTGCTTCGCTCGCGTCCAGCATGGCCTGAGAGATTTGTCCCATGGCCGCGTACGCCTTCGCCCGCGCCAGATAAGCCCGTGAGTTATTCGGCTGCAAGGTCAGCGATTGCACGAAATCCGCAATCGCGTTCGCGCTTTCTCCCAGATGGTAATAACAATACCCGCGATGGAGAAACGCGGCATCACGCTGCGGATCGAACTGAATGGCGCGTGAGTAGGATTCGAGTGCCGCCCGGTACAGCTTTTGTTCCTCCAGGTTGTGAGCCTCGTTGTAGGCGTTGCCTGCCTTTTCCAAGTCGGGCCGCTCCGCGGCCACGGCGGGAACTTGCGCGGCCTGGGCGCCGGAGGGCTGCAAGGAGCGGTCTTTTTGTGCTGCATGCGAGAGTTGCTTGACTGTTTGCTGAAGGCTCTTGACTTCGGCTTGCAACTGTTTCAGGGTCTCTTTGAGCTGTTCCAGAGTGCCATGAAGGTCGGATGTCTGCCCGAAGACGACAAAACAGCCAGCAAGAATAATCCCAGAGGTGATCGCTCCCGAACGCGACCACACGTCAGCCTCTCCTCGTTTTCATGCAACTTATTTTAGATCGTTCAAGAAGCTCTCAAGCACCGGTTTTGGCTGAGACAGCATCAGAATTCCCCGAGTATTCTGCCGTCTGCTGCGCGCCGCGCGGAAGGCGCGGCATTTCCTACCATCGTTCCGGCCCAGACGCCGCGCGAAGCGATGACCACGCACGCGCGATTGGCGCGGGAAGAGTGCCGCTTCCACGATGCTCCATGGGACCATTCCGTCACTCGCCGTGGCCCATCGCGAGCGCCGCGGCGTCGGACCGCCGCGGCCCGCGGCCCAGAAACATGGCTGGCGCTTCGGGCAGCCTGCGCCGGCGGTCCCGTTCCGGCGCCCGCTGCGCGTGGTCCTTCGCCGCGACCGCCAGCGGGCGAATGGGCGATGCGCGCCGGGTGGAGGGCGCTGCGGCCACGATGTGCGGGGCCGGCCAAGCGGAGCGGGGTAGTCAGAAAACTTGGAGCAGACGCCACAATCCCCTAGCATAAAGAAATGGACGGCGTGCGTACTGAAAGCTCTTTCGAGGACTCGTCACTACTGGCAGGATTCCCGGTCGTAACGGAGATTTCCGTCCTCTGGGGTGACGAGGATTCCTTCAGTCACGTGAATAATGTGGCCTACCTTCGGTGGTGTGAGACCGCCCGAGTCGAGTATTTGCGTCGCATCGATCTCTTCCCGGAAATGCCGCCGCAGGGGCTGGGGCCGATATTAGCGAGCGTAACGTGCCATTACCGGCGGCCACTCAAGTATCCCGATAAGGTGGCTGTCGGAACGCGCGTCACCGCCATTGGGAATTCCAGCTTCCGGATGGAGCATCGGATTGTCAGCCGCTGCCTCCGGGACGTCGTGGCTGAAGCGGACTCCGCAATGGTCACAGTGGACTATTCGACCGGAAAGCCGCAGCGTGTGCCGGACGAGATCCGACAGGCAATCGCCCGTCTCGAACAACTGCGTGTCGGCCCCCAAAAAGGTCAAACTGAACGAAACCGTTAGCGAGCGCTTCTGAGTGTTCGGTGCCCGCAGTGCTTTTCAGGCGCTTCGCGCGGCCCGCTCCCCGGCCCCTACCGGCGCCCGCCCCCCGTGGTCCCTCGCCGCGACCGCCTAGGCCCGACTTTCGCACTTTTGAGGGGTTAGAGCACTACACACCATGCTCCTGCGCATTGCGGGACGCACCTTTCGCTTGACATCTCCATCCGGATCTGCCTAGATGAAAGAATGAATATATTCG
>Ga0181530_10003586_pt1 | contig 17174 bp, 14 predicted proteins | sample PEATcosm2014_Bin_42_FD_119769 | JGI IMG/M metagenome (GOLD analysis project Ga0181530, IMG submission 119769) | Peatland microbial communities from MTU Mesocosm Facility, Houghton, MI, USA - PEATcosm2014_Bin10_60_metaG | ecosystem: Environmental > Terrestrial > Soil > Wetlands > Peat | place... | reverse complement strand
GATCCAACCATGAACAGCAGAAACAGGAATTGCAGGCCAAGTAGTTTCATAGATACCTTCCGGAGCCGATGGATGCCGCAACCGCTCGTCAGAGCTTGATAGCAGCGGCGCGGCTCTCCTTATTGTTGCGGCAATCATACTCCCCGAAGCTGTAGTAGCTCCTACAAATGGTCTCGGAACAGGCGATGGCCATCCCCGCCAGCCCCCCAAGCGATCAAGGTTTGCTGGAGTGAAGTCCTTGCGAAGCGCATCAAAGCTGCCTAATCGCTGCTGTAAACTCTCGGCACTCTTTGCGACAAGCCGCAAAGAATTTCGTAGGGGACGCTTTCGCAAAGGCGCGCCAGTTCAACGGCGTCCACACTCTTGGTGTTGCTCTCACCTGCGTCTCCGCTTGTGCTTTTACCGATCAAAACGACCTCATCTCCCACGGCGATGTTGCGAATGTGGCTGACGTCGACGATGGTCAAATCCATCGAAACGCGTCCCACGACCGGAGCAAACTCGCCGTCGACGATCACCCGCGCGCGGTTCGACAGCAGGCGTGGATAACCGTCGGCGTAACCGACGGGCAGCACGGCGATGCGACCCGGCGCTTTGGTCACGAAGGTGCCCATGTAACCGACGGCTTGCCCTGGCGCAACTTCCTTCACCGTTAGAACTCGCGTCTTCCACGAGAGCACCGGACGCAGCGGGAGTTCGGCCACGGCGGCGGGCTGGCCGGCCCGCGTGAAGGCCAGCGAATATCCGTAGAGCGCGATTCCCGGGCGCACCATGGTCTTCCAGGTGTCGGGTCGCGCGCTCATGGCAGCGGAATTTCCCATGTGCACGAGCGGCGGATGGAACCCGTAATTCCGCAAAATCGCTAGTCCCTCTTCAAACCGCTTCATCTGGCGAAGGGCATCTTCGGCATCGAGCACTTCCGCCGAGGCCAGGTGCGTGCTTACGCCTTCGAGATTCAGGTGTTTGCACGCGGACAGCATCTCGCACAAACGCGGCAAGGCTTCCAGCGGCGCGCCCAGACGATTCATCCCGGTATCGAGCTTCAGGTGCACGGGCAAGATATTCTGCCGTTCCCGCGCCGCGCGTTCGAGCGTCTCAATGTGCCAGGGTTCCCAGATAGTTGGAGTAAGGTTCTGGGCGACGATCCCCTCTTCCTCGCCTTTCCAGATGCCGGTCATCAGCAAAATGCGGGCCTTAGCGCCGGCGCCGCGCAGGGCCAAGCCTTCGATGGCATTCGTGACTCCCAGCCACTGGGCGCCCGCGGATTCGAGGGCGCGCGCGCACTCCACGGCGCCGTGGCCGTAACCATCGGCTTTGACCACGGCGCAAATCGTGACGTTCTCGCCGACGTGCTTCTGGATCGCGTGGAAATTTTCTCCCAGCGCTCCCAGGGAAACTTCCGCCCAGGTGCGGCCGTCAAGGATCAGCGAGCGGCGGTCGGGTATTTTCGGCAAATCGGGACGCGGCGCGTTCACGTAGCCGATTATAGCGAGTGAGACGCGCCGCGCTGTTAACTCTTGATGGTAACTGCCTCTGTGGAGCCTAGACGTTAGGTTCCGACTCTATCTGTCCGCCAAAATGAAGTTCACCGTGATGTTGGTTTCCACTTCGATGGGTTCGCCGTTGAGCAGGTAGGGGCGATAGCGCCATTGCCGGACCGCTTCCCTCGCCGATGCGACCAGCAGCGGATGCCCGCTGACGACGGCCAGATTTTCGATGGTTCCCGCCTTGCTGATGACCGCCCGCAACTCGACCGGGCCCTGGATTTTCGCCATTCGCGCGATCGTCGGATAGACCGGCTGCACGCGATGCAGAAGGTCGGCCTCAGCCAAGTGCGAGATGACCAGTGGTTTGGCGGCGACCGGACGCGGCGGGACCGCTACGGGGAGGCCGTCTCCGAGGCCGTCGGGAACGCCAGCGCGCGATCCGCCACCCGATCCACAGCAGACGGTGGGGAATTCTGGCGCGACCGGAACAGGGTTTCCATATTCGATCTGCGGACTCTGATTGCGGACCACTATAAACGCTGTGATTTGGCCCGGGTGAGGATTGGCGGCAGGATCAGCCGCACGATGGCCGGGCTGAGCAGGTGTATCCCCTCGCGGCGTAAATAACGCGGGCGACGTGAGCTCCAGCCAACGCACTTGCGGCGGCCGCTCAACCCAAATCAACGAGATCGCCGCCAGTAAGCTCAGTGCAAAGGCCTGCATGGTGAAGGATGCGAGAGTTGCCCATCCGCGACGGGCGGAATGGTCCCAGGTTGTTTCGAGTGTGTTGAACATTGAAGTGGTGAGCATGGTGTCCTCCTTAACGAGCCTGCTGTTGATACAGACACCTGCGGCTGGCGATTTGATCCTGAGAAGCGGGGGCAAGCGAAAAAAAGACCGCGTTTGCACGCGGTCTAAAGAACAAATCTCTAACAAATCCCTGGAACCAAAACTGCCCGAGCGGTGTCGCTACGGTTTTGGCGTAGTGCTCGCGGGCGCAGTCGATTTGGCGGGCGCCGGCTTCGGAGCGGGCTTCGGAGCGGTGCTGCTCGGCGAAGACTTCGGAGCAGTGCTCGGAGCAGGCGCAGGCACGCCGGATTGAACGTTGTAGGCCTCTACCACCTGCGGCGTGATGTCCATCGCTGGTCCAGCCAGAATCACAGGGCCCCGCGGCCAAGTCTGAGAAGTGTCGATGAGGAGGCCGTATCCGTTGTCAACCACGTATTTCTGGATCACGGGCACCATCTTCGTCAGGATCCTATTTTCGATTTCGCCAGCCTGGTTCTGGAAGTCCTCCTTCGCGTCCGCGGCAGCGCGATCGAAACTCTTCTGCTTGGTCTCGATCTGCTTCACCAGCTTCTCGCGCGATTCGTCATTCAGCTTGTCCTGCTGGGCGCTGAGTTGCTTTTTGAGGCTGTCGATTTCGTCGTTCATGCCCTTCAGTTCGCTCTCCTTGGGCTCGAACTTCTTCTTGAGCCCTTCGAGATCGCGCTGTCCTTCGTTGCAGGCGCCGATCGCCTCTTCAACGGCAAGGACGCCAATTTTGGTGCCATTGAACTTGGCCGCCGCTACAGCAGCTGCCGAGGGAGAGTCAGGTGGAGCGGCCGCGGGAGCGCCGGCAGCCGGGGCAGCTTGGGCCGCAGCGAAGATGGAGAGGCCGATGACTACGGCCAGGGTGGCGCATGCAAACTTGCGAATCGTTACCTTGCTGATCATTTGGATCCTTTGAACTCCTTCGGATTTTAGGAATGCTGAGAGCTTCCAGCTCGCTGGGTTCAACGAAAACACTCGCAACCCGAGCCTATCAGTCGTCAGGCCTGAAACACGACCTGAAACACATACCTGAAAATGAACCTGAAAACTGGCGCGGCGTGCGCGCGAGACTTGTGCGCTGCCCGCCTCTCTTCACGCCAGACATCGAGCGTGACCATCAGGGTGTGGACAGTACGCATTATACGGAGCGCACCGGAGCAGCGTCAAACCATTTTGGCGCCCAGGTTGCCGTTCTTACTGGCTCTCCGACGCCGGTGCGAATTGGCAGGCCCCAACACTTCGCGCGCGGGTTGGGCGGAAATTTTCTCCGCCGGGACGGGGCGGAGCCCCGTCACCACACACGTCCTCTTCGGCAAACCGCATTTTTTCGCTAGAATTCTATTGGAACGACTTTCAGGGAGTAATCAGGGAGCGGCAACGATGAGATTCTTGCGTTCTTTTCTCTTAGCCATTGTTCTGGCGTCGGCCTTCTTCTACTTCACCACGTACCGCAGCGGAAGCTTCCATGCCGCCGACTGGGTTGGCCGTCCGCAGCGCGTTGAAATCACGGAAGCCGCCGGCAGCGAATCGTTCGACGCCGAGGAGCAGAACAACATCAACGTCTATCGCAAGAACATCGCGTCGGTCGTGAACATCACCTCGCGCGTCATGACCTTCGATTTCTTTTACGGCCTGGTGCCGCAGGAAGGCCAGGGCTCCGGTTTCGTCATTGATAAAGAAGGACACATCCTTACCAACTATCACGTGATCGCCGAGGCGCGGCAGGTCGAAGTCACGCTCCACAATCGCAAGAAATATAAAGCCACCATCGTGGGCACCGACAAGTCTCACGATTTGGCCATCGTCCAGATCAAAGCTCCCGACTTGCAGCCGATGGTGCTCGGCGACTCGGCCAATCTCCAAGTCGGACAGAAGGTTTATGCCATCGGCAATCCCTTCGGCCTCGCGGGAACGCTGACGCGCGGCATCGTCAGTTCGATCCGCCAGGTGCAGGAGCCGGACGGCTTGGTCATCGAAGAAGCCATTCAGACCGACGCCGCCATCAACCCCGGCAACTCTGGCGGCCCACTGCTCAACTGGCACGGCGAAGTCATCGGCATTAATACGATGATCGCGTCGAGCGTCGGACAAAGCGCCGGCATCGGTTTTGCCATTCCCATCAACACCGCGAAGGCCGTGGTCAACGATCTGGTCACGCTCGGACGCGTGCGCCGTCCCGCGCTCGGCGTGCGCACTATCCCGATCGATCCGGAAATCGCTGGCGAGCTTAGCCTGGCGGCGGACTACGGACTGCTCATCGTGCAGGCTGTTCCTGGAGGCTCGGCCGACCGCGCCGGATTGCGTGGCGGCTCCGAACGCGCCTACCTGGGCAACATTCCCATCATGATCGGAGGAGATTTGATTGTCGCCATCGACGGCGAAAAAATCGAAAGCCAGCAAACCCTCGCCCAGATCATGAACAAGCACCGAGCGGGAGACACCGTGAAGGTAACTATTTTCCGAGGAAAGAAGCAGATGGAAGTATCTGTGGCATTGGGGGAGGCTAGGGACCAGGTGTAGTAGTGCTGGTGTGGCGCGGGCGCCCCCGCCCGCGTGAAACTGGCTGTCGCCGATGGAGCGCCGGGCGTCCTCTCCCGGCGGTGTGGTTGCATCAGCCGTTTGCTTCAGGGTTTGATTTCTATGGGAGTGCCAACCGGGACCAGTTTCCAGATTTCGTCCATCTCTTCATCGCTGACCGCAATGCATCCGTCCGTCCAGTCATGCAGAGATTGCTCCTTGCCCACCCAGGCGTATTCCTTCGGAAGTCCATGCAGCATGATGTCGCCTCCGGGACTGACGCCCAGCTTTTTGGCGGCGGCTCGGTCTTTCGCGTTTGGATACGAGATGTGATAGGCCTTGTAAAACTGGCTGTGCGGACTTCGTGAATCGAGTACGTAGAGTCCCTCGGGAGTTCGATGGTCGCCCTGCCGGGTCTTCGGCCCGACGGGCTCTCCACCCAACGCAACTTTGTACGACCGCAGTTCCTTTCCTTGCGACAAAAGCACGAGCTTGCGCTCGCGTTTGTAGACGACAACGCGATCTATATTGACCGTGGCGCCGACCGTGGCATTCTGCGCGAACGTGAAGGGCCAGGATGTGAACAGTAAGACGCCCGCAACAAAAAACCGCATAGTAAAGTCATTCTATCTGCTTAAGACCTTCACCACCGGGGGCCCTTCGGCTTCGCTCAGGGCAGGCTCCGGGAGAGCACAGGGGAAAAGAGATAACCCCGCGTTCTCTGCGGTTAAGGCATTTCTCCGCGCACTCTGCGTTTAGATTTTCCCACGGCAGCCCTGGCGTCTCGGCGGTGAACCAGCAATGGAACCATCGGATTTTCGTCAAAGATTGCCTTGTACCCGCTACAATGAAGGGTCTTAGTGCCGGCGGATGCGACGGCCGGGCGCCAGAGCGGGAAGGCGGTGAGCGACCGATGCTGCAGGCTGTATCGACCTACGTCTATGTAAAGGAACGGCTGCATCCGGGCCTGCTGGACGAACTGGTTAAGGCGGGAGCGCAGTCGATCGAGATTTTCGCCGCGCGCCAGCACTTCGATTACGCCAACCGCAAGCAGCACGTGCGCGAAATCGCCGACTGGTTCCGCTCTACCGGCATTCCGCTTCATTCCGTGCACGCGCCGTTGTATGCCGACTACGAGTGGGGACGCACCGGCGCGCCGCCGGTCAACATCGCCTCCACCGACCGGGCCCACCGCATCGACGCCATGGACGAAGTCAAACGCGCGCTCGAAATCGCCGAGCACATCCCGTTCCGTTTTCTGGTGCAGCACATCGGCGATCCCGACGAAACCTTCGACGAAAAGAAATTCGAGGCCGCCATGACTTCCGTCGAGCACCTGCGCGCCTTCGCCAAGCCGCTTGGGGTGCGCGTGCTCGTGGAAAATATTCCCAATGAACTTTCAACGCCGCAGCGCCTGGTCGAGTTCATCCACACCATGCGCTTCGACGATGTTGGCGTCTGCTTCGATTGCGGCCACGCGCACATGATGGAGGGGATTCCCGAAGGCTTCGCCATCTTGAAAGACCACATTTGCTCGACCCACGTGCACGACAACAACAAAGATAAAGACACTCACCTGTGGCCGGGCAGTGGATCGATCGACTGGAAGCAGACCATGGAATTGCTGCGCACCGCGCCGCAAAAGCCGCCTCTGCTGCTGGAAATCGACGGCGACGAAAAGAAGAACCCCAGCGTGGAAGTGAGCGCGACGTTCCAGAAGCTGGAAGAGTCGTAAGAGCGAGGTCAGAAGTTAGAGGTCAGATTGCAGAAGTTAACCGCCGGGTTTTACGTCTGCAATCTGACTTCTGACCTCTAACCTTTCGGCACTAGCAACCGAAACGAACATCCTGATCTTATGTCCACACCCATCAGCACCATTGCAGAAATTGGCAAACACGAAGGGCAGTCCGTCACCGTTCGCGGATGGCTCTACAACCTGCGCGAAAGCGGCAAGCTGCTCTTTCCGCAATTTCGCGACGGCAGCGGCGTCATCCAGGGCGTAGTCCCGAAGAACGCCGTGCCGCCCGAAGTTTTCGACGCCATCAAAGGGCTGACCCAGGAATCCAGCGTCATCGTCGAAGGCAAGGTACGCGCCGATAAGCGCGCTCCCGGCGGATATGAGCTCGATGTGTCGAACGTCCAGGTCGTGCAGCGCGTGCCCGAAACCGATCCCTATCCCATCACGCCCAAGGAACACGGCACCGATTTTTTGATGGAGCACCGCCATCTTTGGCTGCGTTCGCAGCGCCAGGCCTCGATTTTGCGGGTGCGAGCCGAAATCATTCGCGCCACCCGCGACTTTTTCGACAGCAACGGATTTACCCTCACCGACCCGCCGATCCTCACGCCCGCCGCCTGCGAAGGGACGTCCACGCTCTTTCCCGTGGACTACTTTGAAGAGCAGGCTTATCTCACGCAGTCGGGCCAACTCTATGTCGAAGCGACCGCCATGGCGCTGGGCAAGGTGTATTCGTTCGGCCCAACCTTCCGCGCGGAAAAATCCAAGACCCGCCGTCACCTCACCGAATTCTGGATGGTCGAGCCCGAAGTCGCCTACGGCACGCTCGACGACATGATGGAACTCGCGGAAAACCTGCTGACATTTATAGTCAAGCGTTGTCTGGATCGGCGCCGCCCCGATCTCGCCATCATCGGCCGCGACCTGGCGAAACTCGAAAAGATCGAAGCGCCATTTCCGCGCATCACTTATGAAGAAGCCGTTACAAAATTGCAGGAAGGCCACTCGCAGGGTGCGCTCGAAAGTAAGTTCGAGTGGGGCGGGGACCTGGGCTCGCCCGACGAGACTTATCTTTCGTCGCTCTACGACCGGCCCGTCATGGTGCATCGTTACCCGGCCAGCGTGAAGGCGTTTTACATGGAGCCCGATCCCCAGCGCCCCGATCTCGCTCTCTGCGTGGACGTGCTGGCCCCCGAAGGCTACGGCGAAATCATTGGCGGATCGCAGCGCATGGCCTCGCACGACTTGCTCCTCCGGCGCATTCACGAACACAATCTGCCCGAAGAAGCTTTTAAGTGGTATCTGGATCTCCGCAAATACGGCAGTGTTCCGCACTCCGGCTTTGGCATGGGCATCGAGCGGGCCGTGGCGTGGATCTGCGGATTGGAGCATGTGCGCGAAACCATTCCGTTCCCGCGCATGCTGCATCGGCTCTATCCGTAGAGTTTTTCACCGCCGAGACGCCGAGAACGCCGAGAAATGCAGGAGAACGAAAAGCTCGATGAGATTTCGAGCCCCATCGTCAGCGCGGCGATCTAGATTGTAAGATCGGGTTAAGGTCATGAAAATACAGCGCAGCCTGAACTTACTTGCCATACTGATGGGTCTCTCTTCGTTAGCCGTCGCCCAAGCGCAATTCGCAGGCAAGTGGCAAACGAGAATCAGCTCGGCGACGGGGAAACATTCGATTACCTTGAACATTGTTGTGAACGAAGACAAAGTCGGCGGAACGCTTATTCTTATTAACCCTGACCGAAGTGAGATCGAATCGGGCATATTGAATGCTGAACTCCGCGGCGACACCCTGGAGTTTGGAACGAAGGTCACCCAGGATACGTTTGACTGGCGTTTGACCCTCAAGAAAGGGAACAAGAAGGGATCGTTGCATGGAAGCTTCAGAGAGATGGTGATCGATGAAGACGTCGTTAAGCAACGTTAGTTGGAGCGGCAGATTCTAGAACGATCCAAGGCGTATCTGAATGAATTTCCCGGCTCGGCGCTCTCGGCGTGTCGCCGGTGAATAAGAAGCGTATGGCACAACTAAACAAAACGTTCACCAGCATCACGCCCCGTCAGATTCGCGTGATAGGAGTTCCTCTTGACCTCGGGCAGTCCCGCCGCGGGGTTGACATGGGGCCTTCCGCCGTTCGCGTCGCCGGAATCGACGCCCGCCTGCAAGCCATCGGGCACATGGTAGAAGACGCGGGCAACATCGCCGTCGCTATTCCCGAACAGAAAAAAGAAGGCGCGGCCAACTCCAAATACTTGAAAGAAATCACCGCGACCTGCACCAAGAGCGCAGATCTGCTATTGAAGACGCTCGAAGCCGGCAAGATTCCGCTCGTCCTCGGCGGCGATCATTCTGTAGCCGCTGGCACGGTTTCAGGCGTGGCCGAATTCTACCGCCGCAAGAAACAGAAAATCGGCTTGCTCTGGTTCGACGCGCACACCGACATGAACACGCCCGACTCTTCACCCAGCGGCAACGTCCACGGCATGCCGCTGGCCGCGCTCATGGGACTTCCTCCCGTCGAACTGGGCAGCATCTACGACTTCTCGCCCAAAGTGCAGCCGGAAAATTGCGTGCTCGTCGGCATCCGCGACGTTGATAACTTCGAAAAGGAACACATCCGCCAATCCGGAGTCCAAGTCTTCACCATGCGCGACATTGACGAACGCGGCATGCGCGCCGTGATGGAAGAAGCGCTCGAGATGGCCGGACGCGGCACGGCTGGTTTTCACGTCTCGCTCGACATGGATTGGATCGATCCCGAAGACGCTCCCGGCGTCGGCACTCCGGTGTGGGGTGGCGCGACTTATCGCGAGGCCCATCTTGGCATGGAAATCCTCTCCGACCATGGAGGCATGACGAGCTTCGAAATCGTGGAAGTGAACCCGGTAATCGACGAGCGCAACCAGACCGCCGAATTGGCGGTCGAATTGGCACTCTCGGCGTTTGGGAAGAAGATTTTGTGATTCTTGCGCGTTGCAATCGAAGGGTCGCGTCGATCGCCCGGCTCTCCACCGGCAAAGTTGGATCGACCGTAGTAAGAATGATGTTGAATCCGCTTAGTAGTAGGAGTCGTACTTGGTAACTGCCCAGCCGGAATCTTCCTTTTCCAAGGTCACTGAGAACAAGTCTTTGTAAGTCTCGTCCTGGCTGGGAGTGCTGTAACGCTGGCCTTTGTAGTGCAGAATAATGAGCGGCGGCGCGTCTTCCCATTCCACCAGATTCCAGGAAATCAGCGGATGCTGGGCTTCGGAGTCGCAGAGGAATTTGGCTCGCTTCTTGCGGTAATCCTTCTCCCACTTGGCGAGCAGGGTGCGGCAATTGCCGTCGCGCATCTCCGCGATAAAACGATTGGAAGTGCGTTCGATGGTGCGGTCGCGCAGCGGGTTCATGGTGATGCTGATGGGCATCTGGGTGAGTGGATCGCGTTCCTCGGAGCGCGACAGGACCGGTCCCTGATTGCCGAGCCAGTGGAGATAGCCAAGGAACACGAGCACCAGCAGGCTGGCCGATCCGAGTGCGATGGCGAGATGGGTGCGAGAAACCGGCATCAGTAGGAGTTTGGGCGATGTGCCAGGCTAAGGCAAGGTTACTTCCAATACTTTCGTAACCGGAGAAGGGCTGCGTTGGGCTGTCCTTACACGGTCGCTGCTGGGCTTGCCCCGCCGGAGCCGCTCCAACTTCAATTGAGTCTTGAGACAGCCTTCTCGGCAGCTTCCAGTATTTTGCCTTCCTTTGCCACCTTGGCGAGGGTGTTGATGTCGTCGAAGAGCGGGCGGTCTTCATCGAGTCTCTTCACATGACTGCGGACGACCTGGTACGCCGCTTCCGAGGCAGGCGACGGCTTGACTGGAGCGCGCAGATCGATGGCCTGAGCGGCTGCCATCAATTCGATGGCGACGATGTGCCAGGCGTTCTCCAGAATTTGCCGCGTCTTGATGGCCGTGGTCATGCTCATGGAGACAAAGTCTTCCTGGTCGGCGGCGGCCGGAATCGAACCCGTGGCCGCAGGGGTCGAGAGCACGCGGTTCTCCGCGACCAAGGCTCCAGCGGTGTATTGCGTGAGCATGAGGCCGGAGAACATTCCCGCGCCTTTGGTCAGGAACGCCGGCAGACCCATCGACAGATGAGGATTCATGAGCCGATTCACTCTGCGCTCCGAGAGAACGGTCACCGTGGTCACCGACATGCCGACCATTTCCAGAGCGAAGGCCAGCGGAGTGCCTTGGAAATTGGCGCCCGTCAGCACCGCGTCTTCATCGGGGAAAAAGACGGGGTTGTCGGCGGCGTGGTTGAGTTCGATCTCGAGCATGTGTCGGCTCCAGACGAACGCGTCTTTGGCGGCGCCGATGACTTGCGGGCTGGAGCGGAGCGAGTAGGCGTCCTGCACCTTTTTGCCGGGCCGCTCGAGGAGCGTGGAGCCAGCGGTGAGGCGGCGAATGTTTTCGGCGCAGGCCTGCGCTCCAGGATAGCCGCGCACTTCGTGAATCCGCCGGTCGTATGCGGCCATGTTGGCGTTGAGGACTTCCAGCGTCATTGCCAGGCAGACTTCCTGCGTTTTGAGCCAGCGCTCCGCATCGAAAAGTTCGAGGCAGCCCATGCCGGTGGTGAGATCGGAGCCATTGATAGTGGCCAAGCCATCGCGTTCGCGGAAGACAATCGGCGCGATGCCAGCCTCTGCCAGACCTTCTTTCGCCGGCCATCGTTTGCCTTGGTAAAACACCTCGCCTTCGCCCATGAGCGTGATCGCCATTTGCGCCATCGGCGAAAGATCTCCAGATGCGCCCACCGAACCTTTTTGGCAGACCACGGGAGTGACGCCCGCGTTGAGCATCTTGATTTGGACTTCCACAATGTCGCGGCGAATCCCCGAATGGCCCCAACAATGCGTGTTGAGGCGCGACAGCATGCCCGCGCGCACATCTTCCTCGGCGCAGGGTTCGCCACAACCCGCGGCATGGGAATAGAGCAAATATCTCTGGAACTGCTCGGCCTGCTCGGGAGTGAGCGCGACTTCGGCAAGCTCGCCGATGCCGGTGTTGACGCCGTACATGACTTCACGGGCGGCGATCTTCCGCTCCAGAAGGCCGCGGCACGTGTCGATGCGCGCCACCGCATCCGCGTGCAACTGGATGGGCCGGCGATGGCGGGCGACGGCGGCGACATCCTCAATCTTCAAAGAATGCCCGTCCAATAGCAGATTGTTTTTTGCCTGCTTCCACTGAACTTTTCTCGACCGCTCCTCATCATGAGCAACCGTCATAGGCTTCCCCCGCGTTGTGTGGCTCTGCACTGAAGCGTCCCCGGCTGCGCATCGGGCGCAGCTTGGTGGGCGACCCTGAAATCTAGCGCGCCAAGCTCCAGAACGCTGTGACCAATGTCACTCAGGTATGGACGCTCCAACCTCCGCCTTCGCTTCAATTAACGAAGCCAGAGTTGCGTTGCCTCCGGCTGCGCTCGGCTTGGGCAGGGGAGGGCGGCTGTCCCTACGTGATCGGGATTTAGCAGCGGCGGACTTGCTCGAGTCCGACGGCTGCTTCTGGTTTGTGTTTTCTATATTGCCGGCGTATAGTTGGCAATGAATACTGTTGTGTCGTAGTGTCAGGACTGTCGAAGCACACCAGTGGGCGAAAGCCCACTTTTTAGTTTGGGACGACAAGCTGGAATGGACTGGCGCGGAACGCTGGGCGCAACTTGCTGAAAACATGCTTCTTGATCTGGAGAAGATCCGGCAGATTGCCGAGCGGGTGGCGGGCTCGAGCGGATTGGAAGTGGTCGAAGTGGAAGTGTGCGGGGCGGGTAAGCACCGCATGCTGCGCGTGTTCATCGATCGGCCTGGAAATGTTCGGCCGGAAAGTGATGGCAGCGAAACTGACCGGGCTGGAGCGTTGCCGGCGGCGGACCGTCCTATTGGCGTGACGCACGAGGATTGCTCGAAGTTCAGCCGCGAGTTCGGGACCATCGTCGATGTTGAGGACGCGGTGCCGGGCGGATCGTATGTGCTGGAGGTTTCTTCTCCGGGACTGGATCGCAAGCTGACCAAGGCGGCGGATTTTGAGCGCTTCAGCGGATGCCGCGTGAAGTTGACGACACGGGAGCCGGTGAACAACAACCGGCATTTTGAAGGCAAGCTGGAAAGCTTCGAGGCCGGAAAGCTGCTGCTGGATCTAAGCGCGGCGCGGAAGAAGAAAATGCGTCCGAAAGAAGGCGCGGCGGCGAAGGTTGAGATTGAGTTAGGGAACGTGGAGAAGGCGAATCTGGTACCGGAAATATAGTTGCCAGTTGCCAGTATCCAGTTGCCAGTGTTTGGCGATTGCGACTGGCTAAACGGTGCCGCGCCAGTGCGAAGCTGGTAGGCGGTCCGGAGAACTGGCAACTGGATACTGGCAACTGGGAACTGACTTTTATGGCTAGTGAGCTCTACAACATCATCGAAGGGGTCAGCCGTGACAAGGGCATTGACCCGCAGATTGTAGTCAGCGCGGTCGAGGACGCCATTGTGGTGGCGACGCGCAAGTACTACAAGACGCAGGAAAACTTGCGCGCGGTGCTCGACAAAGAGAGCGGCAAGATCAATGCCTATGCGGTGAAATCGATCGTCGAGACTCCGGAGCAAGTGGAAGATCCGGACTTGCAGGTAACTGTGGAGCAGGCGCGGAAGCTGGATCCGGCGGCGGAAGCGGGCGGAGAGCTGCTGATCCCGAAAGTGACGGAAGGAATTCTGGGGCGGATCGCGGCGCAACTGGCGAAGCAGGTCATCTTTCAGAAAGTGCGCGAGGCGGAACGCGACACGGTTTACAACGAATACATCGGGCATGTGAACGAAATCGTGAATGCGACGGTGAAGCGGATCGAGGGGCCCGACGTGATCCTCGACATCGGCAAGGCCGAAGCGCGCATGGGGCGCAAGGAGCAGTCGCGGCTGGAATCGTTCGCGGTGGGCGAGCGGATTCGTGTAGTGATCGCGCGCGTGGACAAGGCCGTGAAAGGCCCGGGCGTGATCGCCTCGCGCTCCGCTCCGGAATTGGTCCAGCATCTGTTCCAGACCGAGGTGCCGGAAATCTATGACGGCACGGTGGTGATACGCGCGATTGCGCGGGAGGCGGGCGAGCGCACCAAGATCGCGGTGATGTCGAAAGACAAGGACGTGGATGCGGTCGGTGCCTGCGTGGGCATGAAGGGGATGCGGGTACAGTCGATCATTCGCGAGTTGCGCGGCGAGAAGATCGACATCATCGAGTATCACGAAGACCCAGTAACGTTCGCCGAAAAAGCATTGCAGCCGGCGAAAGTGAGCCGGGTGACAATTGTGGACGCGGCGGACAAGCACCTGGAAGTCGTTGTGGACGACACGCAGCTCTCGCTCGCCATCGGGAAAAAGGGTCAGAACGTGCGGCTGGCGGCGAAGCTGCTGGGCTGGAAGATCGACATCAAGAGCGAAGAAGAGAAGCGGCAGGAAGTGGAGCAGCAAATGTCGGCGCTGGTCACACAGACCGTAACTCCGCTGGAGAATGTCACTGGACTGGGCGAAGGGTTGGTCGAGAAGCTGAAGGCTGCGGGCGTGAATTCGGTCGAGTCGCTGGCCGATATGACGCCAGAGCAACTGGAAGCAATCGAAGGCATTGGCCCGAAGACGGTGGAAAAAATCAGTATTGCGGTCAATAATTATTTTGCCAGTCTGGATGGCGGCGAAGCGGTCGCCGCCGCGGAACCGGAGACCACCGGAGAGGCCGCCACCGAAGCGGCGGTCAGCGAGAACTCTCTGGCAGAAGGTTCGGTGGAAGCGGATGCATTGGCCGCGGAACCGGAAAACACCGGAGAAGCCGCATCGCCGGCAGATGGCGAGTTAGAGGCGGCGAGGTTGGCCGCTGAAGCGGAGCGCACCGAAGCGGCGCCAGCGGCAGAAACAGAAGAAGACGCCGGGCTTGCGACCTCCGAATCTACGAACGAAGAAGCCCCGGAAGAAAAGCAACCCTGATATTGGGAAAGTGGCGAGTTCGGAAATCGATCCGAACGGGAAGCGCGGGGTTCGCCAAGCGGGAGTAAGGCGGCACGGGGATTTGGCGAGGTCAGACATGCGAGTCTAGATACAACGGCATTGGCGGGACAAGAAGAGGAAACGAGAGCGGATGAGCAAGATTCGAATCAACGATCTGGCCCGTGAGTTGGAGGTCAAGAGCAAGGAAATTCTTGACGTGCTGACCACGGTGGGCGTTACGGAGAAGAAAACGCATTCCAGTTCCCTGGAAGATCACGAAGCGGACCTGGTGCGGAGACATCTTGGTGGACGCTCCGAGGCTGCGCCGAGCTCGTCGAAGACTTCGCGCACCACGCCCGGCGACGAAAGCATCAAGACCAAGATCGACCTGTCGCATATCTCGCGTCCTGGAGATGTGCTCCGAGCCATCACACAGCTAAAGGAAGCCGCCGAACGTCCCGCGGCGCGCCCGGCAGCGAAGGCTCCGGCTGCGACACCTGCGAGAGAAGCGAAGCCGGAAGCTCCGGCAACTCCATCGAAAGCTGCGCCGCAAAAGCCCGGGCGCGAAGTTCCCGCGGCTGCGCCGCCACGACTGGTGACGCCGGCTTCGGTAGCAGCAGGTCACCGGCCGCCGACGGTGGTCGTGATTCCGCCCAAAGTTCCCGTCGGCGCGCCTGCCGCGACCACAGCGGCTCCCGTTTCATCCTCTGCAGGCACGGCGCCACATGCGATAGGCATTACGCCGCGGGTTAAGGTCCCTGCGGCACTGGAGGGCGCTCCGCCAGCCGCCGAGCTTCCGGCGGAGACTACGGTCGCGCAGATGCAAGCTGCGGCGCCGGTGAAGCCCGCAGCTCCGGTTGCGCCGCCGCCGCGAATGATCATGCCGCAAACCGGTCCGCGCCCGGTGTACAAAGCGCCCGTGCCTGCGCCGGGAGAAGCTGCGCGAGCGGCATCTGTGCCGGGACGTCCGGTTCCAGGGCAGCCAATTTTTCAGCGCTCGGCGCGTCCGCAAGCGCCGGGAGCGGCGCGTGCGCCGCTTCGTCCGGGCGAACGGCGGCCGATGCATCCGACGCGCGTAGCGCCAGCGGGAGCGCGTCCGCTGGGCGTAGGTCCGGGAGCGGGAATGGCTCCTCCGGGACCGCAACGTCCGGGAAGCCGTCCTGGAGCTCCATCGCGGAGACCAGGGCAGAGATATGTGCCGCGAGGGGTGAAGGAAGGCCCGATGAAGGGCTACACTCCGCCACCGCGCATGATTATCAGCAACGAACCGGCGCCGATCACGCGCAACATCACCATTACAGAAGGTATTTCGGTAAAAGATCTGGCGGAGAAGCTGGGCATTCGCGCCAAGGATGTGATTGCGCGGCTAGTGGTGCGGGGCGTGTTCGCGACCATCAATCAAACGCTCGACGCGGAACTAGCCAGCGAAATGGCGCGCTTCTTCGGAGCGGAAACGGAAGTCATCACCTTCGAGCAGCAAGCCGCGAAAGACACGGACGCAGCCATCGAGAGCAGCGAAGAAGGCGCGGAAGCCGTGCCGCGTCCTCCGGTGGTTACGATCATGGGCCACGTGGACCACGGCAAGACGACGCTGCTCGATTCGATCCGCTCGACCAATGTGGCTGGCGGCGAGGCGGGCGGCATCACGCAGCACATTGGCGCCTACAAGGTGCGCATTACCGACACGGCGTCTCCGGCGTATGGACGAGAGATCGTGTTTCTGGATACTCCAGGTCACGAGGCGTTCACGCGCATGCGATCGCGGGGCGCGAAAGCGACCGACATTGTTGTGCTGGTTACGGCGGCGGATGACGGCGTTATGCCGCAGACGATTGAGGCCATCGACCACGCGCACGCCGCGGAAGTTCCCATCATTGTCGCGGTCAACAAGATCGACAAACCGGGCGCGCTTCCGGAGCGGGTCAAGAAGCAACTGGCTGATCGCGGACTGATGCCGGAAGACTGGGGCGGCAAGACGGTTTTCGTCGATGTTTCCGCAAAGCAGAAAACGAACCTGAATCTGCTGATGGAAATGATCTGCCTGACCGCCGATTTGCAGGAATTGAAAGCGACTCCGGGACGTGCGGCGAGCGGCGTGGTGCTGGAAGCGAAGCTGGATCGCGGTCGCGGTCCGGTGGGGACGATCCTGGTGCAGAACGGCACGCTGCGCGCGGGCGATAACTTCGTGGTCGGGAATGTGTACGGAAAAGTCCGGGCGATGTTCGACGACCGCGGAAAGGCGTTGAAGGAAGCTCCGCCCTCGACGCCGGTGGAAATCATCGGATTGGAAGGGCTGCCGCAGGCGGGCGATCAGTTCGTCGTAGTTACGGACCGCGAGAAGGCGCGCGACATTTCGGAATACCGCGAGCAAAAAGCGCGCGAAGCTCAGCTGGCCAAGAGTTCGCGCGTCTCGCTCGAAGGCCTGGCCGAGCAGTTGAAGACGGCGGGAATGAAGGAACTGAACGTCATTCTCAAGGCCGACGTGCAAGGGTCGGTCGAAGTGCTGGGCGATTTGATTGGGCGGCTGTCGAACGACAAAGTTCGGCTGAAGCTGCTGCGCGCGGGCATTGGCGCGATCACCGAGACGGATGTGCTGCTGGCCTCGGCGTCGAATGCCATCATCATCGGATT
>Ga0181530_10003582_pt1 | contig 17181 bp, 13 predicted proteins | sample PEATcosm2014_Bin_42_FD_119769 | JGI IMG/M metagenome (GOLD analysis project Ga0181530, IMG submission 119769) | Peatland microbial communities from MTU Mesocosm Facility, Houghton, MI, USA - PEATcosm2014_Bin10_60_metaG | ecosystem: Environmental > Terrestrial > Soil > Wetlands > Peat | place... | reverse complement strand
TGCTTCCGCGGCCTTGGACCCTTTGCCTTGCTCCTCGTGCTTTCGCGCACGATCGAGCAAGACCGACGCGTTTCGCTGAACCTGACGGCCGTGGACGAGGTATGCCGCTCCGCTCAGCAGGAGCACCGCCATGACCACACCGAGCAGGCAAACCAGATCGAGCTTTCTCATGACTCACCGGGCACCCATCAGAGTTGAAAAGCATCTTTTCACGGAAGTCGATCATCGAGGGGCGGCTGGTACAACTTGAAAACTCCCGATCGCCTCACATTGCAGCTCAGTTCGCGTACTCTGGTCGAACGCCCGAGCTGACGGCGATACCCTCCCCCTGGGGAATGAACTCAGTGGGGAGAAGATCGTAAATGGGAAACCGAAAGACTCGGACGATGATCGGGCCGGGGACCCGCGCCAGGTGGAGCAAGGTGGCGAGGGCGATCCGCAGATCGAGCCGGAATCCATGGTTGTCCAGGTAGTAAATGTCGTACCGCAGCTTGGTCTGCACGTCATGAAGGCTCGTATCGGGTCCCTGGAGAATCTGGGCCAACCCGCTCAGTCCGGGTGGAACCCGCAAGCGGTCGCGATACGCGGGGAAGCAACGCTCGAGCTGGGCAACGATCTCCGGCCGCTCGGGACGGGGACCGATCAGGCTCATTTCGCCACGCACCACATTGAGCAGTTGCGGAAGCTCATCGAGATGGGTTGCCCGGAGAATCCGCCCGAGCGGCGTCACGCGAGGATCACCCGGGCCCGACCAGATCGGGCCGAAATGCCGCTCGCAGTCCTCGTACATCGTCCGGATCTTGTAGATCGTGATGATCCGCCCACTAGAACCCAATCGCTTCTGAGAGTAAAGCGGTGAGCCCTTGGAGCCCAGGCGGACGGCGACCAAGCAGAGCAGAATGACCGGCGACGCCAGCACGAGCAAGACGGCCGCTACCGCGAGGTCGACCATAGCCTTGACCCGGTCGTATGGCACTTCATATCTCGATCTACCCGTCACCATCCCCGAAACCACTTTCCTGCTGCGTGCAACCATAAGTCGGGCTCCACTTCGATGGGCATCACGATGGAACTTTGAACCGGCGCCGCAAGACATCCCGGAAAACCGCATTTCCGCCGATGAGCAGGATCGTTGATCGGGGCCCGGAATCGCTGCCGCGTGCACGACCACCCACCGCCGAAACCGTCTCATTCAGCCTTCAATAATCGGTCGGATCTCTCTTTACCCCCAGACACTCCAGAGGGTCATCACACATGCCCGGATCAACCGCGAGCTGAATGGTATCACATGCGGTACGATGCTTGAGTTCTCTTTATACAGAGACCAAGACGGAGATTCAAGAACCAAGATTCTGAGAAAGTTAGAAAGAACGAGAAAGTTGTCAAAACACCCCGATTTAACGTGCTTAAATGAACTGCTTGCACAGGGAACAAAGAGTGTACGGCCAGACGCCGTGCGACAACGATCCGTTCGAACAAAACGCTTCGAGTTCGAATCGAACACCGGTTGATGATGATGATCGGGAACTCCCCCGATCTTGTGGAGCTGCTGAAGGATAGATGCTAACTAAAGCCACTCACGCAGATCTGCATGCACTCGTTCAGAAAAAAACGAGCGCCTAGGCTGCTCGGCAAATCTCCCCGAAAGTCCACTCGATGCCGTTCACGGACCCACGCGCCGCGGCTCGAGGACGGACGAGTCCGTCCGGCCGATCGCGGGCCAAGACCTTGGTACCGCACACGTCTTGTCATTGCCTGAGGACGCAGGGGCCGAGACCCCGAGACCCGGCCTCGCTCAATGGGACTTGACTCGAGGTGAGACGGCCCCCTAAAACTGGATCACTCGGGTTGTTAAACTGGTCGGAGATCACTGTTCCATTCCGGGGAACGTCATGACAGGCGCACGAAAGCGATATCCCGCGTCCTTTGAGAAGCTATCCGATGAGAAACTATCCGAGAACCGGCGAAACACCTTTTGAACGAAGGGGATTGTAGCGAGAACTACCACAGGAGGTTCAGCCATGGTCCGCCGGAAGCCTTGAGGTCAACCGCTGGGCACGGTCCGGGAAATCTCGATTTCTTGGATCGAACCGGTCGGCGGCGGCCTCCGCCGCATTTCCCGATGGGCCGTCTTGACCTGACGGGATCGACCACGCCGGAGCCTGTCGCGATCGCCGCGCCGTGTTCTATGTTTCAGCCGGGAAGTGCTAGTGCCGAGGTGACCGGGGCCGGCCTCCCACTCCACCTCTCCACCTCGTGGCGACTTGGGGCTTTTTTTTCAGTACCCACTTGCATGGCTGCTCGACATCGCACATAATACCGCTCAGGCCGCTTCAGGGCGAAATAGACCGTCCCTGGACAAGTGTCTTGTCGATCGGGTTGGGTCACCGGTGCGATCGTTTCGGACCAGGTCTGGACTGTCGCTGGAAGGGTTTTTTTCGGTGATCGCTCATCGTCAACCCATGGGGACGGAGTCCGCGCAGGATAACCGGCAGCAGAGGGTGACCGGGGAAGGGGCGCTGGTTCTCAAGCCGGGGACTCGTCTGGTGAGGTCTCGACCGACGATCGGCGATCATCTCGGTCGATTCAAGCAAAACCCGTAAAATGGAGGTGTCGTGAGTATCGCGACTGACGATCTCGACGAAGTGAAAGCCAAGCGGGAATTCGAGCTGCCTCCAGGCGAGGACCGTCCGCCGGCCACGTTGCCCGTGACCATCCTCGAGCGGAAGCCGGGCTGGCGGGTCATCGACCTGGGCGAGCTCTGGCGCTATCGCGAGCTGCTCTATTTTCTCACTTTGCGGGACATCAAGGTCCGGTACAAGCAAACGATCCTGGGCGCGGCCTGGGCGATCCTCCAGCCCCTGGCGACGATGCTGGTGTTCAGCCTGTTCTTCGGCAAGGTCGCCGGCAACCCGTCCAGTAACGTGCCGTACTCCTTGTTTGTCCTGGCCGGGCTGGTTCCGTGGATGTTTTTTTCCAACGCGATCGCCCAGGCGGGCCAGAGCGTGGTGGGGAACCAGAACCTGGTGACCAAGATCTACTTCCCCCGTTTGATGATCCCCATGGGGGCGGTTGCCGCCGGCCTGGTCGACCTCGCGATCTCATTTGCCATGCTCGTGGTGATGATGCTCTGGTTCGGCATTGCACCCGGCTGGTCGATCGCCCTGGTCCCGTTCTTCACGTTCGGCCTGGTGATCGCCGCGCTGGGTGTGGGAACGCTGCTGTCGGCCTTGACGGTGGCCTATCGCGACTTCCGCTACGCGGTCCCTTTCCTGGTTCAATTCTGGATGTTCGCCACGCCGTGCATTTACCTACAGTCCGACTCCCAGATCAGCGCGCGGCTGAGCTACCTGCTACCCTTGAATCCGGCATACGGCCTGATCGCGAATTTGCGCCAGGCGATGCTGGGGGGCCCGATCGACGGGTATTCGCTGGCCGTCTCCACGACGGTGAGTGTCCTTTTGCTCCTGGTCGGTTGCCTCTATTTCCGCCGAGTCGAGAGCGACTTCGCCGATATCATCTGAGCGGGCAATTCCCTTCGGAACATCCGCATGGCGGTTTCTCCAGAGTTGAAACGAGAACATGAATAGCGCGATCACGGTCGAGAACCTCAGCAAACGATATCAAATCGGCGTGAACCGGGCCAAACGCTATCGAACGCTGCGCGAGTCGATCAGCGACGGTTTCGTCTCGCTCGGGGACCGACTCAGACGTGCACAGGGCGCTTCGCGTTTGGCTCCTCGCGCGTCCGGGACCCATTGGGCGCTCAAGGGCGTTTCCTTCGAGGTTCAACCGGGAGAAGTCGTTGGGATCATCGGCCGGAATGGGGCCGGCAAGTCGACGCTGCTCAAGATCTTGAGTCGGATCACCGAGCCAACGTCGGGCCGTGCTTTGATCCACGGGCGAGTCGGCAGCCTGCTCGAGGTCGGGACTGGTTTCCATCCTGAACTGACGGGTCGTGAAAACGTGTACTTGAACGGCAGCATCCTGGGCATGAGCCGGCGGGAGATTGCCCGGCGATTCGACGAGATCGTGGAGTTTGCCGAGATCGAACAGTTTCTCGACACTCCGGTGAAACGATACTCGAGCGGGATGTACGTCCGGCTGGCATTTGCGGTAGCGGCGCACCTGGAGCCGGAGATCCTGATGATCGATGAAGTGCTAGCCGTCGGCGACGCGAAATTCCAGAAAAAATGTCTCGCGAAAATGGATGATGTGAAGCGGGGGGGCCGCACCGTCCTTGTTGTCAGCCATCAAATGCAGGTTATCCAGGCGATCTGTGACCGGTCGGTCCTGCTAGAACAAGGCAGGATCGAGAAGTTCGGCGACACAGCCGATGTTGTCGCGACCTATCTCGGTTCGTCCCGTGAACACGCTGATCTCAGGCATTTCAGGCAGGGCGGCACGGGCGATGCGCAGTTCTTGGAGCTTCGCGTCACGACCGACTCAAGCACCCGCCCGAGCGAAGTCATTCGCGGTGAGACTCTCCGTGTTGAGCTCTCTGTTCTGGTGAAGAAGAAGCTGCCGGACTCCAATGTTTCGATGGCGCTTCGCAACTCCACGGGTCTGGAGCTGTTCTCTCACTGCTGGGCGGACCAGTACACGGATCTGCCGTCACTGCCCCCGGGGATGCACCAGGTCACCCTGGAGCTGCCAACCCGCTACCTGAGACCGGGCCCCTACTGGTTAACACTCTGCCTGTCGAGGAACGAGGCCGATGTCGTGGCCGATGTCACGGGGATCGAACTCCCCCCCGTGGTCCTCGAGTCGACCGCGAACTCGGTTCAAGAATGCCGGCGCTGGGGGGTGGTTTATGTTGAGTGTAACTGGAGCCACAACTACCGGGGGGCACACGCTGAGAACGGGTGACGGCTGTTTTTTCGCATGATGCTATAAGCGATATCTGCAAAATCATGACCACATCACCTACGCTATTAACATTGCGGTAAAACGGTCCGCCGATTGAGGTGTACGGAAAGCGACCAACGCGAGCCGGGAGATTCTCTTGAATGTTCTCTGTCATCGAGTTGGATCCTGTGCTTTCATACAAGGTATATGAAGTGAATACACGTAATACAAAATTACTCCAGCAATCACGATGAGGTCCGAAGGGATGGTAATGAGGAATTCAGAGACTTGCTCTGGTGCCTCAGATGGAACACCCCGAGGGCCTTCGATAGGGTCCAGGACGATTAGCGCACTCGTGCGGGCTTATTTGCGGAATGTCCCCATCGAGCGTGGCAAGTGGTGGCTCCGGCGTAAGACTTCTCCGTGGCTCGTCGCGCGCCTGGATACAGGGCCGTGGGTCCGTATCAGCGGCCTGTGTGATTTCGAGTGGGCGGTGTTGGAGAGGGTCGAGACGAGTGAAAGCCGAACGGCCGAGTTGTTTACCAAATTGCTCGCACCAGGGCAGGTGGTGGTCGATGTGGGTGCGAACGTGGGTTACTACGCACTGACTGCTGCCGTGGGCGTCGGCTCAGCCGGCCGCGTGGTTGCCTTCGAACCGGGCCCGGCCACCGCAGAACGCCTGCGAGAGAATGCAGCGCTAAACAATTTCTCAAACCTCACAGTCGTTCAGGCGGCTGTCTCAGACGTGTCAGGAACATCCTGTTTCCAGCTTGCCCAAGACTGCGAAGGATCCAGCTTGTACAGCGTCGGTGAGGATACGGTAGGCAGCGTGAATGCTCGGGTGACAACGCTGGACAGTCTGGCGGACGAATTGGGGCTGGATCGCGTGGACTTGGTCAAAATCGACGCCGAGGGGGCGGAGGTTGCAGTCATCCGTGGAGCCCGCCACTTATTGTCGAGGGCCGACTCCCCAAAGGTGATTGTCGAGGCAAACCCCGCGACACTTCGGGCGGCCGGTGAGTCCGTCGCGTCGTTGCGATTCGAAATTGAAAGCGCCGGATACCTCATCGATGTCATCGAGGCGATGCCCTGGAGGGGCGAGCTGACGGAAAACTGGCTGGCTACCAAAGCGGTGCAGTGTGCTGCGGTGTAGCAAGAGAATTTAGAGGTCGCAGACGTGCCAGAATCTGGCAAAGTGCACGACATGAGTGTTGTGTCAGAAAGTTGTGCGGCGAAAGATAGAGCACGGCCAGCGACCTGCGCAATGAAGAACGCACTGAAAATGAGGATCGGGCTATTCACTCCGAATTACCCTGGCGTCACTGGTGAGGGGGGAATCGGGACTTACACCCGCAATCTCGCTCACGCGCTCTGCGAGCTCGGGCATGAGTTGCACGTCCTGACCTCGGCGGCTTGCCCACAGCAGGTCGCAGACGGCCCGGTGGCGGTTCATGTCATCCGCAGAGGCTACGTGCGGATCCTCGACCGGCTTTTGCCGGAATCGGGGAACTGTTACCGAGTCCGGCGGGAGATGAGGCGGATCGTCCGGCAACACCGATTGGATATCGTCGAGTTTCCCAACTGGGAGGGCTTCGGTGTTTTGTTCTGCCTGAGGAGGACCGTCCCGGTCGTCGTGCGCCTCGTCACGTCGTCCCAGGAATCACAAGAGATCGACGGAACGCAGACCAGTCGGCTCGTACGCTGGGACGTCCGCCGCGAGCGGTGGCTGGTCAGGCTCGCGGATCGAATCGTTACACACTCCGAGGCTCATCGGCGGCGGATGGCCGGCGAATTGAGAATTGACCCAGGCCACATCCATGTGGTCCATCTTGGTGTGCCGGTGCATCCAAGCTTTTCGCGACCGGCGCGGCAGGAGAGCGGCTTAACTGTAGTCCACCTCGGACGCATGGAGAAGCGCAAAGGTGTCACGGACTTGCTCTGTGCCATTCCCCAGGTTCTGAGCGAGGTTCCCGAAACGCGGTTTTTATTCATAGGGTCCGACCGCCCCCACTGCCCCGGCGGGCGCACACATGCCCAGTTTATTCGGGAAGAGTTTCCGGCAGCCGTTCAAGAGAAGATCAGCCTGCTGGGGAAGCTGCCGGATGAGGAAGTCGACCGAATCCTTCAGCAAGCAGACCTCCTGGTGTCGCCCTCTCTTTACGAATCCTTCGGCTTGGTATTGCCCGAGGCGATGCGCTGGGGGTTGCCGGTGATTGGCAGCACGGCCGGTGCGATTCCCGAGATCGTGGAGGATCGCAGGACGGGGCTGCTGGTCCCTCCAGCGAGCCCGGGAGAGCTGGCCCAGGCGATCATCGCCCTGCTGGTCGACCCCGAGCGCCGCTGCGCCCTGGGCGAGCAGGGCCGGCGCCACGTGGAGCGGCATTTCAGCATCGAGCGCATGGCGCTCAACGTCGAGATCTTGTATACGGAGACCTTGCGGACGTGGCACAAAAGGACTCGGTCATGAATCCAGCGTTCGTTTCCGTCGTGATCCCGACCTACAATTACGGCCACTTTGTGGTCGAGGCCGTCGAAAGCGTCCTTGCCCAGACGTACCGGGATCTCGAGATCATCGTCGTCGATGATGGCAGCACGGACGATACTCGAAAGCGACTCGAGCCCTTCATGGACCGTATCCGTTACATCCATCAGCAGAATCAGGGCTTATCCACGGCTCGAAATGCAGGGATTCATGCCGCGAAGGGTGAGTGGATTGCTTTTCTGGACTCAGACGATCTATGGCACCCGCGCAAGCTGGAAGTCCAGATGCCTTATCTGGCTGAACATCCCGACGTCGCATTGCTGGCGACAGACTCAGTGACGGACCTCAGCGGGGGTTGGCCGGAAATCGCCGTTGACTTCGATCCGCCTGCCGAGAGGATCCGGCTCGAAGACATCGTCATTTGCTCGCAGTTTGGTGTGTGTTCGGTGGTCGTGCGCAGGGAGTGCTTCGAGAAATCGGGCCTGTTCGACACCGAACTGCGTTCGGCCGAAGATCGCGATATGTGGATCCGGATCGCCTGTCACTATCCCGTTGCCAAGCTGCAAGTGCCCCTCTGGTGGTATAGAAAACATATTTCCAGCATGTCCTTTGTGGCTGACCGCATGATTACCAACCAACGGAAGGTTCTCCAAAAGACCTTCGCACGGGACCGGCTCTTCAGCAGGAACTTGCTCTTTCGTCTGCAAGCATTTAGCTATTTTCACCGTTCATCGGCTTATACGTATGATGCAGCAGGGAAGCACGTTCGAGCTGCGGCTCAGATCGTCTGGTCGATTGCGATGTGGCCATTCCCCTTTTCCCCACGTTTTTGTCGCACGCCACTGGAACGGCCCAAGAAGTTGCTCGTGATCCTGCTGCGCATGCTTGGGTTGAAACAGCCAGAAACTGTACCTCGATGACAGTATTTAGTCCCAAACCGAGGCCACCTCCCTCTCGAACACTCGCACCTTCTGATTGATTGTCTTCTCGAAATCCGCGCCGAGGAGCGACTGCTCGACGATGCAGTTTTCTCGAGAGCAAGAAGGGTCGGACTGAGGCCGTCGGACACTCCTCACGGGGTTGTTGCACCGCTAACATGACGCATCCTGGCCGTTCTATTGCGAATTCAGGCTCGGCGAGCTGCAAGAGTTTACAGACCGACGCAACGCCCTGGAAGAACCAAGTACGCGGAGGTCTCGCTTTGCGATGGCGTGGCTCCTTTTCATCCTCCTTAACGCCGCTCTTTTCATCCGGCCCGTGGATCTATTTCCAGACATTGATGTACAGATATATTTATGTTTAATGATTTTGTGTTTGCTCGCCTCGACGTGGCAACTGGCTGCCGCGATCAATTCGCGGGCGTTTAGCCGCGATCCGATCACGTGCTGCGTCCTGGGCATGCTGCCCGCCGTAGTGCTTTCTCACCTGGTCCACTTACAGTTCGGACTTACGCTTGACTGTGTTGTAAGGTTCGCCAAAGTAGTCGTCTATTACCTGCTTTTCGTTTCGCTCGTCGATACGCTTCCGCGTTTGCAATCATTTTTCTTTTGGCTCAGTAGGTTCGTGATCGCGCTCACGGCGCTCGCCCTGCTCCAGTCCCATGAAATCATCAATATCCCCTCGTTGGAGGCCTGTCAGCAGCATGACATCGATCCGGAAACGGGAGAAGCGTTTGTGATTCCTCGGTTGTGCAGCACGGGATTGTTCAACGACCCCAACGACTTATGTAATATCCTGGTGATTGGAATCGTTATTTCTCTGTTTGTCATGATTGAATTGCGCCGAGGTTTCCGCCGACTGCTCGGGCTCGCGCCCATATGTATGTTTCTTTATGCTCTGAAGTTGACCTATTCTCGAGGTGGGTTGATCACTCTCACCGCTGGCGTCATGACCTTCGTTCTGGCAAGATTTGGCCGGAAGAAGACGCTGTTAGTTGCCGTGCTTCTTTTGCCGATCATGTATGTTTTCTTCGCCGGCCGCCAGACGACGGTCGACGTATCGCAGGACACATCCCAAAGCCGCATCCAGCTCTGGGCGGAGGGGCTCGCCGTCTTCCGTCAGGCGCCGCTTTTCGGGATCGGGATGGACGAGTATGTCGAGCGGTTCCGTCTGGTCGCCCATAATAGCTTTGTCCACACGTATGTGGAATTGGGGTTCTTCGGTGGCACGCTGTTCTCGGGTGCGTTCTATACCTGCCTCTGGGGTCTCTTACGGCTGAGCCGTCATGATGTGGTGTTCCATGATGAGGAAGCGCGGCGCTTGCGCCCCTACATCCTGGCCATGATCTCCTCGTACTGGGTCGGTTTGCTCGCCCTTTCCCGATCGTACACCGTTCCGACTTACATGATGTTCGGCATTGTGACGGTTTACCTGCAGAACGCGGGAGTGAGCTCCTCGGTGCCCGCACCCAGGCTCGACGGCTCCTACGTGATGCGGCTGTTGAAATTCAGCGTTGCCTGGCTGATTATCCTGATGGTCTTTACGAAGTTGATGGTCCGCTGGTAGTGACGATCGTCGGGAGGGTCTGCTGGCCCGGCAGGTCAGGACGGCTCTTCCTGACCGCGGCCGGATGGTGAGGCGCAGACGTTCTACTCTCATCCTGTCCGCGTCATTGCTGATCCGCTTGCAACCGTGATCCTTGAACCAGGATCCTTGTCCCGATCTGATCCTGACCGCGATTACTCGCCGATGATCCACGTTCTACGAAAATTCGCACACCTGCTTGATCACCGCAGTCTCTCCCATTTCGAGGCGCGGGTCTTTCGAGGTTGGGCGGCAAGTCATCTTGCGAACGGCCGCCCGCAAGCATCGATCGCACCCGCGCTCCGTCGCCTCGTCCGCCAGCCTTCTTCCCTGGAGGGGTGGTGGGTATTGTTGAAATCGGCATGGCTGGCCACGGCGTGCTCGGTTTTCCAGCGAACGGATAAACTGAGCCGCGCTCATGTCCCGGGAGCTCCAGCCATGGAGAACGAACTTCAAACGAACTTCAAAGGATAGATGGGACCTCGGCAGCCACTCCATCGTTTGATGCTCCATTGGAGTAAATCAGCATGGCCGCGTCCAAAACAGCACCTTTTTCCTCCCCCTCGGCGCGCGGTCGCGACGCCTTGCTGCGCCACTATGCGATCGAGTGTGAGCTCGCGGATCGACTTCGCGCCGCTGCCCCCGCCGAACGCAAAGAGCTCTATCGGAGGGTTTACGACGAACTCTTTTCAAGGGTTTCCGACCATCCTCAGAACGCCAGGAAGCATGATCCCACGCTCCAGGCAGCGAGGACGGCCCGGCAACTCCGCTTTCTGGATCGGTTCCTGAAACCGGATTCGGTCTATCTGGAGGTCGGCCCGGGCGACTGTCACCTTGCCCGGACCATCGCCCTGCGAGTCGGCCGCGTCTATGCCGTGGATGTTTCGGAACTGATAGCCGGCACCGACGATCCGCCTGCGAACTTCAGATTGATCGTCTCCGACGGCGTGACGATCGACGTTCCCCCCGGCAGCGTTCACGTGGCCTACAGCAACCAGTTGATGGAGCACCTGCATCCCGATGATGCGTCAGAGCAGCTCGGCGAGATTTACCGGGCACTGGCCCCAGGGGGCGTCTACGTTTGCGTTACGCCGCATCGTTACTCGGGTCCCCATGACATTTCCCAGTATTTCGACGCGGAAGCGCGAGGCTTCCACCTCAAGGAATACTCGTATCGAGAGCTGCGCGACTTGTTCCGCGCCGCGGGGTTTGTGCGGACGAGTCCCTGGGGGGGGTGCAAGGGACGCTTCCTTCGTTTACCGGAATGGCTGGTTCTGGGAGTCGAGAGCATACTCGGCCGCTTGCCGGCCCGCATCAGAAGAACATTGGCCCGATCACGCCCGGTTCGGACGGTCTTCGGCACCGTGACCATCACCGGCCGGAAGGGAAACGCATGACGCGACCCAGTCGTGGTAGCGTGCTCGCTTCGTTCCGCACCGGTGAGTCCGATAGAGAGCTGTATGAGTCATGATCCGGCGACGTTGTGCGGCTTCGTGACGGACAACATGAATCTATTATTTATTACAAATATTTATCCAGGTCCCATCGATCCCACCAAGGGGATCTTCAATCACTCCCTGGTTCGCGCCCTGACCCGTCGCCACGACGTCCACGTGATCGCGCCGGTTTCTTGGCTGGACGAGCTGCGTGCCGGACGACGCCACGCGCCGAGCAGGTACGGCCCAGAGCGGTCGCTCACGCTCGACGGCATCGTCGTCGATTATCCACGGTATTACTATTCGCCCAAGGTCCTGCGGAGGTGTTACGGCCTCTTTTATTGGTGGTCGATGCGTCACGCGGTGGCACGGTTGCGGGCCACCTGGCGTCCCGACGCCGTGATCGCCTTCTGGGCCCATCCCGACGGCGAGGCTGCCGTTCGAGCGGCGCGGGTGATGGGGGTTCCCTCGGTCGTGATCGTCGGCGGCTCCGACGTGCTGCTCCTCGCAAAGAATGCAAGCCGACGACGATGCGTGCGCAACGTGCTTTCCAGGGCGGACGCGGTCGTGACCGTCAATTGCGACCTGCGCGACAAGGTCATCGAGCTGGGCATACCCGGCGAGAAAGTCCATGTCTGGGCGCGAGGGATCGACACCTCTCTCTTCACTTCGGGCGATCGTCTCCAGGCGCGGCGGCGCCTCGGAATCCCGGTGATGCGGCCCAGTCTCGTCTGGGCGGGTCGGATGGTCCCCGTCAAGGGGCTCGACGTCCTGCTGGAATCCTGCGCCCTGCTGCGGGACCGCGGCGTCGATTATCACCTTTACCTCGTGGGTGATGGGCCGTTGCGCAGCCAGCTCATGGCCAGGATGGAGGCTCACTGCCTCTCCGCCCACATCACGTTCGTAGGCCCGAAGCTCCACGAGGAGCTGCCCGACTGGTATCGTGCCGCCGACCTCACCGTGCTGCCGAGCCGGTCGGAAGGACTGCCGAACGTGCTGCGCGAGTCGCTGGCCTGCGGCACGCCGTTTGTGGCCAGCGATGTCGGGGGGATCCGCCAGATCGCCGATCCAGATTCCAGTCTGCTCGTTCCTGCCGAAGATCCCTTATCATTGGCTGATGCGATCGCCCAGGCCCTGGCTCGGTGGGGTGGGCAAGGCGTGGCGATTCCGCCAGGGTTTCAGAGCTGGGAAGAATCGGCGGACACTTTGGTTGGAATTCTGCAGCCATACGTCACCTCGGGTCCTCGAGTTTGTACAATGAAGCGGCCCACACCCCGTCTGTTCGCTGATCGAATCGATCTCGTGAACTCAAATCAACAAAAGCAGGCAATGCTTCAAGACCCCGTCCTCCTTGGCTCGAGAAACTCGCTCGGAACTCGAGCACGGGGACAATTCCGCATCGAGGAGCAAGCGGCGCCCAATTGGAGACGCCAGGCCCTCCGCCGGGTCCTTGCCGCAACACTACCCTCGCGGTTGTTGCTCACCCATGGCCCGCGGCATGGTCGGTCGGTCTGCCTCACGTTCGACGACGGACCGGATCCGATCCTGACCCCCCCTCTGCTCGACGTTCTGCGCGATTGCGGTGTCCGGGCGACGTTCTTCGTCATCGGCGAAAAGGTTGAGCGCCATCCCGAGATCGTGCGGCGCATGGCTCTCGAGGGTCATTGCGTGGGGAACCACAGTTTCAGTCACATCGACCCGGGATCGACCTCCTGCCGCCGCCTCCTCGATGAGGTCCGTCGCACGGCAGCGCTGCTTGCCGGGTTACTGGATCTCGAGGTCAGGTTGTTTCGCCCCCCGCATGGCAAGTTGACTGCCTCGAAACTGTGGCGGCTGTGGTGGAAGCGGCAGATTGTCGTGCTCTGGAACGTCGATCCCAAGGATTACGCGCGTACGACCGCCCAGGAGGTGCACGAGTGGTTCGAGCGGCGCGTCCTGCAGGCAGGCGATCTCGTGCTGATGCACGACAACGTCCCTCATGCCATCGAGGTCCTCCCGGATCTCGTCCAGCGAGCGCATGCGTCCGGCTTGACTTTCTCAACTGTTGCCGACTGGCTGTCTTGACCCACGGTGATGTAATGCAACAGCATGCTTCGGACCGGTCGTCACAACAGCCGACAGTCCTCTTTTTTGGAAATGATTGGTTCGCCGAGAATCGCACCTCCAGCCACCATATCGCGCGGTGGCTGGCCCGTGACCACCGGGTCTACTACATCGAGTGCCCGGGGCTGCGCGCTCCCAAGTCCTCCGGCCGCGACCTCAAGAAGATCTGGTCCAAGGTGGTCCGGTTCGCCAAGGGGCCGCGCAGGGCCGTCGCGAACGTGAAGGTCCTGACCCTCTTGCAGATTCCCCTGCACCGGTTTCGGCTGGTGCGGTGGCTCAACCGGACCCTCATCCTGGCAACCCTACGCTGTCTCGAGTGGAGGGAGGGGATCCGCCGCCCGATCGCCTGGTTCATGGTTCCCCATCTTTCGTCCGTTGTGGGCCGACTCGGGGAGAGCCTTTCGGTTTACTATTGCATCGACGATTATGCATCCTTGCCCGATGTCAACGTCCAGGCGGTTCGCGCCATGGACGAGGAGCTGACGCGCCAGGCGGGCCTGGTCTTCGTCGCCTCCCAGACTCTGCTGGACGCGAAATCGCGACTGAACCCCAGGGCCTACGTCAGCCCTCACGGGGTCGACATCGACCACTTCGGTCGGGCACGCGATGATCGGCTGGAGAGCCCGCCTGAGATGGTGAACCTGCCGCGGCCGATTGTCGGTTTTTTCGGGCTCATCGAACAGTGGATCGACCTGGACCTGGTCGACGAGCTTGCCGCACGTCGCCCGCAATGGTCGATCGTCCTCATCGGGCGGATGGCGGTGCCGGGCCATCCCGTCTGCCATCGTCCCAATGTCCATCTGCTCGGCAAGCGTCCTTACGACGAGCTGCCCGCTTACGGAAGAACGTTCGACGCAGCGATCATCCCCTACCGTTTGACCCAGCAGGTCCTGCACGCCAATCCGATCAAGCTCCGCGAGTACCTGGCAATGGGCAAGGCGGTGGTCTCGGTGAGCACGCCCGAGATCGACAAGTACTCCGAGGTGGTCGAGATCGCCCATTCTCGCGAGGAGTTCCTCGCGAAGCTCGACGCGGTCCTCTCCCGGCCATCCACGCCGGCCGAGATAAGACGACGGGTCGATCGGGTTGCCGGGGAAAGCTGGGATGCTCGTTTGAGCCATGTGATGGAGATCGTCCAGCACCATCTGCAAGGGAAAAGGGTGCCGGAACCTGTCGCCCCGGCTGTGGAATTACCAGGCGCAGTGAGAGAAGACCAAGGAGTTCGCGCATGAAAAGCACTGTGTGTCTTCGCCGGGCCGACCGCATGAACCCCCGTCCCGCGGTCGTCGAGTTGCTGGAAGGCTGCCGATGGGAGGAGTTGATCCCGAGCGGTGGCTCTGTCGTGATCAAGCCCAACCTGTGCACGGAGCGGCCCGAGCAGATCCACACGGCAAACACCTCGATCGAAGTCCTGCGGGCCGTCTGCGAAGTGCTCCGGGAGCGGACCGCTCAGATCACGATCGTCGAGTCGGACGGGGCGCGCTACCCCGCCGAGGCGGCCTTCGAGAACAACGGGGTCTACAGCTTGGCCGCGGAGCTGGGTCTGAAGGTCGTGAACCTTTCGAAGGACGAGCTGGTGGAGATGCCCGACCCGCGGCTCAAGGGGTTCGGCATGGCCCGGACCTGGCTGGAAGCCGATGTGTTCGTGACCCTGCCCGTGCTCAAAACGCACGCGACAACTGTCTTCACCGGGTGCTTGAAGAACCAGTGGGGCTGCATTCCCCGGTACGACCGGATCCTGCTGCACAAGTACCTGCACGAATTGATCGGTCAGGTGAATGCACTACGCCCGGTCAGCCTCGCTCTGATGGACGGCCTGATCGGCATGCAGGGTCGTGGTCCGATCAACGGCTACCCCATTAACCTGGATGTTCTGCTCGCCAGCCGCGACCCGGTCGCTCTGGACGCAACGGCCATGCGATTGATCGGCCTGGAGCCGGCGACGAGCCGACATGTCGTCCACGCCGAACGGATTGGTTTGGGATGCCTGTCGGCAGCTCAAATCACCGTGGACGGACCGTTCGCCGAGTTGCACACGACGGTCGAACCGGCGGTCGAGGATTGGGCGATCAAGCTGATGAACCAGGTTGCTCGGTCTCCGTTCATCACCAAGCATTTCCTGCTCAATGACCACGTTTTCTATCCCGTCCGCCGCGCGGTTGCGCTCACTCGCAGCGTGATGAACCGCGCGCCGCGTCGAGGGGATATAGCCTGATGACGGATCGCGAACGAAATGACTCGGGGCGATGATCTTCGGCACGGCGCGGGCTAGTGTTCGCGGCATGAGGGAGGGGGGGAGCTTGCCCGAGGGCATCGCGATGAACTGGCGTATCAAGGGTCTAACACAGAAGGCCCTGAGTATCATTCCCGGCGGCGTGCGGATGAACGACCTGCTGCAACGCCGGATGGGCGGCCTGCGCGACTTCCGGCGCCATGTCGCCAGCAAGGTCGTGGATGACTGGGTGGTCCTGGCGTCCTATATGAAGGAACTCGGGGTCGGGGTGGATGGTTTGCGGTACGTGGAGATCGGCACGGGATGGTTTCCCGTCCTGCCGGTATGCTACGCGCTGGCCGGGGCACGGGAAGTGGCGACATTTGACCTGACCCGGCACCTCGATGCTCGCCTGTCACTCAAGATGGTGACCATGCTTGACGCGCTCCTGCCGGCGATCGCCGAGGCGGGTGGCCGGCCCCTGCCTGAAGTTGAAGCCGCGTACGCGGACCTGAGAGAGGCGGCGACGCTCGAGGAATTGCTGCAGCGCGCTCGGATCGACTATCGCGCCCCGGCCGACGCCGCTGACTCCGGCCTTGCGGACGGCAGCGTCGATGTGATCTTCTCCAACAGCGTTCTCGAGCATGTGCCCGGTCCGGATATCGCCCGCATGATGGAGGAAAGCCGCCGAATCCTACGCAAGGGAGGGCTTGCCATCCACTGTGCCAACTGCGGTGATCATTACGCCTACTTCGATCGCATGATTACTCCGATCAACTATCTGAGATACTCCGACCGCGAATGGGCTTTCTGGAACAATCGTCTGCTCTACCAGAACCGGCTCCGGCCGGTTGACTTCGTTCTGCTCGTTCAGGAGGCGGGTCTCGAAATCGTCCTGCAGAAGACCCGGCCGCGAGCGGAGCTGCTCGCGCTCCTGCCGCAGATGAACATCGCCTCTGAGTTCATTCCCTACCCTGCTGAAGAGCTTTGCTGCACCTCGATCGGGTTCGTGGCTCGCAAACCCTGAGCGACGCCCTCTTTTGTGGACCCAGCAAACTTCTGGAAAGACGTAAGAGATGTGATCGTGATGATAACCCTCTTCTTCTGGACCTGTGCGGCCCTGGTCGTCTACTGCTACGGGGTCTATCCGATCCTGATCGGGTGGCTGTCGCGAGTGTTCGGGCAATCGTCCGACACGACTGTGGACGATCTTGATCCATGGCCGGAGGTCACGCTCCTGATCGCGGCTCACAACGAAGAAACCGTCATCGAGGATCGGGTCCGGAACGCTCTGGCGATGGACTATCCGCACGACCGTTTCGAGATCGTGATCGGTCTGGACGGGTGCAGCGACGGTACGGCCGCGATCGTGCGCCGGTTCGCGGACCGCGGCGTCCGGCTGCTCGACTATCCCCAGCGACGCGGCAAGGCCGCCGTGCTGAACGCGGCCATGGACGAGGTCAAGGGGCGGCTCATCTTGATGTCCGACGCGAACACGGAGATCGATCCCCAGGCGGCGCGACGGCTGGTCCGCTGGTTCCAGGACCCCCGGGTGGGAGCGGCCGTGGGGCGGCTGA
>Ga0181530_10003581_pt1 | contig 17184 bp, 18 predicted proteins | sample PEATcosm2014_Bin_42_FD_119769 | JGI IMG/M metagenome (GOLD analysis project Ga0181530, IMG submission 119769) | Peatland microbial communities from MTU Mesocosm Facility, Houghton, MI, USA - PEATcosm2014_Bin10_60_metaG | ecosystem: Environmental > Terrestrial > Soil > Wetlands > Peat | place... | reverse complement strand
GGCCAGACCGGCGAAGCTGTAATTTCCGGAACTGTCGGCGGTGGTGGTGGCGCTGGCCGCGCCACTGAGGGTTACGGTTGCCCCACTGCCGTTTGCGGCTGGGCTGATATTGCCCGAGATGCTTGCGGTCAGTTGAGTTGCGGTGAAATTGACTGCCGCAGCACTGTAACCATTAACGTTCACTCCCTGGGCGGATGGACTAAAGCTGAAACCAGTCTTGCTCGGAGTCACCGTGTAGGAGCCGTTGGCCAGACCGGCGAAGCTGTAATTTCCGGAACTGTCAGCGGCGGTGGTGGCGCTGGCTGCACCGCTGAGCGTCACAGTCACCCCACCCCCCTTTGGAGTGATGCTGCCCGAAATACCAGGCCCCGATGAACTGCTTCCCCCAATTGAAAGACCAGCACAACCTACGTTCGGCAGGCAAAACAGGCACAAGATTAGAAGGAGTGCGCTTGCACTTGCAATCTTTTCCTTCACGTGAATTCTACCCTCCATGGGGGCTGAAGAGCTTCCACGGCCTCTCAGGAGAAGTCGCGTTTCATCGTGTCATTGAGACCGCAGGTGAAGTAGGTAACGGAGGGCTAGGGTGGATCCGGGCGCACGGACATGTCCGAGCTGTGGGGGGATTTCGGCGGAGGGGAAGCCTTCGGCCTGAATTATTCGGGGGTTTTGATGGCGAGGAAGCGATGCCTTAAAGGGAGCATAGAAGCTGGGTTTCTGCGGGACCAGGCGGCCGCGATACTTCCCGCTGCAGTTATGCGTTTTGAACGTGGCCCAGTTTGGATTCGACGACCCGGCAGATCTCCTTCACATTCTCCATCGCCATCAGGTCGTCTACGTCGAAAGTCAGTCCAAAGACTTGCTCGAGGCTGCTCGCCAGAGTCACGTGTCCCATGGAGTCCCAGGATGAAATATCATTCGGCACGGTGTTAATAGTGACGGTCCGCGGGTCCACGTCGAAGGACGACTTAAATGCGGTGCGTACTTTCTCTAGTAATTCTTCCATGTTTAGTTTTCGTAGTGTTCTGATTTGTGCGAACCAGCCGAATGATTATCTTTCCTTACTCTTGACTCTTAACTCTTAATAGGCCTCGGCGCAGTCAAAAAACCTGTGCCGGAAGATGAGTGCACTGGGGGGAGCGGGCCACGGATATCAATGGCTCCGTTTCTGCGTTGGTCTGCATCTACCGATGCCGGACAGCCGCCCGGCTAACCGTAATCTAAGATTCTGCCACTGCAGTTTTCGGACGGCGGTGACGCGGCTCACATGTTCCTGTGATCCTGATCGGCGTCGGCCTAAGTGGGAACGGAAAACTACGCAGGGAACTGTGGCGAGGTTGCAGGGCGCGAGGTGTGGGTGATTGCAACTCTGGGCTCAAAAGATGCAAGGTTTTGCATAGTCCGGGGCAGGGCAGAACTGTGGCAGGACCTAAAGCCTGATCACGACCGGGATCTACCCCCGAAGGCCAGGCCTAACTCACCATCGAGACGCGATAGAAAAGCGTCACCGTTGGTAAGAAGATCAAGCAGTTCGGGCTTGCGCGAATGTGCGACCATCCACCGGCCGCGGCACGTAAAAAGGCAGTTCTTCTCGGAAAATTCGCCCATCAGCCGGCGATCGACGATCCCATGAAGGGCGACAACTCCGTGACTCCAGGCGTCATAGAACAGGTGATCGAGAATGTCCTTGGTCAATTGCCGCGCACCACCGATCTGCACCACCTCTCCAACCGCGCCCGGCTTCTGGTAGTACATGTACCAGCCCAGAACTTTCCGGCTGGCGTCGCGCAGGACAACCTTGCGCAGATCCCCGTGTGCCTTCCTCCGCTCCATATAGCTTAGAAGCCAGTTCAACGAGCGGAGGTCATAATCAAGCCAAAGCGAATAGCCGGCTCGGGATTCGGCCATGCAGCCAAGCAGCGTTTCGACGTCCAGTTCCTCACCCTGCAGCCGAGGTTTCGTCTGGTGAAACGGGCTGGAGGAGAGTCCCGTTGCCACGCTGTCTGCAGCGCTGCAGAGAGGCCTGGTGGCAAACTCCAGGGTAGCCGCCAGGGCGGACTTGGTTAAGCGGGAAATCGCGTGGGTGACGAAGCGGGCGGGTCGCAGCGGGCGCACCCAATGAATGCTGAACGGCAGGATAGTGGTGAAACCGAGTCGTTCGAGGAGCGCTCGCGACGTGTCGTTTGCCGAATCCGTCTGCGACAGATCCTGCTCTCCCGCCATGTACGTCCTCAGCAGGTTGAGCCCCGCAAGAGTGGTCCGGAAGGAGGGATGAACTGCGAAATTCCCACCGAAGGCAACGCGAAGGGATTGGCCGCGTAGCGACATTCTTCGCGGAACGACTCCCAGGAATCCCACAATCTTCCCTTTTTCCTCATACACCAGCGAAGGAAGCCTGTCATCCCTCCACGGATTGGTGAAGTAGAGTTCCTGGAGGGAAGATTGAATCGTGGAGGGAGCAGGTCCCTCGCACTCGCGGATTACCACCCAGTAAAGGTCGGCGACCTGCGGGATGTCGTCTTCAGCAAACGGGCGTACAGGCATACGGTTTCGCCCGCGCGACGAAATGCCTGACATCAGTCATAAAGCAGGTCCGGTTCGGGCAAGCGTTCTCGTCGAGGAGTCTAACAGTGCAGGGTGGCCCCGAGCAAGAACCTGTCACGACAGGAGGTAGTGCGATCTGAGACCAGACCGCACTGTGTGCTGCGTTGTAGCAATGCCGAACGAGGAGCGGCGATTCCTCTCAATGAGCCGGCGCCAAAACCACCGGAGCAATACCGGAGCCGCTCAGCTGCACCGTTTGCGGACTGTTGTTCGCATTGTCGGTCACGGTCAGCGTTTCGGTGCGAGCGCCCGTTGCGGTGGGCGCAAACGTGATGGAGATCGTGCAGGTAGTTCTCGCGGCTAACGTATGAATGTACAAACTACCGGTTTAGAAAGGGATATCTTCGTCCGTAATCGGCCCGGAAGCCGTGGCGTGCTCAGGCTCGGGAGTGCGCTGATCGAAGTTGTTGCCTCCGCCACCAGATGAGGCTGCGCGCGAGCCTGCGGCGAAATCGCCGCCTACGGCCCCTTCGCCGCGTCCGCCGAGCAGGACCAGATCGTTGACGATAATCTCGGTCATGTATTTCTTCTGGCCAGTTTGCTTGTCGTCCCAGGAGTGGGTTCGCAGACTGCCTTCGATGTAGACCTTGCTGCCTTTTTTCAGATATTCGCCGGCAATCTCGGCGGTCCGCGCCCAGGCGGTGATATTGTGCCACTCGGTGCGGTCCTGCCAGTTGCCATCTTTGTCTTTGAAGCGCTCATTGGTGGCCAGGCTGAACTTGGCCACAGGCGTGCCTTGCGGCGTGTACTTCACCTCAGGATCCTTGCCCAGGTTTCCGAGAAGAATAACTTTATTGACACTCTTTCCCGCCATGGTAGTGCTCCTTCGCTGGTGTGGACCAGCTGCTTGTTTCGACTTCGCTCAGAGCCTGCCCTGAGCTGGGCTGTTGGGGGCAAGGCTGCCTGCTGAATGCGTGTCCCACCGCTCTGTGCGCAGGGGATCACTATAGCAGAACTCCACCAGCGGAAATCGTATTGGAAGCTAAAACGCTGCTGGGGAGTATCATTTTGGGAGGGGGGCGTAAACGTACCCCTCTCTTCCGCAGGAGGGCCTCATGTCACTCTCCGCTCTGAACTGCTCTCGGCTCGCTCTAAGAATCGCTGGAATCGTCCTGGCGCTGGCGGGGCTGCTCGTGCTTCCGGGTTGCTGGGTGACGTCAATCAACGGTTTGAGTGAGGAAGATAAAGATCCCGATCTGGTTTTCGACCAGAGCCTGATTGGCTCCTGGGCCAGGGTCGGCGACGACTGTACTGCGCCGGAGACGATCACGTCCAAGAACGGGATCTACGATCTGCAAACGACGGGCAAGGGTGAGGGATGCACCGATTCGGACAAACCGTCCCACTATCAAGCCCGGCTGGTGAAACTGGATACTCACTATTTTCTGGACGTTTCACCGATCGACGGCGACGTGTGCGACCTGTGCCTGGCGAAGCACAATATCTTTCTCGCGAGATTCGACAAGGCCACGTTCTCTCTCACTCCGATTGACTCCGACTGGCTCAAGAAGTCGCTCGCAGCAAAGACGGTAACCTTGGCCACGCTGGCAGGCGATACCGACACGATCACCGCGTCATCGAAAGATCTGAAGGATTTCTGCCGCAAGTTTGCTGAAAACACGGAGGTTTTCGAGCCCGAATCGACATCCACGTTCAAGCGGAAGTAGGCTGGCAATCGCATGGATTCAAGGTATAATCTTCCCCATGCCTACCGCACCAGGGGCCACCAAGGCCGTGGGGATGGTGCCCGACGAGCTCAAGTTTGAACCGAAGTCCAAGGGCCTCGCCACCCCGCGCAAGAAGAAACCCAAAGAACTGGCCGTCATCACCGAGTGTTGCACGGGATGCGCCGGATCACCCGCCTGCGTCGAATACTGCCCGGTCGAAGACTGCATGTTCTGGGTGCCCGACGAGGACAACCCGCCGTTTGGCCGCATCCAGGTGGACCCCATTCTCTGCATCGGCTGCAAGAAGTGCATCAGCAAGGGCCCGGACGGCTGCTTCCTTGACGGCTGTCCCTGGGACGCCATCGTCATGGTGGACACGGCTGAAGTGGAAAAAGAAGTCGGGGTGATGACGATTTAACTGTTCCTCGCCGCGCTCGGAATGACAAGAAGATTATTTCATTCCCGCCCTCTGCCGGATCGCCTTTTCCGTCGCAACGGCCTGCTGGCGCACGTCGTTGGATATATCCGGCAGATCGCGTTCATACGGACGAATGGCTCCAAGATCGTCCATTTGCCCCACCAGATAGAGCGCCCGCAGCGCCTCCCACACCTGCTCGGTCCCCGGATCAACTACAGCCACTTCAGCCCCGGCGGCGACGTTGGCGCCGGTCTGCGCCACGGAACGAATGCGGCCAGGGATAGGGGAGCGAATCTCGGCGATCTGGCCATTGTTGTTGCCGAATTGCAGCTTGGCGATCAGTCCTCCCTGATGAATGGCCGTTCCGGGACGGTCGGCGTCTACGATTCGCCCAGTCTGCGGCGCCGTAATCTCGGCCGGCTGCAGCAGCGCTACAATCTGCGGTCGCCCGGTCGCATCGCCGAACCGCACCAGCGACAGCGCGGCGTTTCCCCGAACCATCGGCGAAGAATCAGCCAGCATCTTCACGAGCGTCTCATGAAATCCTGCGCCCGACGTGTCCTGCCCCATGACCCACGCGTCGGTGTTGCGCACTTCTTCCACCGGATCGCCCGCCAGCCGCGCCAAGTCCGGATACCACTGCTTTACGGCCGTGTCTCCCCGCGACATGCGCTCGCCCAGTTGCACCAGCGCATGCTGAATATGCCGCGGCTTTTTGTCGTCGTGCAGATACGCGATTAACTGCTGGTCAGAAAGATGCCGTCCAAACCAGGTATTCCACCAGAACAGAAACGGCATGAGCACGATCAGCCAGCCGGTGGCGAAGAACAGGATCTTTTGCGTGCGCGACATGCTGTGCTTGGGCTTGCCCGGCATAGCGCTGCCGTCGGAAGCGGCTGGCGCATTGGGAGTGGGAGTCTCGGAGGGATGGGACATGGTTCCGGCAGGAAACTATAGCAGATGAAGCATAAGGGCTGTTGGTTCGAGGGGAGCCTACTTCTCCCGCAGCATGTACCAGGAGCTCAGTGAGATGCAGACGAGCGTCGCGGTGAGGCCGAGGAGGGTCGTGCCAGACAAGGCGGCCAGCCAGTTTCCATCCATCTGCATCCAGGGGAAATGGTTGAAGCCCAGGTTCGGCATCCATGCCGGTGGGTGGGAGATTTGGAGAACCAGCCACGGTGAAGCCAGAATCGCGAGTGCATAGGCGCAGGTCCGCACGATGCGTATGGGCAACGTGGCTCGGGCCAGAGCCTGCTCTCTCGCCCTGGCCTGAGCTTTCCGCCAAATCACTCCCGGATCCGGCGGGTGCGGCTGATCGTTCGCGAGCGCTGCGTCTTCCCGCAAGCCTTCCGACACGAGCAGGACTTCCGAGCAAACCGGGCAACCGCCCACGTGAGCCAGAAGATCGTGCGGAAGTGTGCCCGCCTGCGTTGCCGCGATCACGGCCTGCTCCTGCTCGCAGTATTGTGTCTTCATGTGCGCACCTCATTCTTGACCTCGGCACCGCCCCGTCGCAGACTCCCGCCAATCAACTCCGCCAGTTTGCGCCGCGCCCGAAACAGCAGCAGACGGATACTCCCGGCCCGCAGCCCGGTGCAATGCGCGATCTCCTGATGATTACACCCTTGCACATAAGCCAGCCACAGAAGTTGCCGTTCGCGGGGTTTCAGCCGCCCGAACGCCTGCCGCACGCCCAGCCTCCGCTCGAACGGCGGAGCGGGAGACGCGGCCTCAGCGGCGCTGTCCGGCAGAGAGTCTTCCCGGACCTGGCGCCAGCGGTCGCACATCAAGTTGGTGGCGATGCGGAACAGGTAGCTGCTGGCCTGGCGCTGATCCATCTCAGGCACGCTGGCAGTCAGGAATCGGCAGTATGATTCCTGCAACAGGTCTTCAGCCAAATCCTGTCTTCGCGTCACCCCCAGCAGATATCGCAGCAAGGGTTTCGACGTCTTCTCGTAAAACAGGCGGAAGGCAGACTCGTCCATAAGCATACCGCTGTCATCGACGGCTCTCGATGCAGGCAAAGCAAGGCGCAGGTTCATGGCACGAGTCTGATATTCATCCCGCATTGCGGTCCTTCACCGCTCAGGCGCGGCTGCCATTGAGCAACCCAAACGACTTGGAGAGATAGTAGGAAGCCGCGGACGACAGCGCGAACCCGACGCCCAGCACGCTGAGCAGCGTCCCGAGCACGAGGAACCCTTCCTCGGCCCCGGATATCCGCGTGCGCAAGAGCAAGAAGGCCACTCCCAGCGAGATCATGACGATGGCGGTCTGCAGGGCCCCAATGATCCGTGCGTACGGGGAATGGGTTTCTACCCGCAACGACTCGAGCAGCGTTTTCCCCACGTCGGTCTGCGCGTACGCCAGCAGCTCCTGGCCGGAGCCGACTTTTTCGAGCAATTTGTTTTGAACCTCAGCTTGTAGCTTGGCGATCTTGTAACGCCGGATGGTGCTGAACACTACCCACACGAGCCAGGCAAAAAAGCCAAAGACTACAGGGACAACTAGAAAGTCCTCGTTCACGGCGATCTCCTTTTAGGGCGGCCGGGATTCATCGGCATGCAGATTCCTCCGCCCTCGCTTGGTATAACGCTGGGCCAAGGACTTGGTTAACAGTACGGGGGAAGAATTTGAAAGGTTCCGAGGTTCTGTGGCTGGGTGCGAGCGGGCCTACTCCACGTCGGCATCGAGTACCCGTTCCTGCTCCAGGTAATGGGACATGGCGTACTGGGCCAGGAGCGGCGTCTGGAGCCTGATTTCGGCGCCAATCCATTCGCCTTTGGCATGGGGCGCGTTTGGCGGATGGTTGCAGCGGCCACCACTGCCGAACTGGGGGCCGAAGTCCGCGCTTTGAATCTGATCAAACTGACGGATCTCGCGCCAGGCGGCATCGCCCACGGTGCCGGAAACGTCGATCTTAAGCTTCAAAACAGACATAAAAATCAATTCACCACAGAGGCACAGAGACGCAATTGTTGATTTTTGATTGTTGAATGAAAGACCTCGTTCGCTGCCAAGGATCAGGTTTTCATTCAACAATCAACGATCAAAACTCAACAATATTCCTCCGTGCCTCCGTGGCGGAAATCGTTTTTCGGCGGACGAGGGCGTCCGCCGCTCCATGAAAAACTAGCTGTGCGGGAACCACTGGTACAGCATGAAGTATACGATCACGCCGGTGACCGAAACATACATCCACAGCGGCCAGGTCCAGCGCGCGATGGCGCGGTGCTTGTCGTAGCGGGCCTTCAGTCCGCGATTCAAGGTGATAATCGCCAAAGGAACAATCACGATCGCCAGCGTCACGTGTGAAATCAGAATCGTAAAATAAACCGGCCGCGACCATCCCTGGCCCAGAAAGAGAATATTCCCCACCTTGAAATGGAAGAATAAGTAGCAACCCAGAAACAGCGCGGACGCTATCACGGCAGCGATCATGCAGGTACGGTGCGCGGCGATCCGGCCGCGAGCGATCAGCGCGCGCCCGGTGAGCAGCAGTACCGCGCTGGTTCCGTTGAGGGTGGCGTTGAGGGCAGGGAAGAAGGCGTATTGTTCGGGGATCACGCGGCGGGCCTCGTGCTACGGCGGTTTGCCATCAGAAATGCCAGGCCGAACATGACCAGCGAAAACAGAAGCAGCGTCGCCATGGCTGACGACAGCGGAAAACTCGTCTCCGCGCCGGGATACAGCAATCCGCGCAACGCCTCCACGCCGTAGGTCAGTGGATTCAGGCGCATGATCACACGAATCCATCCCGAGGCTCCCGCGAGAGGGAACAGAGCGCCCGACAACAGCCACAGCGGAATTAGAAACAGGTTGACGATGCCATGAAAGGCCTGCGAGGAATCCATGGGCCAAGCGATGGCAAAGCCGAGCGCGGTCAGGGCAAACGAAACCAGGAACACCACCACCCCAACCAGCAGCACCTGCGCCGGGTGGAGATGCACACCGGCGAAGGGTGCGAAAATCAGAAAAATCATGCCCTGGACCGCGGCCAGCGTCGTCCCACCCAGCACTTTGCCGAGCACAATGGCTGAACGCGGCACAGGAGCCACCAGCACCGAAAGCAGGAAGCCCTCTTTGCGGTCTTCGATCACCGACATCATGGTGAAAATCGAAGTAAACAGCACAATCATGATCAAGGCGCCGGGATAAAAATAATCCAGGTAATGCTGCTGGCCCGGGCCTCCGCCGGAACGAAACGACGTGCCGAATCCCGAGCCGATCACAAGCCAAAACACCAGCGGCGATGCCAGCACGCCAATGACGCGGGTGGTCTGGCGGTAGAAACGCACGATCTCGCGCCACCAGAGAGTAAACGCGGGCAGCACGACGCCCGTCGATGCGGGCCGCAGGGGGCGCGCCAGAGTTGTTGCCGGAGTCGCCATCGTTAGCCTCTAAGTCGCTTTTGCGGGCGGAGTTTTTGCCGGGGCGGCTTCCTTTTTGCGCAGGAAGTTCAGCATGCCCCGATCACGCATCTCCCAATACGCGTTCAGCAAAAAACAGGCCGAAAGCGCCAGCAGAATGAGGGTCATAAAGAGCCCGTCCACTGTGGCGGAGGGCGGGACCAGGGTGATCATTCCGCTCACGAAAATCCAGGCAACGCCCAGCAAAGGAACAACGCCAAGCACGAGAGATAGAACAAGGATCGTCGAACGCAAGCTACCTCCTGTTTTCTTCGGAATTAGAATTCTGTTCGCCGCCTTCACTCCAAAACTTATGTCCCGTGCGGTGGATGAACACGTCCTCGAGCGCGGGCTTGCTCACGGAAATCGCCTGAATCTCTCCCGGGAAAGCCTCGACCACGTCGGGAACGAAGCGGTGCCCACCTTCGCGTTCAATGCGCACCTGGTTCCCGAGCACCGTGGTCTCGACGCGGAAGCGGGCCCGGATATGCTCGGCCAGCAAAGCGGCGTCCTGCGCGGCATCGAGCAGGATGACGTCGCCGCCGATCTCGCTCTTGAGTTCCGCCGGCGTGCCCAGCGCCACCAGGTTCCCTTCATTCATGATGGCCAGACGGTCGCAGCGCTCAGCCTCTTCCATCAGGTGGGTCGTGACCAGCACGGAAACATGTTCTTCATCGCGCAAAATCTGCAGGTATTGCCACAAGTCGCGGCGCGCGCCGGGATCAAGACCGGTCGTAGGCTCATCCAGGAGCAGGACTCCGGGATGGTGCAACAGCCCCTTTGCCAGCTCGATGCGGCGCTGCATTCCACCGGAAAAAGTCTCGACCCTTTCTTTCGCGCGATCAGCCAATCCCACTCGCGCCAGAATCTCCACAATGCGTTTTTTCAGGGCCGCGCCGCGGAGTCCGTAGAGATGGCCCTGGTGCCAAAGGTTCTCATAGGCGGTCAGCTTCCGGTCCACGCTCTGCGCTTGAAACACCACGCCAATCTGCCGCCGCAGACCGGAGGGGTCCTGAGCCGCGTCGTATCCCAGGATCACAGCCTTCCCGGCGGTTGGAATCATCACGGTGGAAAGAATGCGGAATAGCGTCGTCTTCCCGCTTCCGTTCGGACCGAGCAGGCCAAACAGTTCGGATGGACGGACGTCGAACGACACTCCGTTCAGCGCCGTCCGACTCTCGTAACGATGAACCAGGTTCTGAACAGAAATGACCGGTGCAGCGGAAGCGCTGCTTACTTCCGGACCGGCATCAGCAATGACTGAGACTTTTGGAGCCAAAGTAATCCCCGGGCAACAAGCTCTAACCAGTGTACGACATGGCGGCCAGTTTCATGACGAGCAGCAGACTCGGCCGGTAGTGGCTCAGTTTGAATCTTGAGCGTCGTCACCTTCTTCGTCGGCGTCATCCCGAGCGCAGCCGCTTTTCAGGCGGAGCGAGGGATCTCGCGTGAGGCGTCTCGGTGGTACGCGCCAGATCCCTCGGCCCGCTGGTGAAGGCGCGGGCCTTCGGGATGACGCCTCTCAGGAGGATCAAGATTCAAACTGAGCCACTACCGATCGGCCGGGCAACCCCCGAGTCCGGCAGCAACTTGCACACGAAAATCCTGGGAGCCGGAATGGTTCGCGGGACTCATGCGGCCGAAGCATCCCGTTGCGCCTGCGGCAATCTTTCTTCGAATGCCACCGGGACATGTCTCCAGACCTGGATCGCCAGGATGGCCGCGGTGGCCAGAAGCAGCGCCCCCACAGCGACGTGCGCAACGGTGGAAACGACCATGGGAAACTCGGGTTGGGCTGCGTCCCTGCCCCAGTCGACGCGCGTCACGAAGGCTGCGAAGCCCAGGCAGAGCTGCGTGATGACGAGCGCCAGCATGAGAACCGCGGGCCGCCGCACGGCTTCGATGTGCGGATAAACGGTGAGCGCCCGGACCGCCGTCCACGCCAGCACAAAGCAGACAACAACAGCATTGGCGACGTGCGGCCACCAACTCAGGCCGTGATGACGGAACATCCCGCCCAGGATCAGCTGAACGTACAGCACTAGAAGGGAGAGCAGGGTCAGAGTGAACAGGCTGGGACGCCGAGCATCGAGTTCCACGCGCGGAGGCTCCTCGATCCGGCGGCGCGCGGTGAAGACGGCGATAATGACTGCTATGCAGAAGAAGGTTTGGGCCACGGCAGCGTGCGCCGTGGAAACGGCAGGCGGCTGAAAGAGCAGAACGGTGAGCCCGCCGAGGATGGCCTGCACGATGACCGTGCAGAAGGCTCCGACCGCCAGCCAGCGCAACCAGCGGCGCCGGTCGACGAGCAAAGTCCAGACCGCGATGGCCAGCGTGAGCGTCACCAGGGAGCCGGCCAGCATCCGATGGGTCCACTCGAAACGAATCCCACCCACAAAACTAGGCACTTTGATGAGATAGCCAAACGATGTCGGCCAGTCCGGCACCGACAAACCGGCGTCATTGCTGGTCACGAGCGCTCCGGCGGTGATGACCACCAGGGTGGCACAGGCCGTAAACACGGCGAAGATATGATGGCCTCGATGGTAAGGTGTCTCGATGGCTTTCAGAGTCATGTCGTTGGGTGTGGACGTTCCTGGGGTGGCTAGACTCACCGCCGCCGTAGCGAAAGGGCAGAGCAGGCTGCACACTGGCGGCCTGCCCCGTCCAACCCGGCATTCTACCAAACCGTTATTCTGTCAGACCGTTATTCTGTCAAAACAGAGCGGCTAGTCGGCCGCCGGTTTGAAGCTCTGGTCCACGGTCTTGGTTTCCTTGGCCGCGACCGTGATTTTCTGGTCCTGCTCTCCCAGCTTTTCCTGCACGAAGGCCAGCGTGTAGTCACCCGGGGGCAGGCCCTTGATCTCATACTTCCCGTCTTTGCCGGTGACGGCATAGAACGGATTCTTCACAACATTGATGAACATCTTCATCCACGGATGCTGGTTGCACTTCACCGGCAGCATGATCTCTTCGCGGGCGAAGTTCTTCTCAATCGCGGGGGAAGAAGGAGGCTGCGACTCGTTCCACTCCCGATTGTCTTTCGGCGTGGGATGGATGTTGTGCGTGGTCGGATCATCGTTCTTGATTTGTACAGTCTGCCCCACCATCACTCCCAACACATGCGGATGATAACGGCAGCCCTGCTGGTCAAGCACGACCGGGTCTTTGGGAACATCGAAAGTCCGGTTGCCCAGCCCGTCCTTCACGTAAACGAAAACGTTGGCCAGATCGCCGCTCGTGACCACGATGTTCTCTGCCTCGTTCATGCCCTTGCAGCCCGGGTCCTGGCTCATGTCAATCTTCGACGCCTTCGGAGCCGTGCCATCGAACTTGACGGTGCCGGTGATGGTGGCCACGGTTGCGGGATCAATGGGAGTTGCGGCCGGTTGTTCGGCCATCGGACTGGCTGCCGGCGCTTCCTCTTTCTTGCTGCAGGCCGCCAGCACGAGCAGCGCGCACAATGCCAAAGTGCTGACTGTAATTTTTGCCCAACCTGTTCTCGTATTCATGATGTTGCCCTTTCTTGGAAGTGTAGCGCCGGCGTCGCGCCGGCTGTCGCACGGGCGTCCTCGCCCGCCGCAAGTAGCTAACAACATGCAAAACCACTTACCAAACCGGCAATTCTACCGCGAACCTCCACTCGCCGCATGATGCGATTCTACGGCCGCCTGGTTACGTTCGGTTGCGGGACGGGCAGTAGCGGTCTTGGCCCGCGGCATGGCTGAAGCGACCCTCCGCTGCTCCTCCGGCGTTAGCTGGAAGATATAATCCACCAGCAGTTTGCGATGATCGCCTGCGTAGCCGTTGAACAACGGCGGCGTCGGCCCGGCAAAGACCCACTGGTTGTTCTGCTGCTTGAACAATCCCGAAGGCATAGACGTGCCGGGGCTCACCGCCTGCGGATCGGTAATCCAGCGCTCCACCCAGTCCGGCTTCAGGCGTTCCTTTGCCAGCAGAAAGTTCGGCGCGGTTGCGATCTTATCGTGCGCCGGATCGCCCGTGGCGTGGCACTTCAAGCAGGGCGCCGCCGAGCTCGAAAACAGGCTGCGCGCCATGTCGGTTTCCTTCGCTGTGAGCACGGGCACCTGCTCCGGAATGTAGGGCAGCGGCTGCTGCGACAATGCCTGGAAGAAGCGCACCAGCTTGCGCAGTTCGTTGTCGGAAAACGAGAAAGTGGGCATGCGGACCTTCAAATACGGCCGCACACCGTTACGGTTCGTATCGGTCGCGCTCAGCGCCGGGTTCGACAGGAACTTGCGCAGCCACTCCGGATCGACGCGTGCGCCTTCGGTGAGGAGTTTCGGCGGCAGTTGCTCCTGCACATCCTGGTACTGCTTCAGCCCCATCAGAATTGTCGGCTGTCCCGGAATGACCTGGTGGCAGCCCATGCAGTTGTACTTCTTGACGATCCACCAGCCTTCCTGAATGTCGTGCCGGGCATCGCCCGGCTTGTATTGATAGCTGGAGGGCAGGGAAGTCTCCTGGCTTCCCATCAGGAACGTGGCGAGGTCGAGCACCTGCTCCCTGGTCAAATGCAGATTCGGCATGCGCAGAGCCTCGGTCTCGCTCTTCACCATGCCTTGGTCGTAGACGTTCGGTTCGGCGAGTTTGTGTTCGAAAAATCCCTTGTGGTCATACCAGGGTTGCTTCGCGGGACCGTCGGGCAGACGCGCCAGATCGTCTTTGTCCTTGATCGGCTCGGAGTCCTTGCCGCCGCGCTGCGCGGTCTCGGTGAAGAGCGCGAAATCGAGACGTTCGATGGGCTTGCTGCCTTCATACGTCAGTTCTGTCCCAATGCGCCCTTCATCTTCCATGCCCGAAATTTCGTGGCATCCGCCGCAGCCATAGAACCGAACCCATTTCTTGCCCTCCTCCTTCAGTGCGGGATCATCCATGAACGCCGCGTTCGCATACGACGAGGGCTCCTGCTTCTTCTGCGTCATCAGATACGTCGCGATGTCTTCCGCATCCTCCGGACTCAGACGCAGGCTGGGCATCACCGTCATGTTCTGCACTTGCAGTTCGTGGCCGTCGTTCGGGCAGCGGCTGTGCTCGAGATCGAACTGATAAGGGAGGCCTTTCTTGGCGTAGTCCTCGGGGCCAATGTCTTTCTTCTCGTAAGGGCAATAGGGGCGCGTGCGCTCGCGCGCATTGTGAATCCAGCGCACCAGGTAATCATAGTTTGCCTTCTCGCCGACGCGGGACAGATTGGCCGCAAACGTCCCGCCCTGCCTCTGATCGTCTTCTCCGATCGAGTGACACGCGAGACAGCCGCGCGTCTCAAACAATTCCTTGCCGTGCGCGGCATTTCCCGGCTTGTGTTTGGGCAGGGGATCGGTGAACCCGGATTGCCAGATGTACGCCGAGATCGCCTGAATCTGATGATCGTTCAGCCGGAAGTTGGGCATCTTTGTCGTCGGACGGAAATCTGACGGTTTCCTGAGCCACACCGGAATCCAGTTCTTGTTCAGCTTCAGCCGGATGTCTTTGAGATTGGGGCCAACCTTCTTCTGGTCCTGCATCAGCGAGTGCGACTCGAAGTCGAGCTGCTGCAGACGCCCGTCCAGCTTGCTGTTGGCGACTTTCAGGTCAACGGCTCTGCCATTGAGCGCGTTAGCTTCTTCGTTGGTCTCGGCGGAGTCGGCCTGCTTCATCAAGTACGCCGTCTGCTTCAGATTGTCCTTCTTCTGGGTTTCAATCTGTTTGATCTGCTGCGTGATCGAGTTCAGATCCTCGGGTTCCTTGTCGTAGCCTTCGTAGCGATGGCAGCCCATGCAGCCGCGTTGCCGAAACAAATCCTTCCCATTGTTGATGGTCTGCCACTGGACATCGCCGCTGGCCAGCACCATGTCAGCGGCGTGGCAACTCTGGCATCCTGCCTCCGAATTCTCCTTGGGATAGAGCGGCCACAGCCAGTGCTCGTAATTTCCGTGTGCTTTCTCCACGCTGGTCGTGGCGCGGCCGTTGCCCTGGTGGCAGGGCGAGCAGCCAAACTTGTCGGGATCGTGAATCCGCAGCAGCTCCGGCTCGGGATGGCTGACCAAAGCGGCGGCATACTCGTCGGGCTTGTTTTCGCCCTTGGGCGTCATGGCCGTTTCGGTGATCTTCAGGGGTTCGCGGGCGTTCAGGTGGCAGGATTCGCACCGGTCAACGATGTTGGCCTCGGCGACATTGATCTGCACGATCTGAGGATCCCAATCCGAAACCTTCTTCTTCAGCCCGTCGATCTGATGCGGAGTCAGGTCGACCATGTGGTCCGCGACGTACTCGTCCATCTTGGCCTGCGCTGCAGTCTTGGCTTTCAGCACGTCGCCGAGTTCGAGGCTCAGACGGGTCTTCTCGTCGCGGATTTCGTTGTAAGTCTCCTCCAGTTGTGGGAAGTTGAATTTCTTCCTGCTGCCATCAGGGAATTCAACAGTCGCCAGCTCAGCTTTGTAGGAGTCAATGTCTTTCTGTTTGCTGGCTTTCGCGGATGCGCTCGTGCTGGTTTCGAGTTCGTAAGTCAGCGCGTTTACGTAGGCACGGCGATCGGTGAAGACGCTCTGTACCGCCAGAAGCCGGGCGCTGGCATCGTCGAGTTGCTCGCGGACCTGCCGGGCGTGTGATGCGGAGTCGTCGCTGGCTTTCTTCCAGGCCGCATAGAGAGCAGCATAGTCGGAGCCCTGCTCGACGCCCTTTTCCGACGCCTGCGATTTTGATCTCGCCGTGTTCAGAAACGCGCTATAGCGGTCTTTCCACTTGTCCTGGAACTCTTTCCACGGCCGCTGCCCCCAGGCCTCGTCCCATAGGGCCCAGAACAGCGTGGCAATCAGGATCACCGTCGCGATTACGTAATGCGCGGCATACGACTTGCTGGTGATGGGATCCTGCTCGGGGATGGGTTTATCGGGCACGGATTCTTTCCTCTAGACGGTTAACAAAACGATTTCAGATTTGAGATTGCAGATTTCAGATTGGAGGCTACGACTCTGCCGATCGCGCCCAAATCTGCAATCTGAAATCTGACTTCTGCAATCCGGGTCATATGTTGAACCACGGCGTTATCCACACGTATTTGATATGCCACAAAAGGCGGAATGCCATCTTCAGCGGCAGCGCCACCATCGTCAGCAACAGGAACTGCATAATGGAGAACTGCAGCAAACTCATTCGCTGGAAATCTTTCACCAGACGCCGGCGAAACAACGAATACACCAGCCCGCCTCCGAGCAGGTAATACCCGCCCACGATAATGGCGCCGAAAATGCCTTTCCCCAGATTGGACGTGATGCCGAAAATATCCGGCAAATCGCGGTTCACTTCATAGATCAAGCGATTGTGGTCCCACGTCTGTCCCGGCCAGAACCACTGCCAGCCCGGTCCGCGAATGAACGTGCCGATGAGGATCATCGAAACCCACAGAATGATGAAGCCAAAAAGAAAAGTCGAGATGGAGAATTTGCGCTGCTTCCACGTGTAATATCCGCTTCCCAGCGGATTCGTATCGATGTAGGGAATCACCATCAGCCCGATGATGATCATGGTGGGCATGACTACGCCAGCGATCCACGGATCGAAGTAAACCAGCATTTCCTGCAGTCCGAGAAAGTACCACGGGGCCTTGGCCGGATTCATGGTCAAGTTGGGGTTGGCCGGCTCTTCCAGCGGGGCGTTCAAGGTGATGGACCAGATCATCAGAATGATGGTGACGATGATCGCGCCGAGAAATTCAACGCGCAGCAAAAACGGCCAGACATGCACTTCCTTTGCCCATCCGGGTTTGAAAGGCCAGGTCTTGCGATGATGCGTCTTGGCCATCTCCGGATCGGCCTCAAGCTGCTCGATGAGCTGATCGTTGGCCCGCGCCTGCTTCACCGCGAGATAAATGTAGAAGGCAAGCAGCGGAATCAGGCCCACGATCGGCACGTTATCCGGCGCCGAGCAAATCTCCCAAAGTTGTCGCCAATCCATAGATTCTCCACGAATTCCGTGGGTAATTTTGACCAAGTCAGAAGTAAGAAGTCAGAATGCAGAAGTTTGTTTCGGTGGCTGCTTTTACTTCTGCATTCTTCATTCTGACTTCTGACTTCTGACTTCTGACTTC
>Ga0181530_10003580_pt1 | contig 17187 bp, 15 predicted proteins | sample PEATcosm2014_Bin_42_FD_119769 | JGI IMG/M metagenome (GOLD analysis project Ga0181530, IMG submission 119769) | Peatland microbial communities from MTU Mesocosm Facility, Houghton, MI, USA - PEATcosm2014_Bin10_60_metaG | ecosystem: Environmental > Terrestrial > Soil > Wetlands > Peat | place... | reverse complement strand
GGCTACGACACCGACGGCCGCACCGATATCGGCTGGTGGGATACGCTGAGGCTGCGGCTGGACATGAAGCAGCGGCAGCTTGCCCGGCTGCACGCACAGCTCGCCGCGCTGTCGGCGCCGTCGCCCTTGCTGGACCGCGTCACCCAGGCGATGGACGCCGTCGCGGCACAGCTTGCCGCCTGTCCCGACGCGCCGGACCCGCCGCGCGTCGCCGCCTTCGCCCAGGCACTGGTCGGGCGGCATGACGCGGCGCTGACCTCACCGGAGCCGCTGTTGCCGCTGTTCCGCGACGCGATCGACATCGCGGACGACGACCAGGCCCGGCTGGGGTTGTGCGTGGCGCGCGCCGGGCTGGTGTCGCACGGCCTGGCGCTGGCGCACACGCATACGCGGCTGAACGCCGCACAAATTCATAACGTGGTGCGGCAGCGGCTGGGCATCACCGATCCGCCGGAAGACCCCGCGCATCGCCGCGCGCTGTTCGCCGCGATCAACACCGCGCTCGACACGGTGCAGCCGGTGCCGGTGGATTTCGGTGCGCTGCTGGCGGAGCAAGCCTCGGCGGCGCGGCTGATGATGACCGTGGCGCAGATCCTGAAGCACGTGGATGGCTCCACACCGGTCCGCTTCCTGATCGCCGAGACCGAGACCGGCTATACGTTGCTCGCCGCGCTATGGCTGGCGAAACTGTTCGGCGTCGCCGACCGCATCGAGATTTCCCCCCTGTTCGAGACGGCGGAAGCGCTGGACCAGGGCGCGACAGTACTGGAAGAAGCGCTGCGCAGCCCGCATTACCGGGCGTATCTGCGCGATACCGGGCGGCTGGCCTTGCAGTTCGGCTATTCGGATTCCGGGCGCTATGTCGGCCAGCTTGCCGCCAGCTACCTGGTCGAACGGCTGCGCCTGAAGATCGCCGCCATGCTGGAACGCCACAACGTGCGCGGCGTCGAGGTGATCCTGTTCGACACGCATGGCGAGAGCATCGGCCGTGGCGCGCATCCGGGCTCGCTGGCCGACCGGCTGAAATACCTGTCGCCGACCGCGTCGCGCCAGGCGCTGAACCGCGCCGGCGTGGCGGTGCGCGAGGAAAGCGCGGTCCAGGGCGGCGACGGCTACCTGCTGTTCGGCACGCCGGAGCTGGCGCTGGCCACCATCACCCGCATCGCCGAGCAAACCTACCATCCGGCGGCGGGGCCGATCGAGGACCCGGTCTATGCCGATCCGGATTTCGCCGCGGACTTCTTCGCCACCGTCCGCGCCGGCATGGACGCCCTGGTCGAGGACGTCGGCTACGGCTCCCTGCTCGGCGCGTTCGGTCCGGCGCTGATCGACCGCACCGGATCGCGGCCGTCGGCGCGGCAATCGGACGGCATGGCCGGCGCGGCGCGCATCCGCCACCCGCGCGAGCTGCGCGCCATTCCGAACAACGCGATCCTCCAGCAACTCGGCTGGTGCGCCAACACGCTGCAAGGGATCGGCGCGGCGGCGGCGCGGCACCCGGAGACCTTCGCCGAGATGCACGCCAAGAGCCGGCGCTTCCACCGCGCCATGGAGCTGGCGACGCACGGCCTGGCGCATTCCGACATCGACGTGCTGCGCGCGGTGATCGCGACGCTCGATCCCGGCACCTGGCTCGATCGCGCCGCGCACACGGGGCAGGTGGGGCGCCGCGAGGCACTGGTCTCGGTGGCGCGCGCGCTGGAACGGCTGGACATCTGGGCAGCGGCGCAGTCGATGTTCCGCCGCATCCAGGCCGACCACCTGGCGCTGCGTGTCGCCTGGCCGGAGGCCCCGCGCATGGCGACGCGCGAGGTGCTGCTGCACGCGCTGCGCCTGGCGCTGGTGCATCGCATCTGGCTGCTGTCGGCGGAGATTTCCGATTTCTCCCCGCGCCACGGCGTCACGCGGCCTGTGCTGGAGGCGGCGATCCTGCGGCTGGACATCGAAGCGGCGCTGGATGTGCTGGCGGAAATCTTTCCCGCCGCGCCGGACCCGTCGGCGGAGTGCGATTATGCCGAGCCAGCCGCGCCGCGCGGTTCGGCGGCCTACGCGCGCGAACACGCGGAAATCTTCGCGCCGATGCGCGCGCTGTTCGGCATGGTGCGGGAGATCGCCACCGCGGTGACGCACGAGGTGGGGGCGTTCGGGTAGGGCGCGACTTGTTGCGGCGTACGCACCGGTCTGCTGGGGTGGCGTACCCGCAAGAGGCCCAAGCGCCATCTGGCAGAGCACCCACCACGGCTGCCGCCGCCCGTTCTGGCGGACTCGTTACTATGACCAGGAAGTGACAGCTCGTCCCGACCGGGCTGACATCACTGCTGCCGGTGTCCTGTGTGCAATGGCGCAACCGGCCCGGATGATGCAGCAGCCGGACGGACGGTGGCGACATCGGGTGTGGATCGGGCGGCGCGGTCGCTGGCTGCGCGTGGTGCTCGAGGCCGACAGGGCAACCGTGCACAACGCGTTCTGGGATCAAGGGTTCAAGCCGTGAGCGTCGAGCCGAACATCCGTTACTATCCTGAGACCGACAGCATGGCTATCGAGCTGCGCTCCTGGCCCGGTTCCGCAACCCGGAGTTCCGTGGCGATTGGCGGCGAGGATGCAGGACCCGACCTCGTGATCCATTATGCCGCCGACGGACAGCCGTGGCTCTGGGAAATCGAGCATGCTTCGACGCACCCGGAGCATATTGCCGCGGCGCTAGAACAAATCTGTCGGCTAGGTGCCGTGGCTGCGTAGCCTCGCCCGCGAAGCATTGTCTGTCGCCGCGGCGCACCCATCTGGGTCAGCATGGAATCCGCTACTTGATGCGCGAAATCGCGCGAGGAACGACGCTATGCCGCTGGATCAGCCCGTCGTCGAACACCTGCCGTCCGTGCGAGGCGAACTCACCTACCTTGCGAAGATGACCGAACGGCCGCGCACCTACACCTATGATCCGGGGCCGGGCATCCCGCGCAGCAACCTGGAACTCGAGACGCACACCATGCCGATCCATGACATGCGGCCGGTGGCGCACGCGGTGTCGCTCGACCGCGAGGGTTTCGCGCTGGTGGAAAGCGGCAGTGCGGTGTACGACTTCTACGACGAAGCCGAATTGCGCGGCGTCTATTGCCCCGAGGCGGAGAAGCTGCTGGCAGCGGTGACCGGCGGCACCCGCGTCCTGGTGTTCGACCACACGATCCGCCGCCGCACGCCTGGCGTGGAGGACCGCACGCCAGGTGTTCCGCGGCTGCCGGTGCCGCGCATCCATGGCGACTACACCGAACTCTCCGGCCCGCAACGCGTGCGCGACCTGATGGGCGAGGAAGCCGAGGCGCTGTTGCGCCGCCGCTTCGCCATTGTGAATGTGTGGCGGCCGATCCGCGGTCCGCTGCGCGACGCGCCGCTGGCGGTATGCGACGCGGGCAGCGTGGCGCCGGGCGACTGGGTGCCGCAGGATCTGGTGTATTCCGACCGCGCCGGCGAGATCTTCGCGCTGACCTACAACCCGGCGCATCGCTGGTTCTATGCACCGGCGATGCGCACTGACGAAGTGCTGCTGCTGAAATGCTTCGATTCCGCGAAGGACGGCCGCGCGCGCTTCATGCCGCACACCGCGTTCGAGGATCCCACCACGCCGCCGGACGTGTTGCCGCGCGAAAGCATCGAGCTGCGGGCGCTGGTGTTCTTCGGGAGTTGAAGCAACGCGCACGGATAGCTGCGCCGGTCCGATCGAATCTGGCGATTGGCTCTGGCGCGGCCTATATTGTGGCATAGGTCCAGCATCGGAGGGGCCGAATGCCCTATGCTCGAGAGGTTCGTCTCTTCAAGAACGGCCGCCACCAGGCCGTCCGGATTCCCGTCGAATTCGAGCTTCCCGGCGACACCGCCCTGATGCATCGGGAGGGCAACCGCCTGGTCATCGAGCCGATCCGCAAAGGTGGGCTTCTGGCGTTGCTCGCGACCTGGGAGCCGATCGACGAGGAGTTCAGGGACTTCGATGCAGATCTTCTTCCGGCGAGGGACGTGGATCTGTGAATGGCTACCGCACCATGCTGGACCGATCTCCTACGTCAGTTTCGGGCGTCGTTTAGCGTCGGCGTGTAGCAAATGGAATTGCAGACGCGTGCCATCATTCATTAAGCGGAATGACCCGTTTTGTGAACCGCCAGAGCAAGTAATCGTCACCTTCATTAGGTATTCCCCTTTTATGATTTTCCAATGTTGGGTTCGCCTGTCGGGGTACGCGTACGTCTCGTTGTTCCAGACGTAGCACTCGGTCTCTTCACCGTACCGGATAACTACATCAAGCAGCTCATTCTCGCCAGGATATATATCAATATAGGATGTCGTGTCGACGCTGAACGCCCGTTGTCCATCCGGGGTCACGAATTGGAAAACCTCAGTCGGCTGCGGTGAGTTGGCCCAGCGCCCCTGCATCGGTCTTTGAAAGAGATCGCTTCCATCACCACAATGAAACGTGACTGTCGCGCGGCATCGCTGCGCAGCCGCGCGAGTTATCCACGTGGCTGACGGTGCGTTGCGTACGAGCAGTTGAAGTGTGCGTGCTGGTAACGGCGTTGCGTCTTGGGAGTGGGCAAATTGCCATTCTTTCGTTTCGATTGGAATTGCGAGCTTTAGCCTCGGCGATCGACACCATTCAACCCAGAGCGAAACCAAAATTGCACCGATGATGCTACCGACAAAGCCTATTGCCGATCCGAGGAGGAGCGACGTCGTTGGACTCATATTTGGTGTTCCTATAACAGACTCTTCGCTACCTCTCTCCGGTGCTCTGGACCGTTCAATCGACCGGATAGTGGTATCGTTCTCGGCCCGGATTTGTGCAGGGAGATGTCGCAATGCCCGCTCAATTCCAACGGCACAGAACAGGCACTGCTACCCGATATATTCAGCCACCAGCCCTGCTGCGGTTCCGGAGGCGATTGTCGTATTCGGTGTGGTACCCCCTTAGCTATGCTTAATCGTCTGGCTTCGACGGTGAATGCTCGGCCTACACGCGCGGGATGGTCACCCCGATCATGTCGCCCTCGCGCACGATCGACGCCAGCCGTTGCTCGTCCCAGCCTTCGGTTCCGGCCGGGCGGAGCGGCAGCACCATCCAGCGGTAATCCGCGGTCGAATCGACCACGCGCAGCCTGACGTGGTCGGGCAGCACCGTGCCCCATTCCTCCGCCAGCAGCCCGCGCGGATCGCGCACCGCGCGCGCGCGATACCCCGCCGACTTGTACCAGAACGGCGGATAGCCGAGCACCGCGCGCGGATAGCAACTGCACAGCGTGCAGACGATCAGGTTATGAACGTCCGCGCTGTCCTCCAACACGCCGAGAGGCGGCATGCCGCGCATCGGAATGCCGAGTTCCTCGGCCGCCTTCGTCCCGTCCTCAAGCATCCGAGCGCGATACGCCGGATCGGTCCACGCCTTCGCCACCATGCGCGCGCCTTGGCCGGGATTGGCGCTGTCGGTGCTGGCGATGCGTTCGGCGATCTCCGCCGGCGAGGCGATGCCCTTCGCCGCCAGTACGCTGCGCAACGCGGTCAGCAGCTTTTCGCCGTCGGTTTCAACGATGGTCATGCCGGCTCCAGCCAATGCTCGAAGATTTCCACCACCAGTTCGTCGCCCGCGCGGCCTTCCTGCCATATGGCGGGCTGGTCGAAGCGCACGTGATACAGCGCGCGCGTTGCCGCCGGACGCGCGAAGGCGAGGTCCTCCGGGTTGGGGAAGGCGCCCAGCCACCGCACCACCGTCCCCTGCATGCCACGCACGTAATGCGGCGTGCGGATGTGCGCGGGGCCGCGCGTCTCCGGCCAATCGTTCTTTACCCGCACGCTGCTGCCGGGATCGAACATCATCCCGCCTCCAGCGCCGCGCGCAACTCGGCCTCGGTGATGACGCCCTTCTGCAACAGGATGCCGGTGATCGAGCGGATCCAGCGGCGGTAGTAGCTCAGCCGGTGGTACTCGGCCTCGGGGATGGATTCGATGCCGCGCCGCAACTCGTCCACGGTCATGATCTGCTTGGCGCCGAGGATTTGGCGGATCGCGTCCACCTGCTTGTCGAAGTCGGTTAAACCGTGCGGGGTGGTATCCACCGCCTCGCACATGAATTTCGCGGCGCCGCCCAGGTCGTGGTGCGCGCGGGGCGTGTCCTTGTCCATGGCGGCGAGGTTAGCGCAGTCGCCGGGCGGTGCGAAAGCCTCGCGATTGCCATGTCATTGTGCGGCGCGCAGCGACGCAGCAACCTCCCGCGTGAGGAGCCGATGCTCGCCAGGCGGGAGGTTGCTGCGTCGCTGCGCTCCTCGCAATGACAGCGGTACGTCGACAACCGTGCGCGGACAGGCATGCGCCCTACGGTGCGATGACCTCATCCGGCAGCGCGCCCCAGAACTGCGAGCGCTTCAGGTAGCCGCGATAGTCGCCGACCTGGAGCCGGCACCACTCGCTGCCGGCCTCGCACGAGCGGATGCGCCCGATCACGCCGGCTTTCAGGAGTGCCACCGGGGCGGCGGTTTCCTTCGGCTCGGCGCGCAACGTGGCGTCGGCGCCTTGCACCATGAAGGTCCGGCGCCCGGTCAGCGTCGCCTGGTGAACCCAGCCGCGGATGCCGTCCGGGTCCTTCACCAGCCGCCACACTTCGAACTCGCGCTCGATTTCCATCGGCAGGTCGCGCCGCTTGTAGACCCACTCGATCGGATAGCGGGTGCCGGGGCCGGCCCGCAGGTTCACGTCGTCCGAGCGCAACGCGGCGAACCGCGGCAGCGGCAAGCCGGTGCCGACCGGCTTTTCCTCTTCGGCTGGCTTGGCCGGCGCTGGAGGTGCCGGCGCGGCGGCGGTGGGTGGGGCTGCCGCGGGCGGCGCCGCCGGGGCGGGCGGCGGCAGCGGCAAGGGCGGCTGCCGAGCCTCCGGCGGCTTGGCCGGGTGGGCCGGGCCATGCGGGCGGACGACCGGCGTCACCGGTCCGGTCGGCGCGACCTGCTGCACTGGCGCGCGCGGCGCCGCTGCGGGCGCTCGCGGCACTGCCGCGGGATTGGCCGGGGCGGATGCCGCAGGCTGGTGTGCGGGCGCCTGCAACGTGCCGGACTGCGCCAGGACCCGCGCCGGTGCCAGGCCGATCGCACTCACGAGCAGCAGGCGGGCAACCATCCGGGCCGGTGCAAAACAACGCATGTGCCATCCGTGCCAAGTCGCGGCGAATCGGGTCGCTTATGGTTTCGGGCGAATGCCCGACCGTCAATCGTCATGGCCGCACTCGATCCGGCCATCAAGCGCGGGTGTTGCCACCTGTGGCGCGCTCGCCACTGCTCCGCTAGGGTTGCTCCCCGGGGCAACGCCAGCAGGCGGGCAGCAATGACCGTGTTCGACGTTCGGCATTACGACCGGCTGGGATCGACCAATGACGAGGCGCGGCGGCTGGCCGATGCCGGCGCGCCGCACGGCACGGCGGTGCATGCCGATGAGCAGAGCTCCGGTCGCGGCCGCCTGTCGCGCCGCTGGTTCAGCCCGCCGGGCAATCTGTATCTGTCGATCGTCCTGCGCCTCGATCTGCCGCCGGCCCGCAACGTGGAGCTTGGCTTTCTCGCCGCGCTTGCCGTGGCGGATGCGGTCGATGCCCTGTTGCCGCGCCAGGTGCGCGCAACGCTGAAATGGCCCAACGACGTGCTGGTGCGCGGCGGCAAGATCGCCGGCATCCTGACCGAACAGGCGGGCGAGGCGATGATCCTCGGGATCGGCCTGAATGTGCTGCACGCGCCGGCCGGCGTGCCGTATCAGGTTTCCACGATCGTCGGCTGCGGCGGACTGGCGACGGTGGACGGCACGCGCGAGAAGCTGCTGGCCGCGCTGGCGAGCTGGATCGATGTCTGGCGGCAGGATGGCTTCGCGCCGATCCGCACCGCGTGGCTGGTGCGGGCGCATCCCCCCGGTAGCACGCTGGGCGTGCGGCTGGCCGATCGTTTCGTCACCGGCCAATTCGTCGGGATCGACACCGATGGCGCGCTGCTGTTGGATACGCCGCAGGGCCGCGGACGCATCGTCGCAGGCGATGTCAGGCTGGAGGCGGCGGTGCCGGTGGGCGGATAGACGTGACAGCAGCGTGGCGATCCCGTGCGGTGATCCTGGCGGTTCGGCCCCTCCGCGACCCCGATCATTGCGAGCGAAGCGAAGCAATCCCGCGCGTGCGGTCGTGCGATATCCGGGGGAGATTGCGTCGCTCCGCTGGCAATGACAGCGCCATGCCGGCGTTCCGGCGCCCGGGTCAAACGACCAGGAACTATCGGCCGATGTGGAGGGCATGGAGTGTCTGGCACGGCAGCACCACAAGTTCTGAACCGGCTTGATGCCGACCTGCCGGCGGTGCGCCGGCGCGCGATCGTCGCCTGCATCGTCGGCAACCTGTTCGAGTTGTACGACTTCTCGATCTATGGGCTGTTCGCCCTGGCGCTGGGCCGCGCCTTCTTTCCGGCAACCGATCCGACGATGTCGTTGCTCAGCAGCTTCGCCACCTACGGCGTCGGCTTCCTGATGCGGCCGGTCGGCGCCCTGGTGATCGGCGCCTATGGCGATAAGCACGGCCGCAAGGCGGCGCTGGTGGTGACCATCGCCCTGATGGCGGCGGCCACCGGGCTGACCGGTTGCATCCCGTCCTATGCGACCATCGGTATCGGCGCGCCGATCCTGCTGGTGCTGTGCCGGCTGTTGCAGGGGTTCTCGACCGGCGGCGAGTGGGGCGGCGCGGTCGCCTTCCTCGTGGAATACGCGCCGCCGGGCAAGCGCGGCATCACCGGAAGCTGGGCGCTGGTCAGCGTGCGGCTTGGCCTGTTCCTGGCCTCGGGCGTCGCGGCGGTGCTCGCCTACGCGCTGTCCGACGCGCAGTTCTATGCCTGGGGCTGGCGGCTGCCGTTCATGATCGGCTTCATCCTGGGGCCGATCGGGTTCTACCTGCGCACCCGGGTAGCGGAGACGCCGGCCTTCGCGCGCACCGCGACGGCGAAGCGGTTGGAGCACTCGCCGCTGCGCGCGGCGCTGACGACGCATCGGCTGGCGGTGCTGGCGGCCTTCGCGATCAGCATCGTCGGCACCGTCGGCAATTACGTCTATTTCATCCTGATGCCGAACTTCGCGACCCAGCAATTGAAGATCCCCACCAACCAGACGCTGCTGTCCACCACGCTCGCCAATGTCGTGGTGATCGTGCTGATCCCGCTGGTCGGGGCGGCATCGGACCGCTATGGCCGCAAGGTCATGATGATGCTGTCGAGCTGGGGCACCGTCGTGGCGGCCTATCCGCTGTTCCTGCTGGTCACCAGCACGCGCAGCTTCACCGGGCTGCTGATCACGCAATGCATCGCCGCGGTGCTGATGGCGCTGTATTCCGGAGTGATCGCACCGATCCTGTCGGAGTTCTTCCCGACCAATGTGCGCTACACCGCGCTGTCGATCGGCTACGGCTTCGCGGTGACGATCTTCGGCGGGTTCGCGCCGCTGATCGCCACCTGGCTGGTGCATGCCACCGGCGATGTGACCTCGCCGGCCTGGTTCGTCATGCTGGGCGGGCTGCTGAGCGGCATCGCCATGCTGCTGATGCGCGACCGCACCAACGCGCCGCTGGACTGAACATTCAGGAGAACCGCCATGGCCAAGCTTCCCCAGGTCGATCCCGCGTCGTCGCCCGATGTCGCCGCGGCGTTTGCACATATCGAGGCGAGTCGAGGCTACGTGTCCAACCTGATGCGGTGCCTGCTGCACTCGCCCGCGGCGGCGAAGGCGCATGGCACGTACGGGCATTTCATGCGCTTCGAGACCGACCTGACGGAGCGCCAGCGCGAACTGGTGATCTGCGCGACCGTGCGCGGCGTGCCGTATGGCTGGGCGCATCACGGCCAGTTGCTGGCGCAGCTCGGCATGAGCCCGGCGCAGATGGCGGAGTTGAAGGACGGCAAGGTACCGCAGGGGTTGCCGGCGGAAGAGCAGGCGCTGTGTGCTTATACGTTTGCGTTCACGGCGTGTGGTGGGTTGTCCGATGACGTGTTGGACGCGGCGCGGCGGCATTTCAGCGACAAGCAGATCGTCGACGCGTCGTTGTTGAGTGCGTATTTCATGGGCGGCGGCGCGGTGATCACCGCGTTCGCCCCGGAACTCGATCCGCCGGACTCGATGCGGGCCGAGCGGGAGTGGCAGACCGGGCGTCCGCATCGGTGATTGCCTCCTGCTCGTGAGGGCGGACTGTACGCTGGGTTGGTGGGTGGCAGGGGCGGCGCGAATGCGCCCTTGGAACACGCTTATCGCGCCGGCCAGCGCAGTGGCCGCTCCCGGGATGCTCTGGTAGGATTGATCCGGCGACCCGATATCCGGTGCCGAGGTGACACGATGAACGAGGTTGTAAAGGTCGAGATCCCAGTCGAACCCGAAACCGCTCGGGCCCTGAGCGACGCACGGCGGCTGCGCGCTGTTGGGCGGCTGGTGGATCGTATGGTGCGGCCGGTGCCCGGCGATGACCCGCTCGCGGAGGTATTGGACGAAACCCGTCGCGCGGCGCGCGAGGCGGGCCTCACCGACGCGGACATCGACTCCGAGCTCGCGGCTTACCGGACCGAGCGGCGGCGCTGATTGATCGTCGTATTCGACGCTTCGTCCATCGTCGGCGCTGCGTTCAAGGAGGATAGCACGCCAATGCGGGCGTTGCTGGCCGCGTGGAGCCACGATGTCATCGCGCTGTCGGACGCGGTGTTCGATGAGATCGCCGAGGTTCTAAGCTCGACTTTATCGAAAATCGCCCCGTGTCACCGCCCGGGGCGGATGTGAAAGATTGTTTCCTCCCGGAAGATTTCGTGGGCTCGTTCGAGAGTGAGCCTGAGGCGTCCGAAGTCTCCGAACGTGCGCCAGCGTCCCCGGGTGTCGGACCAGTAGAACAGTTCATAGCGATCTGATTGCGGAATTGGCTTCAGGCGAGCGAGCGGAGCACCGCTGGCTGGATCAACCAGCGTATAACCACCGCGGGATTTCACCACGTCGAGACCGGCGAACGTGGCGGCAATCACGACGCGGGTCGGGTCGGGTTCCGTCATAGCAGCCAGTCTGCCCGCTCCCGGGGCGCCCGACGACTCGGCGCTTGCCGCGATTCGGTCGAGTCGATTCTACGCATGGGATGCAACAGGCCGATCCCATCCCTCCATCCTGCGAGTCTCCCCTGCCGGAACGCCTCCTGTTGCGGCTGGCCGAGCTGCCCAGGCTGTTCACCCGTCCGACCTGGCAGAACGTCCTGCTGCTGGTGGCAGGCGCCATTCTGGCGCCGGGCAAGCGAACCGTCACGGCGGCGTTGCGCATTCTCGGGCGGGAGCAGGAGAACGACTTCCCGATCCACCATGGCGTGCTCAACCGAGCCGTGTGGTCGTCCCGCGCCGTGGCAGGCTGGCTGCTGCATCTGTTGGTCGCCGCCTTCGTCGGTGCGGACGCTGCTGTGGTGATTGGCATCGACGACACCATCGAACGGCGCTGGGGCCATAAGATCAGCGCCCGCGGCATCTACCGCGATCCAGTCCGCTCCTCCAAGGGACATTTTGTAAAGACCAGCGGTCTGCGCTGGCTTTCCGCGCAATTGCTCGTCCACATACCCTGGGCCGGCCGTATCATGGGTCTGCCGTTGCTCACCGTGCTCGCACCATCCAAGCGCTTCTATGCCGGCAAACCACGCTCGCCCAAGACGTTGCTGGATTGGGCTCGCCAGGTTGCTTTGCAGATCCATCGCTGGCTGCCGGGCCGCCGGGTTGTCATCGTCGGCGACACGGCGTTCGCCGCCATCGAATTCCTCGGCGCCGTCCGCGACTATGTCAGTGTCGTCACCCGACTGCGCCTCGACGCCAATCTTTATGCGCCCGCACCACCCAGACGACCGGGCCGCGGACGGCCAGCTGTCAAGGGCAAGCGCCTGCCCACACTGACGCAAGTGCTGCACGATGCCGGCACGGTGTGGCAACGCCACACCGTCACTCTCTGGTACGGCCGCACCAATCGTGTCGTTGAGATCGCCACAGCTACCGCCGTTTGGTACCGTGGTGGCTTGTCCCCGGTGCCAATTCGCTGGCTGCTGGTGCGCGATCCGCGCGGCGAACTACCGCCGCAAGCCTTCCTCTGCACCGACCTCGACGCCGTCCCCGTCGACATCCTTCAGTGGTTCGTCTCGCGCTGGCAGTTGGAAGTCACCTTTCAGGAAACCCGTGCCCATCTTGGCGTCGAAACCCAACGGCAGTGGTCCGACCTCGCGATCATGCGCACCACCCCGGCGCTGCTTGGCCTCTTCTCGCTGGTGACGCTCAGGGCGCATGACCTCGCCGCCGAAACCCCGCTGCTTCCCGCGACCTATGCCGCGTAGTTCGATAAAGTCGAGCTAAGTAGGTAGTTTCCGACCCTGACGCGGTACCAGGCGGGGCAACACTTAGGTTATAGTGGATGCGGCTACAGTGGCTCGCGCTTCATTGCCGGCTCCACGCGCTCGATAGCGGCGACGGAAAACGGTGATCGGAATGACGCATCCTCCTGTTTCTCGGCTTTCATCCGAGTTCGACGATTTTCTCTACGCTCCGATTGGTGAGGACACGAACGGAATGCTGCTCAGCGTTCTGTCGGTACTGGCGCGATCGGATCTCGACCCGTGGCAGGAGGCGGCCAGATTAGCCGGGTTGCCGGAAAAATATGCGACCGACAGGCTCGCGGCGCTGATCGCGGCACTTCCTGGCAGGCGATCGGCGGCTACCGGCTTCGGGACGATTGCCGGTCGCCTGGTTGCGCTTCTGCCGCACCGGACGGCTGCCAACGTCGCGGCGTCGAAAGTGCAGTCCGGTTTTGGTGTGGCGCCAAACTCCTGGGCCGTCATATGCGTGATCCTTATGGCTCTCGCGCTGGGCGCCCAATGGGTCGCCGCGAGCAATCAAGCGCCAGCCAAGGCCGACGGCGCCGGTGCGCCAGCCGCCACGACAAACTCTCTTGCCGTGCCACCGCCGCCCACCGGCAAGTGACGATCAGGCGGGATCCCGCGACAGGCGGATCCGCAGGCTCGACACTTCATTCAGGCTCTGCCAGCTTGAACACTCGGGCTATGGCGTCTTGCGCGGCTTGCTGGATCTGTCGCAGGTGCGCTTCGCTGCGGAAACTCTCGGCGTAGATCTTGTAGACGTCCTCGGTGCCGGACGGCCGCGCGGCAAACCAGCCATTGTCGGCAACCACCTTGATGCCGCCGAAAGCAACGCCATTGCCCGGGGCGTCCGAGAGTTTCGCGCGGATTGGCTCGCCGGCGAGGTCCTGCATGTCGATCTGATCCGGCGATAGCGTCTTCAGCCGCGCTTTCTGCTGCGCCGTCGCGGGAGCATCGATCCTCGCATAGAACGGCACGCCCAGTTCGCGCGTCAGGTCGTTGAATGTTTCGCCCGGGTCACGCCCGGTCCGCGCGGTGATTTCGGCCGCCAGCAAGCCGGGGATGATCCCGTCCTTGTCGGTGGTCCAGACGGTTCCGTCGCGCCGGAGGAACGAGGCGCCGGCACTCTCCTCGCCGGCGAAGCCGAACGAGCCGTCGATCAGGCCATCGACGAACCATTTGAACCCCACCGGCACCTCGACCAGCTTGCAGCCGAGCTTGGCACAGACCCGATCGATGATGCTGCTGCTGACGATGGTCTTGCCGACGGCGCGGCCGCCGTTCCAGTCGGGACGGTTACGAAACAGATAGGCGATGGCGGTTGCCAGGTAGTGGTTGGGATTCATCAAGCCGGCCGAGCGGGTGACGATGCCGTGCCGGTCGGCATCGGTATCGTTGGCGAAGGCGACGTCGAATTTGTCGCGCATGCCGATCAGCCGCGCCATGGCATAGGGCGACGAGCAATCCATGCGGATCTTGCCGTCCCAATCGGCGGTCATGAACCGGAAGGTCGGATCGACCGTGTCGCTGACGACGGTTGCCGCGATGCCGTAGCGGTCGATGATCGGCTGCCAGAAGGGCACGCTCGCCCCGCCCAGCGGATCGATCCCGATGGTCACGCCGGAGGCGCGGATCGCCTCCATGTCGATCACGCTGCCGAGGTCGGCGACGTACGGCCCGATATAATCATGACGATGAATGCAGGCGGCTTTGCGCGCGCGGTCGTACGGGATGCGTCGCAGTCCGGCGAGACCCGATTCGAGCAGGGCGTTCGCGGCGCGCTCGATGGCGGTGGTTATGTCGGTATCGGCGGGGCCGCCGTTCGGCGGATTGTACTTGAAGCCGCCATCCTCCGGTGGGTTATGCGACGGCGTGATGACGATCCCGTCGGCGAGGCTGCTCTTGCGGTTCCGGTTATACGTCAGGATCGCGTGCGAAATTACGGGGGTCGGCGTGTAGCCGTCATGCTCGTCGATCATCGTGTCGACGTCGTTGGCGGCGAACACCTCGAGCGCGCTTGCCAGTGCCGGGGCGGACAGCGCGTGGGTATCGATGCCGATGAACAGCGGGCCGGTGATGCCGCGGTCGCGCCGGTGCTCACAGATCGCCTGGCTGATCGCCAGGATATGCGCCTCGTTGAAGGCCGTGTCGAAGGCGGATCCACGATGGCCGGACGTGCCGAAGGCAACGCGCTGCGAGGGCACTGCCGGGTCGGGCTTGCGGGCGTAATAGGCTGCCACCAGTTCCGGCACGTTCACCAGCATCGATGGCTCGACAGTCTTTCCCGCGAGCGGGCTTACCTGGACAGTCACTTGCTGCATCCTTCACAACGGCTCGGCGATCGAAAGTTGGGGGCGATGCGTGCGTGCGGTGGGCCGGCAACTCCCCCTTCCCCTGGTGCGAGGGAGTCGGGGGGAGGGGTGCGTAGAGCGACCGTCCACAGATCGACGCACCCCCACGCGGGAAGAGCTACTTCTGCCTTTGCAGTCCGTAGATGGCGGCTCCGAGCAATGCGGCATTCACCATGATGATATGGACCGGTACCGCGGTCAGCAGGTTGGCAAAGCGCCCCTTGGCGGTGAAGGCCCGCATGAAGGCGCCATCCTGCAATTGCGGCACCAGCCGGGGCGGCATGCCGCCGGCAAGATACACCCCGCCAGTCGCCAGCACCTTCAGCGCCAGGTTGCCGGCCTCGGCCCCCCACACGTCGATCACGATGCGCAACGTCTCGGCCGCCAGCGGGTTGTTGTCGGCGTCATGGAGGGCGGCATCGACGATCAGCGGCGTGCGGTCCCGCGTGGCGTGCAAGGCCGCGGCGAATGCGGGGGGTTCCGAGGCCGGGTCACGCGACCGCACATAATCGTAAACGTTCGGCAGCCCGGAGCCGGCGCACACCCGTTCGTAGCCCGCATGACGGAAACGATCGGTCAGATACGCCCAAAGCCCGGCCTGCACCTGGTTGGTCGGCGCGAAATCCGCGTGCCCGCCTTCCGACGCGCAGGCGATGTAGTCCTGTCCGTTCCAGATCAGGAATGCCTCGCCGAGGCCGGTGCCCGGCGCCAGCACCGCGATCGGCGAGTGCTCCACAGCCGTGCCGGCATTGATCGCCACCGTCTCGTCGGGCAGCAAGTGCGGCACTGCATGCGCGATGGCGCGCAGATCGTTCAGCAGACTGACGTGCTGCAAACCAAGACTGCCGCACAGCGCCGCTTCCTCAAGCTCCCACGGCAGGTTGGTCAGGTGCGCGCGCCCACCGATCACCGGGCCGGCAACATCGAAACAGGCCGAGGTGGCGTGGCCGCCGGTGTTGCCCAGGAACGTCTCGACAATCGGCGGTAGCCCTTCGTAGTCGGCGCTGTGGAATTCCTGCTCGGCGACGAACTTGCGCGGCCCGGTTTCCGGCGAGATCAGTGCCAGCCGCGTGGTGGTGCCACCGATATCGCCCGCGATCAGCATCAGCGCGCCACCTTCCAGAGCTGCTGGATCTGCTCCAGCGACTGTCCCTTGGTCTCCGGCACACGGACGTAGATCCAGATCCAGGCGACGCCGCAGAACAGCGCGAACAGCCAGAAGGTCAGTGAGTCTCCCATCGCCCCGATCAGCGACAGGAAGGACTGGCTGACCAGGAACGCCGAACCCCAGTTGACCGCGGTGGCGACGGCGACGGCGCGGCCGCGGATATGCCCCGGGAAGATCTCGTTGATCACCGTCCACACCACCGGCCCCATCGAGAAGGCGAAGCAGATGATGAAGCAGACCAGGGCGAGCAGGGTGACGATGCCCGCGCCGGTCGGTCCCGCCGCAGCAGCGGCGGTGGCTGCGGCGGCGCCTGCGGCTTGCGGCACGATGTAGCGGAAGGCGATGCCGACCACGACCAGGCTGATCCCCATGCCGATCAGCCCGGCGAGCAGCAGCTTGCGCCGCCCCAGATTGTCGATGAAGGCGATGGCAATCAGCGTGGCGAGTACGTTGACGCCGCCGATCGCCCACGTGGTCACCGTCGTCTGCGCCGATTGAGTGACAAAACCGGCGGAGGCGAAGATCTGGTCGGCATAATAGATGATCGCGTTGATGCCGGTGATCTGCTGGAACACGGCAAGCCAGACCCCGATCATCAGCGGCCGCCGCCATTCGCGAGCGAACACCTCGCGCCAGGAGGCGCGCTCGCCCTCCTCCCGCAAAGCCGTCTCGATGGCATCGAGGCGCAGTTCGACATCGACGCCCGGGCGGGTCTTGCGCAGTTCCGCGGCCGCGTCGGCACGGCGGAGCCGCGTCATCAGCCAGCGCGGCGACTCCGGCGCCACCAGCGCCACCGCGAACAGCAGCAGCCCCGGTACCGCGGCCGCCCCCAGCATGATCCGCCAGGAATCGCTCGCGGTCAGCCAGCCATCGACCAGATAGGCCAGGAAGATGCCCATGGTGATGGCAAGCTGGTAGGCGGAGACGAAACGACCGCGCACGGCGGTCGGTGCCAGCTCGGCGGCATAGAGCGGTGCGGCGACGGCGGCCACGCCGACCCCGGCGCCGATGATCAGCCGCCCCGCGACCAGCACGACCGTGTCGGGTGTCAGCGCTTGCACGATGGCGCCCAGCGTGAACAGTGCGCCCGCGATCAGCACGGTGCGCTTGCGGCCGATCTGGTCCGCCAATTCGCCGGCAGCAAGGGCGCCCAGCAGTGCACCCAGCGTGACCCAGCTCGTCACCACCTCGACCAATAGCGCGCTGAGCGAGAACGTCGCCTTGATGCCGTGCAGCGCGCCCGAGATCACCCCCTGGTC